>Ga0334722_10000239_pt1 | contig 84170 bp, 61 predicted proteins | sample C3_bottom_MG_FD_207210 | JGI IMG/M metagenome (GOLD analysis project Ga0334722, IMG submission 207210) | Sediment microbial communities from Yellowstone Lake, YNP, Wyoming, USA - C3_bottom | ecosystem: Environmental > Aquatic > Freshwater > Lake > Sediment | place: USA: Wyoming | collected...
ACATTGCGCCGGTTGTGGCCGGAATCGTGAGCGTGCCCGTGCCGGTAAGCGTGCCGCCGGTCCAGTTGAGCGTCGTCACCGTCACGTTGCCGCTGCCCGACAACGTGCCGCTGCTTAAGTTATAGACCGCATTTGCTCCAAAAGAGCTCGCATTGTTGATAGTCAGGGTATTCCCAGACTGCGAAAACGTCTGCGTCCCGCTCGCCCCGCCCATCGTAATGCTGTTCACCGTCGCGCTCGTATCCAGCGTGACCGTGTAGGTTCCGGCAAGAGTGATGGATGCATCTTCAGTCGTTCCCGGCGCATGTCCGCAGGACCAGTTGCTCACATTGCTCCAGTTACCTCCTGACGCATTCGTCCAGGAGCAGGTTCCCGCCGAAACATCAATGAACACACCGTACACATTGTCCCAAGGGTTCCCGAGGCTGAAGTCCATGCTGCTGTTCACCGGAGCGAACAGCTTGCCGTTCACCGGACTTCCGCCGACGACCGCGAGCTGATTGCCGGCCCCGGCGCTCACGACGAATTCGCTTCCCACGAGCTCACCCGCGAGGCTCACGAATACGCCGTAGGTGTCCATGCATGTTCCTTCGTTCGGATCGCACAGCATGTCATTATTTGCGTCGTTCCTGAAATCCGCCCAGGTAACGAGGAAGTTGGTCCCGTCATTGGCGATCCCCGGCAGGAACTTGAGGCCCGGAGCGCTGTTGATAACGAACGGCTCGCTGATGGCGGTCCGCGTGGAAGCGGAAACGAGCCGGCCCATCAGACTGTAATCCGCGGGGGCCTCGCTGGTTTTTTCAGTCCAGACCACGAGATGGTTTCCGTTAAAATATCCGAGGGACGCGCCGATATCAGCCTGGTTCGTATTTGACTTGATCGTAAATTCCGAATCCAAGAGTATGCCGTTGGGGGTGACGAACCTGCCCCGCACCGCGTCATTGTTCATCCTGTCGGTCCAGACGACGAGGAAGTTTACGCCGTCGAACGCCGTATTCTGGAAGAAATAGTCCGCCGTTCCGTCGCTGATGGGGAACTCGGTCCCCGCGGTTCCAGTGGTTGCGGACACGAGGTTGCCGTAAAGCCGGTCGTCAGAAGATTTGTGATACGTCACGAGAAAGAAGCCGTTCCCAAAGGCGAGGCCTCCGAGGTCGCTCACCGGGCCTGTGCTTATCTCGACCGTTCCATTCCACAGGCTGCCATCGGGGTCCACGAACTGACCGTGAACGTGGTCAACCGGATTCGTCGCGTCATCATCCCACACGACGAAATGTCGCGTCCCGTCAAAAGCCGTCATCGGGGTGCTGCCGGTGCCGCCAAGGGAGAAGACGGACCCGACCGGCGCTCCTGTCTGGTCCACCCGCTGGGCGGTTATGTTGTAATCAGCGTTTATATCGCCTCCGATGCCGACCAGGTAATTCGTACCGTCGAACGACGCGCTGAATGCGCTCTCACGTCCCGTTGTCGTCGCTATGGATGCGAGGGAGGATATGGGATGCGTGACAGCGGTAAAGTTCGCGGTGACGTTCATGTCTGAGTTCATAATCACGATACAAAGCGAGCCGTTAGCAATAGTACATCCGCTCCAGCTTGAGAAACTCGCGCCCGGCGAGGGCGAGGCCATCAGGGTAATGGCGCTGCCTTCGAGCTCGTTCGGCGCGGAGCAGGTCGAACCGCAGTTGATCGCATTGTCCTCGCTGATCACATTTCCTGATCCGGTCTTGGTCACCGAGAGGGTATGCCTTGCAATAAAGCTCGCGCTGATTGTATGATCCATTGTTACGTTCGTGAACGTGTAGCTCGATATGATCCCGACGGACGATCCGTCAACCACCACGTCGCTGATACCATACCCGCTGTCCGGCGTGATCAAGAAAAGTTGGTTGTCCCCCGAAGTAACCGACACCACGCCGGAGGGGCTGATGGTGCCATTCGCGCCTGTTGTAGCAATAATCTGAATGGGCGTCTGCTGCGCGATTGTCGCGGTCGTGTCCACTGGCTCGACGTACGTATCATTTATATACACACCATAGACGTAGATATAAGGATCGAGCGGCGAGCCGGAATCACCGACTATAGGAGTAACGCCGGCAGTGGTGGCCGTGAGCGAAGCGCCACTCGCAGGGTCTAATACGATGTTACCGTCGGAAGGCAGCTTCAGGACCCATGCGTCGCTCGCGCCGGCGCCAAAGGAATACGTCGTGCCCGCCATGAGGTAGCCGCCGTCAGACGTCTGTACTATTGAAGAAGCCTGATCGTCATCGCTTCCGCCGTAAGCCTTTTGCCACAGAACATTGCCGTCAATGTCGAGTTTCATCAGCCAGAAATCATTTCCTCCCGCGCCGGAGGACGATATTGTCCCGGCAACAATGTACCCGTTGTCGCTGGTCAACTGGAGCGCGCTGCCTGATTCGTTTCCAGAGTCGCCATAGGCCTTTTCCCATACAACTGCCCCGTCCTGGTCTAATTTTAAAACCCAGAGATCTGTTTCGGAATTGCCCACAACGACAAATCCGTTATCACGCGTCTGCTGAATGTCGTAGGCGTAACTGTCGCCTCTCGCGCCGGCGTACCGATATTCCCAGACAACGGAGCCTGTCGCATCAACTTTTACGATCCAGGCCCGGGCATTTGCTTCACCGGCGAAAATATAGCCGCCATCAGAGGTCTGGCGCACCGCATAAGCCTCCGGGTCTGAATTGTAACCGTAGGTCCACTCCCACTCACGTTCTCCCAAGGCATCGAGCTTCATCAACCAGGCATTATAATCGTTGTGGCCCGCGACGATATAACCGCCATCAGACGTCTGCTGAGCGGAATTGGCGACGGAATAGTATCCATCGAACTTCTTCTGCCATGCTATCGATCCGTCCGCATAGAGCTTCAGGACCCAGGCGGTCTCACACTCGCCGCAATCATCGTTTATTCCAGCCACGATGTAACCGCCGTCAGCCGTCTGCTGTATGCTGTATGCGGTCTCGTAGGTATCGTAATCCCCATACGCTTTCTGCCAGGCCACTGATCCGGCGGCGTTCAATTTCACGACCTCGAAGTCATTGTCGCCGTTGACCGAAGTAGTCGCGCCTGCCAGAACATAGCCGCCGTCCGCGGTCTGCTGGGAAGCAGTGACCTCTTCATAACCTTTGCCGCCAAGGGACCTTGCCCAGGTATTTTGCGGAGCGCTGCCGGACGCGAAATTAGCGGTCACGGTTTTTGCCGCGTCCATGGTCACGAGGCAAACGAGCGACAAGCTCGAGGAACCTCCCGTGCATGGCCCGGTCCATCCGGCAAAGGATGACCCGGCTGCCGGGATCGCGTTCAATGTCACGATACTTCCCGGCAAATACGCCTCGGTGCAATCCACATCAGCAAGGTTGCAGTTGATGCCCGCTGGATTGCTCAGAATCGTCCCTGCGCCTGCGCCGGATTTCTGAATAGACAAAGTCAGCCCGCGCAGCACGCTGACATCGTCCACCTGCCACCAGCCGCCGTTATTGGCGTTGTAATAATGGAAGCGGAGCACAATGTTATGGCCCGCGGCGATGTCGGTGATGTTCACGGTCTCCGTTCTCGGGCCGCGCGCATCGGCGCCGGTCTTTCTCCAGACGTTCGTCCAGTCCGTACCTCCATTGATGCTGATATCCACGTCGGCGATTTCACTTCCCGTATTTACGACGAAATCCGTCTTGAACTGTAAAAAGGCCGCTGCTACCGCCGAAAGATCCATGGACATGCGGAGTTCGGCGTCAACATCGAAGGGACCGATGAATCCGCTGTCCACGATGGCAAACCCTCCATCGCCGCCGGTCTGGTTGCCCCTGTTGCCCGGGTCGTCGAACGCCCATCCGCCGTTCCCGGTAGAATCACTCACAGGCCACCCGGCCGGCTGCGACCCATCATCAATGAAGCGCTGCAACAAGAGGATCTCCGGATTAGAGAAACTGGCTGTCACTACAATATCGGTATTTGTCGTGATCGTGCAGACGCCCGTGCCTGAGCACCCTCCGCCTGACCAGCCGGAGAAGATCATGCCCGCATCCGGCGTTGCGGTGAGGGTTGTTGATGCTCCGTCGGCATAAGACGCGGTGCAGTTCCCGCCGCAATTGATGAATGGCGTCGGCTCGGAACTTGTTACGAAGCCGGTTCCGGTGCCTGTTTTATCGATACTCACGCCATAGCCGCTGATTAACCGAAGCACCAGGACGTCGTCTGACGTACGGTACGCGTAGTGGTAGCCCCAATGGTAACCATAAATGTAGTAGCCATAAGCCGGTTCGTAGTAGTAACCATAGAAATATTCATATACCCAGGCATATGTATTATTTACGCTAGTTCCCCCCACGACGATCTTGCCGTCAGGGCCGATGACGATTGATGATCCGAAGTCGTCGAGATCAGAGTAACCATTATAATACACGCTGCCGTTGTCGCCGAAGGATGTATCCACCAGTCCGCTTCCGGTGTACCTAAACACGAACGCGTTCTGATTATATCCGCTGTCCTTCGTTCCTGTCACCACGATCCTGCCGTCTGCCTGCACGGCCACGCCATTACCCGTGGCTTGGGCATGCGTACTGCCATCGTATGTGGTCACGAGCCCGGCTGTGCCGAACGTGCTGTCAAGCACGCCTGAAGAATCCAGCCTTACCATGACCATGTCGTAGCCCGCTTCGGAATACGTTTCCTGACCCACAACCACGAGCTTGCCATCTGGCTGAAGCGCCAGTCCGTTGAATTGGGCGGTGAAGAAACTGGCGCTGACATCGAAAAGATACCAGCCGTCGCTGTCCACACCAAATGCGGGATCCGGCGTTCCATTGCTGTCCAGGCGAACTACCATGCCGCGGTCATAAACGCCATTCGCACTTCTGCCGGCCATGACGATCTTGCCATCAGGCTGGACCTTGACAGCCATGGCGTAATCATTGCCGTTATCCGTACTATCAAGCAATATCGCGCCGGTCGTATTGTCCCCATTGCCCGCGTTTAATGAGGTATCAGCCGTTCCGTCGCTGTTCAGGCGGAGGACCAGCACATCATTTGTTGTGCCATGGAACGCTGCGCCCACAACAACGATCTTGCCGTCTGTTTGAACATCGATACCGGAAGCATATGCGTTGTTGGTGGACGGATTATTGTTGTATTGCACTGAGCCGGTCAGATTGCCCGAATCGCCTCCGTTGAATGTCGTATCCGGCGAACCGTCGCTGTTCAGCCGCAGGACCCAGACGTCGTAGAACAAGTAACTGTTCGTTGTCGTTCCGGCGATCAGGATCTGTCCGTCGGGCTGAAGCTTGACCGCGTAAGCATAATCATCGCCGTTCGACGCGCCGTTGCGAAGAACAGACCCGTTTGTGCCGAAGGAAGTATCCGGCGTTCCATCAACGTTGAACCGCTGCACAAGCACATCGATGTTCGTGCCGTTGTTCGCGGCCCCCGCGACCACAATCTTGCCGTCGGGCTGAACAGCCACGGCCTTGCCGTCCTCGTTCTTGTCAGCGCTGCCGGACGTGATATATCCGTTCCCTCCACTGAAATTCGTATCAAATGTGCCCGCTGACCCGGTCATCTTGAAGCTCGCGCTGATCGTGTGGGCCGAGGCCACAGAGAAGAACGTGTGGCTCGATATCGCGCCCTGCGCTACGCCGTCCACCACCACGGACATGATCACGAACCCGCTGTCCGGCCTGATCGTGAACGTCCGGTCCGGCCCGGTAAACACCGACACCGCGCCCGAGGGCGAAATGTTCCCGCCCGGCCCCGCGGATGCTGTTATCTGGACATGGGAGCCGGTTTGGAAATTGGACGTAAAATCCGCGCCGGTGAGATTGCCGGAAACGTCGGCTACCGGCGCAACTTGTATCTCATAGTCGGTATTCGGCAGAAGAGGCGCGCTGGGGTCAAAGATAGCGGCAGAGCTTCCGCTGTTGTAGGAGACCGTGCCCGCGCTGTAGATAGAATGCGTTAAATCGTAGAGCTGGATATTATCGGTCGTGATCGTTGCGGGGTCCATCTGTTTATTAAATGCAACGACGATTGACGTATTCAGCGGCACGTTCACGGCTGAATCCGCGGGATACGTTGAGCTGACCACCGGCCACGGCTCGGTCGTGAACGACCACGAGAAGTCGTCATTCCGCGAATACCCCAAAGTGTCTGTCACGCTGGTGGTAATGGTCGCTGTATAGGTTGTGTTGAATAACAGGCTGGCAGCATGTGTGAACGTTGCCTTCCTTGTCGCGCTGTCATACGTTACCGTACCGGAGACGTTTACAAGCGTTGGATCTTGTACAGTGAAGCTTTCGCTGTGCAAGTTCGAGCCATTCATCTCGTCAAAGAAGGTGGCCGTGATGGCGCCGGCAACAGGCGCCTGAATGTCGCCATTTAGGGGATTCGGGGTAATGGGGATTACTCGCCCAGGCGAAAGCTGCCGAGTCAAGGTCCCGTCTCCATACTGGCCGTAAACGTTGTCACCCCAGGCCCAGTAAGTGGCGTCGGTCTTGAGTGCAAGCGTATGGTTCCCGTTTACCGCTATTGCGGCCCAGTTTGCGTCCGCACCTGTTTGGACGGGGGAATATTGCGTTGCTCCGTAAATGTCGCCTAAGCCTAACTGACCGTAGTTATCATTACCCCAGGCCCAGAGTGTTCCATTTGTTTTCAGTGCGATTGTGTGATACGAACCCGCCGCGATTGCCGCCCAATTTGTGCCCTCGCTATTCTCCTGCATGGGGGTGTTTCTCGTTGCTCCATAGGTATCGCCGTTGCCTAACTGGCCCCAGCCGTTATTTCCCCAGGCCCAGAGTGTTCCATTCGTCTTCAGGGCTGCCGTGTAATACCCGCCCGCGGTAATCACCATCCAGTCAGCATCTGTTCCAATTTGCACGGGAACATATCTATCCGTTGATGTGCCGTCGCCCAACTGCCCCCAGCCGTTATATCCCCAGGCCCACAGCGTCCCGTCCGACTTAAGCGCGATGGTGTGAAGCCCTCCCGTTGCGAGTGCCGTCCAGTCCGCATCCATCCCTATTTTGACAGGGGCCATTCTGTTGGTCAGTGTGCCGTCCCCGAGCTGGCCGGCGCCGTTATATCCCCAGGCCCAGAGCGTCCCGTCCGTTTTAAGCGCCAGGGTATGGCCCTCCACGCTGGCCGCAACTGTTGCCCAGTCCGTGTCCGTGCCGATCCGGACCGGGAAGTGCCGAGATGTGCTCGAGCCGTCACCCAATCGGCCAGAGTCGTTATTTCCCCAGGCCCAGAGCGTGCCATCGGATTTGAGAGCGATTGTGTAGCTGTTCCCCGCTGATATTGTCGCCCAATTTGTGTCCATTCCAATCTTTACCGGAGTGGTTCTTTGGATCGTAGTGCCGTCTCCCAGCTGCCCGTAATCGTTGTAACCCCAGGACCAGAGCGTCCCGTCCGTCCTGAGCATGACGCTGTGGTTGTAGCCCGTTGCAACCATTGTTGCCGTTGCGACAGCCGGCGCGGTAAACTCGGCGGTTACATTCGTATCGCCGGACACGGTTACGTCGCACGTGCCGACGCCTGTGCATGCGCCGGTCCAACCTGTGAAGGTAAAGCCGATGGCAGGTGTGGCTGTGAGTGTTATCAATGAACCGAGCTCAATCCCCTCTGAACAGTCTTTACCGCAGTTGATGCCCATGCCCTTGACAATGCCCGGCCCGGACTTGAGCACTGTGAGTCTGTACTGCGTTCCGGCTCCGCTGAGAGCAATAATTACCACCGGATTGTCGGGATCATTCGAAGGAATGTTCAAACTCGCGCTCTTAGACCCCGGCGCTGTGGGCGTGAAGGCAACACTGACGTAACAACGACCTCCTGGGACCACCGCCTGATTTGAACAGTCGTCACTCAATATTCCGAACTCCCCGGCATCCGCGCCTTCACGGGTGATCGGATCGATGATGAGATTAAATGCGCCCGTGTTTGATACGGTGAAGGTGTATGTGGCCTGGGAGAGTATCTTAACATTCCCGTAGTTTCTGAATGCGGGTGATACCGCTATATTCTGCGCGATAAGACCTGGAGTGTGTCTATCCGTCATTGTGCCGTCGCCTAACTGTCCGTCGCCGTTATATCCCCAGGCAAATAACGTCCCATCCTTCTTAAGGGCTACCGTGTGATTGGTCCCCGCGGAGACAGCGGCCCAGTTCGTGTCCGACCCGATTATAAGAGGAACATAACTATTGCTTGTTGTCCCGTCGCCTAACCGGCCGTAGCCGTTGGCGCCCCAGGCCCACAACGTTCCGTCCGTTTTAATGGCCATCGTGTGACTGAAGCCCGCTTCAATAAACGCCCAACCCGTCCCGATTTGATACGGAGTAGTTCTATTCGACGACGTATTGTTGTCGCCTAATTTGCCGCTGTTGTTCCAGCCCCAGGCCCAGAGCGTACCGTCCGTCTTCAGGGCAATCGTATGGCTGTCACCCGCAGTAATAGCCGCCCAGTCTGTGTCAAAACCGATCTTTACAGGTTGATTTTGTTGAGAACCTGAACCGTCGCCCAAACATCCGTAATAATTCGAGCCCCAGGCCCAGAGCGTCCCGTCCGCCTTCAGGGCTATCGAGTGGTTCCAGCCTGCCGCTATTGCGGACCAGTTCGTGTCCGTCCCGATTTTATACGGTGCATTTCTATACGTCGACGCATCGTTGTCCCCCAACCGCCCATTACTCGGATCTCCCCAGGCCCATAGGGTCCCGTCCGTCTTCAGGGCAAGGGTGTAATTGCCGCCGGCCGCAATTGCCGCCCAGTTTGCGTCTGTACCGATCTTTATTGGAGAATTACTGTCGTTCCACGTCCCGTAGCCCAACTGACCGGAACCATTGCTTCCCCACGCCCATAAGGTCCCGTCCGTTTTAAGGGCCACTGTGTGAATATTTCCCGCCGAAACCGCAACCCAGTTAGTGTCTGTTCCTATCTTCACCGGAGAATCTCTCTCGGTCCATGACCTGTCCCCAAGCTGACCATAGCCATTATATCCCCAGGCCCATAAGGTCCCGTCCGTCTTGATGGCCATCGTATGGCTGTCTCCCGCTGACACCATTGTTGTTACAGCGACAGCCGGCGCGGTAAATGTCGCGGCCACGGCCGCATCCGCGGACATGGTCACCGTACAGGTTCCTGTTCCCGGGCAGTCCACCCCGCTCCAGCCGGTAAAGGTAAAGCCCGGCGCGGCGGCTGCCGTCAGCGTTACCGTTACTCCTGATACGAGCGCCTCGGAACAGTCGAAGCCGCAGTTGATGCCCGTTCCCCTGACAACGCCCGTGCCGGACTTTGTCACCGTCAGTATGCGATCCACAGCCGTGCCGCTGAGCGCAACGGACAGGGTGGGCGTGTCGGGATCATTGGATGGGATGGATAAGTTCGCGCTCTTGGCCCCGGTGGATATTGGCGATAAAACCGCCTGGAAAACGCACGTCCCGTTGGGCGTCACGGTATGTGTTGAGCAGGCATCGCTCTGCAGGCTGAATTCCGAGGCGTTTGAGCCGAGAAGCTCGATTTGTCCGATAGTGAGGCTCGTGATTCCGGTGTTGGTCACGGTGAACGTTTTGGAAACAGCGGAACCGAGGCTTGCAATGCCGTATTCGGCCGAAGCGGGATTGAGCTCAATACGGGGTCCGGACACGATTACAATATTATCGACCCAGCCCGCGTCCGATCCGCTGCTTACGCTGTAGTCTTTCGTATATGCCCATTTGAGGGTATGCGCCCCGGAGGACAGTGTATAGGTCTTCCGCGTCCAGTCCACATCGCCGCTGATACGTCCGGACTGTTCCACTCCGTCGATATAAAACCGCAGAAAGTCGTACTTTATTTCCGACGACACTTTCCAATAGAAAGACAGACCTGCCGGGCCGTTCACCGTCGTTTGCATCCAGGTTGACTCATCGTCGCCGATAGCTCCGCTCTGCGCGGCATCAACGCCGTCATACGAGACCGCCGATTGCATGAACCAGTCCGCATTGCCTCCCAGCGACCAGGTCAGACCCGTGGTGTCGACCGCGGAGTTGATCGGGTCAAGCGTCACGGATACTTCGTTCGATGCGATGCTTTCGCCGTTCAGAGCGGTCAAGATATCCACGTCCTCCGGATAAAGCCCCACATCGATAGTCGCTATAACGGTATTATTAGTTGTATCTATGACAGACACGGTATTGCCGCCATAATTTGCCACATATGCTCTATTTGTCTGCGGATCAACCGCTACGCCCTCTGGTTTCGATCCTACATCAATAGTCGCTATGACGGTGTTGGTGGTAGTAGATATGACGGATACCGTATTGCTGCCATTGTTTGTCACATATGCCCTATTGGTCTGCGGATTGACTGCTACGCCCCATGGAAGAGTCCCTACACTGATAGTCGCTTCAACGGTATTGGTAGTTGTAGATACGACATATACCGTGTTTCCGAGATTTGTCACATCTGTAACATATGCCTGGCTCGCCTGCGGATTGAGCGCGATGTCCCAGGGATTAGGCCCTGCATTAATAGTCCCTACAACGGCATTGGTAGTAGTGGATATTACGGATACCATGCTGCCGCTTCCATTTGTCACATATGCCATCTTTGCCTGCGGGTTGACTGCCACGCCGTATGCATTATCAGTATTCGTTGCGCCTATAGTAGCCACAACGGTATTGGCGGCGGCATCTATTACGGATATCGTATCATTGCCGCTCGGCACATATGCCATGTTTGACTTCGAGTCGACTGCTACGCCATGTGGACCAGTCCCTACGGCGATATTCGTCAGAACGGTGTTGTTAGTAGTATCAATGACTGATACATTATTGCTGTTATAGTTCGTCACATATGCTCTGTTTGTCCGCGGATTGACAGCGACTGCGTATGGACTGATCCCGACAGCGATATTCGTTAGAACAGTATTACTAATAGTATCTATTACTGATACAGCATTGCTATCGCGATTTGCCACATATGCCCTGTGGACACTGTTCGAGGCCGTTACGGTGTAGTAATAGGCAGTGCCGTTCGCCGCGGTGGTGTCGGTGTAAGAGGTGGTGGTGCTCGTTCCGATAAGCGCTCCTGAAACGCCGCTTGATGTGGAGCGATAGATATTGTAATAAGTCGCATCGCCGACGGCATTCCAATTAAGAGTCACTTGATTGATGCCGGGAGTGGCTGTAATGCCTGTGGGCGCGGACGGTGGAGGCGCGACCCGCAGGCTGGGATAGGTAGCGCCCTCATAGATGACCCATGTATTAGTGAAATCCCAGCCGGAGAAACTCGCCTGCATCATCATCTGGGCGGTATTAAGCCCGGTGCCGCCGACGCTGGTGGCTTGCCCGGAAGTTTCGGTGTCCCAGTAGGAATTTGTGTTTGTGCCAATGACGCTGCCCACCAGCCCGCCGACATACAATGTCCCGGTCACGCTGCCGGAGCTGTACGAATTGGTGATTGTGCCGTTGTAGTTCCTGCCTGTAAGCCCGCCAACACGGGAGCCGCCGCTGACACTGCCTGTGCTATAAGAGTTGTCGATAATATTGTAGTTATCCCCCACCAGCCCACCGACTAAGTTGCCTATACAGCTCACGTTGCCGGTTGCATAGGAATTGCTGACAATGCCGTAGTTATTCCACCCCACCAGCCCGCCGACATAGGCGTCGTTGCTGAAGCTGCTGGTCACGTTGCCGGTGCTGTAGGAATTGGCGATACTGCTGGTGCTGCTGCCGCCGGGGCCGGTGTTCCCACCAGCCAGCCCGCCGACATACATGGCGCCCGTCACATCGCCCGTGCTGTAGGAATTGCTGATGGAACCTTGGTTCAGCGCCGTCAGTCCGCCGACATAGGAATAGCTCGCGCCGCCTGTCACGATACCGGTGTTGTAGGAATTGCTGATGGCGCCGTAGTTCCACCCCACCAGTCCGCCGACATTGCCGCCGCCGCTCACACTCCCGCCAACCAGCCCAACATTTCTGATGGTCGAGGCATTTGTTGTGTAACCGAATAGTCCCACATTAGTCGTGGTGGAACGGTTGATTAAAAGGTTGGAGATGGTATGCCCAAGTCCGTCAAAGGCGCCGGTGAATTTCGTGCCGCTATTGCCCACAGGCACAAAGCCGTTATAAATGCTGCCGTTCCAGTTCCATGTGGATGTTGCAGAGGCGTCAATATTACTGCCCAGCGCGTATCTGCCCGCAAGGTTGTTTATCATACCCTGCAAAGTGGTCGTTGTTGGGTCGCCTTCCACTCCGAGGCTGTTGATTACTGTGTAAACATTACCCGAGATAGTGAGACTTGGTGTACTTCCCGACAGGGTGATGACCGCGCCGCCTTTCAAATTGTAACTGCCGCTTCCGCCGCCTGTGTTGGGCGTGAGAACTAATCCCGCGTTGTTACCTGTTGCCGTGATAAGCGCTTTGATATCAATATTATGGTTGGCTTGAAGGGTAAGCGTGGCGTTGCCGCTCCATGAGACAGCATCATTCACGAAGATGTCTCCGTTCTCGCTGCCTGCCGAGGACGTCGTGATTATCACCGATGTTCCGGCATTGAGCTTGCTGACGATATCCGTTGCCGACACTGTTGATCCCGACGCGCTTGGGGTATAGGTGTCCGGACTGCCGCCGGACCACGCTCCATTGCTGGTTGCGCTGCCGATGGTCACGTCGTAAGCAGGGCCGGCTTGTGCGTTTTGGGCAAATACACCGGCTATGAGGAATAGGATAGATATGAAAACAGAAAATGTGAAGCGTAAGCTATCAAGATGCCATTTATTAAATTGTGTTTTCATATTAGTTCCTCACTTGTTATTGCCGTATTGTCAAAATGCGCTGAATAATGTTATTTAACATAGAACCCTGCGAAAGTCGTTCCCTGGCTATTTCTTTTAGTCTTGACAGTCATCGCATATCCTTTTATTATTAAAACATCCCAATCGAGCTGGTTGCGCTCGACAGAAGCTATTTTTCAAGATGCTGACATATATTCTCGATCACTCATATGGAGAACAAAATGAAGCTGCACATAATAGTGGAACAGGATGAAGCCGGCTACTATGTTGCCGAGGTGCCCGCTCTTCCCGGGTGCCTTTCCCAGGGAAAGACCTCCGAGCAAGCCATCGCAAATATCAAGGAAGCGATTGAGGGCTGGCTGGAAGTCATGGAATCCAGACAGGAGCTCGACCCGGGCCGGTTCATCGAGGTCGCTGTTTAATGGCAGAGGGTCTGAAGCTCTGCTCCGGCGCCGACGCAGTCCGCAAATTCCAAAAAGCGGGCTGGACGCCGATGCGGCAAAAAGGCTCTCATGTAATGCTGACAAAACCAGGCTATCAGTGGACATTATCAATCCCTCAACATAGCGAACTTGGCCCCGGACTGCTTCGCAAATTATTGCGGCAGGCCGGTATGGCGGACAATGAATTCAACAACCTGTAATACCTGCCCTTCAACTTATTACAAATTCTCCCGCTCCTGCCCGAGCAGCAGGCCGATCATCTTTTCCGACAGCAGCGAAAAGTCGTACACCTCGCCGCACTGAAAATAGTCGCATCGGTACATCCTTTTTTCCGTCTCTCTCACCATGCCTCGCTCACATTTTGGACAAACCTTATGGTTTACAACCGCTTCTATCTTTCTTATATCCATGGCTTTCCTTTCCCTGAGCGCTCTTTTTCGAAGGCGGCATACTTGTTTTGACGCCACAGTGCCACAGAGATACTCACGGATTACTCACGGATTCATTTTTATTAACAAATCTTGAACGATGAATCCAGCCACAATCTCCTTACACCGGGGGCAATGATCCGGCGGGAAGCTGCAATTTTAGAAGTTACAAAACTGTGAATTGACGCGGGTTTTGTGTTTTTTTATTAATTTAACAATGGTCCTTTTCATCTTAATAGTCAAGGTATTTTTCACGGAAATGCGGGGTATTTTCAGGGTATATCGCTCCTGATAATAAAGGATTAATGGTGAAGAACTTTGCCCCGTCTGAGCGCCGGCAATATACCTTTCGCACTCATTAAAAAGGACCGGCTACCACCGTATCACGTAGGTGCAGCTGTCGTGTCCGGTTCTGCGGCAGGGCCTGGCTTCGTCGCGCACCACGATCGCGGCGGGTTCGAACTTCTTCGCCATGCAGGTAAGGATTCCCCGGTCGAACTCGCTCGGGTAGGGATTTTCGCATACACTGATGATGCGCTTCTCCCCCTCCACGCGCTGATAACCGTAATTGCCGATGCCTTCGAGCATCCTGCCGGTCGCGGGATCGAACATGACATCGCGGCCTTTCCTGTGGTTCATATGGTAGGCGATGTTGATGGATTTGATTGCGCTGTCGATGTCCTTGACCCACGGCGGAAACTTCGCGTTCTGGGGAATTGCAAGGCCGATCTGATAAAGCACGGATTCGCCGACCTCTCTGGCGATCTGTTCGAACGCCGCAAGCCACGCCTCCTGGGGATACCAGGCCGCGGGATCTATCCGGAAATCTCCGTGCTTTCCGTTTTCACCGATCCCGGCCTCGCTGAGAATCTTGTGCGCCATGGACTTCACCACCTTGAACCCGTCGACGATGGAATACACAGTCTGGCCGTTTACTTCGATTCCTTTTTCAAATGCCTTGAATTGCATTGGGGGCCTCCAGAATGATTCAATTCTCAAAAAGATGATTATTCGCCAGGTAAAAAGTAAACCGAAAAAACTCCCCTTCTGATGAGGAAGGGGGGAAACAAATGAGGATATTCCGGCTGTTACTATAATTGGGCAAAAAAGAAATGTAAATACCCCGGCAAGGGTATTTTTAGGGTATGCCGGACTCATGATATTCACCCCTCCCTTGATGGGAGGGGATTGAGGGGAGGGTGAAGTATCCAGCTGCGGAGAATTACAAGTTGAAAATTGCCGCCCGGCATGATATAAAAGCCGGGATAAGGGCTTTAACCTGCGAGTCGAATGCAGTCTCACAACAGGCATCGCCTGACTGTTTCAGAGACCTCGCTTCACCATTACGAAGGAGCCTTCCATGCACATGCAGCCTCTGCTCGGAATCATCATATTCCTCGGTATCGCCTGGTTCGTCAGCGAGAACAGGAGGCTCGTCCGCTACCCCGTAGCGCTCACCGGAGTCCTTGTTCAGCTTGCCATAGCGATCGTCCTGCTGTACGTTCCGGTTTTTAAGAAGATATTCCTGCTCCTGAACAACGTCGTCCTTTCCCTCGAAGCCTCGACAAAAGCCGGCGCCTCCTTTGTATTCGGCTATCTCGGCGGAGGGACCCCGCCCTTCCTGCTCCAGGACCCGGGCGCGAACTTCATCCTCGCCTTTCAGGCCTTGCCGCTCGTGCTCGTGATCGGGGCGCTCTCGGCCCTGCTCTTCTACTGGAACATCCTTCCTTATATAGTCAGGGGCTTTTCCTTCGTTCTCCAGAAGACCATGAACATCGGCGGGGCGCTCGGGCTCGGCGCATCGACGACGATCTTTCTCGGAATGGTGGAGGCGCCGCTCGTCATCAAGCCTTATCTCAAGAACATGACCCGGAGCGAGCTCTTTTCGCTCATGACCGTCGGCATGGCCTGCATTGCCGGGACCGTGATGATCCTGTACGCGACCTTTCTGAACGGGGTGATCCCGGACCCCCTCGGCAATCTTTTGACGGCTTCCTTCATCCACGTCGCCGCAGCCGTCACGATTGCGCGGATCATGGTCCCAGAGACCGGCGAAGAGACCGCCGGACAACTCATCCCTCAGCGGACGTCTTCAAGTTCCATGGACGCCGTGGTAAAAGGGACCATGGACGGCCTTCATCTGCTCATGAACATCATTGCCATGCTGCTGGTGATGGTGGCCCTTGTGCACCTTGCGAACCTTTTGATCGGTCTCCTTCCGAATATCGGGGACAAGCCGCTTACCCTCCAGAGAATCCTCGGGACTGTCATGGCCCCCGTTGTCTGGCTTTTCGGCGTTCCCTGGTCGCAGGCCCCGACTGCGGGCTACCTCATGGGAACGAAGACGATCCTGAACGAACTGCTCGCGTTCCTGGAAATGGCCAAGCTTCCCGCTGGCGCGCTCGACGACCGCAGCCGGATTATTATGACTTATGCGCTCAGCAGCTTTGCCAATTTCGGCAGTCTCGGCATCCTCATCGGCGGCCTCGGCAGCCTCGCCCCTGAGCGACGGGACGAGGTCGTGGCCCTCGGGATGAAGGCGCTTGTTGCGGGAACGCTTGCCACCTGCATGACCGGGGCTGTGATCGGGATATTTACGTAATTTTGATGGATTAAATGAAAATCGGCGAGGCGGCAAAACATGTACCCGATCCGATACTAAATGAATAACCGAATTCACCCAATATAAACCGACTTCAGTCCCTCGCTCAATGCTGCATCATGCTGTTTTTTGTCAGCTGTGATGAACGCGGTCTTGATACCTGTGCCATCCTGGAACAATCCGGCAGAAGCAATATGAACAGCGTCCATTGTCCGCGCCATGGAGCGCAGCGTGATTTCTCCGGCCAGGTCAAGCACATCCTCGGTCACGCGGACCGTTTCAACAGCAAGAACACCTTCCTTCAGGCGCTTAAGAACATGGTCGAAACCCGTCTCCTCGATATCGCCTGCCTGACGTCTCCGCGCCAGGGCGGAAAGACTTTCCACCATAAGCATGGATGAAGACAGAATATGGTTCTCTTTCGCGAGCTTCCTCACCCGCTCCGAACCTTTTTCTTTGATATAGAGCTTCAAGAAAGCACTGGTGTCGAGATACACCCATGGTTTTTCCATTTACACCCGATCCTCCCGCTCTTCGGACAGGGTAGCGGCGATGGAACGTCCTTTAATGGCAAGCGGCGCACCGGCAGGAAACGCGCCCTTGACCGCGCGCTTCAGGAAGCCCTGTTCTTCCAGCAACTTGACGCGCTTCTCCGGTGAGACCTCGCGCCCCAGCGGTTTGATCACGGCAATGGGAGCGCCGCGCTCGGTCACGACGATCTCCTGCCCCTGTCGCACCATCTTGACATATTTGGAAAAGTGCATATTGGCTTCGCGCAAACCGACCTTGATCATTCCTGCCTCCATGTAGTATTGTTACTACATTATAGAGAAGGCAAGCCGCTGTGTCAAGGCGAAAGAAAGGGAACTCACATAACGCTGATGAGTCGTCCGAAGATGTCTTAGGAGAAGAGTTTATCCACGAGATGATTGCGTTCAATTTCAAGGTAGGATGCTACGTCTTTGAGGATGCTGTTCATGGCGCCGATCTTTAACGGTGTATGGCGGGGAATGGTGATATGGTGTTCCGAACCCCTGGAGGAAGATACGAGGGGACACTGCCAGCCATGGATGGTTTCAAGCGGTATATCAAGCTCTACGGACTGCCCCAGAGCGTCTACCTGGACAGGCACTCAACATACAAGGTCACGGCCAAGCAGACCATCGCGGAGGAGCTAAACGATATCCAACCGATGAGCCATTTCGAGAAGAGTCTGTCAGCACTTGGCGTAACGGTCATCCATGCCTATTCTCCCCAGGCCAAGGGGCGGGTTGAACGGTTGTTCGGGACCTTTCAGGATCGGGTCGTCAAAGAGATGCGGCTTGCCGGGGTAACGAATATAGCGGTAGGCAATACATTCTTGGATGGCTATTTGCCCGAGTATAACAAGAAGTATGCCAAGGAAGCGGCACTGAAAGCCGATTTCCATCGGCCAATCGTCAATAAGAGGGCACTCGACACGATTCTCTCGATCAAGACTGACCGGTCGCTCCGGAACGACTTTACGATAGCGCACAACAAAAAGCTTTACCAGATCAAGAGCAACATTCGGGCGAAGAAAGTGACCGTGGAAGAGAGAACCAACGGAACCATGTACATAGTCCATAACGGCCAGCAGCTGAAGTATCAAGAAATACACGCTCGACCCATAATGACAGAGAAGACCGTAGAAAAACCAATAACCAGAAGAGTGTGGACGCCATCTGAAGCACATCCTTGGAAGTCTCCGGCGAAGGCAATGGTTAAAGCAAGAACAGAGCTTCAGGCAGCATCTTAAAACCGGACATTTTTGCTTTGGTAAGAACCGGACATTTTAACTTTGGGTTGACAGTCGCCCCGCTGCCTCTTCCCCATCATACTGTAATCTGATATAATCAATCATGAACTTTTTTGACTACCGAAGCAGGTTCCTGCAGGGCTTTACGCTTTTTTTGCGCGTGTTGCTGAGTTACAAGTTTCTCGGCCTCGGAAATATCTTTTTATCGCCCGTTCGCGGCGAAGAACGGCTGAAGAAACTTCATGCAAAAAACGCGCTGCTCCTCCGCGAGCGCATGGTCGAGATGAAGGGTGTTCTCATTAAAATCGGCCAGTTCCTGTCCTCGCGCGTGGACATCCTCCCCGAAGAGTACACGAACGAGCTGTCAAAACTGCAGGACCAGGTGCCGCCCGCGCCCATCGCCGACATCATGAAGCGCGTTATTGAGGAGATCGGTCCTCCCGGGGAGGTGTTCTCCTCCTTTGACGAGACGCCCATTGCCTCGGCCTCGCTCGGCCAGGTGCATCGCGCATGCCTCAGGGACGGTGAATGCATCGTGGTCAAGGTCCAGTACCCCGGCATCGAGGCGGTGATCGCCTCGGACATCCGAACGCTCAGCTTCGTCATCAGGATCCTCAAGGTCCTTTACCGGCACATCAACCTCGACGTCATCTACTCCGAGTTTTCCCGCATTATCCGCGAAGAGCTGGACTACATCCAGGAGGGAAAGAATGCCGAAGCGTTTGCCCGGAATTTCGCGGGAAATCCGAAGATCAGGATTCCGGCGGTATACTGGCCGTTCACCACGTCCAAGGTGCTGACCCTCGAATATCTGGCTGGTGTCAAGATTACGGACTTTGACGAAATCGACGCGCAGGGGATCGACCGCAAAGAGGTGGCGCGGACCCTGGCCGGGGCGTACTGCCAGATGTTTTTCCTGGACGGCTATTTTCACGGCGACCCGCATCCGGGCAATATCTTTGTGCGGCCGGGCCCCGAGATCATCCTCGTGGATTTCGGGATGGTCGACCATATCCGGGGGCCCCTTCGGGAGGGGCTCAGGCGCGGGTTTAGCGCAATCGTGGAGCGCGACAGCCTGGGGCTCGTGCGCGCCCTCGTGGACATGGGGTTTATCCCGCTCACGAAAGACATCCAGCCTCTCGTGCACTTTGTGGACAAGATCCTCCAGAAATACCGCGACATCTCGCCGGGGGAATTCAAGTCCATGGACATCGAGGAGATCGGCAATGACATCATGGAAGCGCTTCGGCTCAGCCCCTCGATCCAGATACCGAACGACTTCATCCTGTTCGGCCGCGTCATCGGCATGCTGAACGGGCTCGGATCGCGGCTTGACCCTGAGACGAACATTATCGAGATCGCCGCGCCTTTTGCCAAAACGTTCATCAAGTCCGACGACATGACCTTCAAAGCCTTCGCCACTCAGGCAGCCGTGGCCGGCAGGTCCCTCGCCCAGTTGCCGAAGCTGCTGTCCGAATTTCTCATTACCACACGCCGGGGCGAGACCCGGGTGGAGATCACGTCAAGGGACATCGTCGATGAACTGAGGGGAATCGCGCGTATCGGAAAAGGCTTCATTCTTGCGATTCTTTCGATGGGGTTCGGCGCCGGTTCTTTGTTCCTGCGCGTCAATCAGTTTCCCGTTGGAAGTATGTGGTGCGCCGCGGCGGCAGGCGTGGCGCTCTTGTGGCTGCTGCTGCTTATGAGAAAGGTTTAAGAATACAAACCTCATTAAAAAACCTCTTACTGACCGACAGTTTGAATTTTGAGTCAATCTTATTGCGTCAAAACGAAAACCAATTTTCACACAAAGCCACAAAGCCCACAAAGAAAAACTTGAATCCAATATTTTGAATTACTTCGTGGTTTCGTGGCTTCGTGTGAGACAGTTTAATGATCTTGAACGGCGTCCATGTTATTATGTCAACAGCCCTCTCTTTGAAGACAACCGCGATACTTTTAATTCTGCTTCTGAGTTTATTACCGACCACCCTTCGGGCGATGAACGAAGGAGATTTATCCTCTCCCGAAGCTACGATAAGCGGTTATATTGAATGTCTGAAAAAAGGCGACTTGTCGGGAATAAAGGCCAGATATTATCCGGAAACAATCCAGTATACCCTGCGCGGCCCCAGTGTTATCCGGGAATACGATATTACCAACAAGAGGACCTTTACGCAGAAAGAGGTGGACAACTGGAACAAGGTCGCAAGCCGGCCGCGGGCCCAGGTGGGAGATGTCCAGATGGAAGTAAGGGAAATCATACAGGACTCGACCTGGATGTTTTCCTATGTCTTGCGAAATATCAACGACGGGTGGAAATTGATCTCTCATTCCGGATGGAGCATGGATTAGTTTGCGGGGGGGGGCGTCTATGGCCATGCGGGAACAGGCATTACGGGAGATCGTGGGAAAAACAATCAAAGCCGTGGTTTGCGATGCGAATACGCTCTACGGGTCTAACCGGCGGTTCTTCCTGGTGTTCACCGACGGATCCTTCCTCGAGTTTTTCGACGATGACATCAACTGGGGCGAAGGCGACGGCGAGCGGTACAACAAACGGTTCAGCTTCCTGACCGGGATCTTCGGCAATCTGTCTACCTAACAACGTTCAAGGGCAACTTTCAAAACATCTTATACATAATGATAACCTCAGATCTTGCGGCTTGACATTTCCCTGTAATCAACCACGGCGCGCTGTTCCCTGATCTTGCCGATAAATTCCGCAATCCGGAGATGTTCGGGATGCTTTTGGTAGAGCTCAAGGTCCTTTTCACTTTCGAATTCCGAATACAGCGCGACATCGTAGGCCGCGTCGGAAGAGATATAGTTCACGCCGACCTCAATATGTTTTATCTGCGGAATTGTCGCCTTCAACGCTTCCAGGTCAATCTTCATCCTCCGTGCATTTTGAACTTTGTCCGCTCCTTCGGCAAAATCCTTCAGCTTCCACATTACGATATGCTTGATCATTACGATTCTCCTTCTTCATTATCACATCGTGGCCAAGAAGCCGGCCCCTGTTTCTCGCACCACTCCCGCGCATTCTGGAACATCCTGAGCCACGGCGAAGCGTCGAGGGATTTTCTGAGGTCCTCCGGCATCCAGCCCCATTGCCAGGTGAGCACCGCGCGTTCGGGGTGCGGCATCATGGCAAGGTGCCTGCCGTCCGGCGAGCAGAGGCCGGCTATGCCGGCGGGAGAGCCGTTGGGATTAAAAGGATAGGACTCGGTGACCCTTGAGTCGTCATCCACATAGCGAATGGGGGCAAGGCCGTGCTCACACTCATCGAACATCTTCCTGTCCGGGAAGTACGCCAGGCCTTCGCCGTGGGCGACCCAGATGCCGAGCACGGAATTTTCCATTCCCCGAAGCATGATGGCGGGGCTATTGAGGATCTTCACCGTCGAGAAGCGCGACTCGAACCGGCCGGACGCGTTATGGATGAAGCGCGGCTGGAGTTCATCGGCAATGCCCCGCCAGGGCACCCAGCCGAGGAGCGCCATGAGCTGGCAGCCGTTGCACACGCCGAGGCTGAACGTATCCGGGCGCTGATAAAATTGTTCAAACGAGTCCCAGACCTTTTTGTTGAACCGGATGGACGCGGCCCAGCCTTTGGCTGAATCGAGCACATCGGCGTAGCTGAATCCGCCGACGAACACGATCCCCCGGAACCGGTCGAGCGTGATCCTGCCTTCAAGCAGGTCCGTCACCGTAACGTCCCAGGGCTCGAATCCGGCGAGGTGGAATGCGGATACCATCTCACGGTCGCCGTTGCTTCCTTCTTCGCGGATGACGGCGACTTTCGGTTTGCTCGCGCTGCAAAGGCGGGCATCGGATGTCTGTTTTGGCGTGAAGGGAATGACAAAAGACGGCCCCGGCCGATCGTAGATGTTTTTCCGCTCTTCCCGGATGTTCCGGGGGTTTCGCTGCATCAGGTCGAGCTGGTGGCTTGTTTCTTCCCAGATGTCCCTGAGCAGACGCATGTCCTCGTTCAGAACAGTTCGGAGTTCAGCGTTCGCAGTTCGGAGTGAAAAAAGAATTCGTTTGTCTTCCGTTGTCCTGCCGATCATCTGGTACGGCACGGCAGCCTTATCGAGAACCGAAAAGATCTTCGATTCCTCGGACGGGAGATACTCGATTGCGAGTCCGAGTTCTTCGGAGAACAGGGCGGCGACGGCGTCGCTATGCCTGCCGAGGTCGATGTCCAGGCCGCAGTTCCCTGCAAAGGCCATCTCGAGCAGCGTGGTCGCAAGGCCGCCGTCCGAACGGTCATGGCCGGATAGAATCAGTTCCTCGGCAACGAGCTGCTGAACGGCATTGAAGGTCCGCGTCATCAGCTCCGGATCATCGAGGTCCGGAGACGTATCGCCGACCTGTTCAAAGACTTGCGCCAGCGCCGAGCCGCCAAGGCGATTCCGCGCATTGCCGAGGTCGACAAAAAGTAGTCTGCTTTTACCCGGCGCTTTGAGGTCGGGCGTCACGGTTTTTGTAATGTCCGGGCAGGTCACATAGGCGGAGATCACGAGGGCGCCCGGAGACTTCACGGTCTCGCTCGTCCCGTCGCGATTGGTAACTTTTGCGGCCATGGAAAGGCTGTCCTTGCCGCCGTCCACGGCCATGCCGAACTCGATCATCACGTCGCGCATGGCGACGGCGGCATCGTACAATCTCGCGCCTTCGCCGGGAAGCTTCGGCGCCCACATCCAGTTCGCGGAACAGCGGATATCGCCGAGGCCGCTTACCTGCGCCCAGACAATGTTCGTGAGAGCCTCTCCCACGCTCATTCTTGCCATGGCCGCCGGATCAATCAGTTCCTTCACCGGCTGTTCGCCGATGGAGATGGCCGCGCCGGTCAAACCGAAGTGGGACTGCGCGATCACGGCAACATCGGACACGGTGAGCTGGAGCGGGCCCGCGCACTGCTGCCTGGCGATCAGGCCGGTAACAGAGCGATCCACCTTGTTCGTGAGAAAGCGCTTGGAGCCCACCGAGACAAGCCGCAGTACCCGGTCGAGGGCCTCTCGAACGGTAAGAGCGTTCGGCAAAGTGAGCGGCCTGAGCCGGGTTTTCTTTCTGTCGAGCCGGAATTCTTTCTGCGGCATGTCGCCAAGCACTTTGGCGAGTTCGAGGTTCTCGGGATACGAGTTGTCGTTCGCATCATGCAAAATGATGTAACCGTCGCCCGTGATCGTGCCGATGATCGCAACAGGAACTTTTTCCCTCTCGCAAAGCGATGCGAAAAGGTTTTCGTCTTCCGGCTTCAGCAGAAGCGCATTCAGCTCCTGATATTCCGCGCCCCAGATTTCGAGCACCGAGAGGGTGTCGTCGCCCACCGGAATTTTCCGAATCTCAATCCTGGCGCCGGCGGGGTGGACGAGCTCTTTCACCACATTGCAATTGCCGCCCGCGCCCTGGTCGTGGATGCTCTGGATCGGGTTCCTTTCGCCAAGTTCCACGCAGGCCCGTATCACGCGGTTCATCTTTTGTTCCATCTCGGCATCGCCGCGCTGCACCGCATTGAAGTCGAGCTCCGCGACGTTCTCGCCCTGGATCATTGACGAGGCGGCCCCGCCGCCCATGCCGATGCGGTAAGCGGGTCCGCCGATCTTGACCACGAGCATGCCCTTCCGGGCCTCGGACTTCTTCGCGTGGCGGGAGTCCATCTGGCCCACGCCCGCGCTGAACATGATCGGCTTCAGCCATTCCCGACGCTCGTTGTCGGGCAGGCGAAGGCCGAATGAGCGCGTGAAACCCTGGATGACCGGTTCGCCGAACTTGTTGCCGTAGTCGGACGCTCCGTTGCTTGCCTCCACCTCGATCCTGAGGGGGGATGCAAGGTTGTCCGGATAGGCAAAGGAAGGGTCCTCCCAGGGAAGCTCATAGCCGGGGATGCGGAGGTTGCCAACGCAATAGGCCGCGGTGCCGGCGATCACGAGGCCGCCCGTGCCGGTGGCCTGTACGTCGCGGATGCGGCCGCCGGAACCCGTCTCCGCTCCGGGGAAGGGCGCAACACCGGAAGGGAAGTTGTGCGTCTCCGCTGTAAAAATGATGTCGTATTTAAGCTTCTTTTCACGGAAGGCCGATGGAGCGCCGACGAGTTCGGGAACAATGGTCGTGATGCTGCGTCCGGCGATGGAACTCGAATTGTCGCTGAAGGCAATGACGCTGTTGTTGGGGTTCGCGTCATAGGTCGCTTTAACGATCTGCATCAGCGTTTTAGAAACTTCCTTCCCGTCAACGATCAGCCTGCCGCGGAAAAACCAGTGGCGCGAATGTTCGCTGTTCGATTGCGAAAGATCAAAGCATTCGACATTCGTGGGATTGCGCTTGATCTCCCTGACAAAAAGCTTTGTGTAGTAGTCAAGGTCCCAGTCATCGAGCCCCAGACCCATCTCGCGGTTGATCTTTTCGAGAGCAACCCTTCCCTGCTCCATCAACGGGATGATCCGGACCGGCTCGGGCTTGATGCCGGTCTCGAAGGTTCTGATCGGCTCGGGATAGGGGCACTCGGTCATGCGGTCGTGGACAAGGGAGAGGAACAGGTCTCTTGATTCACGGCTCAGGGCCGCATCAAGCCTCAGGACGTAGCGACGGGAGCGTTCGATGCGCAGGATTTTCCTGAGGCCGCAGGCCTGGCAGACCGAGACCGCATTTGTGGACCAGGCCGTGGTGAAGTTCATGCGTGGACCGACTTCCAGGATCAAGTTCAAACTTCCGGGGTCGGAGTTCGGAGTCAAGAAACTCTTGTCGGAGAATTGTTTCGGCTCGAAAGTTTCGGCAAGGAGCCAGCGAAGCAAACGCATCTCTTCGGGTGTGAGCGGACTTTCCGCCGAGATGTTAAAGCAGAACTCGGTCTCGGTCCCGGTTATGGCGGGAGAGACCCTTTCCCTTGCTGTGTCGAGCAGGCTCGCGGTCTGGTAGTCGGAGAGCGCCGGGGTGCGGTAGAGATGAAGGATGGTCATGACCTTGGATTCCTTTTACTGTCTCAATATATATAGTCTCACAAGATACGGCGTCCAATATAACATATATCTTACTTGGAAATCATGAGAAAAAACGGTAACTACTCAGGTTCAGAAACAATTCTATTAGTAACTAAGGAATCAAAAGCTTCTCAAAATGGCAAGAAATTTTGGTTTTACTTCTGGTTCCGGCTTGTCCGGGTTAGGTTCTGCTTAATCGCCCCGCATTCTCATGTCACGCCTTTCGCGCCAGTCTGGCGCCAAAGAACCCATCCATCTCGAAAGCAACGGGATAGGAATGGAAGAACCCCGTCTCATCAACCAGCACCCTTGCCTGTTCCGGCAAAAGAGGACGAGGGTCGTCAATCACGAATTCCCCGCTTTTCCCGGAGAGAAATGATGAAATGACCTCTTCATTCTCCTCCGGCTCAGTGGAGCAGGTGGCATAGACAAGCGCTCCGCCCGGATTAACAAGCATTGCGCAGTTCTCAAGGATCCGCGCCTGGAGCAGCCGGCGCTCCCTGATCGATCCTTCAGTCTTGTTCCATCTGCCATCGGGATGCCGACCGAGCACGCCGAGACCGGAGCACGGCGCGTCAATGAGCACCTTGTCGAACCTGCCTTCCTTATACTGTGTCGCATCTCCGCGTGTCGGAAGGACGAGCGTTGCGCCGAGGCGCGCGCAGTTCTCGCGGATCCGCTTGATGCGCTCCGGGTCGCTTTCAAGCGCAACAAGCGTACCACTGCCCTGCATCATTGACGCGAGATGCGTTGCCTTGCCGCCGGGCGCAGCGCAGGCATCCAGCACGGTCTCGCCGGGCAACGGCGAAAGCATCATGCTGATAAGTTGCGCGGCCTCGTCCTGCACCATGAACCAGCCGCTCTGATAAGAGCCTGGCTTCTGTATACCCGGCCCGGAGACAAGCTCCAACCCGAGCGGAGAATATTTTGTCTCAACCGCATTCACGCCGTCAGCTTCAAGAGAGGCTTTGAGTTGTTCCCGTGTTGTCCTGAGGGTGTTGGTCCTGATGACAAGCGGCGCAGGCTGGTTGTTTCGCTCTAAAAGCCTTTCCGCCGGCTTTTCCCCGAATTGCCTCACCCAGCGCCTGATCAGCCATTCGGGGTGTGAATGGAGAATGGATAAGCGTTTGACCGGGTCGGCAGTGCCCGGCTCCGTGATTGCGCTGCGTTTCCGGTCCAGGTTCCTGAGCAGGCCGTTCACATAGCCGTGCTTTTTCCCGTATATCTTGGCCAGCTCGGTCGCGGTGTCCACTGCCGCGCTCGTCGGCACCCGGTCGAGGAACAGCATCTGGTAAGCGCCGAGCCGCAGAAGGTTCCGGGTCCAGGCATCCGTTTTTTCCACGGGCTGCGCCGAGAACAGATCAAGCGCCCAGTCCAGACGCAAACGATTTCTCAGAGTCCCATAGACCAGCTCGAGAATAAAAGCGCTGTCGCGTCCGTCGAAGACCTGGCGCGCTTCATTGATGAGGGAGTCCGCAAAGCCGCCGCCTTCGACGCTTTGAAGGACCTGGAGCGCTTTTTCTCTGGGTTTATCGATGTGAGCCATAAAAGGAATATTATTCAGTGGCCGTTGGCGAGGAATTCGAGCGCTTCGGCCACTTTGCTGATATCAACGCTGGTGTTGAAACATGGCCCGAAGGGCCGATCGTTCAGGATGCCGATTACGGGCAGGGGGTAGGCGTCCTGGATTCCGCTCGTGAGGTCCCGCTCGCAGGCCACGGCGATGATGACCTGGGGTTTTGACTCGGCAACCCGCCTGCGCGCGAGCGTCCCGCCCGTAGCAACGGACAGGTGCACATTATGTTTGTGGGCCAGTTCGACGAGGTCTTTGATCCTGCATTTGCCGCAAGCCGCGCATTTGTACGCATCGGACGTGATCTTGATGGCGCAGTCGTTGGACTGGAGGCAGTGGGGCATCAGGAGCAGGACGCGTTTGGGTTTTATGTCGCGGCATTTGGCGCGGACAAGCAGATTGTTCACTTCCACGAAGGATTGCTGGACCTTTTCCTTGGAAAGGCCGAGGAGCTTGCCCAGTACGATCATGATGGGGAAGAGCACCTCGATCACGATACCCCTGAGTCGCGCAGCGAAAAAGATCTCTTTGCCGCTTGTCAAGGTGAGGATCAACAGGGCGACACCCAGGATGAGCGAACCGATCATCGCGCCCATGGTATAGCACACGATTTTCGGGGCAAGGGGATGAATGTTCCTGAGCCCGATATACGGGATCAGGTACAGCCCCACCGTGATCGCGGTGATCAGCAGCACCGTGAAGACAATAAGACCGATGAATATGCGTTTTTTCGGTTCGGACATGGTTTTAATTCAAATCCTAATTTCGAAATGCTAAATTCTAAATAATCTCAAACGAGCAAGAAATGTTCTCGCAAAGCTCGCAAAGTTCGCCAAGAAAGGCCAAAACCTTTGTTATTAAAAACCAGGATTTAAGATTTTCTTTGCGTCCTTTGCGAGCTTTGCGAGAGACGCCGTTTGGTTTTGCTTCTGGTTCCGGCTTGTTCGGGTTAGGATTTAGGTATTCGTGCTTCGAATTTCTTGCCCGAAAGTCCCCGGTGTCCCCGCAGGAACTCAGCGGCGGTCATGGACTTCTTTCCCTCGGGTTGAAGACTCAGAATGCGGAGCATGCCTCTGCCGGCTGCCGCCTCAAGGTCGTTCCTGTCTTTCTCGTACAACAGGCCCGGCTCCCCGGAGCCCTCGACAACCTCGGTTTCCAGAAGCTTGATCATGGTGTTGTCCAAAAAACCGTACGCGCCCGGCCAGGGAGAAAGGCCGCGGACGCGGTTATGAATTTCAATCGCGGTCATGCTCCAGTCGATGAGTCCGTCCGCCTTTTTCAGAAGCGGCGCCAGGGTCGCCTTCTCGTTGTTTTGCGGAACTCCGGGAAGCCCGCCGGTTTCGATGAGCCCCAGGGCTTTTGTGATGAGCCGGCCTCCGCGTTCCGAAAGCTTATCAGTCAGCGTCCCGGCTGTATCCTTTAAGCCGATCGGGATGCTTTCCTGCAACAAAATCGCTCCCGTGTCCATGCCTTCGTCCATCAGCATAATGGTATTGCCTGTTTCCCTCTCGCCGCGGATGAGCGCCCAGTTGATGGGCGCAGCGCCGCGATAGAGCGGCAGGAGCGATGCGTGGATGTTGATGCAGCCGTGCCGGGGAAGAGAAAGGATTTCCTTTGGAAGAATCTGGCCGTATGCGGCGACAACAATGGCCTCGGGCCTGAGCGCCCGGAGGGTCGCGATGAAGTCCGGGTCCCGCACGCGTTTCGGTTGAAAGACCGTCAACCCCAGTTCACGCGCCGCGATTTTGACCGCGGGTTCCGATAAGGTTCGTCCCCGGCCGGCGGGTTTGTCGGTTCTCGTGACCACGCCGCAGAGGTCATGGCCCGCTGTTGCCAGGGCGCGGAGCGGCAAAACCGCGAACCCCGGCGTGCCCATGAAGATGAGTCTCATTTTGTTGTTTGCCGCTCGATCATCGGGATTTGTCCGCAGGAGCTATTCCTTGTCCGCCAGAGATTTCCGGTATCGACGCTTGAAGATGCTTTTCTTGAGCGTGCTCAGCCTGTCCACGAACAGCAGTCCGTTCAAATGGTCGATCTCATGCTGGAGGGCCTTTGCCAGCAGGCCTTCCGCTTCGAGCTCGAAGGGTTTTCCCGAGCGGTCTTGCGCGCGCACCCGGACTTGTCGGGCCCGTTTCACGTTTTCCGCGTAATCCGGGATGCTGAGGCAGCCCTCTTCTTCGACGACGGAACCCCGAAGAGAAAGAATCTCGGGATTGATGAGGACGATGAGCGGATGTCGTTGTTCGTCCTCTTCCCGCGCGCTCAGATCGATCACCGCCAGCTGGATCGGGATACCGACCTGGTTTGCGGCGAGCCCCACGCCGGGCGCGGCATGCATGGTCTCTATCATGTCGTCGATAAGGCGGTTGATGGAATCGTCAATCTTTTCAATGCGGGCGGTTTTGTTCCGGAGCACCGGGTCCGGATAGGCGCATATTTTCCGTAATGCCATGATAGTCATATTTAACATGATTTATTTTTAAAATCAAGGCATAAGATGCCCACGAGAGTGTTGACACCCCGAGGACCTTTATGGTATTTTACTTTCATGGCTATTGATAAGAACACCGTTGCCAAAGAGGCCCAGAAATTTGTGGCCAAGGGCCAGTTTGACAAAGCCATCGCCGAGTGGAAGAAGCTCCTCAAAGAGAACCCCAACGATCCGAATATTTACAATACCATCGGCGATCTGTGTCTCAAAAAGGAATCCAAGCCCGAAGCGGTTGATGCATACAAGAAGGCCGCGGACCTCCTGGCCGCGGACGGCTTCTCCTCCAAGGCAATCGCCCTCTATAAAAAAGTCCTCAACATAGACCCGAAAAAGATCGAGGTCCACCTTGCCCTCGGAGATCTGAACGCCGAGAAAGGACTGACGGGCAACGCGCTCGAAAGCTACAAGCTCGTTGCCGACCACTATACGCAGAACAAGAAGATAGGGGAGGCCCTCGGCATCTATCAGAAGATGGCCGATCTGAACCCCTCCAATGTCGCTTTCAGATTGAAGCTTGCGGACATGTATGTGAAGCAGGGCATGAAGCCGGAAGCGGTCAAGACCTTCCTCGAGGCCGCTGATGCGCACATTGCAAAGGGCGTTTTCCAGGAAGCCCGCCAGATATTCGAAAAGCTGCTCACCCTCGACCCGGGCAACAAACAGGTATATTACAAAGCCGGCGTCGTTTACTTTAAAGAAGGCAAGTTTGTCGAGGCGTGCAAGGCGTTCAGGCCTGCATTTGATGCAGACCCGTCGAACCAGGAACTGCTCGACCTATATATAGAAGCCTTGTCCAAGGCGGACCGGTCCGTCGAGGCCGAGGAAATATTCAAAAAAATATTGTCCCAGGACGCCGGCAGGAACGACCTGCGCGAAAGACTTTACCGCATTTATCTTGCAAAAAAGGACTACGGAAAGGCGCTTGCGGAGGCGGGGTTTATTGCCGACTCCAGTATCGGGCAGAAGGAGCCCGAGGCCGCGGAGAGGATTCTCAAAGATTTTGCGGCCGCTGCTCCGACGTATGCGGCGGGACGGCGCAAATTGGGCGAGCTGTACGCGTCCCTCGGCCGCGCTGAAGACGCTGTTCAGGAATTTGTGGAGGCCTCGGAGATTTTTTTCGCGGACCGGGATCTCGACGGCGCCAGGGCAGTTCTCGGTCGCGCGCTCGAAATCGCGCCGGACAAGGCCGGGGTCCGACAGCGGCTTGAAAGCCTGGAAGCCCCCAAGGCCGCTCCTCCTCCACCGCCCGCGCCGGAAGTTCCCGTTGCTGCTACCGAACCGGAAGCGCCGGAGCCGGCCCCTCCGGTCATTGAAGTCCCGCCGCCCCCCGCTGCGAAAGCAGAGCCGCCTGTTGTTGAGGCGCCGCCCCCTCCGCCTCCTTTCCGGGCGGCAGCGCCGGCGGTCGAGGAAGATCCAGCCATCGCAGAAGCGTTCACTGAAGTTGATGTGCTCGTAAAGTACGGGTTGACCACCAAGGCAGTGGAACAGCTCGAGACAATGGCGCTGAAGTTTCCCGATAGCCCTCAGATCCGCATTAAATTGCGCGATTTCTACGGCGATCAGGGGAATATGAATAAGGCCGCGGTCCACATGCTCGCCCTGGCCGACCTGTATTTAAAGCAGGGCAGGCGAGACGAGGCCGAGCAGGTATTGCACGCGGCGCTGGAGGTGGATCCGGGCAATCGGGATTTGCTGGCCCGTCTCGGCAAGACGGTTGCTCCCGCGGAAGCTCCACCGGCGGCCACTCCCGTTTTTGAAGCGCCCGCCTTTGAAGAGAGTGCGCCTCCGCCCCTGGAGCTGCCGTCCTCTGGAATCATATCAGACCTTGATATGGCCCCCCCTGCTCCCCCTTCGCATGAAGAGCAGCCTGCATCCCCGCCGGATACGGGCGGTGAGATCATGTTCGAAGGCTTTGACACGGCGCTGGAAGAGGCAGGGCCCGCCCCGGCGGCGCGAGCAGAAGAAGCGCCTTTTGCCGGGCCGGTCCGCGAGACGCCGCTGGAAACGTATCAGCCACAAGAGCCGACACCTCCGGCAGCGCCAACGCAGGAACCCCTGGTCGGACAGATAGATTTAAGCGAGATATGGGCGGAGGCGGAGTTCTTTTTTCAGCAGGGGCTTTTTGACGAGGCGCGGAAACACTACGAGAAGATTCTAGAACATTCGCCGAACGACCAGCGGGCCCTTGTCAGGATCGACGAGATTGCCCGGGAGAAAGAAGAGACGCGGGAGTTTTCAAGGCTTGCCGAGGCTGTCGAGGACCTGGAAGGACTGGTAACGACCGAGCCGTCCGAAGAAGAATCGGCGATGGGCGCGTCGGTATCGGACGACGAGGCGGTGCGCATGTTGATGCAGGAGATACAAAAACTTAAGCAGACGCCCCTGCCGTCTCCCAAGGTTGTCTCTCCGCCTCCGCCGAGGGCCCCCGAACCGCGCGGCGTTCAGACCGCGGGAGTAAGCAACCAGCCTGCGCCGGTTGGCGGCAGCGCTGATGAAAACTTCTTCGATCTGGGCGAGGAGCTCAGGGATGATGATGAGGCAAGGGCTTCAAAAGCGGGAAAAGGCGACTCCGACGACTTCTTTGATCTGGCCGCGGAGCTCAGGGACGATCTGAGCGGGATGTCCGTGCCGGGGAGCGTTGAGACGCCGGCCGAGGATCAGAGCCTCGACGATATTTTCGAGGACTTTAAAAAAGGCGTGAAGCTGCAGGAGGTCAAGCAGGACCTGGATACCCACTACAATCTCGGAATTGCGTATAAGGAGCTGGGGCTTCTGGATGATGCGATCGCCGAGTTCGTCGTAACGCCCGAGGGAGAGTCGAAGTTCATTGAGAGCCGCGCCATGCTCGGGTTGTGTTATATGGAGCAGGGCGAGTTTCAGAAGGCCATTGCCGAGCTCCGGAACGCCCTGAATTATTCGGAAAGCCTCGGAGGAGAACATGAGGAACGCATCGGCATGCGCTATGACCTCGGTCTTGCATATCAGGGCGCCGGAAGCACGAGGGAAGCGCTGATCGAGTTTCAGAAGGTCGCAGCCGACGATCCATTGTACCGGGATGTGGCGGAAAAGTTACAGGAGCTTGAGCAGGGAGGATTTATATCGCTTGAACAGCTCAAAGACGATATCGAAAAGGAAATATCCTCAAAATTCCTTGAAGAAGGCGAAAGAATAGGGAGGGAGGAAAAGAACCGGAAGAACGAGAAAGTGAAAAGCTGACCTGCCTATTATTTAGGCTTCTGCTTAAAGTTAAGGCAACACCACCCTTCGTCGCAAGTACTAACCATCTGAAATTCCATGAAATAAGTCTTAGCATTAAAATTGCTTAATAAATGCGGACAGGAGGCTTTACCATGAAGAAGATAGAAGCAGTTATAAAGCCTTTCAAGCTTGACGAGGTAAAGGACGCTCTGAATGCGATTGGTATCCAGGGTATAACGGTCACCGAAGTCAAGGGGTTCGGCAGGCAGAAGGGACATACCGAGCTTTACCGCGGGGCGGAGTATGTTGTGGATTTTCTCCCGAAAGTAAAGCTCGAGATCATAGCCGCTGACGGACTCGTACCAAAAATCATAGAGACAATCGAGACCACGGCCAAGACAGGCCGGATAGGGGATGGTAAGATATTCGTTACACCGGTTGAAGAAGTGGTCAGGATCAGGACCGGCGAGCGGGGAGAACCTGCGATATAGCTACAGGCGCCAAATAACCAATCCCAAATCACAAATAATTTTCAAATACCAATATCCAAACTCCAAACAGTTTGAATATTCAAATTTGAAGATTGCAGCTTATTTGAGATTCGATGCTTGAGTTTTGGAATTTATTTTAAAGAGGAGGAAGCAACATGGCGACACCAAAAGACGTTTTGAAGCTGGCAAAAGACAACAAAGCAATGATGGTTGACATGAAGTTCATGGATTTCCCCGGACTCTGGCAGCACTTCTCGGTGCCCGTTGATGAGCTGACCGAGGCTATTTTTGAAGAAGGGCTCGGCTTCGACGGTTCGAGTATTCGCGGCTGGCAATCCATTCATACGAGCGACATGCTCGTGGTCCCGGATCCGGAGACCGCCGTGATGGATCCCTTCACCAAGTATCCCACGCTCTCTCTTATCTGCAATATCGTGGACCCCATTACCAAGGAACGCTACAGCCGCGACCCGCGCCATATCGCGCAGAAGGCCGAAGCATACCTCAAGTCCACGGGCCTCGGCGACACATGCTACATGGGTCCCGAGCCGGAGTTCTTCATCTTCGACGATGTGCGTTTTGACCAGAACTCCCATGAAGGCTATTATCATATCGACAGCTCGGAAGGCATCTGGAACAGCGGCCGCGTGGAAAACCCGAACCTCGGGTACAAACCCCGCCACAAGGAAGGCTATTTCCCGGTGCCGCCGATCGACTCTCAGGAGGACATCCGCACCGAGATGGTGGAGGAGATGCAGAAGGTCGGCATCTACGTCGAACGCCAGCATCATGAAGTGGCGACCGCAGGCCAGGCCGAGATCGACATCCGGTTCAGCAACCTGGTCAAGTGCGCGGACCAGGTCATGATGTTCAAATATATCATCAAAAACGTGGCCAAGCGCCACAACAAGACCGTGACCTTTATGCCGAAACCGCTTTTCGGCGACAACGGCTCGGGCATGCACACGCACCAGTCCATCTGGAAAGGCGGCAAGCCCCTGTTCGCGGGCGATAAATATGCAGGCATGTCCCAGATGGCGCTTCACTACATCGGCGGCATCCTGAAGCATGCCAAGGTCATCGCGGCTTTTACGAACCCGACGATGAACTCCTACAAGCGTTTGACCCCGGGCTTCGAAGCGCCGGTGAACCTGGCCTACTCCAGCCGGAACCGATCTGCCTCGGTCCGCATACCCATGTACAGCGCAAACCCCAAGACCAAGAGGATCGAGGTCCGCTTCCCCGACCCGTCCTGCAACCCTTATATGGCCTTCGCCGCCATGCTGATGGCCGGCCTCGACGGCATCGAGAACAAGATCGATCCGGGCCAGCCCCTGGACAAGGACATCTACGATATGGCGCCCGAAGAACTCGCAAATGTTCCTTCCATGCCGGGCTCGCTTGATGAGGCGCTCAATAACCTTGAGGCGGATCACGCCTTCCTTTTGAAAGGCGATGTTTTCACCAAGGACGCGATCGAAATGCATATCAACTACAAAAGGACCAAGGAAGTGGACGCGCTCCGTCTGCGGCCGCATCCGTATGAGTTCTTCCTGTACTACGATATCTAATCACGCCAAGCCATAATCAGGTGAGCGCACAACCGGGACTTTCGCAAGAAGGTTCCGGTTTTTTTCTGAACAAGTTCCCATAAGTTCGACATCACCACATATTGCGCTTGAATTGACGGCTATTTTTTGGTACAGTCGAATTATCTTTACAAGTCGTCTTCTTGCATTATAATAAGTCATACCATGAGCCCAACGATATTGCGAGAGAAAGGTTACCGCTTTTTTTTCTTCTCCAGAGAAGAATCGCGGATGCATGTCCACGTCGCGTATGCGGATAGAGAAGCAAAATTCTGGCTATCGCCGGAAATTGAGCTGGCAAAGAACCACAACCTGTCGCGCCCGCAGTTGAAGGAAATTGAACGCATCATCGAGGTGCATTATGATGAACTCAAAAACGCTTGGGAAAAACACCGCCTCAGTTGAAGTCACTCATATTTCCGGCAATGGCGTATGGCTGCTGACCGGGGACAGAGAACTATTCATGTCCTACGAAAATTTCCCCTGGTTTAAAGATGCCCCAGTCGGCAAGATCCTGAATGTCGAGGAACCGCGGGCAGGCCACTACTACTGGCCTGAGCTGGATGTGGATCTCACTGATGATATCATCGAACACCCGGAGCAGTTTCCTGTAAAGATGAAATAAGGCCGCGTTCGACGACTTCGGGAGGAACAGTTCGCGATCAGCACTAATCGGATTCAACTCATTAACCAAAGGAATTGGCAAAAAGACCGTCTACGGGCGAATCGTTTTTCGAGACCGGCCATCTCCCTTCGCCATCGCGTTATTCTCCGTTTTATAGTACGCGCGGTCCCGATCCTACAGGAGGCGCCCGTGGATATGCCGCAGCAACACGCATTGGAACAGAAAAAGATCGTCCGTGAAATTCGCATCAATCCTATCGTACCAAGCCAATCCGTGCTCGTGGCAACAGCCCGCAGCATGCGGCCCAAGAAGGAAGAGCCTCCGGCGCCGCACGATAACCGCTCCCACGTCGAAACCTGTCCTTTTTGCAAAGGGAATGAGTCGAAAACTCCGGCGCCGATCGCACAGGTGCCGGCTGACGGCGACTGGAAACTGCGGATCGTGGAGAATCTCTATCCGGTGCTGGGTGATGACCGGGAGAACCCGCATTTCGCTTTCGGTCTGCAGCAGACGATCGACGGATATGGAAGGCACGAGGTCATCATCGACCATTCGAACCACGGCATCAGGATGAACGAGATGGAACAGGAGCATCTGGCTATGCTGTTCTCGACCTATCAGCGCCGCATGGACCAGCTCTACCACTCCGATCCGCGCCTTAGCTGCGTGCTGGTCTTTAAAAACTTCGGCCCTGCCGCGGGGGCCAGCATCAGCCATACCCACAGCCAGATCATCGCCATGCCCGTGGTGCCGGACAATGTGCAGGCCGAGGTGCGAAACAGCGCTGAATTCCACGCCCGCTCGCACCGATGCATTTTCTGCAGTCTCATTGATGAGGCCTTCACGTTCGAAGCGACCCTGTATGATCGGGCCTCGGGCGAAGTCCGCCGGAAGATCACTGCCGGTCAGTTCGTCATCGAACGGAGCGGCCGGTTTGTGGCCATCAAGCCTTTTGCCAGCAGGTACGAATGGGAGGTGCATATTCTTCCCCTGGCGCACCAGTCCGATTTCCTCGACGCAAGCGCGGAGGATATTGCCGATCTGGCCGGGCTCGTCAAGCGGACCATGGAGCGATTGAACCAGGCCATCGGCGGAGCGCAGTATAACTTCTTTCTCCACTCCCTGCCGCACGGCCGGGAATACAGCTCACAGGCCGGTTCTTATCACTGGCACCTCGAGGTCTGTCCGCGCACCAGCATCCCCACGGGATTCGAGCTTGGCTCCGGACTGTTCGTCAATACCATCTGCCCGGAAGAGGCCGCTGAACGGCTGAGATCCATTGTATTGCCGGCCGAAAGGATATCGTCCTAATCCTGCTTGAATCGCAAAACCGCTCAATTATCTTGCCATTTACTTATTGATATAGTATTCTTTTCCCCATGGCGTAGGCCATCTGAAGGCAAGCGAGGATGTACGATGCCGATCAATTAGGACAAGCCGCATTATTGGAAAGTCGCCCGTCGCCGAGTCAAGCGCTTTCCTCGGGGACTTGTTCCCTCGCCTTGCTCCCCGTAATTATAAAGAGCCATCAACGCAGGTAAAATGAAAGGGAAAAGAAGACTTCCGGCAAACATAATTCCGATCGCGAGAGCAGGTCTTTCCCGTTGATACGCACTGTTGGCGTATTTCAAAAAGATTGGGTTGGATAAAGGCGAACGGCATACACAAGTTTTGTACTTCACAGGACACGGATCGTTTGCAGTACCTGGTGCCGCCGAAATTGCGGATGTCTTTGCACGTCAATATGGTTTCGTTGGGAAGAGAGTTCTGTTTAGCACATTCACCGAAGTGTCAGCAATGCCCGATAGTACAGTATTGTTTAAAGTGTGGAGTTACTGCGCGCCGACAAAATAGAGCCGTAACGTAGGGGCAGGGTCAATGGGTTGTGAAATGAGTTGAGAAGGCGCATCGTAAACCACAGTGCAGTGACGATGAGTCTCAAAGGCGGTAGGATTTGCTATGGAAGAAAACGATTTTAAACGCATAGAACAATTGGTGTCAAATGTTGTTGATGCCAGGCTGGGGCGCTTTGAAGGAGAAGTGACCGAGAAAATCGATGCAAGGCTTGGACAGCTCCGAAAAGACGTCAATGAGGACTTCCAGCACCATGTTGGCATTCTCACCGAGGATTTTCAGCACAAGCTTCAGCTTGTTGCGGAAGGACATCAGATGCTGTCGGAGAAGATGGACAGAATGAAGGACGAGTTGAGCGGTTCCATTCAGCACGTGGACAAGAATATCGCCGCTGTCGCCGCGGACGTTGCGGCGCATCGAGCGGACACCGAAGGGCACAAGCGGGGGTATGTGGTCAGCGAGCCGTGAATGGGGGGATTGTCAAGGACCGAGAAGCGACCCCTCTGGCCTACGACTTAGCATCGATAAGGGATACCTGTCCGAAACCGTCTTTTGTTCGCCGACAGAAACGCCATACTCAAAATTATTGTAAATGCCACCAGCAGTAATATTTCCAGATGTGATTATGGCCCTGGTGGTATCGCTGATGTAAACTTTAGCATGTAATCTTGGCAAATGGAAAACTTCTACTGCGCGTATTGCTTTGAACAACTGCCGGAAGGATTTCGGGTCCGTCGAGCCTTGATAAATATTTTTAGGGGATAAATCGGTAACAAATTTCATAACACCATTCGACTTAAACCCATCTGAAACATTGTCGATGATAAATTTTGCGCCGATATCGGAAATGTATGGGCTTGATACCACAAGCTCATTTTCCACATTTTGGAAAAGACCATTGAGCTTCTTGTCCCAACCTCTTTGTAACGTCTCAAGCATCATCGTTCAATAATCCACACCGCTATTGCGGGTTTGTGCCCATCGAGAGAAAACGCTCTACAAAGGCACTTCGAGTTTAAACTACTACATGTCGGGCTGTCAAGACTAAAAGGTAATAACGTATGCTCCTCATCAGGACAAAAACCTTCGGCAATGAAGATGCGAATCAACATGTAGAATGATTTCGCCCATTTGCAGAGGGTATGCGAAGGGTCCTCAAGAAGCAAGGCAGTTTGATTATCGACATCGGAGGCGCTTGGAAGCCTGGCCTACCCACGCGCTCGCTCTACCACTTTGAACTTTTAATCACGCTCTGCCGCGATTACGGTTTCCATTTGTGTCAGGAGCACTACTGGTGGAACCCCGCCAAATTGCCGACACCAGCGGAATGGGTTAATATACGACGAATACGAGTCAAGGACGCTGTTAATTGTATCTGGTGGTTATCTCCTTCACCCTGGCCCAGGGCCTCGAATAAGCGAGTTCTCGCGCCCTACAGCGACTCGATTAAGTGACACATTCCATAATGGACGCCGCTCCCTTCCCGGTAGAGAAAATAAACAAAGGACGGGAAACTGTATCGTCCCCGTCCTTCGTGGTTTTCTTTCGATTATTACCGTTCGTTGTCCGTCCTCTATCCCTTGCCCCCCAATATCCCATTGACCACGGTCAGCAGGTCCGCGGTCTGGATGGGTTTTGGGATGTAGGCATTGGCGCCCAGGGCGAGCCCGCGTTTGCGGTCCTCTTCCGCGCCTTCTGTAGTGATAATGATGATGGGAATGGCTTTATGCATGGGGTCGTTGCGAACCATGGATACGAGCTTCAGGCCGTCCATGATCGGCATATTGATGTCGGTCAGGATAATATCGAATTTCTGGGTAGAAAGTTTTTTGAGCGCGTCGATCCCGTCATTTGCCTCGACGATCTTGCTCCCCGGAATTCTCTTCAGGGCAAAGGAGATCAGCTGCCTCATCGTCGGCGAATCTTCAACCACCAGAAAAGTATAATCAGGCATTTCGAACCTCCCTTATTTTTCCTTGAGCAGATCGAGAAAGCTCTGGATCGTCGTAAGTTTTCGCTCTGATTGAGAGTAAAGTTTGGAGGAAAAAAGCGCCGTGGCCGCGTGGCCGGCCAGCATCGTGAACAGCTCATAGTCCACGTTGGAGAAAGTTTCCTTCTGAACAAGGAGCTTGTAGATTGAGATCACCCCGATCACGTGCTCCTTGATCTTAAGGGGAAAACTGACCAGCGGGTGCGTGTAATCAACGCCTTTCAGGTCCTTCGGCGACCCTTCACGGTAAAACGCCTCGCCGTTCCTGGCCACGGAGCCGATGATTCCCTCCCCCAGTTTGATGCTGGGTCGGGCTTCCGAGCCCATTCCCTCCTGGGCGACGATCGTCAGCTCGTTTGTCTTTTCGTCGAGCATCATGATCGAGAATTCCTCCGCCCCGATCAGGTTCATGACGATCTCGAGGATGATTTTGAGAGATTCGGTGAAATCGAGCGTAGAGTGGAGCTGGTAACTGGCCACGTACAGATTCGCGAGATTATTGTTCTCCGCCTCCACTTCCAGGTACCGGTTCGCAAAATCCTTGTTCTCCTCTTCGACCTGACTGTAGCGGTCACGCAGGCTCCGGTTTTCGTCCTCCAGCAATTTGACCCTCTCTTCCAGAGTATTCAACTTGAACGTGCCGTCGCGGCCGGAATACTTGGAGACTTCATCAAGCTGGGCGATCCGGTAGCGGAGCTTTTCATTCTCTCTCAGCAGTTCCTGGGTAAACTCTTCTCCCTTTCTGAAAACCTGGAGAAAGTCTTCCACCTTTTTTGTAATTGATCCGGATTCTTTTTCCATCACATCCTCCTCGCCTCAGTTGCCCCGCTCTCATGCGTCGCCCGTGCGTGAGCCGAAAAACGGCTTCATTTTCCGATAATCCCCGCGATGCTCTTCCCGCAACGGAAAAAGCCCGGCAATACTCCGAACCCCACGATAACAGTCATCATTATAGTCGAGTCTTAAATAATTATCAAGGCCCAAATCTCAGCCCAAATCTCAGCCCGGGCGGTCCCTGCCGGGACTGCACCTCAGCACAATTTCCCCGGCGACCTTGTCAAGCGGCAGCACTTTGTCCACCGCCCCTGTCTTGATGGCCTCCTGCGGCATCCCGAAAACGACGGCGCTCTCTTCGCTCTCCGCAAGGCACTGGCCTTTTTTTCGCTTGATCGCAACCGCCCCTTCGGCGCCGTCCCTTCCCATGCCGGTCAGCACAACGCCTAGAACCGCCGGCCCGCACGCGTCTGCAACCGACACCATCATCCTGTCGGCGGACGGCACATATTTATCAGCCGGGCTGCGCGGGACCAGCTCGGCGACAAGACCCGTGCGGTCCTTTTTTACGACCAGGTGGTGCCCGCCGGGAGCGATGAGCACCACACCGGGCCTCGGCCGGTCGCCGGACGCGGCTTCGCTCACCATCAGAGAGGTAAGTTTGTTGAGCCGCTCCGCAAAACTCCGCGTGAAACCGGCGGGCATGTGCTGAGCTATCACAACCGCGGCCCCGAAATCCGCGGGCAGCGCGGTGAGGATTGCCTGAATCGCCGGGGGTCCGCCCGTTGATGATGCGATGGCCACAATCTCAATGGGTCCCCGCTCGCGCGGCGCCGCGTCTTCCTTCCGCGCAACAGGGGCGGACTTCTCCTCCGCAAGGAGCTTCATCGTGGACTGCACCTTCGACATTTCAAGGTGCAGGACCGCCTGGACCTTTGCAATGAGCTCATCCCTGATGCCCTCGATGCTTTTGGATATATGAAGATCCGGCTTCGCCAGGAAATCCACCGCTCCGAGTTCCAGTGCTCGGAACACGCTGCGGCTGTCGGAACGGGAGGAAAGAACAAGTACGGGGGTCGGATGCTCCTTCATGAGCCACCGTAGAAAGGTGAAGCCGTCCATGTTCGGCATCTCAAGGTCGAGCGTAATCACGTCCGGCGCAAGGCGCACGGTTTTCGCAATTGCATCGACCCCGTCGCTGGCGCTGCCGATGACCTCGATCCCCGCGTCGCTCGTCAGCATCCGGCTGATCGTCACCCGGTTATAGGCGGAGTCATCGACAACGAGCACCTTTATTTTTTTCATGCTGAGCATCAGACTTTTTCTTTCCGTACCGGCTTCTGATAGACCATGTCGTTCTTCAGCGTGCGCAGGTCAAAAGCGTTCGAGATATTGATCAATGACTCGGAGTGCCCCAGGAGCAGGAAGCCGCCCTCGCGGAGCTTGTCGTAAAAGCTCCCGATCACCTTTTTCTTTGCTTCCTTGTCAAAATAGATGATGACGTTCCGGCAAAAAATAACGTCCATGTTGGAGATCAGGCTGGTCTTGAATGGGTCGAGCAGGTTCAGGTAGCTGAACGATACATGCTCCCGCACGGCATCGATGATCCGATAATCTCCTTTTTCCTCTTCGATGAAATATTTCCCGAGCATGTCCGGGCTGGTCGTGCGGTGGGCGCTCTTCTTATACACGCCCCGGCGCGCGGTGTGCAGCACCCGCTGGTTGATGTCGCTGCCCAGAATATCCACCTGCCAGTCCCGCCACCAATCGCCCGATTCGAGCATAAGCATGGCGATGGTATACGGCTCCTCTCCCGTGGAGCAGCCCGCGCTCCATATACGGAGCGTTTTGCGCGCCGCGAGAGTCTCGCGCAATTCCGGCAGGATCTCCTCCGAAAATGCGCGGAGCTGCGGGCTTTCACGGAAGAAATAGGTCTCGTTCGTCGTAAGGTTATCGACGAGAATGGTAAGTTCTTCTTCCCGCTTCCGGTCATAACGCAGGAAGTGATAGTACTCCTCGAAAGTCTTGAGCTGACGCTGCTCAAGTCTGCGGCTTAATCGACGCTCCATAAGAAACTTGGAACCGTCGTCGAAATATATCCCGCAGTAGCCGTGGACCAGGTCGCGGAGAAGCCTGAAGACATCATCGGGAAGCTTCGTTATCTGCTCTTCAAACATTTATCTCCCCAGCGCTTCTTTCGCCGCCTGCCGTACGGCCTTGTCGGGATCTCCGTCCGCGAGCCGCTCCAGGAGTGTTTCCACCGCGGGGTCCCGCTTTTGCCTTAGCAGTTCCACCGCCGCCTTGCGGACGCTCCAGTGAGGGTCCGAAAGCCGGGCCAGGACCGCCGCCCGGACCGATTGCCAGGGATACGCGTCAAACGCGTCAAGCACATGCTTGCGCACCTCGGGATCATCATGGCCCGAGAGCTTCAGGAGCGGCTCCAGCGCCTGCTCGAGCCTGAGCCCGCCCACCACGTCCACCAGCGCAAGGAGAAATATGTCAGTGGCCGTGTTAAGGTGCTTCACGAGAACATCTCCGGCCTCCGCTCCTCTCTTCCCGCCCAGCGCTTTTGCGGCGGTCGCCCTGACCCAGAGGTCATTGTCCTCGAGCAGGGAGACCAGGGCCTCGTTCGCCTCGCGGACCTCCGTCTTCCCGAGCGCTTCCGCGGCCATCATCCTGACCTCGGGGTCATCGTCGGTTACCGCCAGCATGAGGGGTCGCAGGGACTTTCCTCCGGCCGCATTGCCGAGCGCGTGAACAACGGCCTTCCTCACAGCGGGCTCCTCGTCCTTCAGCGCAAAGATCAGCGCCTCCGTCGCCCGGTCAGTTGCGAACATGCCGAGCAGCATGGCGATGTTCCGACGGATATTGGCGGGTCGGGACGAGAAATCCTTGACAAGCCCGTCGAGCACGGACTCGTCGCCGATGGCGGCCAGGGCATGGATGGCCGCTTCCTGAACATTTTCGTACTCATCTTGGAGCAGATCAAGGAGCGGCTGGATCGCCTTTCCGCTCCGCAGACGGCCGAGCGCAACTGCCGCCGTGCTGCGCACGTGGCCGCTCTCGTCGGATAGCAGGCTGATCAGAGGCCCCTCCGCCTCCCGCTCGCGCGCCTCTCCCAGGACCTTTGCCGCCACCCTGCGCACAAGTTCATTATCAGCCGACAGATAACCGAGCAGGACTGCCGCCTTGTTGTCGTCGATGCTGAGGAGCGCCCGCACAAGGGGTTCTTCCAACTCTTCTTCTTTCAATAATGAAAGCAGCTTTTGAATTGAGTGCTGTCTGCCGGCCCAACCGAGCACCATAATCACGGCCTTCTGCAGGTTTCCTTCGCTCGTGATGAGCAGGTCTTCGAGGAAATCCACGGCCCGGTCAGTGGCCCCCGCCCTCACCGTTTTAATCATGAGCTCCCGGGCGGCCTCATCGCTTTTCCGGTGGATCGTCACGAGCGCCGTGATAGACACCTCGCGCACGATCCGAAGGGGGTCCGCAAGACCCGCGATGAGCGGGTCGAGCGTGCGAACATTTCCGATCTTCCCGAGCGATTCCAGGACCGGCTCACGAAGACTGCTCCTGCCGAGCGCGGCCAGGAGTGGTCCGAGCGCCCGCTCATCGCCGATTTCTCCCAGCGCCTCGGCGGCGGCATAGTCGAGCCAGCCCTGCTCATAGCTCGTCAGACAATCCATCAGTGCGTCAACGGCCCGCCGGTCGCCGATCTTGCCCAGGGACTCAGCCGCAGCCACACGGATATTTTCGTCCCGTCCCTTCAGCCGGGCGATAAGGGAAGGAACGGCGCGGGGGTCGCGGATGTCTCCGAGAATGTCGATGATGAACTTCCGCACATCGGGGTCCGGGGTGTCCATCGCCGCGAGCAGGGCATTCACGCTTTCTGTTCCGATCTGAATGAGCGCTTCAATGGCTGAATTGCGTGAACCCGCATTGTCATGGGCAAAGAGCGCCCCAATAAGGCCGGAGATCACATCGGTCCCCCCGATTGCCACGAGCGCGCCGACAACAGTTTTTCTTACGCGCCAATCCGCATCACCCATGGCCCGGAAAAGCAGGGGCATAGCCTCCCTGCCCGCGCGGCCAAGCTCGAGCGCCGCTTCCCTGCGTTCCTCCGCCTCGCTGCTTTCCAGTTTCCTGCCAAGGAATTCACTGTTGAACATTCCCCGCCTCCACCAGCGCCACCCGCTCCTGCCTGCTCAACAGCCTGGCCCTGTCAAGGATGATAATGAGCCGCCCCCCCACCTTGCCGAGGCCGGCAATATAGTCCGCGGTCCGGCCGGTGGCCGCCTCCGGCGCCTGATCGATGCTCCGGAGGGGGATATGGAGCACCTCGCTCACGCTGTCCACCACGAACCCGAGCAACTCGCCGGTTTTGCCGGCAGGACCGTGACCGGCGCACCTCGTAATGATCATGCGCTTTTTCTTCGGGTCATCCCGCAGCTCCAGCAAGCCGAAGCGCTTCCTTAAATCCACGATCGGGATGATGAGGCCCCGCAGATTTATCACCCCTTCGATGAACTGCGGCATCCCCGGAAGCGTGGTGACCTTGAGCGGCCGCACAACCTCGGTGAGCGCGTTGATGTCCAGCCCATACTCCTCCGGACCCACGTGAAACGTCACAAGCTGAATGGTCTCTTCAGCTGTTGCCGTCTTCTTCTCCTTTATCGCCGCACCTTTCATGATACTTGCCCTCGCCTCGGTTGCTCCTTGATGCCTGACCCTTGTTTTACAGGAATATATGAGTAACTGAGGATTGATTTCATTCGTAAAATGGATATAATTATTTCAGCAAAAGAAGTCGGCTGCGTTGCCGTATGAATTATCGTGAGCTGTCAAGACAGCATAACGGTATCGTGGCAGGGCCCCGGCATTCTATGTTTTGAATCTTTCGAGCTCCTTCTTCAGCAATGCCGTCTGGCCGGCCATCACGTCCACGGACGTATTCAGGCCCGCGGCGCGCTCCGCATTCTCCCGCGCAATCGTCTTGATCCGATCGATCGCCTTCACTATCAGGTCGCTGCCGGCGCGCACTTCGCCCGCGGCCCGGTTCACCATCCCGATCTTCGCGCTCATCGTCTCCACGGCGGAGGTGATCTCCCTGCTACCCGAGGCCTGCTCCTCCGTGGACTTCTTCACAAAACGCGTGATCTCGCGCATTTTATCCGACGCCCGCGCTATCTGGTCGCTTCCGGATTTCTGCTCCTGCACCGCCTTCGCAATCTGATGCGTCATCTCGCTGATCTTGTACACCGCTTCGCTCACCTGTTTGATGCCCCGAGCCTGCTCCACCGCCGCCTTGTTGATGCTACGGCTCATGTCGCGGGACTGGTCCGCGCGCTCCAGGATCTTCCTGAGCGCAAGGCCCGCGTCCGCCGACAGCCGCGTCCCTTCCTCCACGATGCCGACCCCCTGCTTCATGGCCTCCACCGCTTCCCGGGACTCTTCCTGCACCGAGGTGATCAGCTGCCCGATCTCCTTCGTGGACGACGCCGTCCGGTTCGCCAGTTCCCGGATCTCCGTGGCCACCACCGCGAACCCTTTCCCGTGTTCTCCCGCCTGCGCCGCGAGGATGGCCGCGTTCAGCGCCAGCAGGCCTGTCTGGTCTGTAATGTCCTCGATCACCGTCAGGATGCTCCCGATGCTTTCCGCGCGCTCGCCCAAACGGTTCACCACCTCAGCCGTCTGACGGGCGTTCGACTCGATCCGGCCCATCCCCTCGATGGTCTTCTCTATCGACCGCATCCCGAGCCGCTCCGCGTCCGCGGCCACGGCCTCGGCCAGGGAGACGGACTGCTTTGCATTCGCCTCCACTTCCTTTACAGACGCGCTGATCTCGGCCGTTGATGCGGCGGTCTCCTCGGCCGCGGACGACAGTATCTCCACGTTCTCCGCTATCTGCCGGACGGCCGACGACAGCTGCGTGATGGCCAGGGACGTGTCCTCGATCGACCCGGACAGCTCGGACATGGTCCGCGCAACCTCGTCGATCGACGAGGAAGTCTCGATCGCGGACGAGGACGTGTGCTCCGAGGTGCTGTAAAGGTCCGCCACCGTGCCCGCGATCTCCTGCAGGGTAAAGTGCATCTCGTTCACCGACGAGGCCGCCTCTTCCACCGACTCCGCCTGGACCCGGCTGCCCTCCGTGATCCGGGCCGCAAGGTCCTTCACTTCCCCGGATATCGCGCCCACGCTCGTCGTCGCACCCTGAACGTTTCCGATCATTCCCTTGAGCCCGACAGTCATGCGGTTCAGACCCCGCCCCAGCATTCCGAACTCGTCCATTGAATGCACACGGACGCTCTGAGTCAGGTCGCCGGCCGCAATATTCGAGGCTGCCGCCGCCGCTGCCGTCAGGGGCAGGACCATCATCTTTTGCACCATAACATAGATCAGCGCGGAAACCGCGCAGATAACCGCTGCGCTCGTCGCCAGCAGAATCCAGATGATGTCCCGCATTTCCTTCTTAGCCCTGGCCTGCGAAAAGCCCATCGTGACAGTGCCGAGCCTGGCGCCCTGCAGGATTATGTCCGTTTTTGTAACCAGGACATCCATGCGTTTTCCCACATTCGCGGCAAGCGCGGTCGCCTCCTCGGAAGGCTCTTTGACGAAAAGCTCCTTCACTTCCCGGTTTTCCATATTAAAGCCGGCGCGGACGGAATTTACTATTTTATACGACGGGTCCGCAATATATATATAGATAACATCCTGGGACTTTGCGGCTTCGGAAACAAGATTGTCGAGCTTGACAACATCCTTGGAGAGAATGAAGTCCGTACAGGCCCTGCCGAGAAACAACCCCAGCTCTTTGCCTCGCGTCTCCATCTGATGATACAGGTTCTCCGTAAAAACCCGGGCCATGAAAACCGTACCCACGATCATGACCGCCGAAATCACGCCAAAAAGCGCCAGGACAAGTTTGAGCCCCGTACGGGCGCCCACGAGTTCCTTCATTTTTCTAATCATGAAAGCCCCCGGCCTTAAAACTTGAACCCTTCCAGCTCCGCCTGCATCGCATTCGCTCTTTCCTTGAGCGTCTGCACCGCCATCTCCATCTCGATCGAAACATCGACATTTTCCTGTGTGATCTGCTGGATGCGGTTGATTGCCTCGCTGATCTGCTGGGCGCCGAGGTTCTGTTCCGACGTGGAGCGGGCGACCTGGGCCGCCTTGGCGGTCACTGATTCCACTGCCGCAGCGATCTGTTTGCTGCCCGAGGTCTGCTCCTGCGTGGCTGTTTTCACCTGCCGGGTGATGTCTCGCATGCGTTCCGCCGCCTGAGCGATCCGCTCGCTCCCCCGGCGCTGTTCCTGCATCGCGGTGGCTATCTGCTCAATCTGACCGGCGATGCTCACCGAGGACTCCGTGATCTGGGCCACGCCTTTGGCCTGCTCGGACGTGGTCTTCTCTATGGCCCGGGCCATGTCCACGGACCTGCGCGAGCTCTCCGCGACCTGTTTCAGCACATCGCTGGTCACGTTCACCAGGGCCGCGCCGGTCTCGACGGCCTTGAGCCCCTTCGCCATGGCCTGTACGCTCTGGGCGGTCTCTTCCCGCACGGCCGCGATCAGTCCGGATATTTCCTGCGTTGAAGCCGCGGTCCGTTCGGCCAGGTCCTTGATCTCCTCGGCCACGACCGCGAAGCCCTTGCCGTGCTCGCCGGCCTGGGCCGCCAGAATGGCCGCGTTCAAAGCAAGGAGACCGGTCTGGTCGGTCACTTCATCGATCACCTTCAGTATCTGGCCGATTTCCTGGGAACGTTTCCCCAGACGGTTGACGATATCCGCCGTGGCCTCCACTGACTGCTTGATGTTATCCATGCCGCTGATCGCCTCGCGGACCGCGGACATCCCCCGCTCTGAAGCCTCGGTCGACACCTGCTCGGCCAGCCGCGCCGACTCCACTGCCCGCAGCTCCACCTCTTTCACCGACGCGCTCATCTCTGTGATCGATGAAGAGGTCTGTTCGGCCGAGGTGGAAAGCGCCTCGGTGTTTTCCGACACCTGCCGGATGGAGGCGAGCATCTCTTCAATGGACGTGGCGGTGTCCTCGGCCGACGAGGAGAGCGCGCCGGTATTCCGGGCCACGTCTTCCACGGACAGCGCCATCCTGGTTGCGGAGGATGATGCATTCGCGGCCGCCTCGGACATCTCCGCGGCGCTTTCCGCGACCCCGCCGATCGAAACGACCATTTCATGCACCGTCATCGCCGTTTGCTCTGTCGCGTTCTGCTGGTCGCGCGCGCCGCTGCCCATTTTCAGGGCGGAACCGCTCATAAGCGTCATGGCCTCGCCCAGACCGGCGCCCGTCTGCTTGATCCTGCCCAGGACGTCCCTCAGGTTCGACGACAGGGTATTTATGGCCTCTCCAAGCGCATCGATCTCTGTCTTTCCCTTGATCGGTATCTCCCGGGACAGGTCTCCTGAGGCCATCAGGCCCGCGGTCTTCGCCATTTCATGGATGGGTTCGGTGATCCCCTTGCCCACGAACAGGTATACCAGAACGACCGCGACGCCAAAAGACACCAGCCCTGCCAGCAGGGACGACAACAACAGGCTGCGGACCTGCCGGTTTACCGCATCCATCTTGAGCGCAATGCGAAATATCCCAAGCTTCTTTCCCTCGGCGTTCGTCAGCAGGATGACCTTCTCAAAGTGGCTGCCCGCGGCGTCCAAATAGGAATGGACCAGCGGCCCGTTCGAGGAAAGGGCTGTCCTGGTTGCCTCGTCCGTGCGCACCGCATTCTCGGCGGCCCGGTCGCCGGCATAGAGCACCCGGCCTTCGTTGTCCATGACCATGGCCTGCGACAGATCCTTGTCCTCCTCAATCAGGTCGCGCAGCTTGTCTCCCATGCCCTCGAGCGCGCTCAGGGGGAGGCCGAAGCCGACGGCCTTGTTGATGTCCTTCCTGATTCCCTCGGCCTCGATCGTCATTTTGGCCACAAGAGCTTCCTTATATTTGGCCGTGGCGGTAAATATATTGGCCAGCGTATTAAACCCCAGGACCAGCAGGATGATACCGGCGGTCGCCAGCACAGCCCTGGTCTTCAGGTTCATCGCGGACAGAATGCTCATTTGATCACCTTGGTCGCGTCCGTAATCAGATCGAACGGCACCTTGATCCCGAGGACCCCCGCTTCCTTGATGTTCAGCACCATTTCCACCATCTTGGGAACCTCGGCGGGAATGGTCGACGGGTTCTCACCCCGGAGCAGCCGCGCTGCGATCCTGGCCGCTGTGCCTCCCTGCTCCGCGGGGCTCGCCGCGAGGCTCAGGATGACGCCCTTATCCGTCGTGCCGCCGGTCTGGCTTACGGTGGGGACCTTGGCCCCATGGGCCAGTTTCACAATGACCTCGATGGACTCGTTCGCCACCGCGCTAACCGAAATGAGCGCCGCATCCGCCTTGCCCTCGAACACCAGCTTCTTGGCGTCCTCGGCCTTTTTAATGGCCATTTTTACCGTCTGGAACCCGTACTGCGCCTCGAGCTGTTGAAGCTCCTCCACCTGCCTGACGGAGTCGGGTTCCAGCTCATTATAGACCACTGCAAGCCGGGTAAACGGCATCAGCTTCCGCAAATATTTCAGCAGGCTGGTCATCGGCACCTTGGCGCTTATGCCCGTGATATTCCGGGCCGAGACGCCGCTGGCCGCGGGGTCATAGACACCCGCGTAAACGATGGGAATGCTTTTCGTTTCCTTGATCGCGTTCAGCGAGGCAGCCCCGCCATACGTTACGAGAACGTTTACCTCTGCCGTTGCGAGCTTGCGCGCGGCGTTCGCCCAGGACAGGGGGTCGGGGGCGGGCATTTGAAGCAGAGTGTCCACCTTGCGGGAATCGAAACCTTCCTTCGCCAGCGCGCCGACAAACGCCCTGTGCACCTCCTGATAATATCCGATGTTACCCGACATGATCACGCCAACCGTTTTGTCCGCAGCCCACGCGGCGGTTGCAACCAGTACCAGCGCTACGGAGAATAACCACTTCATTCGTCTCATCATTCCTCCCGCTACCATTTCATGGACAGGGTGGCCAATATGGTCTCCACCTTGCCGCTCTGGGTGTTGTCGACCATATCGTCATAATTCAGGCGCCGGTACCGAAGCTCGGAACCGATGGTCCTGGTGTGTTGCGTCTCGATCCCCGCGGATACTGTTTTCTCGACGATTTTCTGGTTAGAGAACCGGGCTATGCCGGTTGTGCCGTCAACAGAACCCGAATTTGTGAAATTCCCCCTGCAATAAGCCAGACTTCCCTCCGCATTGAGGTTTATGCTGTCACTGAGCGCATGGTTGGCGGCCAGGGAGACTACGTGGGCGGTGTCCCCATAGGGAACGGCCGATTCAAGCACCGGGGACCCGGTCAAGTCCTGATAGGTGATGGTCTGCTTCACCTTGTTCTGGAAGAATGCATATCCTGGGGTGAGCGACGTGCGTTTGCCGAGCAGTACGGTCACGCTCGCAAGACCCTCATTGCGGGAAGCGTCGCGGGCGCCGCCCCCGAGCGGCGGGTCAAGCTTGCTTCGCTTTTCGTTCGTCGTTCCGTAACTCAGGAAGGCCGTGATTTTCCGTGTGACCATCCAGGTAACCGAGGCCCGGGCCGCGTCCGCCCTTGTGGGATCGGTATCGTAGGCGGGATTATATACCCCTGTGTGGCTGTAGTTCGCCCTGAGAGTAAGCTTGTATGATGCGCGGAATGAGGCGCCGAGCGCAGCCGTGCCCTTTGTGGTGCGGTGCCCAACTTCCCAGAAGCCGGGAGAATTGGCGGGCGGCGCCGGGAGATTATAGGACCCCGGCCAGGTGTCCCTCAAAACCGTTTCCCACGAATACTCGCCTTTGAGCGTCAGGCGGTCGATCGGCCGGTATCTGATAATGCCGCTTATCACGTTTCTCTGCGAAGCGATGGAATCGCGAACATTATAGACATCGGAACTGCCCGCTACGGCGGACGGGACTGTGTCCGGCGTGTTGACGTTCACGCCGTAGTGGCGGTACCTGACGAACATGGAAAGGTTGGTCAACGGTGTGAATGTCAGGTCGGCGCCCGCGTTCCTGAAGGCCGTGCTCGCTCCACTGTCCTTGTTCTTATTGTCGCCCGTTGAAAGCGTGGCCGCGGCGACGAGCCCTCCGGTATACGAGGTGTGGATCTTGACGGTGTCCGAGGTTGACTGCAGGTCCGGCACGAGATTGTGATACGCCGCCATGGCAGGCGCGGTATAGTAGTCCGTCAGCACCTTGTCCCCGGAACCGGTGAATTTTTTCTGTGTGTGGCTGTAATCAACCTCAACAGGCCCCAAGTGGCTGTTAACGCCTACCCTGGCTTCCACTGCCCTCCAGGCAATGTTCCTCGAAACCGAAGCCCTGCTCGCCGCGCCGGAATATGCGCGCATGAACCGCTGCTGGATGTCGCCTTTTTTTACAACATCCCCGGCTTCGGCATAGATATGTAAAGGGAAGTCGGGCATCTTATAGCGGATAAAGGCCCTGTTCATGATATCTTCAACCGAGTATTGGTCGTCGGGGTTAAAGTCCGTGGAGGTCGTGAGCGGCGTACTCGGATCATCAGGACCGAAGGAATAGTGGTCGAGATTGTGGAACAGTCCCCGTGAAACAAGGTTTAGAAGTACGACGTCCCGGTATGAATAATCGAACGTGCCGAAGTAATCTTTCGGGTTCAACTGATAATACTCCAGCACAAACCGCTGAGGGAGCGGGTCCCATTCGAAGTTCAGGCTGCCCGCCGGAGATGAATTATCGTAGTCGTATTCCCACGCGCGGGAATTTCCGCTGTGATTGATCAGCCAGTAACCCGGGTGGACCCCCAGATCCAGGGCGGTTTGAGAAGACTCGGCGCCGGGGGCGCCTGTTGCCTGCTGGGCCGGGGCCGGGGAGGCCCAGAACAGAACGAAAAGCAGTAATAAAATATTCTTTTTCATGGTCGAGCCTCCTTTTACTGTAGGAACTTGCCCGCCCCGCTGGGCGAAGGCAGGTCCGTGCCGTGGATCTGGGAATGACAGTCGCTGCAACGCGTGTAGTAGGCCTGCTTGGTCTCGGCGGTCGTCGCGCCGCTGATCCGGTGCGTGGGGTGGCACTGGAGACAGAGGTACGGCTCCCGGAGGAGCAGCAGGTTGTTGTTGACGGACCCGTGCGGCGAGTGGCAGGTGCGGCAGTCATCGTTGGCGTCCGCATGCTCGAACACGAACGGTCCGTTCTTCTCCGGATGGCACTGGGTGCAGGTCGCCTTCACGGTTTCCCTGCGCAGGCTCTTCTCGTTGCCGCCGCCGTGCGGGTCGTGGCAATCAGTGCAGAACACCTTCTTCTCCGGCACGGGATGGTGGTTCGGCAAGGCGAACGCCGCTTTGATGTCCAGATGGCAATTATCGCACATTTCCGCCATGTCCCGGAGCTTGACCTTCAGGTTGTGGCCCGCGTGGATCCTGTGGCAATCCGAGCAGGACACGTCGTTGATGCTGTGGGCGCCCGCGTTCCAGTTGTGCAGATTGAACGTTGCGTTGGCCGTATGGCATTTGAGGCAGATAAGCGACTTCGCCTGGGCCGGAAGGGTCTTCAGGTTGATGAACGATTTGTAGTCGCACGACGTCTTCCTGCCCTTGGCCGCGTCCGCCTGGACCTTCTGGGGCGTCAGCCCTTCCACGGCAAGGCTCCCCGGACCGTGGCAGCTCTCGCAGTTCACGATCGGCATGCCCGATTCACGGGACAGCTGCGCGCCCATGGTCGAGAGATCGAAATTGCGCCGCAGACTGTCATGAGCATGACAGGCCTTCAGACAGTTGTCCGTGCCTATGTAGTCCGCGTCCAGCCGGCCGGCGATCATCTTCTCATACTTTTTGATCGGCAGGATCGGCCTCGACTCCTTTAGCGTGGCGCAGCCGGCCGCGACAAACAGCGCCAGAATCACGAGGCCCGCCCATTTTCTCCATTGCATGTTTTTATCCATAGCTACCTCCCGTCAGTAATCGGAAAATGTATATTCTTAACCAGCTCACACCGAAGGTCCAAGCTGCGCCGCGAAACCCCTCCGTGCTACGGCCGCTCTACGAAGGAATACGGAAAGACACCGTTCGGCAGAAGATAAGACATGGCGTTCGCTTTGTAAGCCGTTGTGCTCGGCAGCGCGTTCAGCGTTGCGCCGACCGAGTAATTAAGTGCGCCGTCATCGAGCCAGTCTATGGAATCATAGAGCAGCCGCTTAACATAATAACGGTTATGCGCAAAAGCCCCCGGCTCCTGGCCTGTATCCAGCATGTAGCGATTCAGGGCCGCGCCCATATTGTTCTTCCCGGTGGTATTTCCCGTCCCGTCCGTGTCACCCGGTGAAAGCCAGTTCCTGGATGACGCGCTCCGGATCACGGTGCCGGTGACTCCCGCCGCGGTGGCCCCGGAATAGGCGGTGGTGAGCGTGAGCGTCGTCGCCGTTCTGGCGGCAATCCTGTACCACGTCGTCGTCCCGTCGTTGTCCACGCGGAAATAATCTCCTGTGGTCGCGCCGCCGACAACGTCTTCATTGATCCAGTTCGTGCCTGTCCCGGTCACGGTCTTGCTGCTGTACACCACGCTCACTGTCCCGCCGTTTCGCAGGGTATAGGGCGCGTTGGTTACCGTAGCGCCCGAGTATAGGGAGGAGAGCGTGAGTTGGGTGTCGCTATCCACGCTGGCGATCGAGTACGAAGTCCCATTGCCGTTAACACGGAATTTGTCGCCCGCCTTCGCGCCGATCGCGACCCAGTTAGTGCCCGTCCCTGTCACAATCGTGCCGCCGCTCGGAATGGACACGGTTTCCGTCTTTTTAATCTGATACGCGAATCCGTTCCCTGAGGTATTCAAGTAGGTCGAGGCGCCCGCATAAGGCGCCGTCAACGTGATCTGGGTCGCCGAATCCACAGTGAGAATCGTGTACCACGTATTGGTCCAGTCGTTATCGATGCGGAACAGGTCGCCCGGCTCCACGAGGGTCGTGAGCCAGGTCGTGCTGATCCCCCGAATGACCGGGTTGCCGTTCACCGCGGTCACCGTCCCGGAGCTTATGACCTGCGTGTCGCGCACCCGGGCGAACGACGTGCCCCTGACGTAGAGGTCCTGTTTCTCGAATTGGCTGTTAAACGCATACAGCGTATCTTTCAGCAGCGCCTTCTGCCGCTCCAGCATGCCGGGAGACATGATCTGCGCCTCGTTGCCGACGTGACAATTGTTGCAGAGCGTTGTGGCGACACTCGTTATGGTGCCGGTCATGCTGCCATTCACCGTGTCGATCGGCACAAAAAGATGTGTTTCCGGTCGTGACATGTGACAACCTACGCAGGGTCCGTTTGATCCGGTATTCGGCGCTTCGTCCGTCCCGATCTTTTTATGAACATAGAAAACCGGATCCTCATACGACCGGTCGCCGAACCCGTAACCGCCGGTCCCGAACAGCGTGCCCGCGGCCGTGAAGTGATGATCGTTGATGAAGCCGAAGTTGCTGAAATCAGCGGATGTCATTCCAGCCTGCTGATTAACGTACTTGATCGATTCACCTGTCCGCCTGCCCGCGTGGCAAGGGATGCAGATGTTCGAGCCTTTTTGGTCCGGATACGTATGCGATACCGCGTCGTACTTGAAGGCTGTCGACGTTGTTAACGAAAGACCGATAAAGACATCATTATCATAGTTGGCCGTATAGGGGCCCGGATTGCGCAAAGCGCCTTTGCTGCTGGTATGGCAGGCCCAGCAATAAAGGGACTCCTTCTGGTCATTGGTGGCTGTCGTATCCGTTCCGAGCAAATAGCTGAAATCGTTGTTTGCGGGATTATAGGCGCTCTGATTGTTCGCGAAATTTTTAAACCCGGTCGACGTATGACAACGCTGGCAGATATTTCTGTCCCCAGAGGGGTTGGCGGCGTTCGTGTATTTCCAATCGGTGGTGACCCAGGCGAGAGCCAGCGGATCACCCATGCCTCCCTCAGCGTATTCTCTGATCAGGGCCGAGTCGTCCCGATGCGCGGTATGGCAGACCGTGCACGCATCGGCATCCGCCTTCTTCACAAAAAAGAGGGTAGTCGCTGACGTACCCGTATTCAATCTTGTATCCCCTGGCACCGCGGCATGATTCGCCAGAATACTCTCGCCCGACGCATCTGCTGCATTCGAGGTCCCATTATACAATTGGTGGCAGGCTACGCAGGTATTGAACTGGTCGGATGCGGCCGCGTCCGCGGGATTGGACGGCACATTCGTCAACAAGATCGTCCCCTGGCCGAAGTGCTCGCCGCCTCCCGCATGGCAGGCGTCGCAGCCAACCACCGGACGCGGCGTGTTGCCGGTCCAGCCCGCGGACAGCCGCAGGCTGTCGCCCTGCGGGTCATGGCACGTTGCGCAGGCGGAAGTCCAGGCAGGATCGCTTTTCGCGGGATTACCGGCGCTGTTCAGATCGCCCGGCGTGATTAAATTGGCGTGCTTATGCGTCAGCCACTGCTTCGTCTGGTCGGCGTGGCAGGCCGCGCACGCATTCAGTCCGGCCGGCGCAGCCTGATTCGCCGGGACCCCGTTAAAGGCCGTGCGCACCTCTTCTTTCCTGCTGCCGCAGGCGCCGAGCAGGACCGCTGACGCGAGTACGGCGACAATGACGATGCCTGTTCCGAAAACTTTCTTACTTTTCATGGTTCATTCCTCCCTTTAACATTTTCAGATCGCATGACCCGGAGCGCGGAATACTATCCGACTGATGCGCAATCGGTCTTCCGGGGTCCACAACGCTAAACACCCGCCGCCTTTTCAAGGTCGAGCAGAATGTACAATTTCTCGTCTTTGCGGGCGATGCCGCGTAGAAACTCCGCTCCCTGCTCTATGCTTTCCGGGGCCGGACGGACAGCGTCCGGCGGAATCCGCACCACGCCGGTCACGCGGTCCACGAGCAGCCCCACATCCTCCTCGTCGAGACTTACCACGACGATCCTGGACTTCTCGTCCCTGATTCCGTCCGCAAGACCCAGCCGCTTGCAGAGATCGAAAACCGGCAAAACGCTGCCGCGGAGCGAGATCACGCCGGGAATATACTCCGGGGTGTGCGGCACCGGGGTAAGCTCCATCAACTTCAGCACTTCCTTCACCTGTTCCACTTTTACGATGTATTCCTCGCCGCCGAGGCGGAACGAGAGCATCTCGATGACCTGCGAGGACAACGCTTCATCCGGTTCGGAAGCGGGGGCGACAGCTGCGTCCTGCTTCGCGGCCGCATCGACTATCGGCGCGTGTTCCCTCGGCTGCTGTTCTTCCGGAGCAGGCGCTTCCACTGCCGCGATGGGGACGGCGGGCGCTCTTTCCGCCCCGGCCTTTTTTTTGGTCCGCGCCCCCTCAGCCGCTTTTTTTCTCGCTGCAAGTATGTCCATGAATCAGTTCTGCTCCGGTAAAAAAATTGCGGATGCAATTTTCGTTAATCTTCCCGCACCACGCTCTCGACAATCTCCGCGTCGATCGTTTCCGCGCCCCTGCCGAACCCTTCCACGAGCGCATTGGCGGCAATAATATTAATGCGCCTCGGAACGCCGCCGGAGTGCTCGTAGAGAGCGGTTATCGCGCCTTCATCGAAGAGCGGCCCCACCCTGCCCGCGACGTTCAGCCGGTGGCGCACATACTCCCCGGTCTCACTTGCCACGAGCGGCCCCAGGTGGCACTGCATGCCGATCCGCTGCCGGAGCGCCCGGTACGGCTTCCGGTCGAGCCGTTCCCGGAGTTCGGTCTGGCCTATGAGCGCGATGGCCAGCAGATTGCGGTCGTCGAGCTGAAAGTTCGTGAGCAGCCGCAGCTCTTCAAAGGTCGTTTTGTCCGGTATCAGCTGCGCCTCGTCAATGATGAGCACGGGCCGTTTTCCGGCCTCGTAAAGCTCGTACAGCTTTGCGTTAATCCCCTCAAGTATACCATGCCGGAAGCGGCCTGTGTCATCCATACCGAGGCGCAGCGCCACGGTCCTCAAAAACTGCGACGGCGAGAGCCGCGGGTTGATGATGAGCAGCGGATGATAGCTCTGGTCCAGGGAATCGATGAACGCCCGGGACAGCAGGGTCTTGCCGGAGCCGATATCGCCGGTGAGCAGGGCGATGTCCTGCTCCTCCGCCGCGTGCTGCAGTCGCGCAAGCGCCTCGGCGTGTTTCCCGCTCGGGAACAGAAACCGGGGGTCCGGCGTTTTGCTGAACGGCTTTTCCGTGAGTCCGTAAAATTCTTTGTACATAAAATCAGATGTCAGATGACAGACTATCAGAAGTCAGACTGGAGCAAAGTCTTTAGTCTGTCCTCTGTTGTCTGACTTCTGTCCTCTAGCTCCTGACTACTGTCTTCCTAAGCGCCCCTTCGATCAGCGACTCAACGTCCAGGACCAGCACCACGCCGCGCTTGTCACCCAGCTCTGTTGCGCCGGCGATACCCGGCACATCGGACAGCCTCTTGCCGATCGGCTTTATGACGATCTCCTGCTGGTCCAGGAGGCCGTCCACCACGAGCCCTAGCCGACGCTCGGCAAGGCCCACGAGGATGATGTAGAACGAACCCCGCTCCTGGCCGGTTTTGAGATTGAAGGCCGTCGTGAGCCTGAGGAGAGGTATCGTTTCGTCGCGAATGGCCATCACCTCGCGCGCCTCAATGGTTTCCAGACGGTCCGGGGTAGCCTGCAGAATTTCGAGCACCGAACTGAGCGGCACCGCGAATACCTGGCCGCCCGCTTCCACGACAAGCGCCTTGATGATGGCGAGCGTGATCGGGAGCGTAAGGGTGAACTGCGAGCCCACGCCCGGCTCGGTCTCGATATCGATCATGCCGGAGAGCTTGGAGACGTTTCTCTTGACGACATCCATGCCCACGCCGCGCCCTGAGATTTCGGTCACCGTCTCGCGGGTCGTAAACCCCGGCAGGAAGATGAGCCCGAGGAGCTCCTTGCGGTCGGTCACGGGGTCAAGCCCGTGGTCGGCGGGCAGCAGGCCCTTTTGAACGGCCTTGGCTGCTATGTTCCCGGCATCCATCCCCGCCCCGTCGTCCTCCACCGTAATGACCACGTGGTTGCCCCGGGGAAATGCGGTGAGGCTCACGGTGCCGTGCTCGGGCTTGCCGAGTTTTCTCCGCAATTCCGGCTGCTCGATGCCGTGATCGATCGCGTTCCGGATGAGATGCATGAGCGGGTCGGCGAGGTCCTCGACCATGAGCTTGTCGAGCTCGGTCTCTTCCCCCTCCAGCCGGAGGTCGATCTCTTTGCCCGCTTCCCGCGCGAACTTCCTGACCATCTGCGCCAGGCGCGTGAAGATCTGGCCGAGGGGGACCATCCTGACTTCGAGAATGCCTTCCTGGAGTTCATTCAGCTTTCGTTCGAGGCTCCGGTGGGCTTTGTGCAGCTCCGCCGAGAGACCTGTAAAACCCTGGACGCTCCGCAGGTCCCTTGCGATCCTGCCGATAATGTTCTTGGTAAGATGCATCTCCCCCACACGATTCATGAGATTGTCAAGCCGGTAAATGTCCACGCGCACGGTGTTGCTCACAGACTTGAGCGCTCCCGTCTCCATTCCGGGGCGCGGTTCATCGACCTTCGGTCCCTCCACATAGGGGACGCTCTCGAGCGAAAGGTTCGGGGTGTTCAAGGCGGAGGTCAGGGCCTCGAGCGTCAGATCGGCGCCGATAAGAATGGTGAATCCGATGCTGCCCCCCGCCGCCCCCGCCGTGGGCAGCGTACAGATTATCTCGCCGTTCTTTTTGAGCGACTCGTTCAGGTCCTTGATGCCGCGCTCAAAATCGTTCAGGTCGAATGAGATCTTGAGAATGAAGAGGTTGCGGCGTTCCTTGATGTTTTCCTTTAAGCGGTATTCCTCATACTCGGTAAGAACCTGCAGTAACCCGCGGTCGATCGTGATCCGGTCGAGAAGCGAGCGGTCGGCGGAGACGGGGGCTTTTGCCCTGAGAAGGCCGTCAATGCGCTCCAGCGCCGTTGAGATGTCTTCCGGCTGCTGTTTCTTGCCGGTCTGCTGCACCAGCCGTCCCAGCAGCGCGACGGTTTCACACAGGACATCGAGCAGTTCCTGGCCCAGGTCCACCTTGCCCAGCCGAAGCTCGTCAAGCAGAAACTCCAGCTTGTGCGAGAGGTCGGACGGGGCCTTGAGGCCGAACATTCCGGCGAGACCTTTGAAGGAATGTACCGCGCGAAACAGTCCGTTCACCACATCGGGATCGATGCGGCCCGCGGCCTTCTGGCTCCCGAGCGAGAGCAGCGCCTGGTTGGCTGTTTCCAGGATATCTTCCGCCTCGGCGAGAAAATCTTTTATGGACCGGTCAGTTTTCAATCGTCGCCCTGCTCCGTTTGATGCATTGCGCGCCTATCCTTCCAGCGCTTTTTTTACGGTCGCCATGAGCTCATCCTTCTTGAACGGCTTGACGACATAGCCGCAGGCCCCCAGCGCCAGGCCGCGTTTCTTGTCCTCTTCGCTCTTTTCGGTGCTGACGATGATAAGCGGGATATTGCGATAGGACGGGTTGGCTTTCACAAAGCCGATAAGCTCCAGGCCGTTGATGTCGGGCATGTTAATGTCGGTGATGATGAGCTCGAAGCGGCGGGTCGGAAGGGTCCTGAGCGCCTCAAACCCGTTGTCGGCCTCCACGGCGAAAAAATCTCCGGCCTCCTCGAGCGACATCCTGATCATCGAACGGATGGCCTTTGAATCCTCGACAATAAGGACATTCTTCATGCTCTCTCCTTCTGCAGCTCGGCAAGCCGCTTTTCAAGCAGCGCCTTCTCCAGGGCCATCCCCGCCTGGCTCATGAATATCTCGAGCGTCTCCATGCCCTTGATCTGCCGGTGTTCCGGCTGGTTGTCGCCATACACGACCAGCGCCACCTTGCCGTCCACGATAAGCGGTATGGCCATCACCGTGTCGGGCATCGCGGCGCCGAGGGAGTTCGCCAGATACGCGTTGCACTCATTATCCTGCAGGGCGCCCAGATAGCTGCGGCGGCTCTCGATGACATCAAGAAATACCGAGGGTTTGTTCAGCGGCACCTTGATGTTCCGCACGACCTGGTCGGGGGACACGCCCTTCAGCTCGAGGCCGAACTGGCCGAGCCCTCGCACCTCGTCCTTCTTCACCATGAACAGGACCGCGCGATTGACCACCTCGCTTGCGTACCGGAGGATGAGGAGGGTCACCTCCGCGGTAGCGGTAGGGAACCGGAGCTCGTCGAACATGGACTTGAGCGCTGTGATCTCGCTTTTCGGCTCTTCTTTCTCGATGCGGGTGCGGAATTCCTCTTTGGCTGGTTCGAAACTGACGTGCGGATGCGGCATTGGCGAAGGAGCCGGGGGTTTTGCGGAAGCGGCGGCGGGAGGAAAATCTTTCCGTCTCTCATCGAGCTTCCTCGTCCCCTCCATGAGCAGGTATTCGGCGCTGATGCCGGACTTGAGCAGAAACTCCTGGGTGTCGATCTCTATCTTGTCCCTGGGTGCGACCTCGCCGAGTTCGAAGTTGAAGAAGCCTTCTTCCCAGACAAGGAGGTCATAGATGATCTCCTCGATCTGCTTGCGCACAATGCCTTCAAGCGTCTGGGTGGAGACGGCACCGATCTCGACGAGGATCATGCCAAGCGGCTTATCGGTCTCCCTCTTCTGCCGGTCAAGCGCCTGCGAAAGGACCACCTCGGTAAGCATGCCCTGCGAGACCAGGATGTTTCCCAGAGAGTCCCGGATGCTGTCGCTCGCGGCCTGGATCACCTGGCCATCCTTGAACACGACCATGCCCGTGCCCTTGCGGCTGCGCACAATGAGGGTGCCCGTTTTTTTGCTCAGACTGATTATTTGGAAGATATCGGGTAACGCGAGATCTTCCAGTCTGCCAACAAGGCTCATGCCTTCTCCCTTTTGAGCAATTCCGCCAAATTATAGCAGTTTGACCATAAAATGCAAGTTTTATTAATCGGTTAGAGGGCCTCTGGGGCCGGAGTAACAGGGCGGGGAACAACCGGGAGAATCGCGACAAAAGGACCAGCTCCTGTCTAAAGGAAAACGGATTTTTCGCGAAGCAAAATTCAGACGCGACGCTAAGCTTGACGTTTCTTTTTGCCACAAGTGACGATTCGTATAGGGTGAGTCACAAAAGACTAATAAAAATATGGCAACTATTCAGCAAATTTAGTGTCACTTGCAACACCATTTTCCCCATCCTGTCATTCCCGAGGACGTTATCGGGAATATGGTGTTCCGAAAAACCATATCCCCGATAGAACCCTTCGGGGATGACCTTTTGGGTGGCGCCGAGTGCCGATTTGAGGTACGTGAGAAGTTACAATAATCCTTCGTTTTGTACCGAGTTATTCGGCGTTTTCTTCTCAGGTGCTCCGGAAGTTGTCGAACTGGAGTTCTATGCCGAAGTCCTTCCCTTTCAGGAGCTGGATGACGGTCTGGAGCTCGTCCCTGCTCTTGCCGGACACGCGCACCTGGTCGGCCTGGATCGACGCCTGCGCCTTGAGCTTGGCGTCCTTGATCGCCTTGACGATCTCCTTGGCCTTGTCGGTGGGAATGCCCTGCTGGAGCGTCAGGCGCTGCCGCACGGTCCCGGAAAGGGCGGCCTCCATCTTGCCATAGGACAGGTTCCTGACCGGCACTCCGCGCTTCACAAGCTTGGACTGCAGAATGTCGATCACGCTCTTCAGCTTGTATTCATCGTCCGACACGATCACGAGCGCGTCCTTCTCCTGGGTGATGTTCGATTTGGTCCCCTTGAAATCGAACCGCTGGCCGATCTCCTTCAGGGCCTGGCTCACCGCGTTCGTCACTTCAGCCATGTCGATCTTTGAAACAACGTCAAAAGAATTTTCAGCAGCCATAATAACCTCCAGATAGCAAAATCGAGACGACAGAGGTAAGAAGACAGACTGAGTCAAAAGCTTTTGTCTATAGTCTGTCCTCTGTCTTCTGTGCTCTGTTCCTACTGTTCTATAATCTCCGTCCCCTTCGGCGCCTTGAAGACAAACAGGGAGTCCTCGAGTCCGACGCCCTCGCGAATCTCCGCGAACTGCAGTTCGGTGGTGTTTCCGGATTTGTCGAAGATCGTGAGTATGGTAATGCGCCCGGAATCGTCCGTCTGAATCCGGAGTTTCTTCATGGCCGCTCCGGGTTTTTTCGGTACGAGTTCAAGCAGGCGGGCCGCGTTCGCCTCCGGTTGTGACACATCGAAATCATTCCGGATCGAGGCCGCGCCGAGCAGGAACGCCACCGGGATGTTCATGTGCTCGAAATCCGTGAATGTCTTCCTGATCAGCTGCTCGTTCTTCCTCGAGTAAAAAATCGCGGTCTTGTTTTCAATAAGGATCATCTGGGCGTTCGAGTACTCAAGCCGGAGTTTTCCCGGCTTTTTGATCCAGAGCGCGCCGTCGAAGATCTGCGTCTTGTTGACCGACTTGAGGAAATTCTTCTGCACGATCTTCGCCGTCAGGTCGCCAAGGTCCCGGTAATGGCCCTCCACGGAAGCGACCACGTCCTGAACGGATTGTGCGGATGCGGGCACGAGTGCGCCTGAGGTGGCGAACATGACAATGAGAACGGCAACACTGATAAAAAATCCCTTCCCGGCGATATCCTTCACGGCAATACTTCCTCCAGAGTGGCGCATCATACCATGGCGCGGCATCCGACGCTTCAAAAAAGATCGTAGCGCCCTCGTTTACCGGGGGCGCAAAACCTTCGCGGGGACAGTTCAATTTTTGACGAGCTCGCGCTTACAAATCATCCAGCTCGTTCAAGGTCCCGTCCATGTTCTTCCTGACCAGCACCTGGCGCGGTTTGGCGCCGTCCGCCGGACCCACGACGCCGTCCTCCTGCATCATCTCGATCATGCGCGCGGCGCGGTTGTAGCCCACGCGGAGCCTGCGCTGCAGGAACGAGGTTGAGGCCTGTCCGTTCATCTGCACCAGCTCCACGGCCCGCTGGTACAGCTCGTCCCGCTCGCCGTCCTCAACCTCGGCGACCTGGGCCTCGACGATCTCCTTTGCCCGCTGCTGAAGCAGCTCATAGTTCGGCTTGCCCTGCTTCTTGACGAATTCAACCACGCGCTTGATCTCGGCCTCCGACACGAAACACCCGTGGCAGCGGATGATATGGGAAGAGCCCGGCGGCTGAAAGAGCATGTCACCCATGCCGAGAAGGTTCTCCGCCCCGTTCGCGTCGAGGATCGTGCGCGAGTCGGTCTTGGAAGATACCTGGAAGGATATTCTTGACGGCAGATTCGCCTTGATCAGGCCGGTAATCACATCCACGCTCGGCCGCTGGGTAGCCACGATCAGGTGGATGCCCGCCGCCCTCGCCATCTGCGCCAGACGCATGATCGAGTCCTCGACCTCGCGCGCCACCGTCATCATTAGGTCCGCGAGCTCGTCGATGATCACCACGATATAGGGCAGACGCTCGGCCTCGGGTACGGCCTTGTTGTAGGAATCGATATTCTTGTTTCCCTTCTCGGCCAGGGTGCGGTATCTACGCTCCATCTCCGCCACGATGGCCCTAAGCGTCTCCGCGGCCTTCTTGGGCTGGGTGACCACGGGCGAGAGCAGGTGCGGGATGTCGGCATACACCGAGAGTTCAAGCATCTTGGGATCGATCATCGCGAGTTTGACCTCGCCCGGCCGCGCATTGTACAGGATCGCGAGGATAATGGAGTTGATGGCAACGCTCTTGCCGGAGCCGGTGGCGCCGGCCACGAGCAGATGCGGCATCTTGTCGATGGCGCCGATCACGGATGCGCCGAAGATGTCCTTGCCGATCGGTATCTTGAGCTTTGATTTGTTCGACTGGTACTCCGGTGTCTCCATGATCTGGCGGAAATAAACCGTCTCGCGCGTGTTGTTCGGCACCTCTATGCCCACCGCGGCCTTGCCCGGCAGCGGCGCCACGATCCGCACGCTCCCGGCCCGCATGGCCAGCGCCAGGTCGTCGGCCAGATTAACGATCTTGCTCACCTTCACGCCGGGAGCTGGCTCGAACTCGAACATGGTGACCACGGGTCCGGGGTACACCTGGGTGATGCGTCCCTGAATGTCGAAGTCCTGGAGCTTGCGCTGCAAAAGCTCGGACTGCGCAAGCATGTCCTCTTTCGAGACCTTCTTCTCGATCAGCGGAACAGGATCGAGCAGGTCCGGTGAAGGAAGCTGGTAGGCCCCTTTGTCCTCTTTGTTTCCCATGAACTCAAAGGTTTCCTGCACGGGTTTCGCTGGCCTCTCCGGTTTTATCGCGCGGGGTGAAGCCTGCGCCGGCTGCTTGTCCGCCTCCACGATCTTCGGGGGTTCTTTGGAAACAACGGTACGCTGTTTCACCTCGCGCGATTTTTCCCTGCGGCCGCGATAAATGGTTATTAGAAGGTCGAACTGCTCCATCAGGCCGGCGTACTTCGCGCGAAGCCAGGCCAGGGCCGCGAGCAGGGAAAACGGCGTGAGTAGCATAAGGGAAACGATCAGTGCCGTAAGTGTAATGATGTATGCGCCGGTGACCGAAAAACCGCTGATCAGGATCCGCACGAGAATGCGGCCGAGCAGGCCGCCCGACGGCAGGTCTTCTTCGAGAAATCGGACCGTGTCGCCCTGGAGCCCGAACAGCGCGGACAGGGAAACCACGAAGAGCACACCCCCGAGCTTTTTGAGATAGGGGTGCGTCGCCTCTATCCTGAACGCGAGGATCATTGCATACGTGAAAAGAAAAACCGGGAGAAGATAGACCGCCACGCCGAAAATGCGCAGCAGAGCGTCAGAAAGATATGCGCCGATGACGCCGATGTAGTTTCTTATGCCGCCGGTTGCGCCGGAACTGCTGAAACAAGGGTCAGCCGCGCTGTACGAAACAAGGCTGAGCAGGATCAGGAGGCCGGCGGCGAACAGGAGCAGGCCGACCATCTCGTTCCAATGCTTATGTTTGGCCGCCGAAACCGCCATGTCAGAATTTCCATCCTTTATTCCAGTATGCGGCAAGGACGATCAGTCCGAACACAATCCGGTAGTATGCAAACCCCGAAAAATCGTGCCTGGAAACAAAGCCGAGAAACGCCCTGACGACAACCAGGGAGGAAAAGAACGCGGTGATGAAGCCGACGGCAAAAAGCGGTATGTCGGCGGCCGAAAGCGCGGGCAGATTCTTAAGCAGGTCATACCCGGTGGCGGCGAACATGGTGGGAATCGCGAGAAAGAAGGAAAATTCCACGGCCACCTTCCGGTCGAAGCCGATCAAGAGGCCCCCCATGATCGTGGCCCCGGAGCGCGAGACCCCCGGAAAAAGCGCGAGGCACTGGGCGAAGCCCGTGGCCAGGGCCTGTTTCAGCGTGATGCCCTCGACCTCCTTCACATGTGAGCTGTGGTCCATCTTCTCGATAAAAAGGATCGCGAGCCCTCCCACGATGAGGGCCCCCGCCACGGTGATCGGATTAAAAAGATAGGCCTTGATCGCCTTATGCGTAAGAAGGCCGAGAAAAGCCGCGGGAAGAAATGCGATCATGACATTCGCCGCCAGCCGGCGGTCTTCTTTACGGCCCGAAAGACCCTTGAGGACGCTCAGAATTTTTTCCCGGTAGATCCAGACTACCGAGAGGATCGCCCCGAGTTGGATGAACACCTCGAAGACTTTTGCCTTTTGGTCGTCGAAGCCGACGAGGTCGCCCGCGAGGATCAGGTGTCCCGTGGACGAGACAGGGATGAATTCGGTTATCCCCTCCACGATCCCGAGAAAGAAACCCTTCAAGAGAAGCAATAAATCCATAACTCCTCACATCCGTGTTTGATCGTCGAGTCAGTCTCCCGCGCAGCGGGCACGCTGGGGCATTATTTCACAAAGCAGGCAGGAATTCAAGATGTTTCGGGTGCGCGCTGGAGAAAAGTGCGGCGGTTTTTTCTTTGGATATAATGACCGACGCGGAGGCTTCGTCAAGGTCGCACCGAATTCGAATTGCTCTGGCCGTTGTCGCCCCGGGCTTCGCACGCCGTATGGCGGATGACCTTCCCCTGCACCATATACACGACCATTTCAGCGATGTTGGTGGCATGGTCCGCGATGCGCTCCAGATACTTGGTAATATATGTCAGGCGCACGGCCCGCGAGATGTTCTTCGGGTCCTGGAGCATATACACGAGCAATTCATTGAAGATCTGATTGTTCAGGTTGTCGACAAAGTCGTCCGCGGCGCACACCTTCACCGCGAGGTCGGCATCCCCGGCAACAAAAGCGTCGAGGCTGTCCTTCAGCATCTTCTGGGCCGCCCCGGCCATGCGCGGAATGTCAATATAGGGTTTGAGCGGCGGTTCGTCGTTCAGCTCTATCGCGCGCTCGCAGATGTCGACGGCCAGATCGCCCATTCGTTCAAGGTCGGTGATGATCTTGATTGCGGTGGTAATAAAGCGGAGATTGCTCCCCGTAGGCTGCCAGATGGCGAGAAGACGTATGCACTCCTCCTCGATCTCGACGTCGAAATTATTCACGATCGCGTCGCCGTCGATCACCTCGATCGCCAGATCGCGGTCCCGCTCAACCAGGGCCGTGACTGACTTCCTGATGGACTCCTCGACAAAACCGCCCATGCCGAGCACCCGCGCTTTAAGCGCTTCGATGTCCTTGTCTTTCTGGTTTGCCATGTGGTCTCCTTGATATTTAATCGTTTAAGCCGTTTAAACCGCTCCAACCGTTTGAACTGTTTATTTACCCGAATCTCCCCGTAATATAATCGTCGGTCTGCTTCTTGTCCGGATTCGTGAATATCTTCTCCGTGGCGCCGTATTCGATGAGCTCGCCCAGATACAGGAACCCCGTCATGTCCGATACGCGCGCCGCCTGTTGCATATTGTGCGTGACGATAATGATGCTGATGCCCCTCTTCAGACCCGCGACAAGCTCCTCGATCTTCGCGGTTGATATGGGGTCGAGCGCCGACGTCGGCTCGTCAAAGAGGAGCACTTCGGGCTCGACGGCCAGCGCCCGCGCAATAACCAGCCGCTGCTGCTGCCCTCCGGACAGATCATAGGCGCTCGCGTTCAGCTTGTCCCTCACTTCCTCCCAGAGAGCGGCGTGTTTCAGCGCATCTTCGATCCTGCCCACAAGTTCCGACTTGTTCCTGATGCCCTTGAGCCGGAGTCCGTAAGCGATGTTCTCGGCAATGCTCATGGGGAAGGGCGTGGGTTTCTGGAATACCATGCCGATGCGGCTGCGGAGATTGATGAGGTCGATGTCGTTCGCCAGAATATTCCTGTCCTGGAAAAGGATCTCCCCTTCATACCGGTGTTTCGGGTACAGGTCGTGCATCCGGTTGAAACACCTGAGCAGCGTGGTCTTGCCGCAGCCGGACGGGCCGATCAGCGCGGTGACCCTGTTTTTAAAGATCGGCAGCGATATGTTCTGGAGAGCATGGATATCTCCGCCATAGTAGAAATTCAGGTTTTTGACCTCGAGCTCGGTCGTCGGCATCACCGCTTGTACCTCCACTTTAATATGAGCCTTCCGGCGATGGTAAGCGTGAGAATGAAAAGTGTTATCACCAGGGCCGCGCCCCAGGCCTGGGAGTGCCAGCTTTTATAGGGCCCCATGGCGTATTGAAAGATGGTGACCGTCAGCGAAGCGAGCGGCCGGTCCATGTCCGTCGAGAAAAAATTGTTGTTGAACGACGTAAAAAGGAGCGGAGCTGTTTCGCCGGCCACGCGGGCGATGGACAGAAGAATGCCGGTCAGGATGCCCGTGGCCGCGCCCCGGTACACGATCTGTATTATAACCTTGTAATACGGGGCTCCCAGCGCGAACGCGGCTTCCCGCAGCGTCCAGGGCACCAGGGAAAGCATGTCCTCAGTTGTCCGGAGGACCACCGGGATCATGATTATCGAAAGCGCAATAGCCCCGGCCCAGCCGCTGAAATGGTGGAGCGGGCGAACAAGGATAGCATATACAAAAGCGCCCACCACAATGGAGGGAACGCTTACCATGATGTCGGAGACAACACTGATGACCCGCGCGAGCTTCTTTCCCCTCGCATATTCGGCCAGAAACGTCCCCCCGAGAACGCCGACCGGGACCCCGATCAATGTGGCTGCCAGGGTGATCATCAGCTGACCGACAAAAGCGTTTCTGAGGCCGCCCCCTTCAACGCCCGCTGGTGCAGGGTCATTGAAGAACAGGCTGATGTGCAATGCGCCCAGGCCGTGTATAAGAACATCTGCCAGGATATACACCAGCCAGAAAAGCCCGACAGCAGCGGCAAGACCGCTCATGGTGAGGGCGATGTAACCTTCAATTTTTCGTTTCTGTTCTATGGTCATATAGTTGCCTTCTCCCCCTTCAAGGGGGAGATTGAGAGGGGGATGGGTGCAATAGACCCATCCTCACCCGTCCCTCTCCTTGAAGGAGAGGGTGGTTACCTCGGATACTTCCTCTCCGCCTTCAGCAGAAAGAACTTCGATATCGCCAGAATCATGAAGCTCATCACGAACAGGACGAGCGCAAGATAGTAGAGCGACGACAGATAGAGGTCGCTGTCGGCTTCGGTAAATTCATTTGCCAGGCTTACGGTGATGGCGGACGCAGCGTCAAGCAGCGATGTCGCGATCTTATGATTGTTCCCGAGCACAAAGGCGACGGCCATGGTCTCGCCCAGCGCCCGGCCCAGGGACAAGGCAATGCCGCCGAATACACCCAATTTGGAGTACGGCAGCACCACATTCTTGACCACTTCCCACTTCGTTGCTCCGATTGCATAGGCCGATTCTTTTACCACGGAGGGCGTCAGGTTGAATGAATCACGCGCAATGCTTGCCGTGAACGGAATGATCATAATGGCGAGGATAATGCTCGCCGTCAACAGGTCGATGCCCATGGGTGTGCCCTTGAACAAGATGCCGACGAAGGGCAGCTTCCCAATGCTGCCCTGGAGAGCGGGCTCGACGTACTTCGACATGATGGGGGCAAGGGTGAAGAGGCCCCACATGCCGTAGATGATGCTCGGTATGGCGGCCAGCAGTTCTATGGCAATGCCGATAGGGCCTTTCAGAAAATTCGGCGCGATTTCCGTGACGAAGATCGCTATGCCGATGGCGGTCGGTATGGCGAAGATCAGGGCAAGTACGGTTGTGACAAAGGTGCCGTAGATCGCCGTTGCCGCGCCGAACATTCCGGTCACGGGGTTCCAGGCTGTGGAGAATAGAAAATCCACAAGTCCGAACTTCCCTATTGCGAGTGAAGACTCCTTTAAAAGCACCGCGATGATGCCGATGATAAAGATGATGACCGTAAAGGATGCTACCGCGGTAAGGGAATAAAAGAACAGCTCGGGTAAATCTCTTTTGGGCGATATGGCCAAGGCGCGAACCTTTCTGAACAATCGTGGATGCGTCAAAAACCTTATAGGCGCTATTATAACTTACTGAATTCCGTTCGACTTCCAGTAGCCTTCCACCTTGGCCTTGAGCGCTTTCGGAAGCGGCACATAGATGAGTTCCTTCGCCTTCGCATCGCCGTTCTTGAACGCCCATTCAAAGAACTTCGCCACCTTCACATTGGAAGCCTTTTTCTCCTTGCCGAGAAGGATGAATGTCGCGCCTGCGATCGGCCACGATTTTGCCCCCGGCGCATTGTTCAGCCAGAGATAGAAGTCCTTTTTCGGGTCGAAGTCAGCAGTGGCAGCCGCGTCCTCAAAGCTTGCAAAACCCGGCTCGACGAATGTGCCCGCATGGTTCTTGAGCAGTGTATGCGTCATGTTGTTCTGTCTGGCATAAGCGAATTCCACGTACCCGATGGAGTTCGCCTGCTGCAGGACATAGTTTGCAACGCCTTCGTTCCCTTTTCCGCCGATGCCCGCGGGCCAGCTTACGGACGTACCGGCGCCGACTTTTTCTTTCCATGCGCGGCATACTCCGCTTAAGTAATCGGTGAAGATAGCGGTCGTGCCCGAGCCGTCGGAGCGGTGGACCACGGTGATGTCTTTGTTCGGAAGGTTCACCTGGGGGTTCAGCGTCTTGATCTTCGGGTCGCTCCAATTCTTTATCTCACCCAGGTAGATCCTGCAGATCGCTTCAGAATCGAGCCGCAACGCTCCCGACTTGATGCCGGCCAGATTGATCACGGGCACGACACCGCCGATCACGGCAGGGAACTGGATCAGGCCGCTTTTGGCAAGCTCTTCCGGCTTGAGCGGTTTGTCCGAAGCGCCGAAGTCCACCGTCCGCTCTATGATCTGCTTGATCCCGCCGCCCGAACCAATGGACTGGTAGTTAAGCTTCATGCCCGTTATCTTGTTGTATTCATCGGCCCACGCTGAATATACAGGGTAGGGGAAGGTGGCGCCCGCGCCGTTCAGCATCTCCTCAGCGTTACAGATCGATGCGTAAAAGGCTATAAAGCCTAACAGTACTGCCATAACTGTCTTTTTCATATGGTTGGTCTCCCTGGTTAAGTTTATCATGGTTTCTTTATACAGGATGATTATTGCAGGAGTATTACAACAAAGTGAAGATTGTGTTAAATGTGAAGGGCCGTCGTTCAAGGGTCAGGCATGATGTTTCGAGGTTCTGTGGGCGGCTTTTTTCCTTGCCATTTCGAGCTTTTCTATAAATATATCCGGCTCAAAGTAACCTATTTTTCTGAATATTTCATTTCCCTCGAAATCAAACACCAGCATCGCCGGCTTCGCGGTTACCCCGAACCTCATGAATTGGTCCGAGTCGGCGCCTGATTCATATTTAACCGGAATAAAATATTTTTTGATATATTCCGCGACGCTTTCAGTGAGCAGCGTGCAGCGCTTCATTCTAATGCAGGCTTCGCAGCCGGCGCCGAAAAAAGCAGCAAGCACGAGCTTATCATTTTTTTTAGCGAGCTCCAGGGAGAATCGGAAACTTGTTTCCCAGACGATATTATGCGGCATAAAATATTCTCGCCCCTGTTCAAAGAAGACTCATATACTTAGTTTAGCTCTTCCTGACGCAATATTCTCAATTTAAAACAGAGCACAGGCCGGTATCAGCCAACATATATTTTCGCCTTCGTTCCCTTTTCCTGAGTACTCTCAATATGCATCTCCCAGCCGTGGGCCTTTACGAGATGCTTGACGATCGCCAGTCCGAGCCCGGTGCCTCCCATCTTCCGCGACCGGGCGGCGTCCACGCGGTAAAATCGCTCGCCGAGGCGCGGCAGATGTTTCTCCGGAATGCCGATGCCGGTGTCCTCCACAAAGAGGTATTGCCTGCCGTTTTCCAATCCCGCGCCGAGCGTGACGCCGCCTTTCTCGGTAAACTTAATCGCATTGTCCACGAGGTTCGAGAGTATCTGGATTAGCTTGTCCTCGTCGGCCAATATTATAAAGGCCGCTTCCGGAAGCCCGGTTTTTAGAACCAGGTTCTTTTTCACGGCCCTGGCCCTGAGCATGACCAGCACATGCTCGAATACGTCCGCGAGGTCTACGGGGGTTTTCTCGACTCTGACCGCGCCGAGTTCTATTTTGGAAATCGTCATGAGGTCGTCCACCAGGCTGTTAATCCGTTCGCTGCTCGCCTTGATGATCTTTAGAAATTTTTCGGCGTGTTCCGCATCATGCAAGGCGCCCTCAAGCAGGGTATCGGCAAAACCCTTTATCGCCGTAATCGGCGTTTTGATCTCATGCGATATGTTCGCTACGAAATCCTTGCGTGTCTGCTCCAGCTTTTTAAGTTGTGTGATATCATGCAGGATGACAACGAATCCGGACAGTTCATGTTCCTGATGCGAGAGCGGAGAGACCCGCGCTGAAAAATATCGTTCCTCCGGACAATCAAGACGCAGTTCGCCAACGCCGGGCGTGAGCTTTGCGCGGGCTTCTTCCATGAGCGTCATGAACAACGGGTTTCGTATTACCTCGAACACCTGTTTTCCCTTGAGCGGGACTTCTCCGAAATATTTACGCGAAGCGGAGCTTGCAAGCTGAATAACCGCTTTCGCGTCGAGAATAACCAGAACATCGGGGACGCCTCTCAGTATTTCATTCAGACGCTTTTTCTCTTCTTCGTTCGCGTCGATGCTGTTTTGCAGCTCCACGGACATCGCGTTCAGGCTCTCCGCTATCTCGTCGAACTCGCCCGCCCGTTCAAGATGCAGCTTGCTGCCGACGGCGCCGCCTGCCAGGGAACGGGAAAAGGTCCCTATCTGCTTCGTCAATCTCCTGATGCGCTCCAGCTGGCCGATGGAGAACAGGCCGGTCGCAAACAGGACCGCAATGACGACGGCGATGATCTTTACTCTGAGTGCGTTGATCGAGGCGTCCACTGTTTTGAGCTGCATACTCAGCCGGACAAAGCCGGCGGGAAAACCACCGCGCATGACCCTTTTCGCCACATACAGCAGCTCGTCATGCAGCGTCTCGCTGTAGCGAATGAACAGGCCTGTGCCGTTCAGGGCGGCCTGTTGTATCTCCTGCCGACCAGCATGGTTCTCCATGAGAGCCGCTTCCCTGTCCGAATCTCCGAGGACCAGCCCGTCGAGTGCGATTATCGTCACGCGGAAACCGGTTTGTTCTTTGAATTGTTTGCAGAGGACGTCGAGAGAAGGTTGGGTCTTAAACGAGATGTCGTTGGATATGAGCGTTGCCTGCGCAATGAGATGTTCCTTCAAATCACCGATATGATTGATTCTCACTGCATTGGTGATGTACAGCTCCATGAAGACGACCGCGACAACCATCGTAATTGCGTATAGCAGAAATATCCGTCCGAAAATGCGCCGTTTCATAAGTTTTCATCCACGTAATACCCTATGCCCCTTCTGGTCTTGATATGCACGGGATTTGAAGGATCATCCTCGATCTGAATACGGAGTCTCCGTATATGGACATCCACGGTCCTGGGTTCGATAAAGACTTCCCCTTTCCACACGGCATCAACAAGCTGATCACGGCTGAATACCCTGCCTTTTCTTTCGACAAGATATACCAGTAATTTAAACTCCGTCGCGCTTAGCTCAAGGGGGGCTTTGCCCTTTGTAACGCCGTAGGTCTCCTTGTTGATGAGCAGTTTGCCTAAGCGGAGAATTTTGTCCGATGAGGTCTTTTCTCCCGTTCTTCTTAAAATGGCTTTGATGCGCGCAATGAGCTCCCTAACGCTGAACGGTTTTGTCATATAATCATCGGCGCCGCTCTCCAGGCCTGTTACCCTGTCCGTTTCCTCCCCTTTTGCGGTAAGCATGATAATGGGAGTATTGGCCGTTTTCGGACCGTTCCTGATAATGCGGCAAAGTTCCACTCCCTGGACGCCGGGAAGCATCAAGTCGAGAACAACTAGGTCGAATTTGTCCTTTCTGATCTTATTGAGCGCTTCTTCGCCGTCCGCGGCCGTCGCGACCCTGAAACCGTCTTTTTTCAGATTGTAGGACACGAGTTCGGCAATGTCCGGCTCGTCATCGACGATCAATATTCTATTTCCCATGTGGGTATGTATAACATGCATATCCGGAAGAATTCAAGGGGGGCCGGAAGATTTAACAGAACGGTAACAATCGGTTCTTTCGTTCCGAAGCCTGGCCGTTACGCTCACGAAAACGCAGGCCGGACGCTGATTAAGAGACGCTGTTAGCGTGCCCCGGCTAATGCTTCACCGCTTTCACGTTCCAGACGGTCTTCGCATATTCCAGGATCGTACGGTCGCTCGAAAATTTCCCCATGCCCGCAACATTAAGAATGGCGCGCCTGGCCCATTCCCCTGGATCGCGGTAGAGCGCGTCCACACGATCCTGGCAGGCGAGGTACGACGCGTAGTCGGCCAGGAGCAGGTAATGGTCGCCGTATCCGGTCAGCGCGTCGAAAATAGGCTGGAAGCGCTGCGGCTCATCCGGCGAGAAATAGCTGCTGTTGATCATGTCCAGCGTCTGTTTGAGTTCAGCGTTGGAATTATATATGTCCCAGGGGTTGTAACCGTTCGCCGAAATATCGGAGACCTCATCGGCGGTCAGTCCGAAGATAAAGATGTTTTCGTCGCCCACTTCGTCCCTCATCTCAACATTCGCGCCGTCCAGGGTGCCGATGGTAAGCGCGCCGTTAAGGCCGAACTTCATGTTGCCCGTGCCCGAGGCCTCGGTGCCGGCCGTGGAGATCTGCTCAGAAAGATCGCAGGCGGGAATGATCTTTTCGGCGTTCGAGACGCTGTAATCCGGGATGAACGCCACTTTCAGGCGGTTCCCGACCGCGGGATCGTTGTTCACCACGTCGCCTACGCAGTGGATTAGCTTGATTATGAGCTTGGCCGTGGCATAGCCGGGCGCGGCCTTGCCGCCGAAGATCACGGTGCGCGGCGTCGCGTCCGCGACGCGGCCCTCGCGGATCCGGTTGTATCGCGTCACCACGTGCAGCACGTTCAGGAGCTGCCGCTTGTATTCATGGATGCGCTTTATCTGCACATCGAACAGGGAGGAGGGGTCGACCGTCAGCTTCAGCCGCAATTTGATGATCTCAGCCAGCCGCGCTTTGTTCTCGGTCTTTACGGACCGGAACTCCTCGCGAAAGGCCGCGTCCCGCGCCAGGGGCGCGAGTTTTTTCAGCTCGGAGAGGTCTCCCACCCACTTTTTGCCGATGTGCCGGGTGATCAGGGCCGACAGCGCCGGGTTCGCCTGGTTCAGCCAGCGGCGCGGGGTAATGCCGTTCGTGATGTTGATGATCTTGTCCGGCGAGAAGCTGTCGAAGTCGGCGAAAATGGTTTTCTTCATAAGGTCCGTGTGTATCTGCGAAACGCCGTTCACCTGGTGGCTCCCCGCGATGGCCAGGTGCGCCATGCGCAGCCTCCTGCCGCCGGCCTCGTCCACGATCGACATGCGTTTCAACCGCTCAGTGTCGCCGGGATAGCTGTGCCGGACTTCTTCCAGAAAGCGGAAGTTGATCTCATAGATTATCTGGAGGTGACGCGGCAGCACGTCCTCAAAGAGGGCCACGGGCCAGGTTTCGAGCGCCTCGGGCATCAGCGTATGATTGGTGTAGGAAAAAGTGCGTCGCGTGATGTCCCAGGCCCGGTCCCAGTCCAGATGATGGACGTCGAGCAGGACCCGCATAAGCTCCGGTATGGCGAGTGACGGATGGGTGTCGTTCAGCTGGATCGCCACCCGGTCCGGAAGCTCCTTCAGGTCCGGATGAAATTTGATGAAACGCCGCAGGATGTCCTCGAGCGCGGCGCAGACCAGGAAATACTGCTGTTTCAGCCGCAGCTCGCGGCCCATCTGCGTCGTGTCGTCGGGATAGAGCACCTTGGAAAGGTTCTCGGACTCGTTCTTGTCCTCCACCGCCTTGATATAGTTGCCCTCGTTGAAGTACTTGAGGTTGAAGTCGCGCGACGCCTTGGCTGACCAGAGCCGCATGTTGTTCACCGTGTTGGTATCGTATCCGGGGACCGGCGTGTCAAAGGCCATGGCCATCACGTCTTCGGTGTCCACCCAGTGAAACCGCGTGTGGCCCTGTTCGTCCTTGAACTGCACCACCCTGCCGCCGAACTTCACCGGAAATATCACCTCGGGCCGCGGGAACTCCCAGGGGTTGCCGTAGCGCAGCCAGTTGTCGGGGTGCTCCACCTGATAGCCGTTCTCTATGCGCTGGGTGAACATGCCGTACTCGTAGCGGATGCCGTAGCCGTAGCCTGGCAGGGAGAGCGTCGCCATGGAATCGAGAAAGCAGGCCGCCAGTCTGCCGAGCCCGCCGTTGCCGAGCGCGGCGTCGGATTCGAGTTCGCGGATGTGTTCTATGTCCAGCTCAAGGTCCGAAAGCGCCTCGCGGCATTCCTCGTAAAAGCCCATGTTGAGCAGCGCGTTCGACAGAAGCCGGCCGGTCAGAAACTCCATGGACAGGTAGTACACGCGCTTGGCGTCGGAGTTATAGTAGCTGCGCATGGTCTCCATCCAGCGCTCGATCAGCCGTTCGCGCACGGAATAGGCCGTGGTGTGGAACCAGTCCCGGTGCGTGGCCGTGATCGGGTCCTTTCCCATGGAATAGATCAGGCGGTTGGAGAGCGAATGTCTGAGAGAAGCCTGGTCGTTGCCGAGCTTGTCGTATTGGAAGTTGTCGAGCTTTTTATGGTTGTTGACCATGGCGCCTCCGGAAAAGGAGAATGAGTATGATCATTATTCTATCAGAACTGGCGCAAGGACGGAGAAATTGATTCCCGGACAAGAGCGGTTTTTTATGATGCTCGAAGGTCATGGGAACGCGCTCCTCGCAAAACGGGATTGCAACGATGAATATTCTTCAGCAAGTTCGGAAACCTTCCCGGGACGCGTATCTCATCACTCTTTCTTTTTATAGAAATCCGGATACAGTTTCTGTGCGCATTCCGGACAAAACCCGTGCGAAAATTCCGCTTCCGAGTGACTGCTGATGTATACCTCGAGCTGCGTCCAGTAACCCGTATCATCGCGGATCTTCTTGCAATTCATGCAGATGGGAAGGAACCCCCTCAGTTGCCTGATCTCCCCCCTGGAATGCTCAAGCTGGATGAGCAGTTTCTTGCGCTCGATGGCGTAGCGGATCGCGCGCCCCAGCAGCGGGCTGCTGACCAGCCCTTTCACCAGGTAGTCCTGAGCGCCTTTCTGGACCGCCTCGACGGCAATATCATCATCGTCGTGTCCGGTCAGGACAATAATCGGGATATGGGCTGCTTTAGCATGGACCGCATCAAAGGTCTTGAGGCCCATCGGTCCGTCCGGGAGAGATAGGTCCAGGATAATGACATCGAAGAGAACGCGTTTAAGGCTTTCCAGTCCGTCGGCGAGCCTCCCGGCATGGACCGTCTTGTATTTGACATTCGGGGAGTCGCTCAGATATCGTTGGATCAGCGCCGCATCATCGGGATTGTCTTCTATCAGCAGCGCATTGATGGTTGTCGTTTCGCTCAGTTTCAACTCTCGGAACCCCCGGGCCCGTAAAATCAAGTCCTTTGTGACGCGATCAGGGCTATATCTCCATGATGATCGGCAGAATCATGGGCCTGCGCTCCATGCGCTTGTTGATGAACTTCTTGAGGCTGCTCCGCACCTTGGCGGCAACGATCGACCAGTCGCCTTTCGCCTCTGGGATCATGAGGGTCAGGGTGTCCATGACCACATCCTTCACCTCGGCCAGCAGGTCCTGCGACGCGTCCTCGAACACGAAGCCGCGCGACACGATGTCAGGCCCGGACACCACCCTGCCCGAGGTCTTCTCGATGCCGAGGATCACGATGACCACGCCGTCATGGGCTAGCTTCGTCCGGTCCCTCAGCACCACGGTGTCCACGCCCGCGTCCGCGGTGGAGCCCGCGGTCTTGCCGTCGATATATACCCGGCCGACGTTCACCATGCCCGCGCGGCGGGCGCTGTTCTCTGTGAATTCCATCACCTCGCCGTCCTCGATTATGAAGATGTTCTCCTCGGGGATGTTGACCTTCCGGGCAAGCTGGGAATGGTACACGAGATGGCGGTATTCGCCGTGGACCGGGATGAAGTATTTCGGCCTTATCAGGGAGAGCATGAGCTTCAGCTCTTCCTTGGACGCGTGGCCCGAAACGTGGATCTCGGACACTTTCTCGTAGAAAACCTCGGCTCCGCGCTTGAACAGGTGGTTGATGATCCGCGTGATGCCGCGCTCGTTCCCCGGGATCATCTTGGATGAGAGAACGATAGTGTCGCCCGTCTTGATCTGGAATTGTTTGTGTTCGTTCGCGGCCATGCGGCTGAGCGCGCTCATGGGCTCGCCCTGGCTGCCGGTGGTGATCATCACGACCTGGTTGTCCGGCAGGTTCCTGAGCGCGTCGATCTTGAGCCAGGTGTCCGGCGGCATCCTGAGGTAGCCGAGGTCGAGGGCGATCTGGGCGTTTGCGATCATGCTCTTTCCGTTCAGGATCACCTTCCGCCCGTACCTAACGGCGACGTCGATGATCTGCTGCACGCGGTGGATATTAGAAGCGAACGTGGCCACAACGATCCGGCCCGAGGCCCGGTGGAAGATGTCCTCAAGTCCCCGCATGACCTCTTTCTCCGAGAAGGTGTATCCACCCTGGCCCGCGTTCGTGCTGTCCGACATGAGAACGAGGGTCCCCTTGTCGCCGTACTCCGCGAATGTGCGGAGGTCCATGATTTGACCGTCAACGGGCGTGGGGTCGATCTTGAAATCCCCCGTATGCACCACGCGGCCGACGGGTGTGGTAATGCCGAGCCCGCACCCGTCCACGATGCTGTGGGTCACGCGGATGAACTCAACCTGGAAGCAGCCGAGTTCCACCACGTCGCGGGGCTTCACGATGACAAGCTCGGTCTCGGTATCGAGGCCGTGCTCCCGGAGCTTCTCTTTCACGAAACCGAGGGTGAGCCTGGTCCCATAGATCGGAACCTTTAGCTCCTTGAGCAGGAACGGGAGCGCGCCGATGTGGTCTTCGTGGGCATGCGTGAGCACGATCGCGCGGACCTTTTGCCGGTTCTCAAGAAGATATGAAAAATCGGGTATCACGATGTCCACGCCGAGCATCTCGGCGTCGGGGAACATGAGCCCCGCGTCGATCACGATGATGTCGTCGCCGTATTCAAGCACGGTCATGTTCAGCCCGATCTCGCCGATTCCGCCGAGCGGAATGATCGAGAGCGCCGGTCCGTTTGATTCAGGCTGAACAACAGGGTCTGGTGTTTCTGTCACGGGGGCACGCTCCTGGTGTAAGATGCTTCAGCCCGTCAGGGCTGATATTGTCATTACTATAGTATTTTTCGGGGGAATCGTCAACCAGGGAAGTAGCTTGATTGTGGGGGAAGGATAAAAAGGTTATTTGTTGGTTATAAAAATGCTTATTAATTTTTGATACTTATTGTGGCAAGCGTGTAGTGAGAGAATCGCGGCGCTACGAGAGGAGTTCCCTCAGCTTGAAGATGAGACCTTCAAGCAGCGGAATATCATCCTCAAAATTGTAGAGCAAGGCTTCCTTCTTGCCCTTCTGATACAGACTCGCCGTCATTGTCTGCGGATCAACGAGAAAAATCTTCTCCACTCCGATAGCAAGATAGTCCTTGATCTTATCATTCATTTCCCAGGAAGTGTTGCTTTCCGATATAATCTCGATCACAAGATCAGGTGCAATTTCGAGAATGCCTTTCGGCTGCTGGCGGGCTTTCTCCTTGCTCAAATACACCACATCGGCCGCCCGAATCCGGAGCGGCTGCTTGCTTATCAATATGCCGACCTCGCCCACGGCGACATAGCCCTTATCTTTCACATGGCGGGACAGAATCTCGAAAAATCTGCCTTCGAGCCTGCCGTGTTCGAACCCGGTCGGTGTCATCTCGCGCCTCTCTCCGTCAATGATCTCATAGCTGCCGTCAGGCAGGCGGCTGATATCTCCATATGCATAATGTGTTGTATCCACTACCGTATTCATGGCTTTAGTGTATCCCAAGGCGGATGTGCTGTCAAACGGTTTTTCAACGCAATCCGGGTTTGTAATTTAACGACAAAGAGGTGGGGCGCAAATTGGAGCAGAGGAGCCTGCCTCATGGGCCGCGTCGATCATACGGCTCACACGGATGGCGTCATCCCTCCGCATACCGCACCTCCGCGGAAGCGGGCGCCCCATCGCGGAAATATCGGCTCAGCCTGATTGGCCGGGTAGAGCGCTTTTTTGCGAAATCCGACACCTGCCATGTCGGAAGACTCGCAGGGTAAATAATGGCGTGAAAGAATTGTCGGGTTTCGGGCACCGTGGCCTGCGAAAAAAAAGGCCCTTACCGCAGTATCACGCGATAAGGGCCTTTCCTTTTTATAAATGGGAATCTACTGTTTCTCGATCACGAACAGCAGCTGACCTTCCTGCACGGTCTCGTTCAACCTGACACAGACCTCCACGAGCTGGCCGTCCATGGGGGCGAGTATGGCGTTCTCCATCTTCATGGCCTCAAGGTTCGCTATCTCCTCGCCCTTGTGCACGATGTCGCCGGCCTTGATCGGTCCACGCGCCGGGTTGCCGATCCGCCAGAGGTTGCCGTTGATCGGCGCGCCGATGTTGCCTGCCCCCTTGGCCATTCGTATCTCGGCCTTCTTGGCCCGGGGCGTCATCACGGTATAGACCCGGGTCTTGTTGTTCACGCGCATGACCACATGGATCACGCCTTCGTGCTCCGCGCCGATGGACACGAGCTCAAGGGAATAGGGCTTGCCGAAGTGCTCAAAGTCCACGCGGGCGCCGGGCCGGGTAAGGCCCTTTCTCCAGACGTCCGTCGGCAGCACCAGCGGCGCTTCGCCGAACTTTCCGCGAAACTCGATGAATTCTAGGGCGTCCTTGGGATGCATGAGATAGAGGATGAACTCCTCCTCGGTCGCTTCCCTGCCCACGTTCTCCTGAAGGTCCTTTCGCAGCTTGTCGAGATCGTCCTGGGGCATGGAGTCGAGCGGCGAGACCTCCTTGCGCTCCTTGATCCTGATCGCCCATTCGTCGCCGAACGTGCTCTGATACACCCACTCCGCGGGCCAACCGACCGGCAGCTTGCCGTAATTCCCGAGCAGGAGATTCTTGAAATCTCCCGGTGCGGTCCGGAACATCTGCAGCAGCTCGTCCTGCTCCGCTTTGTCCATGGCAGCGAAGTTCTGCGCCTTTTCCTCAACGAACTTCGTCAGCAGATCAATGACATGCTTGACCCCGCGGTCGCCCTGTTCCTTTGCATACCGATTCACGATCCCGCTGCATGTGACCCAGGTGACCTGGGACCCGGGGGTGACGTCGAAGTATTTCACAATCCGGTTGAAGAGAGACATGGTCGTCAGGATAGCGGGCATGAGATGCAGAAACTCGCCCTTGTCCGCCTGCTCGAACGAGCTCGGGAACGCGCCCCCGGGCATCCGGTGACGTGTCACCGTATGATCGAGGCCCTTAAAGGGAGACTCAGCCCACTCATAGTGGCCGATCCACTCGCGTACTTTTCTGACAGCCGCCTCGGCCTCGGGCCGATTCAGGTGAACCGGAATGCCGGATTCCTCGAAAATCGCCTGGATACCCAGGATCGGCGAATGGCCGTAGAACCGGACGAGCGAATCCTCCTGTACATCGAAGATAGTCGCCCCTGCCTTGGCTGCCGAGAGAAATGCGGGCACAGCCAGGCCGTCCGTGATGTGACGGTGATAATTGATCACGAGTTTCGGATATTTCTGCTTAATGGCGTCGATGAGATTGCCGATGCGTGACACGTCGCCCACGCCGGCCATGTCCTTGATGCACAGCACGATCTCGTCAATCCCGCCGCACAGATCAACCATGTCCTTGACCACGCCGAGGTAATACTCGTTCGTGGCCCAGTCCGCCACCGTGAAGGAGATCGTGGGCTCGAACAACCTGCCCCGCTTCATGACCACCTCGGCCACCGTGCGCATGTTCCGCACGTCGTTCAGGAACGAGAAGCAGCGCCACACGTCTATGTCCACGCGGGACACCACATGCTCGATCACGTTCTTCGGATAAGGACGATAGCCGAAAAGATTGGTCTCGCGGATCAGCGTCTGCTGCAACACGTTCGGCATCAGTTCCCGCAGGATCGCGCCTTCCTCAAACGGGCTCTCCCTCCGGTTCATGACGCCCACGTGCCACCGCGCACCGCCGTGAGTCTCGGCGCTGAACAGGCCCATGCCGTTATAGTACGGCGCGAGCGTCTTGAGGTCGTAGATGCGGTGCCGGTTCTTGAAGTCCGACTGGCCCGCGTCGCGCATACCCACGGACGTGAGGCACACGCCCTTGAGCGATCGGACCGCCTTGATGATTTCTTTCGGCGACATGCCGGGTTTGACGAAAACTGGATCAGCCATAATTCTCCTCATCTCACAATCCAAAACAAAAGGCGTCTCTCGCAAAGACGCAAAGGGAACCTTGAGTCAAAATCTTTTTCTTGGTTTAAAAACTAAAGCCAAGCCGTGGTTTAAGCCTTTCTTGGCGAACTTTGCGTCTTTGCGAGAAAATTGTTTATGGTAGACTTTTTTCCGAAACTACTGCTTCCCAGCGCCCATCTGTGTTACCTTCAGGTCTTTGATCAGCCCGTCCGAGATCGAGTAGATCCATCCGTGGATATAGAGCTTTCTGCCCCGGTCCCACGCTTTCTGCACGATCGTATTGTGCGCGAGGTTCTCCACCTGCCGCTTCACGTTCAGCTCGCACATGTCATTCAGCGTTATCCGCTTGTGCTTCCTGACAGACACCCGCACGTTCTCGAGCCAGTGCTCCAGCATGCCGTAAGTGGCGTTCTTCTTAACAGCGGCGATACCGCCGCATCCGTAATGACCGCACACGATGATGTGTCTGACCTTCAGGACTTCGACGGCGTACTGAAGAACGCACATCAGATTCATGTCCGTGTTGATGACCTGATTGGAGATATTTCGATGCACAAAGACATCTCCGGGCAGGAGCCCCGTGATCTGGTTCGCCGGCACGCGGCTGTCCGAACATCCGATCCACAGGTACTTGGGCCGCTGCTGCTTCTTCAGTTTGGTGAAGAACCCCGGGGTTTCGAGCTCGACCCGGGCTGCCCACTTCCTGTTGTTGTTCAGCAGCGTGGTGATCTCTTTCATGCTGGTCAAGCTCCAGAGTATGCGTCAGCGCTTATCCTGTCTGTCGTCTGTTTTCTGACCACTGTCATCTGTTTCTCTCACATCCACTTCTGCGGCCCCAAGGCCGAGGTTTCCGCCACGTACCGCGCGATTTTGAGCACCTCGTCCTCGCTGTTCTTATCCTGGAACATGGAGATTAGCTCGTCCATGTGCTCTTCGATGAACCGCGTGGAGAACTCGCCGGCAGCGAACGACGGGTGCCGGATGATCGAGAGCAGGAGCGGCTGAAGCGTCTTGATGCCCTCGACCCGGAGGTTCCTTCCGAGCGAGCGGTCCATAACGCTGATGGCATGGTTCCGGTCCGCGCCCGCGGTCATCAGCAGCATGAACAGCGAATCGTAATACGGCGGGATATCGCCGCCCTCGTACACGCCCGAGGCCACGCGCACGTTCGGGCCCATCGGAATCTGGAGTCGCGTAATCGGGCCGAAGGACGGGCTGAAGGTTTTCGGGTCCTCCGCGTTCAGCCGGACCTCAAGCGCCCACCGGTTAGGCCGGATCGCGGACTGCTTGAACGGGAGTTTCTGGCCGAGCGCGACATCGATCATGATGCCCACGATGTCCTGGCCCGTAATCAGTTCCGTGATGCCGTGCTCCACCTGGAGCCGGGTGTTCACTTCGAGAAAATAAAATTTCCTGGTCGCTGAATCGAAGATATATTCGACAGTGCCTGCCGAAGTGTAGCCGATCTCGCGCATCAGGCGCGTGGCGGTAAAACAGATCTCGTTGCGCAGATTTTCATCCAGGCTCGGCGAGGGCGCCTCCTCGATGATCTTCTGGTTCCTGCGCTGGAGCGTGCACTCGCGCTCGTAAAGATGCGCCACGTTTCCGTGGGAGTCCGCCACGATCTGGACCTCTATGTGCCTGCCCCGTTCGATATATTTTTCCACCAGTATGGTGTCGTCGCCGAACGACTTCTTTGCCTCGGACCGGGCGCGCGACAGGGCCTGCGAAAGCTCTCCGTCGCTCTCGACCTTCACCATGCCCTTGCCCCCGCCGCCGGCGGACGCCTTGATCATGATGGGGTAGGACACGTCGTCCTTTTTCATCCAGGTCTTGATCTGTTCGATGTCCGTGACCGCGTCAACGCCAGGGATGGTCGGGACATTCGCTTTCCTCGCGAGCGCCTTGGCCTCGATCTTGTCTCCGAGCATGCTTATGACCTCGGGCGAAGGGCCGATCCAGGTAAGGCCCGCATCGATCACTTTTTTGGCGAACTGGGCATTCTCGGCAAGGAACCCCCAGCCCGGATGGACCGCGTCGGACTTGCTCCGGAGCGCCGCCTCGATCATCTTGTCCATGTTAAGATAGGACTCGGCCGGGGGGGCCGCGCCGATGTGCACGGCCTCGTCCGCCATGAACACATGGTGGGCGAGACGGTCCGGATCGCTGTAGACCGCGACGGTCGGTATCTTTCTGTCCCTGCACGTATGCATGACCCGTACCGCGGGAACGCCCCGGTTCGCTATCAGTATCTTGTTTATGGTCCTCTTCATTACAGTCTCCTGTTCCCTCTGGCAAGCCCCGTCGGAGAACGCTTTTCTAATGGGGTAAAAAAAACCTTTACCTGATAAAGAGGAATCCACTCCTGTTCATCCTGGTAAAGGTCTCGATTGTCAAACTACCCCGGTCAGGCGCATGGCCGACCGGCCCGGCTGCTCCTGTGTTCTTATCGCCTCGTGTCGAGGCGTTAAGGTATATTATTGGAGAATACAGCTCTTTGTCAAGATATTATTGCGCGGGAAGCCATGTTTTTCAAATGAGATAGGAGGGGGAGCGGAATAAAATTACAATTTACCTGTCTTGCGCACGAGGTACTTGGCAAAGACGAAGAGCACAAAACCCCAGACCAGGATTAAAGCAGCAATAAAGAGCCTGTTGCACAAATAGCTTGATATAATAACACGAATGGTGTAGTATCTGGCCATCACAATTACCGGGAGACATGCGATGGCCTATAATTTCAAAGAATGCAACCGCGATCAAGTCTATCTTCTG
>Ga0334722_10000240_pt1 | contig 84067 bp, 69 predicted proteins | sample C3_bottom_MG_FD_207210 | JGI IMG/M metagenome (GOLD analysis project Ga0334722, IMG submission 207210) | Sediment microbial communities from Yellowstone Lake, YNP, Wyoming, USA - C3_bottom | ecosystem: Environmental > Aquatic > Freshwater > Lake > Sediment | place: USA: Wyoming | collected...
GCGCATTCAGCTTCAATTCGCCATAGTGGAAAAACGACGGGGGCGTCAATGCCCCCGTGTCGTCAAAGCCAGACCCTCTCGATATACCGTTCGTTACCTGAGCAAAAACCTTAACTGAACGGCATTAGCCCTTCGGGGCCGTTTTGCATTGGAGCGCGACCGCGGCTGCGACCACGATCGAGAACGATACGAAGCGTTTTTCTTCGCCTGGCGAGGTCGCTCAGGCCGCCGGCAGTTTCTTGCGGTGACGCCAGAAGACGCCCATCAGCGGTTTGACGCTGGTTCCGTGGACCAGAATGGAGAGCGATACCGCGACCAGCGTCAACTGGATGAGTTCCAGGGCCAGATCTTCGGGGAGGCCGTGTTGGATGGCATACATCAGGTAGTAGAGCGAGCCGATGCCACGCACCCCGAACCAGCCCACCATGCCGCGTATCGGCCAGGAAGTGCGGGTGCCCAGCATGCCGGAGAGCACGCTGACCGGACGCGCCACGACAAACAGGAACAGCGCAAGTCCCACCGCCCGCCAGGTCCAGGAATCGAGAAACAGCGTGCCGCCGAGCAGCAGGATGAGCACCAATTCCGAAAGCCGCTCGAGATGTTCCTTGAATATCAGCGAACGTTCGCTGACGGTCTGGGGCGGGGCGCCATTCGGGCTTGAGCTTGAGGCCTGTTGTTCGATTCCTCCGGTTTGCGGCCGGCCCGGATCATCTCGATCGGCGGCGGCGAGTTTGACCTCGGTCTGGCGCAGCGCCACGGCAGCGAAAAATACCGCCAGAAAACCCCACGCATCGACCAGTACGCAGAACCCATATACCACACCGATGAGGCCGAGTCCGAGGAAGTCGTCCATGAGCGTGTGCCCGTCCGGACCGCCGCGCAGCTTCCATCCGATGCGGGCCAGTGCGACGCCGGAAGCGACCCCGATGGCGATCGCCGCTCCCGTGGCCCAGAGCACATCGACCAAAACCCAGCGCAGCCCGATTTCGCCGATCTCATGCAGTCCGAGCAATCCCATCCCCAGCATCACAAACGGAAACGCGCTGCCGTCATTCATGCCCGCCTCGCAGGTCAGGATGAAGCGCAGCTGGTCGCGGTCGCCGGGGTGACGGATCTGCACATCGGTCGCCAGCACTGGATCGGTGGGGGCCAGAATCGCGCCCAGCAGGACGCCGGCGCCCAGCGGCAGGCCGAGCAGGTAGTAGGCGAAGGCGGCGACCAGGCCGACGCTGACCGTCATGGAGACCGATGCCAGTAGAACCGGTGTACGCCAGCGGGCGAAGCTTATCGGCACGGGCATTTTGACGCCGGCGGAAAACAGCGAAATCAGCACAGCGACCTCGGTCAGCACTTGCAGCAGCGCCGATTCCTTGAGCGGGTTGAAGTGAAATAGCTTGAGCGCCGTAGGTCCGACCAGCAGTCCCACCGCAAGATAGATAATGGCTGGCGTGACCGGCAGGCGCTTGAGCAGCGAAGATGTCAGGCCCCGGGCGAGCAACAGCCCGCCCACCAGCAGGAACCATTGTGCGCTAGTCATTGTTCCGCGGGCTGCGTGCGCTTATCCTCACTTCGACCGCGTGCTCCTCGCGGTCGTCGGCCAGCGGAACGGCCGCGTCCTGCTGCGCCACGCCGTCGAGCGTCACCCGGGTCTGGTCCTCAGCGGCCTGCGTTTGCGCCACGCTGATGTGGTACATCGTTTCGCGGTAGCGGTAATGCAGCTTGAACCTCTCCCAGTCCACCGGAAGACAAGGCGCAAAGCGCAGTTTACCGGCCTCCAGCTTCAGGCCCAGCAGCGATTCCAGGATCAGCCGGTACATCCAGCCGGCGGATCCGGTGTACCAGGTCCAGCCGCCGCGGCCGGTGTGCGGCGCGACCGCATAGACATCGGCCGCGACCACGTAAGGTTCCACTTTATAGGTGGCGATCGCCGCCGCCGAGTTCGCATGCTTGACCGGGTTGATCATGTCGAACAGTTCCCATGCACGCGCGCTGTCGCCCAGTGCCGCGAAGGCCATCACGCTCCAGATGGCCGCGTGCGTGTACTGGCCGCCGTTCTCGCGCACGCCCGGCACGTAGCCCTTGATATAGCCGGGGTTCAAGCCGGATTTGTCGAACGGCGGGTCCAGGAGCTGGATCAGGGCATGGTCGCGGCGCACCAAGCGCTGGTCTACCCCAGCCATCGCGGTGCGCGTGCGCTCCGGATCCCCCGCGCCGGAAAGCACGGCCCAGCTTTGCGGAATGGCATCGATCTGGCATTCGGCGCTGCCCGCCGATCCCAGCGGCGTGCCGTCGTCGAAGTAGGCGCGAAGGTACCAAGCGCCATCCCAGCCGTTGCGTTCGATATTCTGGCGCAATGTATCCGTCTCCTTTTGACACTGATCGGCGAAGGCTGTGTCGCCGCGCAGGCGCGCCAACTCGCTGAAGCGCATCAGTACTTCGTGCAGGAAGAAAGCCAGCCAAACGCTTTCGCCCCTGCCCTGGTGGCCCACCGCGTTCATGCCGTCATTCCAGTCGCCGGAGCCGATGAGCGGCAGGCCGTGCGCGCCAAAGCTGAGACCCTTCAGGACGGCGCGCACACAGTGTTGATACAAAGTGGCTGAATCTTCCGAGCGGCCGGGCAGGTCGTAATACGAATCCTCTTCGGGATTCACCGCCCGTCCGGTGAGGAAGGGTATGGGTTCATCCAGCACCCCGGTGTCGCCGGTGCTCGCGACATAGCGGCAGGCCGCCAGCGCCAACCACAGGTAGTCGTCCGAACAGTGCGTGCGCACGCCGCGGCCGGACGTAGGATGCCACCAATGTTGGACATCGCCTTCGCCGAACTGATGGGCAGCGCAGCGCAGCAGATGCTCGCGCACGAGCGCGGGCTCGGTGTGGACCAGCGCCATCACGTCCTGCAGTTGGTCACGGAAACCGAACGCTCCGCCGGATTGGTAGTAGCCGCTGCGCCCCCACAGGCGGCAGGCCAGGGTCTGATAGACCAGCCAGCCGTTGGCCAGCACGTTGAGGGACTGATCGGGCGTTTCCACCTGTACTGCGCCCAGCGTGCTGTTCCAGTATTCGCGCACCGTTTCAAGCGCGTTGCGCGCGGCGGTCGGTCCGCGGAAGCGACGCACCAGCTTGGCCGCATCATCGGCGCCCCTTCTTCCTGCCACGCCGAGCCTGAAGTTGATCTGGCGCTCTTCCCCGTCGGCCAGCTCGAACGCGACCTGGATCGCCGCGCAGGGATCCAGCGCTGCGCCTGCCTTGTTGGAAAGTTGCGTGCGGGTCATGGCCGCCGGGTTCGCGAGGGTGCCGTTGCGTCCGATGAACTCGGCGCGGTCACCGCTGAAAGTTCTGGCCGTATCGTCGACGTCGAAGAACGCGATCCGGTCGGCGAACTCGGTGTTGTAGGCGTTGCGCGCGTAGAAGGCGCCGCTCGCCGGGTCGATTTCGGTAATCACGTGCATGCTCGACTTGGGCCGCAGGTCGCCCAGTACCCACTCGACGTAGCCGGTGGCGGAGAGCCGGCGCGCGCGGCCGGAGTCATTGCGCAGTTTCAATACCGAGAATTTGACCGCCGCGTCCAGGGCGACGAACACCGTGAGTTCAGAGCTGATGCCGTCTTCCGCGTGCTCGAAACTGCTGTAGCCGAAGCCGTGACGGGTGACATAGGGGGTGGCGCCGCGGCTGGGCAGCGGGGTCGGCGACCAGTAGTGTCCGCTGTCTTCGTCGCGCAGGTAGAACGCCTCGCCGCCCGAGTCGCTCACCGGGTCATTGCCCCAAGGCGTGAGGCGGTACTCGTGCGCGTTGTCGCTCCAGGTGTAGGCTGCGCCGCTCTCGGAGACGACGGTTCCAAAGTGCGCATTCGCCAGCACATTCACCCAGGGCGCCGGCGTCGCCTGCCCGGGGGCGAGCGTGATGACGTACTCGGACCCGTCGGGCGTGAAACCGCCGAGCCCGTTGTCAAACAGCAGATCGCGGCGCGGCGGCGCGCCCGCCGCCGCGGGCTCGACGCGGTGGGTTCGGCTCGGCCGGAGGCGCGGCAAATTCAGATGCGGCGCGCGCCCGTCGATCAGGGCGCGCCGATTGATCTGCTCGCCCAGCGTTCCGCGGCGGTCGCTGATGATAGCGCGCGCGACCGATTGAACCAGGACGCGATCCTCGTCCGAGATCTGTTCCGCCGGCCGCACGAAGATTCCGCCGGGCCGGTCTATCACGTGGGCTTCGACGCCCGAGGCGATCAGTCCCATAATCTGCTCCTGCAGCGACTGCCGGTATCCGGCGCGATCTTCGTTCCAGATCACCAGATCTACGCTGAGACCCTTCAGGCGCCAGTAGGCGTGGGCCTGCACCAGCTGGCGCAGCAAATCGATATTCGCCAGGTCGCCGATCTGCAGCAACACAATCGGCAAATCGCCGGAAATGGCATAGCCCCATAAGCCGGACTGTCCGCGGCGATTCTTGCCGAGAACGCCCGCGTCCGCGCGCAAACTGGAATTGGCGTAGATGACGGAACTCGCAAGGCGTCCATACAGCTGCGCATCCGCCTCGGTACCGTTGATCTGCCGCAGCACCACCTGGCCATGGGTCCAGGCCAGATCGAAAACCCGGTCCGCAAGCTGGCGGTCCTGGTATTTCGCGGTCAGGCTCAAGGCGGCTTCGCGGGTGGCGCCGATGCCGGAAACCATGTCTATGGTCGCCGCCTGCTCCGGCTCGAGAGTGATGCGGTAGCGGATCGCGACGACCGGATCCAGCACCGAACCCGCGCTGCCCGAGAGCGCGCTCGTATCGACCATCGCCTGCGGCGCGGCGGTGGTGCGTCCGCGGCCGATAAAGCGCATGCGGTCCGTTTCGTACGAGATCTCGCCTGCACCGGCGCCGCGCACCGTCATCAGGTGAAACATCCACGGCGACTCCTCGTCCGGCGAGCGCGGCCGGCGCGTGCACAGAATCGCCTGCCGCTCACGGATGATCTCGGTCTGGACAAATAGATTGCTGAACGCCGGATGCAACGCGTCGGCGGCGGGTGAGGCGAGCACCACTTCGGCGTAACTCGTGACCTCGATCGTGCGGCGGGTCCGCCCCCGGTTGCGGATGCGTACCCGGCGCAGTTCGATGTCGTCCTCCGGCGAAACGACAATCTCGGTATGCGTGTCGTAATCGAGGTCGCGGCGGCGGAATTCCGCCCGGCCCTCGGAGAATATCGCCGCGTAGCTTTCGGCTTGTTTGAGCGTCGGCTGGTGGGTATTTGACCAGAACGTCCCGCTCGCCACATCGCGGATGTAGCAGAACGCGCCCCAATTGTCGCGGGTCGCGTCTTCGCGCCAGCGGGTGACGGCGAGGTCTTTCCAGCGGCTGTAGCCGCCGCCCGCGTTCGTGACCATCACGTGGTACCTGCCGTTCGACAACAACTGCACCTCCGGCATCGGCGTGTCCGGGCTGGCGAGCACGCGCACCGGCATGGTCGGGTCGCCGACTGTCGCGCGTATGGCGGAGAACTCTGCGGCATGCAGCTGAACGGCGCCCGCCTTGGGGACGCGCTCCTGCAGCAACAGGGTGGTTGCCTGGAACATCGGATCCGCTTCGAAGCGCTTTTGCATCGGACGGTCCAGGATCAGGTAAGCGAGGGACAGCAATATCATGCCCTGGTGATGCGCCATGAACGAGCGGATCAGGGCGCTCGATTGCCCGCGCGGCAGACGTGACGCGGTGTAGTCGATGGCCTCATAGAAGCCGAATTGTCCGGCCAGTCCCTCGGCGGCGAGCCGCTGCAGGTTCAGGCACGCGTCTTCGGGTGTGACCATCAGCGCCAGCGCCGAGGCATACGGCGCGATCACCAGATCCTCTGCCAGCCCGCGCTTGAGTCCCAGGCCGGGCACGCCGAAGGCGCGATACTGGTAGTTGAGCGCCACATCGACGGTGTTGTAGCTGCATTCCGAGATGCCCCAGGGTACGCCGCGCTGCCTCCCGTATGCGATCTGTCGCCCCACCGCGGCCCTGCAGGTCTGGTCGAGCAGCGTATTTTCGTAGGTTGGCATCACCAGCAGCGGCATCAGGTATTCGAACATCGAACCGCTCCACGACAGCAGCGTCGGCTTGCCGCCGGCGGTGGTGAGCAGTCGTCCCAGCGCGAACCAACTTTCCTGCGGCAGTTGTCCTTGCGCAATCGCGACAAAAGTGGACAAGCGTGCTTCGGAGGCGAGCAGATCGTAGTAACTCGAATCCCGGCGGCGGTCGCTCACGTTGTAGCCGATCGCGAGCAGATGACGCGCCTTGTCGTAGAGAAAGTCATGCTCCATGACGGCCAGTGCGCCTGCCTGCTGCGCCAGACGTTCGATAGTCGCAATCCGTTCCTGCGCGTGGCGACTTGCCGCGGCGACGTGCTGTCGCAACGCATCCAGCCACGCGCGCTCCTCGAGCGTCACTTCAGCAGCCTGTTCGATTGCCGCCAGCCACGGCAAGTCGAGGGCGGCCAGTTCGCGCAGTGTCGGGATTCCGGTGGCAAGCAGGATGTCGCCGAATCTGCCGGGTGCGCCCGGCAGCGCGAGCCACGGGGCGAGCAAGCTTAGCTCATCGAGGATGCCGCGGCATTGACGGACCAGCGCCTGCGCCCACCACTGTGCGTTGCACTCCGGCGCGACCGCGGGGGACTTATCCGGCTCGCCCAGGCTTTCGGCCAAAGTTGCGGCGCAGATCGTCAGGCGTTCCAGCCAGGCGTGCGTCGCGGCGAGCGTGGCGGGCCTCGAGTCGTAGGCAGACTCCAGATCTTTCTGCAACTGCTCAAGCAGGCCCAGTGTGGCCGGCGGCGCGTCTGCCGCGGCGTCGGCGAGAACGCGCAAGGTGTCCAACAGGCCGTCAAACAATCGCGCGCCGAGTATCCCGTGATCGGGCAGCGCGAGCAGTCCCGGCCGCAGGGTCAACAGATGACCGGCGAGATTGCCGCTGTCCACCGACGAAATGTAAAGCGGCAGCAGCGGCTGTAGCGATTTTGTGTCGTACCAGTTGTAGAAATGACCCCGGTGCCGTTCCAGCCCGGACATCGTGTCGAGCGCGTTCGTCGTGCGCGCGATGAACGGTCCGGCCGGAATGTAGCCGAAATCGTAGGCGGACAGATTCGCCAGCAGTGACAGGCCCATGTTGGTCGGCGAGGTGCGATGCGCGATCACGGCAACCGGATGCTCCTGAATGTTGTCAGGCGGCAGCCAGTGATCGTCCGCGCCGACGAGGGTCTCGAAAAACGCCCAGGTCTGGCGCGAAACCTTCTGCAGGAAAATGGTTTGCTCGGTCGTCAGGCGTGCTTCGCGGCGTTCCAGCGGCCGGCTAAGCCACCAGACGATTGCGGGCGAGGCCATCCACAGGAACAAAATCGGTCCCGCCACCGCCAGCGTGCTTGGCGTCGATGCTGCCAGATAGGCCGTCGCGGCGACGGCGATCAGGGGGCCGATCCACATCGACGCGCAGCAGGCGAGGAAGCTGGTGCCGTTTTCGCTATTCCAGCGGCCCGAGGGCATCCATTCCAGCAGCCGTTTTCGCGTGACCAGTATGCGCCAATTGGTGCGCAGGATCGCGTCCAGGCTGTAGTACGCTTCGTGCGGCAGACAGGCAAGCGTCAGTGCTGCCTGCTCGAGTTGACCCATGGCCGCGCGCAACGTCGCGGCGAAATGCTGGCCCGGCAGAACGTCCACCGGTTTTCGCATCAAATCGAGAATCGACGCGATCAAAGGTGGAATCAGGACGATGCCGATCACCGCCAGAGTCCAGAGCCAGGCCGGGGATAAGACGGTCCATCCCAGCAGCAACAGCATGGTCAACGCTGCGGGAACCAGGCTGCGCCGCAGGTTATCGAATATTTTCCATTGCGACAGCAGCGAGAGCGGGTTGCGCCGGCGCTCCGGGCCGTCGCCGGGTACGCGCCGCAGCAACCAGGATGCGATCTGCCAGTCGCCGCGCATCCAGCGGTGGCGGCGGCTTACATCCGCGCTGTAGCTGGAGGGATATTCCTCGTACAACTGCACGTCGCTCAACAGACCGGAGCGCGCGTAGCAGCCTTCCAGCAGATCGTGGCTGAGTATCCGGTCCTCGGGGAAGCGTCCTTTGAGCGAGCGCTCGAACGCATCGACGTCATAGATGCCCTTGCCGATGAACGAGCCCTCGTCGAACACGTCCTGATAGACGTCGGAGACCACGCGCGTATAGGGGTCGATGCCGGGCTCGCTTCCGAGCAGCCGCGCATAGCGCGAGCGGTTGCTGCCCGGAAGGCTCACCGCCACGCGCGGCTGCAGGATGCCGTAGCCCTCGGTCACCCGCTGCTGCGTTTCATCGAACTGCGGGCGATTCAGGGGGTGCGCCATCGTGCCGACGAACTCTCGCGCCGAATCACGCGGCAACTGTGTGTCCGTGTCCAGGGTAATCACGTACCTTACGCTGGACAATACCTCGGTCGTGCCGACGATCAGCGAGAAATGTTCCCGGCCGCCGCCGCGCAGCAGCGCATTCAAATCCGCCAGTTTCCCGCGCTTGCGCTCGTAGCCCATCCACAGCCGCTCCCGGGGATTCCAGCGGCGCGGGCGATGGAACAGGTAGAAGGCGTCGCCTTCGGAGGGGCTTTGGGTGCTGCGGTACTTTTCGTTCAATTCTTCGATCCGGTTCCGGGCCAGCCGCAGCAGCGGCGCGTCTTGGGGCACGGTTTCCTCCTGCGCGTCCCGAAAATCGGTCAGCAGGCCGAACTGCAGGTGCTCATCCCGGTTGGCGAGGAAGCGGACATCGAGCGCCTCGATCAAGCGCTCGATGTCCTGCTCGCTGACGAGCATGGCCGGAACCACGACCAGGGTGCGGCAGTCCGGAGGAATTCCCATGGAAAAGTCCAGGCGCGGCAGCGGCCGCGGCGTCGCCAGCAAGGTTGCGATCCAGTTGACCAGCGCGATCGCCAAACGGCTGGCGCCCAGAACCGCGAGGACCGCCGTCAGCGCAAGCATCCAGCCATGCAGCCCGCCGGCATGTGCCTGCTCCGTCATCGTTCCGGCAAAGACCAGGGTCAGCAGCGTGATCGTGCCCAGATAAAGCGGCAAAGGAATCTGGCAGGCTCCCCGCCGCACGGCCGCGGCGATCGACAGGCGTACCTCTGCCGCTCGTTTGAGCTGGGGCAGGCCCCGGTCGATCAGGTAATAGCCCACGTGCGAGGCGCGCGCGCCACCGGCGCCGCGACTGCGTCCAGCCGTTGCGCCGGCCGCGCCTTCGTGGGCCAGTTGAATCGCTTTGCGCGCGATCTCGCCTTCGGACAGGCGGCTCGCTTTCGCCATCTTCTCGATTGCGTGCCGGTAGAGATCGCGCGTGGCAAAATCCATCCTGCCGTAGACTCCGCCCGGATCTTCCTGCAGCTTCTGCTCGACGCCGCTCATCGTTTCGACGAACTCGCGCCAGTCCATCGCGCTCAGGAAGCGCAGACTGCCGATGCTGTTGCTGATCGAGACCTGGCCGGAGGCCTGCAACTGGGTCTCCGACTGCACCAACTGCTCGATCGTCAGGCCGGACTCGGCCAGCCTCTGCTCGATCCAGGTCAGCGGCAGGGCCAGGGCGGCGCTCTGGCCCTGCAAGCGGCGCGCAAGTTCGGCGACAAACGAGCTCGCCATGGGCGGGTTGGACCTGGCCATGTCCGCCACCACCAGAATCAGGCTCTTCGGGTCTCGCTCGGCGACCTCCATCATCTGGTCGGCCCAGGCGTCGGCGCGGTCTCGGGCGAGCGTACTGGCCACCACCCTGGCCGCGACACGGCGCAGATTCTCGATCAGCGCGAGGCGCAACATGATGGGGATGGCCCACAGCTCGCCCAGCTTGAGCGAGATGGCCTTCTGGTAGGCCGCCACGAAGCGGCTGAGACTTTCCGGGTCCACCCGGCCGTCGCCGTGTGAAATCGCCTCCAGCGCGATGTCATACACGCGCGGCCGTCCCGCCGACGGGCCGCGGGCGAGGCGCGGCAGTTCCCGGCTGTAACCCTTGGGCAAATGGCGCCTGGCGGTGCGTATTTGTTCTTCGATCAGATAGAAGTTGTCGAGCAGCCATTCACCGGCCGGCGAAATCCGGCGATTGGCCTTGACTGCCGCGGTGAGCAGCGTGCAGGCTTGGAGCAGAACGTTTTCGTTCTCGGCCAGGCGCGCGAGCAACTGGTCCGGAGCGCGTGCCGTGCTCAAGCGGTGCGCGGCCGCCAGGTCTTTGCCGTGCTGTTCCATCTGCTCGGCGCTGAACAGTTCCGCGCGCAGTGGCGGTGAGTCGCCGGCGTCGGGCGCGAGGCGCTGGCCGCGCAGGCGCGCCCCCATACCGGTCCAGGCGTCGCGCATGGCGTCGCGTATGTGTTTGCTGCTCGAATTCAATTCATGTCCTTCTTTGGCGCGAAGCAGCAGCGGGTCCGTCGCAGCCGCGGCGAATGAAGCCCAAGACTACGGCGAAAAACATTTGTCGTATGTACGCAAGCGCACGGAAGATGTCTGATCGCGTGCGGATAATTTCGGCAAACCCCAGGAAGGACTGCAGCGGGCCTGCCGGGATCGCCTGTCCGTGCCCGCTCCGATACCGATATGACGCTTGCTCGCTGGCTCAAATGGACGACCGGTCTTCTGATGGCGCCGGTTCTGCTGGCCGCTTTATACATCGCGATTTTCGGCTGGAACTGGCTGCGCGCGCCGATCGAGCGCATGACGCTGGACAAGACCGGGCGCGAACTGGTTATCGGCGGCGATCTCAAGCTCAAGTTCGGCTGGCCGCTGCCGCGCATCCGCGCCGGTGCGGTGACGTTCGCGAATCCGGCCTGGGCCGGGGAAAAGCAGATGGTTGCGGCGGATGCAGTGGAGGTCTCGATCAATCTGCCAGAGCTGCTTCGACGCAACATCGTCCTGCCTGAAGTGCGCCTCGAGCGCCCAGTCGTATTTTTGGAGCAGGGCAGTGGCGGCCGCAAGAACTGGTTGCTGGACCGGAACCAGCAGGACGAACAGGCGCGCATCCGCATCGACCGCCTGCTGCTCGATCACGGTCAGCTCGGCTACGACGATGCCGCGCAGAAGACCCGCATCCGCGCCGAAGTCGCGACCTCGGACACGCGGTCAGCCGGCGAAGAGTTCAGCTTCACCGCGCAGGGGCAATACAAAGGCATGCCGCTCAAGGCGACCGGCAGCGGCGGGCCGGTGCTGGGACTGCGCGACGAGGACACGCCGTATCCGCTGAAAGCCGATCTCAGCGTAGGCCGCACCGGCGTCAAGGCCGCGGGCACGATTACCAGCCTGCTGAAGTTTACCGCGATGGACATGCGTCTCGCCTTGCGCGGCGAGAGCCTGGCGCAGTTGTATCCGCTGCTGGGCATCGCGTTTCCGGAAACGCGCGCCTACGTGACCGAAGGGCGCATCGTGCACAGCGGGCAATCCTGGCGCTACGACAAGTTCTCGGGGCGGGTCGGCGGCAGCGACATCGCCGGTTCGCTGCAAGTGGACACCGGCGGCAAGCGTCCGGTGATGAAAGCCGAATTGGTGTCCAAGCTGCTCGATCTGGCGGATCTGGGCCCGGCGATCGGAGCGCGGCCGGGCAGCGTGCAAGCGGCCAAGCAGGCGGCGCCTGCGCCGTCGCAAACCGCTGCGCCCACGCCCGCGCAGGCGCGCGTGCTGCCGGACCTGCCGTTCAAGACCGAGCGCTGGGACAGCGTGGACGCGGAGGTGACACTCAATGCGAAGACCCTGCGCCGCGCCAAGGACCTGCCGCTCGAAGATCTCGCCGCGCATTTGAGCTTGAACGATTCGGTGCTGACCCTGAACCCGCTCGACTTCGGCGTGGCCGGCGGCCACCTCAATGCCGTGATTTCCCTGGACGGCCGCGAGGACCCGATCAAGGTGCACGCTCAGGTGAAGGCCAGAAAGCTCCTCATGGCCAGGCTGTTTCCCTCCGTTGCGCTGAGCCAGAGCAGCATCGGCCAGATCAACGGCGAGTTCGATCTCTCGGGCCGGGGCAACTCGGTGGGGCGCATGCTGGCGAGTTCCAACGGCAAGCTGGGCCTGGTCGTCGCCAACGGCGAAATCAGCAAAATGATGATGGAAAAAGCCGGCCTGCATCTGTGGGAAATGCTGGTGCTGAAAGTGAGCGGCGACAAGCTCGTCAAGCTGCGCTGCGGGGTCGCCGATTTCAGCGTCAAAGGCGGCAACATGCACGCCGATGCGCTGATCTTCGACACCGAGGTCACCACCATCATCGGCACCGGCAGCATCGACCTGGGGCAGGAAACGCTGGATCTGACGCTCAATCAGAAAACCAAGAACACCAGTCCGGTCGCGTTGCGCAGTCCGATCTACATACGCGGCAGCTTTGCCCGGCCCGATGTGGCCGTCGACAAGGGGCGCATGGCGGTGCGCGCGATCGGCGCGATTGCGCTGGGTCTGGCCAGTCCGGTGCTTGCGCTGATTCCCTTGATCGACGCCGGTCCCGGCCAAGACAGCGATTGCCGGCAGCTGGTCAGCGATGCGCGGGCCTTGCCGCGTCCTGCAAAGGACAAAAAAACAGGCCCCCGGTCATGAGCATGAACCGGGGGCCCCGACCCGCCAATCGACATCAGGGAGGAGATAGAGTAGCGGGTACGGCGCAACTATCGCCTGTTCAGGGCGGCATTTCTGTACGCCAGCACACACAAGCGGAATATCTTCTGATTTGCACGGACGGCCGGTTGTCCAAATGCCGCTTTTCGCCAAATCGCAAAGACAGCTATGCGCGCCAGCGAACGGAACCGCAGATATTCAAGGCGTATCTTCGCGTTGTAACCCGGTCCAGCCGCAAAACTATCCTGGTGCGCGGCCTGTTTCCAACAATCTAAAGGAATTCAGATGAAATATTCAATAGTGTTTTCAGCGGTACTGATGGCGTTGACTCTGAGTGCATGCGACAGGCCGGCGACGGTTGTGACTCCCGCCGCGGTGGTTACCGTTCCGAGGCCTGCCGGCCCGGCTGGCGCTACCGGCGCCACTGGTTCGACTGGATCGGCCGGGGCAACCGGAACCGCAGGCGATACCGGCGCAACCGGGTACACCGGCGCCACTGGCAATACCGGTAATACCGGCGCTACCGGCAATACCGGCGCTACCGGCAATACCGGCGATACCGGAGCGCGCGGCAAGACCGGCGGCGACACCGTCGTCATCGTTCCCGCAAAATAGTGCCCGGATATTCCGGGTTACTCTCGCATGCGCGGCGGCAGTGCCATCCCGGCTGCCGCCTCTAGTCCTGCAGCCCAGGACGCATTCTCTGGCGACGGTGCTATGAACATTCGCCCACTCAAGCGCGCCGCGGCGCTGGCGTTTTGCCTGCTCGTGGCGGCCGGCTGCGCGACGCTGCCCAATACCGATGCCCTCATACAGCGGCACACGGCACAAGCCGCCAGATTCGAAAACGCGCGCGGCCAGGTGTCGGCGCGCAAAAGCGCCGCCGTCCTGGCGCAGCTCAAGCGCAAGTCCGGTGACATTGACATTCTGGAAAAGCAGATTGCGCTGGAACAGGCCATTGTCGGCAGCCCGCTGATCCTGGGAAACAAGGTCACCCTGTTGCAGGACGGCGCGGCTACCTACCCGGCGATGTTTGCCGCAATCCGCGGCGCGCGCGACCATATCAACCTCGAGTCCTACATCATCGAGGACGATGAAATAGGGAAACAGTTCGCGGATCTTCTGCTGGAGCAGCAAGTGCGCGGGGTCCAGGTCAATATCATCCACGACAGCTTCGGCGGCATCAATACGCCGAAGGCCTACTTCGAGCGCCTGGCGCAAGGCGGCGTTGCGCTGCTCGAATTCAATCCGATCAACCCGCTGGCGACGAAAGCGCCCTGGCTGATCAACAACCGCGACCACCGCAAGTTGCTGGTCGTCGACGGGCGCACCGCATTCATCGGCGGCATCAATATCAGCAGCGTCTACTCGTCCGGATCGGCCGCGAGGCGCAGCGCAAACGCGGCCGACCACAATGTCGCCTGGCGCGATACCGACCTTCAACTCGAGGGCCCCGTGGTCGCGGAACTGCAGAAGCTGTTCATGCAAACCTGGGAAAAGCAGCACGGCGCGCCGCTCGCCCAGCGGGAGTATTTTCCCGCACTGAAAACCCAGGGCAATGAAATCGTGCGCGCCATCGGCAGCACGCCGGACGACCCGTACAGCCTGATGTATCTCACGTTGATATCGGCGATCGGCAATGCGGAAAGACAGGTCTATCTGACCAACGCCTACTTCGTGCCCGACCGCCAGTTGCTCAAGTCGCTCACCGATGCCGCCGCGCGCGGGGTCGACGTGAGGCTGGTGCTGCCCAGCCATTCGGATTCCGAAGTCGTATTTCACGCCGGCCGCTCGCACTATGCCGGCCTGCTCGAAGGCGGTGTGAGACTCTACGAACGCGAGGGTGTGCTGCTGCATTCCAAGACGGCGGTCATCGACGGTGTCTGGTCCACCGTAGGCTCGACCAACCTCGACTGGCGCAGCTTTCTGGACAACGACGAGATCAATGCGGTGATCATCGGGCGGGAATTCGGCCAGAAAATGCAGGCCATGTTCGCCAAGGACCTCGAAGGCTCGCGCGAAATCGATCTGGCGAGCTGGTCGCGCCGGCCGCTAACGTTCCGCTTCAAGGAGTGGATGGCTCGGGTGTGGGGACGCCTGCTGTAAGCTGGCTGCCCAGACCCCAGGCATCGCGTTTGCCGCCCGCGCGGTGCGGCCTCTGTATGCGGCCGCTCAGCTTTTCGAGTCGCAAAACCGGATCAAATTGCACCCGGCCGCTTTGGCTTGATACATCGCCGTGTCCGCGCGCTTGAGGATGTCTTCCTGGCGGGCCTCGTGCCTGCCGAACAAGGTCACGCCTATGCTGGCCGTGCACTGATGCTCGACGGTTATTGCCGCGGCATCCTCATGCTGGATCGTGAATACGTAAGGCCTGGCCAGTGCGAGGCGGATTTTTTCGGCGATGACGCCGGCTTGCGCGGCGGACGCGGATTCCTCCGCATCGAGTTCGCTGATCATCACCACGAACTCGTCGCCGCCGAAGCGCGCCACGGTGTCCATTTGGCGCACATATCGTTTCAGCCGGTCCGCCGCCTCGATCAACAGCCGATCGCCGACCTCATGCCCGTGCGTGTCGTTGAGCAGCTTGAAGTTGTCCAGATCGAGGAACATCATTGCCCCATAGCGGCCGCTGCGCTGGATCGCAGCCATGGTCTGGCTCAGCCGGTCGTTGAGCAGGCGGCGGTTCGGCAGTTTGGTGAGTTCGTCATAGAACGCCAGCTGGCGCACCTGGTCTTCCATCTGCTTGCGCTCGGTGACGTCGACGACGAGGCCGAACCACAACACGGTCCCGTCCACCTGGGAATCCGGCGACGACGTGAACTGTAGCCACCGGATCGTACCGCCGGACGTAATCCGGCCGGTCCAGTCAAACGGCATGCGTTGTTGAATTCCCTCCTGATTCAATTTTACGAAGGCGCCCCTGTCATCCGGATGGATCGCGTTGAACACGCTCCTGGCGTCTGCCAACAGGCTTTCTACGCTCAGGTTGAGCATTTCGGCCATTCTGGGACTGGCGTAGTCGAGCGAGAACGATCCGTCCGGCGTGCTGCGCAAGAGGTAGATGCCTACCGGGATTCTAGAGGCCAGCGCGTCGTACTGTTGCTTGCTGTTGCGCAGCGCCTGTTCCGCCTGCCTGCGCTCGGTGATGTCGTACAGCATGACCAGGTGAACTCCGGCAAACAGTTTCTCCACGGCTGCCGCGCTGCTCAGAAAAGTGCGCACTGAGCCGTCCTTGCACCTGATGTTTGTTTCCATCGCGGCAAATGGCCGGCCGCTGCGTTTTGCCTCGTCCAGACGTTGCTGCCATTCGTCCGCCACCCGCTGCCGGTATTGCGGGTCCGGGTAAGCGCGCGGCCACCAGTCTGCCAGCGTGGGGATGTCCTGCAGCGTATAGCCGAGTGCCTGTACAAACGCGTTGTTGAGAAAGGTAATGTTTCCCTGCGCGTCGTTCATGGCAAGCGGCACCGGGGAGGATTCGACAATGGCGCGGGAGCGGCTTTCGCTGTCGCTTAAGGCGTCTTCCCGCTTCGCCGCTATCTCGAGCAGGCGATTGAAGCCGCTGATCAGTTCGCCGATTTCGCCCTGGCTGACGACGGGCAGGGGCTGTGGGTGCGCCCCGGCATCGGACAGGGCGGCCAGTTTTTTCACCGTGGCAAGCATGGGCGCAAGCTGGCGCCGCAACATCCACCAGGTCAGGGCACCTGCCAGCAGCGTGAGGAAGACCGTTGCCAACAGCATGCGCTGCTGCATGGCGCGTATCGGCGCGAAGGCTTCCGCGGTCGGTATCGTAACCGCCACATTCCACTGCGCCGCCGCAACGCGTTTACTGGCGTTGAGCACCTCCTCGCCGCGCGGGTTGACGTAAAGGGCATAGCCCTCGAAGCCCTGAATAAAGCGGTCGGTCTGCGGGATGACGCCGGGTACGGCAAGCGGCTGCATGATGCGGCTCTTGTCGGTGGCGGTGATGATCAGGCGCTGCTTTGCCGCTATGAGAATATAGCCGCCGGTCTTGCCGTAATGGCCTTGCGTAATCTTGTCCAGAAAATTGGGCTTTTCCAGGTCGGTCACTCCGGCCAATGCGCCGATCACCTTGCCCTGCGCATCGCGTATGGGCACCGCCATGACCACGCTGGGTGCTTTGGACAGCTTGCTGACCACGGGGCTGCCGATGGTCGGCTTGCCTTCCCCGAGCGCGCCGATTAGGTAGTCTCGCTCCTTGAAATTCAGGCTCATGCGTCCTGCCAAATGTGGCGCATCGGCGATGACCGTTCCGTTGAGATCGGCGACAGCGACGCCGTTGTTGAACAGTGTGGGAAGAATCAACCGCGCATCCAGCATCGCCTGCACCGCCGCGGGGTCGCGCATCATGGCCGGGGCAATCGTCCTGGCGACGATTTCCAGCGCCGCCAATCGGCGGGCAAGTTCGTCGTCGACATGGGCAGCGACGATGGATGCCGTCGAGAACTGCTGCTCGCCCACCAGGCGCTGCATGTCCTCGCGCAGCATCCGGCTGGCGTAGAACGCCAGCAACCAGATGCTGATCAGGAAAATGGCCAAACTGAACAGGGTCACCCTGGTCTTGAGCGAGTGCCGCCTGAAGATATTCAATTTCACCGGGATTTTCATCGTCAATGACGCAGAGTATCTACGGTGCGCCTATTTGCCGCAAATCGTTTGATTCTGGTCAATTGCGCGAGAAGCACCCCGGGACGGGGCGGAAGAATAGCCCGCGGCCGCGGGTGTCGGCGAGCGCCCGCGCGCGGTCTGGAATTTCAGTCATTCCATTTTATGTGCGCTGTCGAACAGAAACTCCGGCGGGCTGGGTATCTAATATTCAGGAACGCAAAACCGATCCGGCTGCTGCTGCGTCGCGACAGGCGTTCTTTCGTGGTCGACTACTTGAGGGGTGAGAATATGAAACATGCAGGAATATTGGCGGTATTGGCGGCGCTGGTGTTTTCGATCGGGAACGCCATGGCGGTTCCGCCGGGCAAAACGGTGGAGTTCGCCAGCCCCATGGGCAAAGTGACTTTTGACGGCAAGGCACACGCGGCCAAGGGCCTGAAATGCGCGGACTGTCACACCAAGCCCAAGCTGTTCGAAATGAAAAAAGGCGGCGACAAGATAACCATGGCCGCGATGAACGAAGGCAAGTTCTGCGGCACTTGCCACGACGGCAAGAAGGCGTTCAGCGTCAAGGCGCCGGCCGATTGCGTGAAATGCCATGACAAAGGCGGCGCCGACGTAAAGGCTGACGCCAAGGCGCCGGTGGCGGGCGGGGTCGAACCGGTCAAAGAGAAAGTCACCCTGTCGGCGTCGACGAAAGAGTCCCCCGGCGAATATGTCGACGATGCTCTCATCACTGCCAAAGTAAAGGCGGCGGTGTTGGAAGACGCTTCGCTCAAGTCAGCCGAAGTCAACGTCGAAACCTACAAGGGCATCGTGCAGTTGACCGGTTTCGTGGCGTCGCGTGCCGATATCAAAAAAGCGACCGCGGTGGCCAAGAAGGTCAAGGGCGTGAAATCGGTCAAAAACGACATGGTCCTCAAAGGGAAGTAGTCATTCGGCCGGAATGGCCGCTCGCTGCCGGACGTCGGCTACGTCAGGCAGGCGATCGAGGATCTTAAGAAGAACCAATTCAACGTCGTGTCGCCAAAATAGGCGATACGACGTTGAATGACGGTGGGGGTGGGCGAAATTCAGTTTGAAAGGGCAGAGCAGCACAGCCGGCCCGCCCTCTGCCCGCATGCGCAGATCAAATCCCACGGTGAGCGGAACCGGCAGTCGGTTCATCCGCTGCCGTCGGTGCCTATTTCTTGTCTTTGCTGATCTCGTGGCCGATGATGCCGCCGACTGCCGCGCCGCCGATAGTCCCGGCCGTGCTTCCTCCGGTAAGCACGTTGCCACCAACGGCGCCGACTCCGGCGCCGATCGCCGTGTCCCTCTGACGTGTTGTCATCTCCCCACAACCGAACAGACCGAACAGCACCGCTGCGGCCGCCGCGCTTGCTGCAATTGTTTGCGTCGATTTCATGGCAGTACTCCTTTCTCAAACCCAGGTAAAAAAGCAATCACGCTTGGCAGACTACAGCCAGCCGCCCGTCAGGGCGCAGCTTGGTCTGCGTGGCACAAAGACTTTGCCTAAATCGATACCTCCGAACATTAGACGCCTCTCCGCAAACACGCGTCGTGAGAAAAATCAAACGATGCGACGAATGGTTACACAGGGCTGATGTTCTGCAGCGAACATAATGTTTGATAACAATCAATCGCTGCAGCGAAAAGGCGGGATACATTCATCCATCGGGCAAATGCACTATGCGGTTTGTCACTCCGAGGGAGAATCCGATGGCAGGAGGCGCTTCGTTTCATCCCCATCCGGAAGCCAAGCTCGCGTACGCGGATCGAAAGCATGCTCGATACGCGTCGCCGGCCCCCAGGCAAAACCAGCTGCTTGCGGCGCTGCCACCGGAGGTCTACGAGCGCCTGCTGCCCGATCTGCAGCCTGTCGCTTTACCGCTGGGGCGGACTATCCGTCGATCCGGCGCGAAGGAAAAGTACGTGTACTTCCCCACCTCGGGCATGATTGCCCGGTGTTACGTTGCCGCGAATGGCGTGCCGGAGCGTTTGGCGGTCACCGGTTGCGAAGGCATGATCGGCGTCGCGTCGTTCCTTGGTGGCGAAAGCACGCTGAATCAGCTGGTGGTGCTGAGCGCCGGCCATGCTTATCGGCTAAGGGCGAATGTGCTGAAGGAACAAATTGCGAACGACGGCCCGCTGATGCATTTGCTGCTGCGTTACACCCTAGCGCTGATCGCGCAAACGAGCCAGATCGCAGCGTGCAACCGGCATCATCCACTGGAACAGCAGCTATGCTATTGGTTGTTGGTGTGCCTGGACCACCTCGGCGGCAATGAAGTCCCCATGACGCAGCAACTGATCGCAAAGATGTTGGGCGTGCGCCGCGAAAGCATCACGGAGATGGCCGGAAAGCTGCAACATGCCGGGCTGATCCATTACAGCCGCGGCCGCATTGCCATACTCGATCGCCAGCGTCTGGAAACGCACGCATGCGAGTGCTATGCGGTTGTCAGGCGGGAGTACGATCGGTTGCTTCCGCGCGCAAACACCGCTGCCAACGCTGACGTGTGCGCGGCCAGGTTCGATGATGCGTTGAACATATCAGCAAGTCAAATCCGTCGACTGTGTTTGACCTCTGCAGCACAGGTGCCGGTGAGGATTTTTTCGTCGTCGACCACCGGTAGACGAGGGCGCATTGCGGCAGGCGATGCGCAGGAGCGTCCGGCAGCAGCTCTGGTCTAGCAGGAATGACTGCCAAAGCTGCCGTGCTGCCGGAAAAGCAGAGGGCCGCGCGCCAAATGATACGGCTGTGGCGAACAAGCCTGCTAGCGTTTGCCTTTTACGGAAGTTTCGCCGCCGCCCAATCCGGGCGCGGCGAATTGCTGTATTCGACTTATTGCGAGACCTGCCACACCGAACAAGTGCATTGGCGCGAAAACAAAGCCGCGACGAACTGGTCAAGCCTCGTCGCGCAAGTGCGGCGTTGGCAGGCCAACGCCAAACTCGAATGGAGCAGAGACGACGTCGAGGCGGTCGCGCGTTACCTCAACGCCCTTCACTACCACTATCCGCTGCCGCAGACGTGAGCATAGTAAGACGGGGGGCGCGAACCGAAGGACCGCTTCCGGCGCTAGCGGCGGTTCATCCGATGTAACCGCGAGTGCCCGAGCGCCACCCCGAACCGCCGCCGAACCGTATGCGCCGGCGCATAGCCGTTGCGCTGCGCGTGTGACCGATGTAGATTGCCCGCTGGTTAGTCAATGGACCCGCAAAATCCCGGCGATATGGTAAGCAAGGGTGCCTGGCGGATGGACATTGCCATCGTTCGAGGTCTTGGGGAGGATAGCATCATGAAGCCCGTCGTTCTAGTTACCCGCAGGTTGCCGGACAGCGTCGAGGATCGCCTTCGCCGGGACTACACTGCCATCCTGAATCCCGATGACGTCCTGTATTCGGGTGACGAGATCATCGCGCGCGCTAAGGGGGCGGATGCCATTTTGCCCTGCCACACCGAGAAATTCAGCGCTGCCGTAATTGCCCGCTTGCCGCAAAGCGTGCGCGTGATCGCCAATTTCTCCGTCGGCTACGACCACGTGGATACGCTAGCCGCCAAGGCGCGGGGGCTGATCGTGACGAATACCCCCGAGGTGCTGTCCGACGCCACGGCAGAGCTGACCCTGATGCTGATGCTGGGCGCGGCGCGACGCGCGAGCGAAGGCGAACGCCTGGTCCGCACCCGGGAGTGGAAGGACTGGAGCCCCAGTTTCATGGTCGGCACCCAGATGACGGGCAAGCGTCTGGGCATACTCGGCTTCGGGCGGGTCGGACGGGTCGTGGCGAAGCGCGCCCGCGGATTCGACATGGAAATCCACTATAACGACATCAAACGAGCGTCGCCGGAGCTCGAGGAAGGCGCCGTCTTTCATGCGACCCCGGCGGAGCTGATGCCGCACTGCGACTTTCTGGCGCTGCACTGCGTGGCGTCCCCGCAAACGCTCAAGCTGCTGAACGCAGAACTCATCGCGCGCCTGCCCGATGGCGCGATCGTGGTCAACGCCAGCCGCGGCGCGGTGGTCGACGACGACGCGCTGATCGCGGCGCTCAAGTCCGGCAAGCTCACCGCCGCCGGATTGGACGTCTACAACAACGAACCGGAGATTCATCCGGAATACCGGCAGTTGCGCAACGTCTTCCTGATGCCGCACATCGGCAGCGCCACCAAGGAAACGCGGGTTGCCATGGGGTTCCGTGCCCTAGACAACTTGGATGCCGTGTTTGCCGGCAGAGAGCCTCGCGACCGCGTGGCCTGAGGCCCCAGGCGGGGCTGGCAAACAACAGTCCGGCACTCGCGGTGCTGCCTCCCCGGGCGGCGCGTCATCCGCGCGAGCTATTTTCGTCCCACGGCGACCAGCAGGAACACCCCGAGCGCAATTGCCGCCCCGCTGAGGATCACCGGGACATTGACGTCGTGCTTCTCCTCGACCTTGAGTTCGATCGGGCCGAGCTTCATGCCGGTGGTTTCCTTGGTGTAGCTGAAGCCGCCGTACGCCAGTCCCAGGCTGCCCGCCACGATCAGGATGATGCCTATGAGTTTTGTGGGATTCATCTGCGCTGTCTCCGAAAAAGGGTGAATAAGTGAATCGAAACGACCGTTGCTCAATCCGCCTTGCGCTGGTCGCGCGCCGTTTCGGCGCAGAACGCCGCAAGGTCCTTGAGTACTGCTTGTACTGCCCGGTTGGCCGCCACCACGCCTCCATAGGGGTCTTCACTCGCGGCGGGAACGGCAGTGTCGAACTCGCGCCAAGCAAGCACCCGGCGCGTCCTGTCGTCGACCAGGTAGGCGCGCAGCGTGAACCGGACCTGACTGGGCCGGGTCAGAAATTCGTGCTGCAACCGGATGATCTCCGTGTCCAGGCGCAGATCCCCGGCCGCGGCGCTGGGCGTCAGCACCACGGCGCGGAATGCCGCGCTGTGCTCGATCGCCGCGGCCAGCAGCGGCGCGAGCATGCGCGAGGGCGTGTCCACCCATTCGCTGTGGGCGAAATACTCGAGTTTATGGGGCTCCTGCACATAGATGATGCGCTGGCTGTCGAAGCCGGCGGACGCGTGTGGCGGATTGACCATCAAGGTCGGCGCAGCCGCCGGGGCCATTGCCGGAACCGCGCGCGCGGCAGGTGCGGCGCCTTCGAGCGAATAGAAGGCCGGATTCGGTGCAACGCCCGAGCGCAGCGTGCTGCACGCGCCGACCAGGATGAGAGCGACAACGGCGGCCATGTTGCGCAACCAGCGGACATGAGAAATCGCATTCGGGTGGTTCATGGCTTCGCTCCTGTCTCTCCCGGCCCTTCGGGGACCGTCTTGTGCCCGAACAGCAGACTGCGCGGATCGCGCTCGGTCTGCTCGCTCAGGCGGCGCAGCGAGGTGGTGAGAACGCTCAGTTCGCCGAGAAGGCGTTCCAGCGCGGGCAGTGATTCCGCGGTGAAGCGCTTTACGTCGGCGCCGACCGAATTGACCGTCTTGCCGGCGGTCGCGCTGGTGCGGGCGACTTCGTTTCCCATGTTCTCGATCGCTTGCGCGCTGCGCTGGATGCGCTCGATCACCGGAGCGACCTGGGCCGATACGCGCGCGGTGTTTTCGAAAGTGCGGCCCGCGTTGGCGATGCCCGCGTCGAGCGTCTCCTTGCGCGCGGCGATGGTGTGCGCCACGGCGGCGATGTCGGCGAGCGCGCTTTTGAACGCCGCTCGGTTATCGTCGCTGAGTATGGCGTTGATGTTGTTCGAGGTGCTGTCGAGCTTCGCCAAAACGGAAGTGAGCACATTCTCCAGGCGCGCGGCGAGCGAGGGTTTGGTCGGGATCTGCGGGTATCCGCTGTTTGCGGTCGCGACTAGCGGCGGCGAATCGCGCGCGCCGCCGCTGAGCTCGACATAGGCGATGCCGGTCAGGCCCTGCGTCTTCAGGACGGCCACGGTGTCCTGCTTGATCGGCGTGCCGCGTTCGATGGCGAACAGCAGATTCACCCGGTTGGGGTCGCCCGGGTCGAGCCGGATGTCCTGTACTTTGCCCACGTCGACACCGTTGTACTTGACCGGCGCGTTCAGATTGAGGCCGGCCACGGACTCTTCCATGACGGCGAGGTACAGGTCGACTTTCTTCTGCGATGCGCCGCCCGAGGCGAGCCAGAGCGCGCCGGCGATGAGCGCCGCGCCGAGGACGAGCACGAACAGCCCGACCAGCGGATAGTTCACTTTGGTTTCGATGGCTGTTTCCCTTTGTCTGTCGCGGTTTCGATATCCGCTTGGCGCTGTTCCTGCTCCTGTGCGGCCCTGCCGCGCGGGCCTTCAAAGAACTTTCGCACGTCGGGGTGGTCCAGGCGTGCAAGCTCGGACATCGAACCGATAGCCTGCACCTTGCCTTCAGCTAGGACGGCGACGCGGTCGGCGACCTGCCACAGCAGGTCGAGGTCGTGGGTGATCATGACGATGGTCAGGCCGAACAGATCGCGCAGTTTGCGCACCAGTTCGTCGACGCCCCCCGCGCTCTCCGGATCGAGGCCGGCGGTCGGCTCGTCGAGAAACAGCAGTTCCGGGTCGAGCGCGAGCGCGCGGGCGAGCGAGGCGCGCTTCATCATGCCGCCGCTCAGTTCGGAGGGGTACTGTGCCCCCACCTCCGGCGCAAGCCCGGTCAGCGCGAGCTTGGAGGCCGCGATCTCGTCGATCAAGCCATCCTCGAGCGCGGTGTGCTCGCGCAGCGGCAAGCCGACGTTTTCCTTCACCGTGAGCGCGCCGAACAGTCCGCCGTGCTGGAACATCACGCCCCAGCGCCGGCGCAGCGCGATGGCGTCGTCGTCCGCGAGCCCCTGCAGATCGACGCCGAGCACCCGGATCGAGCCCGAATCCGGGCGCTGCAGCAGGATCATTTCGCGCAACAGCGTCGATTTGCCGGAGCCCGAGCCGCCAACGATTGCGAACACTTCCGTCCGGCGCACTTCGAGGTCCAGTGCGGCGTGCACGATATGTTCGCCGAAGCGCGTCGATACCTGGCTGATCTCGATGACTGCACCCGTGTCGGGCACGGTGACCTGGTGCTCTTGTTTCGCCTGCGCTGCGCTTTGCATGTCAGAGATCCAGTGCGCTGAAGGCGACCGAAAACAGGGCGTCGGCGACGATCACCAGAAATATGGATTGAACGACGCTGCGCGTGGTCTGGCGGCCGACGCTGTCGGCGCCGCCCTTGGTGCGAAATCCCTGAAAGCAGCCGACCACGGCGATGATGGCGGCGAACACCGGCGCCTTGCAGATGCCGATCAGATAGGCCGTGATGCTGACCGCCTTGACGAACCGGTCGAGAAAATCGGCGAAGCCGACGCCGAGCTGCGCGCGCGCCATGATCATGCCGCCGAACACGCCGAGCAGGTCCGCGAATACCGTCAGCAGCGGCAGCGCGATCAGCAGCGCGAATATCTTCGGCAGAACCAGCAGGTCCAGCGGTGCGATGCCGAGGGTGCGCATGGCGTCGATTTCCTCGGTCACCGACATGGTGCCGATCTGCGCGGCGTAGGCGGAGCCCGAGCGCCCGGCGATGATGATCGCGGTGATCAGCGGGGCGAACTCGCGCAGCATCGACAGACCGACCAGATCGGCGACGAAGATGTTGGCGCCGTATTGCCGCAACTGGTCGGCGCCCTGGTAAGCGACCACGACGCCGAGCAGGAAGGACAGCAGCCCGACGATGGGCAATGCGTCGAATCCGGCGCTGCGCAGGTTGTACAGAATGGGGCGCCATCTGAACCGCGCCGGGCGGGCGACGCATGCGGCGAGCGCGACCGCGGTTTCGCCGACGAAGCCGAGCAGCGCGGCGCTCTGTTCGTAAGCGGCTGCGGCGCGCCGGCCCACGCTTCCGAGCATCGATGCGGCGGCCGGGGAGGGCATTTGTGTCTGACCGGCCGCCTGCTCCCCTACGGCTTGCAGCAGTCTGGCGAACTCCGGACGCAGGCCGCGTATGCTCACGGTGACGCCTTCGGCGCGCAGGCGCAGCAACAGCTTTTGCAGCACCCAGGCCCCGGCCGTATCCAGTGCGTCGATGCGCGCCCCGTCGGCAACCGCCGCTTTGCTTGACGAGATCCGCACCGATTCGAGCTGGTGCTGGATGGCGCCGATGCCGCGCGCAGTCCATGACCCGGACAACGCAAGGTCCTGCGGGGTCGGCTGAGCGATTGCGGCGGGTGCGGCCGTGGCGGTGTTCATAGATGCAATGGAGGATAGAAGAAGCGCCATCTCTTGTATGTACGCGAGCGCACAGAACACCTTCGCCTGCGGTTTCGCGCGGCGGCGGTTACAAGCGACCGGCTGATTTGTCCGTCCTATGCGCGCCATCGCACAGAGCGTCGCGCAATCGACGGGGACAATCAGCGTAATGCTCAGGGCGGCCCGGTCCGGTCGGTTCCGCGCCCGGCATTCAGGTCTTGAAGGGAGCCGAAATGAATACACGAGCCAACAAGCCACTGCCCCTACCGCTGCTGAGCGCGGGTATTGCTGCGATTCTGGTGAGCGGCATCGCACTTGCGTCGCTCGCGTTCTCGGCGGACGATACTGGCGGCCTGAGTGCTGCCGCCGAGCCGGCCGTAGCTGCGCCGGCGGCCGACGCGCCCGGCGCGCCCGGCGCGAATTACACCAGGTGCGCCGAGTGCGGAGTGATCGAGTCGACGCGGGAGGTCGAAGTTCCCGCTGACAGGCACGGTATCAGCGCGTCGGGACGGTTCGCGGTGTGCAAACGGGCTGCGATCGGTGGAAATCCGGAGCGCGGGCGCGAGATCACTGTTCGCCTGCAGGACGGATCGCGGCGCGTGATCATCGACGCCAAGCCGGCGCGATGGAAACACGGGGAGCTGGTTACCATCATAGCCGGCATGAATTGATGGGTTCGGTGTCCGGCGATGCCGGCAGGGAAATGGCGACCGAACCGGCGCTCGCCGCCGAAGAATCCGTCTCGGCCCTGGTTCGCCGGCGTTACACCAGCATACGCTTGGCATTGACCGTTCTGGCGGCAATCGCGCTGGTCGCCGCACTCTACTTGGCGCGCGCGTTCTTCGTGCCCCTGCTGATCGGCATCCTGGCGAGCTACGCGCTGCGCCCGTTGGTGGACTGGCTCGAGGCGCATTACTTACCGCGTCCCGTAGGCGCAGCCTTGGTGTTGATAGCGCTGGTCGGCAGTTTGTCCTGGGTCGGCTATTCCCTGAGGGACGATGCCGCAGCCACCATCGAAAAACTTCCCGAGGCCGCACGAAAATTGCGCCAGACGATGACCGATGCGCGCGCCAGCGGCAGTACGCCGCTGCAGAACATGCAGGAGGCTGCCAACGAGATCCAGGGGGCGGCAGCGGACGCCGGATTGAAGCCGGGGAGGCGGGCTGCCGCGGTTCGGGCGCAGGAACCTTCGGTGTGGCTGCGCGACTACGCCATCGTGCAATCCCGCCTGTTGATCAGCGTCGCGGCGCAAACGCCTATTGTGCTGTTGCTCGCCTATTTTCTGCTGGCCTCGGGGGTGCATTTCCGGCGTAAGCTGGTGCAGTTCGTCGGCCCTTCGCTGTCGCGCAAGAAGGACGCGGTGCGCATCCTCGAGGAGATCGACGTGCAGGTGCAGCGCTACCTGCTCGTCATGCTCCTGTCCAACACCCTGGTCGCAATTGGCACCTGGCTCGCATTCGAGGCGCTCGGCATGGAGTACGCGGGCGTCTGGGGTGTTGCCGCGGGCGTGCTGCATTTCATTCCTTACCTGGGTTCTGCGCTGCTCGTGCTCGGTGCCGGGGTGGCGGCCTTTCTCCAGTTTGGAACGCTGCTACATGCCTTGGCCATAGCTGGCGTCGCGCTGCTAATCGCGGGCGCAATCGGACACGTGTTTATGACCTGGCTGCAGAGCCGGGCCGCGCGCGTGAACGCCGCGGTGCTGTTCATCGCATTGCTGTTCTTCGGCTGGCTCTGGGGCGTCTGGGGGCTGTTGCTGGGCGCGCCGTTGCTCGCCATCGTGAAAGTGGTCTGCGACCGTGTCGAAGCGCTTAAGCCGGTGGGCGAACTGCTCGGACGATAACGCGTTCTATGTTCGTTGCCAGACAGACCACGTCGCGCCTATGCCATAAGCTTGTTTATAACCGGACAAAGGGCAAGCGGTATTTGCTCCGTGCCGGATCTCCATTCCAACAGAGGAAACGCAAATGAACTGGGACCGCATCGAAGGCAACTGGAAGCAATTCAAGGGCAACGCCAAACAGCAGTGGGGCAAGCTGAGCGACGACCAACTCGAGGTGATTGCGGGCAAACGCGACGACCTCTCCGGCAAGATTCAGGAAGCCTATGGCATCTCCAAGGACGAAACGGAGAAGCAACTCATCGAATGGCAGAAGAGCATGAGGGACATCGTTCACACCAAGTGACGCAGGGCCATTGCGGTGTCGCACCGATGCTGCAAATAAAGGAACGCAAAGGAACGACTGTGAACAGGATCAAGTATAACGCGATTGCAATTGCCATCGGCCTCGCATTGAGCGCCGGGGCCATGGCGCAAGACATGTCGAAAGACGAGTACAAATCGGGCAGGGACAGCATCGCCGCGGCGTACAAGTCGGCCAAGGCGGCCTGCGGGTCGCTCGCCGGCAACGCCAAGGATGTATGCAAGGTCGAGGCGTCGGGCAGGGAGAATGTGGCGCAAGCGGAACTCGAAGCGCGATTCGAACCGACGGTGAAGGCCGACTACAAGGTGCGCCTCGCCAGGGCGGAAGCCGGCTACGCGGTGGCAAGGGAAAAATGCGACGACGCGGCCGGCAACGTCAAGGATGTCTGCATCAAGCAGGCCAAAGCCGTCGCGGTTGCCGCCAGAGCCGATGCCGAGGTACAGAAGAAAACCGCCGATGCGCACGACGCGGCCGACGAAGTATCGGACCAGGCACAGGGCATAGCGGACGACAAGACATTCGCCGCGCAGGAAAAGGCGAACCAGCAAAGCGCAAAAGCGCGCCGGGAAGCCGCATCGGACAAGCGCGATGCCGATTACGCCGTGGCGAAGGAGAAGTGCGACGCGTTTTCTAGCGATGCGAAGAACAATTGCATGAACGAGGCGAAAGCGCGCTTCGGCAAGTCATAGAAAGTGTTGGATCAACCACGGATTTTCTCTTAACCAGATGTTTGACATAGAGGCAGCAAAATGAAAACGATAAGCAAGTATTCAGTCAGCGTAGTTGCGGCGGCGGTCTTGATCGGCCTGGGCGGTTGTGCCGGGATGTCAAGACAGGACCAGGGCACGGCCACCGGTGCAGTGGTGGGCGGCGTCGCGGGCAACGTGCTCGGCGGCGGGTTGGTGGGAACGGCGGCCGGCGCGGCGGTCGGCGGCGTCATCGGTCACGAAGTCACCAAACCCGGGCGTTAGCCTGTTGTAGAATGAGGGGTCACGCCCCTCATGCTCCATTGACTCCGGGGCCGGTCGGTCATCACGAAACTGTCCCCGGGTTGTTTGCGGTGAGGCGCGGTTGACGGGCCTTGTCCCGACTTCTCCTCTTCGAGAAAGCAAGATGCAGAATCTGGTCGCGAAATCCGCGCTGATGCTGGCGTTGGCGCTTACGGCACCGGCTTCGATCGCGCAAGGCGTTGCGCCGGACGCGTTGCTGCGGGCGGTCACCGTGAAGGTGATCGACAAGCTGAGGCAAGGCGTGGAATCCGGGGCCGATATTACGTGGAACGTCGCGGGTCTGGTCGAGTCCGATATCGCGCCGCTGTTCGATTTCTCCCACATGACCCGGCTCGCCATGGCGCGCAACTGGCGCGTTGCGACGCCCGAACAGCAGAGCGTGCTCACCGAGGAATTCAAGACGCTGCTGGTGCGTACGTATTCCAGCGCGCTGGCGCAATACCGCGATGAAGTCATCGATTTCAAGCGGCTGCGCGCGGCGCCGCGCGATACCGAAGTCACGGTGAAATCGGAGGTCAGGCAGCCGGGGAAAGAGCGGATGAGCCTGAACTACGAGATGGAGCACACGCCGGCGGGATGGAAGATCTACGACGTCAAAGTCGCGGGCGTGGGCCTGGTCACGACTTATCGCGAGGTTTTCGGCGAAAAGGTGCGCGAAGTGGGTGTGGACGGCCTGATCAAGTTCCTTGCCGACGGGAACAGAGGAGGCGGCTCGAGGTTCAATTCCGTCAAGTCCTCGTTCTGGGAAAAGTCCCGGCTGATGTACGCGATCTTTCAAAACATGTTTCGCAGCGGCAGTCAACAATAGCCGCCGGGAAGGCGACTTAGAACCCGTTGCAAAATGAATTTTGCAACGGGCCAATACAGGGGAGGATGAGGGGAGGCGCCCCGAAGGTAGTCCCCGTAGGGGATATCCCCTTATTTCGTAACAGACTCTTAGGAAGCGACATGCACAGGACGAAACTGAAAGCCGCACTGCTGGTGGCATTGGCGCTCGCCGCGCCGGCCTTGCCGGCGCAGCAAACCGAGCCCAACGCGCTGCTGCAATCGGCAACGCTCGAAGTCATCGCCGCAATCAAGCAGGAGCGGGGCCTGCACGGCGGAGGCCCGACGCAAGTCGCCAGCCTGGTCGATACCAAGGTTTTGCCGCTATTCGATTTCTCGCGCATGACCCGGATTGCGGTCGCGCGCAACTGGCGCCTGGCGACGCCGCTGCAGCAGGCGGCGCTGACCGCGGCCTTCAGGACCCTCCTGGTTCGCACCTACTCGACGGCCTTGTCCGGCTATCGTGACCAGGTGATCGAATTCAGGAGCATGCACCCGGCGCCGGGCGACACCGAAGTCACGGTCAAATCCGTGGTAAAGCAGTCCGGCACCGCGCCTATCGCCATGGATTACGACATGGAGAAGACCGCTGCAGGTTGGAAGGTGTTCGACATCAAGGTTGCGGGCATCAGCCTGGTCACGAACTATCGCGACTCATTCGCCGAGAAAATCCGCGACGACGGCGTCGATGGCCTGATCAAGGCGCTCGAAGACAAGAACCGGCAGGGCGATACGCGTTCCGGGGCGCCCAGGAGCTGAAACCGGAACCTGCCGCGGTAGCGGAACTGCGGGCGAAAAAAAAGACAGGCAAGCCTGTCTTTTTTCATTACAACCGCTGCGCCGATTACTTGGAGCCGGCGGCCTTCACATCGGCCTTGCCTTCGGCTTTGACGGCAGCGGTGCTGGCTGCGGCTGTCGCTTTCTCGGTCTTGGCTTCGACTTTCGCCTTGTCGGCTTTGACGCCGGCGGCTTCGGTGGTCTTGGCGGCTTTGGCATCGGCAGCGGCTTTGGTCTTCGCAGCCTTGGCTTCCGCTTTGGCGGCTTTCTTGTCGGCGGCGGCTTTGGCTTTTGCGGCTTTGGCCTCGGCAGCGGCAGCGATCTTGGCAGCTTTCGCGTCGGCGGCGGCGGTTTTGGCGTCGGCCTTGGCGTCGACCTTGGCTTCAGCTTTGTTGGCTTTTACATCGGCCTTTTCGGCTTTGACTTCGGCTTTCGCCGCAGCGGGTGCGGCGGGTGCGGTGGCTTGCGCGAACACGGAGGTGGCGAACAGGCCGGCAACCAGTACAGCGATAATTTTGTTCATTGGGTCTCTTTCATAGGTGGTAGGGGAAACAGAACGTTGCAAATTGGAACTATTGCAGTCTGTGCCTGACTAACGCCCCAGTTCCGAATCGGTTGACCCGGTGCTGCCGTATCGGGCGCGAACCGCCACGGTGCAGGCAGGCCCCCTGGTTCCCTGGAGCCAAAGAAAATGCCCGTCGGTCCTGCGGACGGGCATCGCTCGCCGGGTCGGTAAAGCCTCAATCGCGGTGCTTGTTGCCCCTGCCGCGGCCCCCGTGGTTCTTTTCTTTCTTGAATTTGGCCGGTTTGTAGCCCCTGTCGCTTTCCCAGTGGCCGGCGGTGCGATAGTAGGTGCGGTCGCGCTCGTCCCAGCGATCCGGCGCCCAACGATAACCCTCGCGCTGAACGATGGTGCGCCCGCGCACCCAGACGTGACGCTCACCGCTCCAACCCCAGTAGCCCGGCGCCCAGGCATAACCCGGCGCGATCATCGGCACGACCTCGTACTGCGGCGGGGGCGGCGCGAGGTTGATTTGAAAGCTGACCTGGGCGTAGGCCGGCGCGGCGAAGATGCCGGCAGCCAGCGACAGCGACAGCAACAGTTTGCGCATGCAGTGCTTGGGTTTCATGGTCGAGTCCTTTGTATGGTCTGAGCGCAGTTTTGCACTTAGCGCGGCGCATTTCGGTGCGCCAACGCACAGAGCGGGCAGGGGGAAGAGCGGATAGTCCTGCCAACGGTCGAAGGCCCTGCATTGCGATCCGGCCCACAGCGGCGCAACCGGCGCCCGGCGAGGATGCGCGAATGTCGGTGCGAGCCTTCGGTACTGTTCAACTCCAACGGAGACACCAATGAAAGTCCGTTCAAAAGCATTTGTTCAAGGTTTGGCGCTTGCCGGCGCCGTTTCGGTTCTGATGACCGGCTGCGGCAACAAGGCAGAAGTTGCGCCCGCGGTCGCGCCGGCGGCCAGCACGATCGCGCCGACGGCCAGCACCGGCACGCCGCCGACCGGCACGTCGGTCGGGACCGAGATCGACGATAGCGTCGTAACGGCAAGAGTGAAGGCCGCGCTGCTCGCGGACGACACCGCCAAGGGCCTGGAGATCAAGGTCGAGACGCGCAAGGGACAGGTGCAGCTCAGCGGCTTCGTCGATACGCAAGCGCGCATCGACAATGCCGTCGTGCTCACGCGCAAGGTGGAGGGCGTCATGGGCGTGGCCAACGCAATGAGCCTGAAGCAGGGCAAGGCCACCGTGGGCAATACGGTCGATGACGGCATCGTCACCGCCAAGGTCAAGTCCGCGCTGCTTGCAGATCCTGCCGTCAAGAGCTTCGATATCGCCATCGTCACCCGCAAGGGCGAGGTGCAGCTCAGCGGCTTCGTCGACAACCAGGCGCAGGCCAGTCGCGCAATCGAGATCGCGCGCGGCGTCGAAGGCGTGCAATCCATCAACAACGAGATGAGCGTCAAGAAATAGCCGGCGAATCCGGGCGCGCCGCAACCACCTCCGAAAAAGGCGGCATACGCAGATTCTTCAGGCCATGACGCCCGGACAGGCGTGTATGTGCGTTTTCGCACATACACGCCGCGTCGGCCGGGCTAGGATAGCAGCGGGTGTTCAGATTTCTCTCCCTGATGTGCACCCGAAATGCCTTGCCCGGCACCGGTGACCCGGTCCCGGGCTTTTTTTGCCCGCCGCGCGAAGCGAGGTTGCGGCCGAAGGACGGTTTCAGGCGTCTCGTGCATATCCTTGACGATTGCGTAGCAGGAGCAAGAAGCGGCTTCGAGGCCTTTGCGGTCGAGAATTCTGATGTTGCCGCGGCTGTAGCTGATCAACTTGCTATGCTGCAGCGTGCGCGCCGCCTTGGTGACGCCTACCCGGCGCACGCCCAGCATTTGCGCCAGAAAATCCTGCGTCAGCCGGAAGGTGGTCGATCGCATGCGGTCGTGGGTCATCAGCAGCCAGCGTGCGAGGCGCGCTTCCACGACGTGAAACCGGTTGCAGGCGGCGGTCTGGGTGATCTGGGCCATCAGGGAATAGGTGTAGCGGTGCAGCTCGCGTTGCAGCGCCTGGCTTTGCTGCAGCACCTTTAGAAAGGGCGCCGCTTTCATGCGCATCGCCGTTCCGCTTCCCTGCACCAGCGCGCGAACCGGGGAAACGCCGATTTCGAGAGCCAAAGGGATGCCGATCATGCCTTCACGGCCGACCAAGCCGACCTCCAAGGCCTGGTGCTGGTCCACCAGCGTCAGCAGGGAAACGAGCGAGTCATTGGGAAAGTAGACGTATTGGATCTGATCCCCGGGTTCGTACAGGATATCGCCGTAGGTCAGCGCCACCTGTTCCAGGTGGTCGATAAGCTTCTGCGCCTCTTTGCGCGGCAGCGCAGCGAGCAGGCTGTTTGCTGCAGGGGTTCGCTTGACCATGGGCATTGCAATCTCCGGATTGAAACGAACTCTAAGGCAAATAAGCTGTGGCGTATGTACGCCGGCGCACAGAGCCTGGGCAAGCGGGAGCGGAAGATTTCCCTTGTGCACGCAAGCCTCCCAAAAAAACGGAGGCGATCGGCGCCGCGAAATCCCCAGGGGACAGGTTCGGATGGTTTCCGAAGGGGCGGAATCCGAATTCAACCGCTAAAGGACAGTCAACATGCTCTATACCATCGCCGTCGTTCTGATCATATTGTGGCTCTTGGGACTGGTCACCTCCGTCACCATGGGCGGATTGATCCACGTTCTGCTGGTCATCGCCATCGTGGTGGTGCTGCTGCGGGTCATCAGCGGGCGCAAACCGCTTTGACGCCATCGCAGATGCCGGTGCCTCTGTACCGCTGCTTTGCCCGCTTGGCCGCATTCGGGCGCAGTTGCCGGGCGGGTGGGGGGGGCGTCATGCTGCTGCCGCGCCTGAGCCAGTTCCCGCTGCTGCTACTGCTTGGCTTCGCGTTGCCGGCTTCAGCGCAAGACCTTGCGCGTGCGCCGGCCGTTACGCTTGCCTCATCCCAGGCAATCGACCAGACGGTCTATAAAGGGCTGATCGGCAATGTGCTCGACGCCATTCCGATGGATCCGTCGGGCCGCCTGGGCCTGCAGCGCACCAACGCGGTGTTAAGCAATACCCTGTTTGGCCGCTCGCTCGCGGTACTGGCGGGACTGAGCAATCCGGTGTTGCTGGTGGGGGGCTTCGTCTGGGGTATTTGGGCCGCGTCGAACATCACGCCGGTGGACGCTGACCTGAGACCCGGCACCGTTGCCGTCCAGTCCGGCGTTGCCGATGCCGTGCAGGAGCGCATGGTCGCGCTGCTGGTTCCCGCATCCGCGGCGGACGAGACGCCGGCACGCGCAGCCCCCGCACCCGTGTTGGTGAGTTCGATTTCCGCCGCCGATGCAGTCACGGCGGTCGTTGCGCCCCCCCGCGTTTTCAGAGTATGGCTGGCGCAGCGCTCGCCCGCGCCGTAACGTTGACCGCAGGGGTGGACGGCTGATCGGCCGCGTTGCAGCAGGCAAAGCGCGCGGACCGGCGGCACTACTTGCTTCCTCTGGTCTTGACCTGGCCCTGCGTTCAGTTGCGGTGCGATGCCCCGGGTGGGGCAGATATCGGCGCCCTGTGCGAAAATGGGGCCACTGCTGCGGCCATGCGCTGGTTGACTCTGATGCCGCAGCCACATCAACCCCTGATCGCTTTTCCGTCCGCACATGGCACATGGCAGCCGTTCCGTCGCTTTATCCGTAGACGCTGAGCCGCGCGCGCCCGGCGCGCGGCGCAACGAATGGCGCGCGGTCGGTATGCTGCTGCCCTACTTGTGGGAATACAAATGGCGCGTGCTGGTCGCGCTGTCGTTTCTCGCCTCGGCCAAGCTCGCCAACGTCGGTGTGCCGCTGGTGTTGAAGTCCGTCGTCGACGCGCTGTCTCCGGCGCAGCAGGTGCTGGCGCTGCCGCTGGCGCTGCTGGTCAGCTATGGCGCGCTGCGCCTGTCGACGGTGCTGTTCGCCGAGTTGCGCGACGTGGTGTTCGTGCGCGTGACCCAGCGCGCCATCCGCCGCGTGGCGCTCACGGTGTTCCGCCATCTGCACAGCCTGAGCCTGCGCTTCCACCTGGAGCGCCAGACCGGCGGTGTGTCGCGCGACATCGAACGCGGCACGCGCGGCATTTCCACGCTGCTCAGTTACATGCTGTTTTCCATCATTCCGGTGATCCTGGAATTCAGCCTGGTGGCGGTGGTGCTGCTCACCAAATTCGACTGGCGCTTCGCCGCCGTCACGTTCTCCGCGGTCGCGATCTACCTTTTTTTCACGGTCAGCGTGACCGAGTGGCGCATGGAATTTCGACGTCAGGCGAACGAGCTCGATTCCACCGCAAATACGCGGGCCATCGACAGCCTGCTGAATTACGAGACGGTGAAGTATTTCAACAACGAGGAATATGAGGCGCGGCGCTACGACGACAACCTGCAGAAGTACGAATCGGCTGCGGTCAGAAACGAAGTTTCACTCGGCCTCCTGAATGTCGGCCAGAGCTGCGTCATCGCCATCGCGGTGACCCTGCTGATGATCCTCGCGGCCGAGGGCGTGGTGGACAAGACGCTGACGCTGGGCGACTTGGTGCTGATCAACGGCCTGTTGATCCAGTTGTATATTCCGCTCAATTTTCTCGGCATGGTGTATCGCGAAATCAAACAGGCGCTGATCGACACCGACCGCATGTTCCGGCTGCTGGAACAGAACCGCGAAATTCAGGACCGTCCCGGCGCGATCGAACTCGTTGCAGGGGGCGCTTCCATCCGCTTCGAGCAGGTGGATTTTTCCTACGACCCCAAGCGGCAGATCCTGTTCGATGTGTCGTTCGACGTTCCGGCCGGCACCAAGGTCGCGGTGGTGGGGCATTCGGGCGCCGGCAAGTCCACGCTGGCGCGGCTGTTGTATCGTTTTTACGACGTCAGCCGCGGCGCCATCGTCATCAACGGCAGCGACATCCGCACGCTGCGGCAGGGGAGCCTGCGCGGCGCGATCGGCATCGTGCCGCAGGACACGGTGCTGTTCAACGACACCATCTACTACAACATCCAGTATGGCCGGCCGGAGGCGACGCGCGAGGAGGTCATGGAGGCGGCGCGGGCGGCGCATATCCACGAGTTCATCCTGAGCCTGCCCGACAAATACGAGGCGCGGGTGGGCGAGCGCGGCCTGAAACTGTCGGGCGGGGAAAAGCAGCGCGTCGCCATCGCGCGCGCCATCCTGAAGAATCCGGCCATCCTGATTTTCGACGAAGCCACCTCGGCGCTCGATTCCGAAACCGAAAAATCGATCCAAGGGGAACTTGCGCGCATTGCGCAGGGTCACACCACGCTTGTGATCGCGCATCGCCTTTCCACGATCATGGACGCAGACCAGATTCTGGTCATGGACGCCGGGCGCATTATCGAGCGCGGCAGCCATCGCGATCTGCTGGCGCAGAGCGGCGCGTATGCGCAGATGTGGGCGCTGCAACAGCAGGAAGAGTCGCGCGGCGCGCGCGAGCGGACAATCGCCTGAATAGAGGGGTATTATCCCGCCTATTCAATTTTTTGCTTTAGATAGTATCGCTATCTCGTTATTTTTGCTTGCCAAATAGTAAGCTGGTCGCTAGACTGCGGCCTAACCCCCTCTTCACCGGGAGCGCAATGTTGTTGTCCCTACGCCACCTGCTGTTCTGTGCCGGACTGAGTCTGAGTCTGGTTTGTGCGGCCTACCCCGGCCAGGCCGAAGCCCGTCGCGGCGCGCACAAGGTCGCGCACAAGGTCGTGCACGCGGGGCAAACGCTGTCGCTGCTCTCGGCCTCCGCGATCGTTCAGGACGCGGAAACCGGCGAGATCCTGTACGGCAAGAATGCGCGCACGGTGACGCCCATTGCCTCGATTACCAAGCTCATGACCGCGATGGTGGTGCTGGATGCGGATCTCGATCTGAATCAAGTCATCACCATTTCGGGCGAAGACATGGACGCGTTGCGCGGCACGCATTCGCGCCTGAAGCCCGGGGCCAGCCTCTCCCGCGACGAACTGCTGCGCCTCGCGCTGATGTCCTCGGAGAACCGCGCCGCCGCAGCCCTGGCGCGCACCTACCCGGGCGGTCTAGCGACGTTCATGAACGCGATGAATCACAAGGCGCAGATGCTGGGCATGAACAGCGCGCACTTTGACGACGCGACCGGCCTGTCCAGCGCCAATGTGGCGAGCGCCGAGGACCTGGTCAAAATGGTGCGCGCGGCGCATCGTTACGAACTCATCCGCGATTACACCACCACCACCGGGCATGAAGTACACGTCGCCGGCCGGCCGCTCGCCTATCACAACACCAATCGTCTGGTGGCCAATGACAGCTGGAACATCGGCTTGTCCAAGACCGGGTTCACCAACGACGCCGGCCGCTGCCTGGTATTGCAGGCGAAACTGGCCGAGCGCCAGGTGATCATCGTGCTGCTGGACTCCTGGGGAAAGCTTTCGCGTATCGGCGACGCCAATCGCATCAGGGCCTGGATGGAGGCGAACGCCAGGGTGAATAGCGGCGGCGCGCACAAGGCGGCACAGGAAGACAGCGACAAGCCCGCGCCGGGCTGAAACCCGGCATTCACGCCGCGCGGGATCCGGGCGGCACGCCGCGCGGGATCCGGGCGGCAACGCAGGGGTCGTCCCCCGCCCGGTACGCCCCGCGGTCGCGGCAGTCGCAACAGAGTTTTTCCGCATGATCCAAGCCAACGCTGTCGAGGGTCCGATGGCACAGCCACAGCAGCGCCCCGCCGCAGGGGTGGTGCGCTTCTATAATTTTCTGCCCGCGGGCGCTTCCTTCCTCGGCGAGGTGCTGGCGGGCTTGGCGCGGCCGCAGAAGACCCTGCCGACGAAGTACTTCCCCCACGCGCAAGCGACCGACTCGCGCGCAACGCTCAGCGGGCCATCCGGCGCTTCGCCCGCCGGAATCGAACTGTCGATTATGCGCGAGCACGCTGCCGCGATGGCGGCGTTTCTCGGGCCGGACTGCCAGCTGATCGAACTGGGCTGCGCGGCGGCGCGCCTGGCCGGCACGCTGATCGGGCCGCTGCAGCCTAGCCTGTACGTGCCTGTCGACGTTAGCGCCGAGGCGACGCAGGCCGCCGCAGCGGGCCTGGCGCAGACCTTTCCCTGGCTCAACATCTGCGGCGTGTGGGCCGACTACACCGGGCCGTTGGTCCTGCCGACCTTCACCGGGGTGCCGATCAATAAAAAGGTGGTCTACCTGCCGGGCTCGACCCTGGGTCAATTCACGCCGCAGGAAGCGACCGGGTTGCTGCAGCTTGCACGGCGCCTGGTCGGCGCGGGCGGCGCGCTGTTGGTCGGCGTCGGCCTGAAGAAAGACCGGGCGAGCGCACAGGCCGCCTGCAACGATCCGCCGGGCGCAGCCGCGGCGTTCAAGCTCGATCCGCTGGAACGCATCAACCGCGAGCTCGGCGGCGATTTTCAGTTGCGGCGCTTTTGCCCCCGCGCGGCGTACGACGCGGATCGGGGGTGGATCGCGATGTACATCGAAAGCCTGGCGTCGCAGTTCGTGCATGTCGGCGGCGTGCGCTTGAGTTTCAGCCAGGGCGAAACCCTGCTCGCCGCGATTTCCTGCATGCATGGCGTCGATGAATTCCGCGCGCTGGCGCAGCGCGCCGGATTCGCGCCCGCGCAGACCTGGACCGACGCGGCCAACCGCTTCAGCGTGCACGGCATGATCGCGGTCTAGTGTCCCGAATCGTTAGTTCGTTGAATAATTATCTGGCCATGGGTAGCACGTCGAGGCAGAAAAGCGGCGAAATCGGCGCCAGACAAGGCGCAAAGCGCAGCAAGATTGGGCACCTTGCGAGCATTTGCAACGCCGTGTGGCGTCGATTCTCGGCGTCTTTTCTTCAGCGAATTAGCGATTCGGGACACTAGGGTCTGTTGACACTCGGCACGTCTCATGCGGTGAACGTCAACAGACCCTGATGAATTACAATGTTGATCCTTGTCAAGGCGCCGCTGCGCCAAGGGACTATTTTTTCTCTGCCACCGGCTCGCGCCGCGACTAAAAAAAAGGCAAATCATGCAACCGGGCACTAGATTCAACCTCGAAGTCAATCCGACAATTCCCCAACGGCTCGCGCGCCTGGAAGAACTCGCCAACAATCTGTGGTACAGCTGGGACATCATGCCGACGCGGGCGTTGTTTTCGCGCCTGGACCCGGGCTTGTGGAACATGGTGGGACACAGCCCCAAGGCTTTGCTCAAGCGCATCGACCAGCAGCGCCTGATCGATGCCGCCGAGGACAAGCTGTTTATCGACAACTACACCCGGGTGCTCTCGGCCTACGACAGTTATCACGGAGAACAGACGCGGCGCGACGCCGCGGAAGTGCCGCTGGCGCAGTCCGAACTGGTCGCCTATTTCTGTTTCGAATTCGGCTTCCACGAAAGTCTGCCGATCTACTCCGGCGGCCTCGGCATACTCGCGGGCGATCACTGCAAGACCGCGAGCGACATGCGCCTGCCGTTCGTCGGGGTCGGCCTGCTCTACCGCCAGGGATATTTTTCCCAGACCATAGACAGCCACGGCAATCAGCGGGCGACGCACATCGATTCGGATTTCGACGATCTGCCGATTGCGGCGGTGCAGCGCGAGGACGGGTCGGAATTGATAGTCTCGGTCGAGTTTCCCGGGCGCGAGGTCAAGGCGAAAGTGTGGCAGGCGCGGATCGGCAACGTGATCCTGTATCTGCTCGACACCGACATCGAGGACAACGCCGGGCATGACCGCAATATCACGCACCAGCTCTATGGCGGCGATCGCACCACCCGCATCGAGCAGGAGATCGTGCTCGGCGTCGGCGGGGTGCGCGCGCTGGCTGCGCTCGGCTTGAAGCCCACGGTCTGGCATATCAACGAAGGGCACGCGGCGTTCATGATATTGGAGCGCTTGCGCGCGAAAGTAAAAGGCGGCCTGGATTTCGCCGGTGCGCTGGAGGCGGTGGCGGTCAACACGGTGTTTACCACGCACACGCCGGTGCCCGCGGGGCACGACCATTTTTCCACCCAGCTGCTGCTGCACTATTTCCAGGGATTTTGCGACGAGCTCGGCGTGCCCAGCGAGATCCTGCTGTCGCTCGGAATGGGGCCGGGCGCGCACGAATTCAACATGACCACGCTCGCGGTGCGCGGCTCGCGTTTCCACAACGGCGTGTCCAAGATTCATGGCGGCGTTTCGGCGCGCATCCTGGGTGACCTGTGGCCGCAGATTCCGCCGGAAGAAAATCCGATCACCGCGATCACCAACGGCGTGCACGTGCCGACCTTCCTCTCGCCCGAATGGGCCGATGCCTTCGACCACTTTCTCGGTTACGGCTGGAGCCGCAGGCTGGGCGACCAAAGTTGCTGGGACCAGATCAACGAGGTGCCGGATCACGTTTTCTGGAGCACCCGCCAGCACCTGAAGTCGCAACTGCTGCACTTGGTGCGCTTCCGCCTGCGCGAACAGAACGCGCGCAACCAGGGCAGCGAGGCGCACCTGGATCGGCTGCTCAGTCTGTGCGATCCGGACAACCCGACCGTGCTGATCATCGGCTTCGGCCGGCGTTTCGCCACCTACAAGCGGGCGACGCTGCTGTTCGAGAATCTCGATTGGCTGCGCCAGCTGTTGGGCGACAAGGACCGCCCGGTGCTGTTTTTGTTCGCCGGCAAGGCGCACCCGGCCGACGTGCCCGGGCAGGATTTGATCAGGCGGGTGATGCAGGTGGCGCAAATGCCGGAGTTCGAGGGCAAGATCCTGCTCGTCGAGGGCTATGACCTGCGCCTGAGCCGGCGCATGGTCTCCGGCGTCGACGTGTGGCTGAACAATCCGGTGTATCCGCTGGAAGCCTCGGGTACCTCGGGGATGAAGGCGGCGATGAACGGCGTGGTCAACCTGTCGGTGCTCGACGGCTGGTGGGGCGAGGGCTACGACGGCAGCAACGGCTGGGCGATCAAGCCATCCGCCGCCGGGCTGGACGATGCGAGCCGCAACCGGGAGGAAGCGCGCACGCTGTATGAAATCCTGCAGGATCACGTCATTCCGCTGTACTACAAGCGCGAAAGCTGCGGCTACTCGCCCGACTGGGTGAAGCTGGCGAAGCGCTCCATTTCCAGCCTCATGCCGCGCTTCAATTCCGCGCGCATGCTGGGGGAATATGTCGCCCAGTGCTACAAGCCTGCGGCGCTACAGGGTAGGCGCTATGCGGAGAACGCGTTCGAAGCCGCGCGCGCCATCGCCGCCTGGAAGGCGCGGGTGCGGCAGGCGTGGCCGGGCGTGACGATACGCAGGCTGGATACGCCGAAGAAGCGCATCCAGTTCGGCGAAAGCGTGCGTGTCGAGGCGGGGCTGAGGCTGAACCATCTGAATCCCGACGACATGGTGGTGGAATTGCTGGTGAGCCGCCTCGGAGTACAGGGCGGCGAAGAGACCGTGCGTTACCGCTTCGTCGCGCAGGGTGCGGATGCGAGCGGCGAACACCAATTCGCGCTGGATCTTGCGCCGGAGCTGTGCGGCAGGCTGGATTTGCGCGTGCGCGCCTATCCCTGCCATGATTTGCTCACCCATCCGCTCGAGTTGGGGCTGATGGTCTGGGCTTGAATTAGACGCGGGGCGTCGCGAACGCTGCCGCATACCAGAGGTGGAATTGCGCGCTCGCGCGCGCCAACCGCGATTCCTGTACGGATGAAAAGCGCATCCGTACAGGAATCGCGGTTATGCTTAACCCCGAACGTGGCGTGGTGGTCTTACACAAGATTGCCGATTGCGCACGGATGTGTTTTTCATCCGTGCGCAATCGGCAATCCGCGTGGACGGTTTCTTGTCCGCGCAACAGCACAACCCTGCAACGACGAAGACCGGCGAAGCGATGAGCGAATGTTTTTCGGATCCGAAGCGGTTCTCAGCGAGAGTTCGCCAACCGCGCGTAGATTTCGGCATAGCGGCGCGCGCTCGCGTCCCAGCCGAAATCCCTGGCCATGCCGTTGCGCTGGAGTGCGCGCCAGGTGGCGCCGTCGCGCCAGGTGCTGGCTGCGCGTCCGGCCGCGGCGAGCAGCGCACGGGCGCTGGGTTCGGAAAACACGAAGCCGCTGGCGCTGCCGTCGGCCAGCGTGGCAGGGGTGCAATCGACCACCGTGTCGGCGAGTCCGCCGGTGGCGCGCACGACGGGCGGTGTGCCGTAGCGCTGGCTGTACATCTGGTTCATGCCGCAGGGCTCGAAGCGCGATGGCATGAGGAAGGCGTCGGCGCCGGCTTCGATGAGGTGGGCCAGCGTCTCGTCAAAGCCTATGGTCGTGCTCATCTCACGCGGATGGCGCTCGGCCAGTGCGGCGAAACCGCGCTCGAGTTCGGCGTCGCCGCCGCCCAGCAGCGCGAGTTGCGCCGGCAGCGCGAGCAGCTGCGGCGCGACTTCGAGCAGCCAGTCGAGGCCCTTCTGCTCGGTGAGGCGGCTGACCACCGCAAACAGCGGCCCCGGGTGATCGGTTGCCAGGCCGAGTCGCTGCTGCAGCGCGCGTTTGTTGCCGGCCTTGGCCGCGAGCGTGGCTGCGCTATAGCGGCTGGCGATCAGCGGGTCCGTGGCCGGATTCCACAAGTCGGTATCGATGCCGTTGAGGATGCCGCAGAGGCTGTCCCGGCGCGCGGCGAGCAGTCCGTGCAAACCGAAGCCCAGCGCTTCGCCCTGAATTTCCAGCGCATAGCCCGGGCTGACCGTGGTGATCGCGTCCGCGAACTGCAGGCCGCCCTTGAGAAACGAAAGCTTGCCGTAGTACTCGACCCCGTCGTGACTGTAGGCGTCGGGCGGGAGGCCGAGGGCGGCGACGAACTGCGGCGCGAATATTCCCTGAAACGCAAGATTGTGTATGGTCAGCAGCGTCGCGGCGCGCGCACCCGCGGCGTAGCGCAGGTAGGCCGGCGCAAGGGCGGTCTGCCATTCATTGCAGTGAACCACCTGCGCTTGCCACGCGATCGGTGTGCCGGCGCTGCCGAGCAACGCGGCCACCTGCGACAACAGGCCGAAGCGCAGGGCGTTGTCGGCCCAGTCGCTGCCGGCCTCGGTCTGATACGGTCCGCCTTCGCGGTCGTACAGTTCGGCGCAGTCGAGAACATACAGCGCTACACCCGATTCGGTCGTGCACTGGAGCAGGCGCGCGCGCGGAAAATCCGCCATCGGCGCGAAGCGCGCCACTTCGCGGCATCCGGGGAGTCGAGCGAGCACCTGGCGGTAGCCCGGCAGCAGGATGCGGATGTCCAATCCGAGCGCCTTTACCGCAGGGGGCAGGGCCGCACTGACGTCGGCCAGGCCGCCGGTCTTGACGAAGGGCGCGCATTCCGAGGTGGCGAACAGCACGCGCAGCGGGCCGGCATTCGAGGCTGTGTCGGAAGTGGCGTGAGGCATGGATTCGGGTCGCGGCGCCGTAACGAGGCGCGGCGGGCGCGCCAGAAGCGGCCCATGTTAGCAGGGGACGCGAAGTCTAGCCAACTGCTCGCGCCGGGTGGGCGAACGTGATCCTCGCCGGCGACATCGGGGGCACCAAAGCGCTGCTGTTGCTCGCGACGTGGCGCGAGGGACGGCTGATGCCGGTGCTGGAGCGACGCTACGCGGTTGCGTCTTTCGTCGATTTTTCCGCCATGCTGGCGCAGTTTGTCGATGCATGCCGGCAGTCTCGCCGCGGCGGCCTGCGCCTCGCCAGCGCGTGTTTCGGCGCGGCCGGGCCGGAGGCGGAGAATCGCATCCAGATGACCAACCTGCCCTGGTGCATCGACGGCGCGGCGCTCGCGGCGCAATTCGGCATAGGGCGCGTGCAGGTGGTCAACGATTTTGCGGCGGCGGCCACGGGTGTCGAGGCCCTGGGCCCGGGCGACAGTGAGTTGCTGCAGCGGGGCGAGCCTTTGGCCCAGGCGCCGCGGGTGGTGATCGGCGCCGGCACTGGCCTGGGCGTCGCCTACGCGCTGCCGCAGGGCAAGCGCTACCGGGTCGTCGCCGGAGAAGGCGGGCACGCGGGCTTCGCCCCGGCGGACGCGGAGCAGATGCGGCTGTGGCAGGCGCTGCATGCGCAGTTCGGCCGCGTCAGCGTGGAGCACGTCGTCTCCGGGCCGGGCCTGGTGCGCATCTACGACTTTCTGCGCGCGGGCGTGCCGGAGGCCGCGGCCTTGCGCGATAGCGTGCGCGCCGAAGGCGCAGCGGCGATCAGCCGCCACGCGCTCGAACTGGGCGATCCGCTGGCGAGCCGCGCGCTCGACCTGTTCATCGCCTGCTACGGCGCGCTGGCGGGCGACCATGCGCTCGCAGTGACGGCGCGCGGCGGTGTCTACGTCGCCGGCGGGATTGCGCGCAAGATTTTTCACCGCCTGGCGGCCGGCGGCTTCATGGCGGCGTTCAACGCCAAGGGTGCGCAAGCGCCTTTGAACGCCAGGGTTCCGGTTCATGTGGTCAGCACGGAGCGCCTGGGTCTGCTAGGCGCGGCCCTGATAGCCGCGCGCGGCTTATAGAATTTGAACTGCCTGCGCGATCCTCGCGCAGGACAGCATGACAATTGTCAATGCCGGCCCGTCCTGGGCGGCTATTCTTAACCCCGGTGGTGGTCTAGCGAACAGGAGGTCGATTATGGCGAGCGCACAGACACGCACAGCAAAAGGCAAGGTAGCGCCGAAGACCGCGCTGCCGTCCAAGACCGTGGCGCGCGCCCCGGTGGCCAGTACGACAGCGAAGAAAGGCAACTCGGAGCAGCATCTTGGTTCCGGTCCAACCCTCAACGCCGAGGAGCGCAACCGGCTGGTCGCGCAGGCGGCTTATTTTCGCGCCGAAAAACGCGGCTTTGCCCCGGGCTGCGAACTGCAGGACTGGATCGAGGCGGAAGCCGAGGTGCTGCGCTTGATAGGCGGCGCTTAGCGTCTGCCTGGATGCCGTGGCAGGCTGAACGCAAGGTGAACCGGGTGGGGGTCCGGGAATCGGGGGGCTGAGCACTGCGGTGCCCGGAAATCCTGCCGTCATAAGAGGATATCGGCGCAGCCCGGCCCCTAGGGCGGGGAGAGGCGGGGCGCCTGCCGCTGCGTGCGGCGGGGGATAGCCGAAAAATGGGAACAGGGTAGCCATGAGTGCGGCCGAACTCGGCGTCAGGGGACATATGGACGGCTTCGATCAGGGCGGTGTGGCGGCCAATGGCGCTGCGCCTGAACTGCGAAAATCGGTCGAGTCAAGAAATCTCGCGCAGGATACGCTCGCCATCGTGCTTGCGGGCGGACGCGGTTCGCGCCTCGCCGAGCTCACCGACTGGCGCGCCAAACCGGCGGTGCCTTTCGGCGGCAAGTTCCGCATTATCGATTTTGCCCTGTCCAATTGCGTCAACTCCGGCATCCGCCGCATCGGCGTGTGCACCCAATACAAGGCGCAAAGCCTGATCCGGCACCTGCAGCGCGGCTGGAGTTTTCTCGAAGGCCGCTTCGAAGAATTCGTCGAACTGCTGCCGGCACAACAGCGCGTCACGGCCGAATGGTATCGCGGCACCGCCGACGCGGTGTACCAGAACATCGATATTCTGCGCCGGCACCGGAGAAAATTCGTATTGATCCTCGCCGGGGACCATGTCTACAAAATGGACTACACGCGCATGCTCGCCGACCACGTCGCCAGCGGCGCGGTGATGACCGTCGCCTGCGTCGAGGCGCCGCTCGCCGATGCGACCCAGTTCGGCGTGATGACCGTGGATGGGAGCGGGTGCGTCAGCGCCTTCGACGAGAAGCCGGCGCGGCCCGTGCCGATGCCGGGCTGCGCCGACATGGCGCTCGTCAGCATGGGCATCTATGTCTTCGACGAGGCTTTCCTGTATGAGCAGCTGATTCGGGACGCCGAAGACGTCGGCTCCAGTCATGACTTCGGCAAGGATGTTCTTCCCTGGTTGATTCGATCCGGACTGCATGTGCACGCGCACCGCTTCCGCGACAGTTGCGTCAACATGAGCCACGGCGCACCGTACTGGCGCGACGTGGGCACGCTGGACGCGTACTGGCAGGCCAACATGGAGTTGACGCGGGTGGTGCCGGATCTCAATCTGTACGACATCGACTGGCCGATCTGGAGCTACCAGGAGCAGTTGCCGCCGGCGAAATTCGTGTTTGACGATGACGGCCGGCGCGGCATGGCGGTCGATTCGCTGGTGTCCGGCGGCTGCATCATCAGCGGTTCCGTCGTGCGGCGTTCGGTGTTGTTCTCGAACGTGCGCGTGCAGGACTTCTGCGACATCCAGGATTGCGTCATCCTGCCGAATGTCCAGCTGGGCAACAACGTGACGTTGCGGCGCGCGATCGTGGACAAGCACTGCCGGCTGCCCGACGGGCTGATCGCGGGCGTCGATCCCGAGGCGGACCGCAAGCGCTTTCATGTCACCGAGCGCGGCGTGACGGTGATCGTTCCGGAAAGCCTGGGGCAGCGCGTGCACCACCTGCGCTAGCGCGTTGCGGCGGCCACCGGCCGGCGCGCACCCGCCGGCGATATCCGGTCGCTACACCGGTCTTAGCCCGAATGCCTGGCGTCTGCGACGATCTGGTGCAGCTTCACTACGTCTAGCAGCGTCAGCTCTTTGTTGTGCACCTGGACTATGCCGGTCTCGTTGAACCTGGACAGGGCGCGGCTGACGGTTTCCTGGGTCAGGCCGAGGAAGCTGCCCAGGTCGAGCCGGGTCATGCGCAGGTTGAAGCGGGTGCCGGAGTAACCGAGGCGCCCGTAGCGTTCGCCCAGGATCAGCAGAAACGCTGCCACCCGGGACTCGGCGCCGAGCGAGCCCAGCAGCCACATCTGCATGTGCTCGCGCGCGAGCTGGCGGCTGAGCAGGCGGTAGACGAACTGCTGCAACTGGCCGGCTTTTCCGCCAAGCAGGGCAATCCGCGGAAACGGGATGATCGCCACTTCGCTGTCTTCCAGCGCCACCGCTTCGGTGCGGTAATGCTGCGTTTCGATCCCGTCCAGACCGAGCATCTCGCCTGCCATCGGAAAGCCGAGCACCTGGTAGCTGCCGTTGGCATCGAGCAGCACGTTCTTGAACGTGCCGGAGCGAATGGCGTAGATCGGGCCGAGCGGATCGCCGGCGCGGTACAGGGCCGCGCCCTGCTGGGCGCGGCGCAGGGTGAAGCTCGTGTCCGCTTCGACTTCAAGGTCATCGAGCGCGATTTTCAACAGCGCGGCCAGTTCCTGCAGGCTCAGCGCCGCCGCGCCGCCTGGCGGTCGCGCATCGGTATCGAGCGATGTGACTAGTTGCTGCACGGTGATGTTTCCGCGTTTCACGTGGCCGGGTGCTGGGCCTGCCCGCAAAAAAGTATCAGTGTCGACAAACCCGATCATGGGCCCCAGCGCCTGAATGCAGTCTAGCGGCATTGCGGCCCTAGACCAATCGGGCGGGGCCGAACCTTGACTACCTGGATTACGGTAGTCCGGCGCGCAATACCGCTTGGGCCCGCGCGACTAGGGCTAACAGCAGGCTCAGGCTGAGGTGAGTCCCTCGCGTATGGCGTAGCGGGTCAGGTCCGCCACGTTATGCAGGTCGAGTTTGCGCATGAGATTGCGCCGGTGCACTTCGACCGTGCCGGTCGCGATGCCCAGCGCTCCGGCGATCTGTCCCGAAGTCTTGCCGCTGGCGAGCAGCTGCAGCACCTCGCGCTCGCGCCGGCCCAGGGTTTCGCGGTGCTTGCCCTGCCGCGATTGCTTGCGCAGGCTGTCGACGACCGCGGCTGCGGCTTCCGCGTACAGGTAGGTTTCGCCTTGCGCCACGGCGCGTATGCCGCGCAGCAATTCCTCGCTGCCGGCGGATTTGACGACATAGCCGCAGGCGCCCGCCTCGAGCATTTGCATTACCATGCGCCGGTCGCCGAAGGTGGACAGGCCGAGCACCTTGATGGCGGGGTTTTGGGCGAGCATGCGCCGGGTCGCCTCGATGCCGCTCATTCCGACCAGGCCGATGTCCATCACCACCACGTCAGGCGCGAGCGCGCGCGCAAGCTCCAGCGCCTCGGCGCCATCGTCGGCCTCGCCTACGAGTTCGATGTCCCCGGCTTTCTCCAGTATCACGCGCAGGGCCTCGCGCAGCATTCGATGGTCGTCCACCAGCATCAGACGTATGCTCATTGCGCCGCCTCCCCGGCGCCGGAACGAAGCGGCGCGATCAGCGTGATGGTGGTGCCTTCCTTCGGCTGGCTGTCGACCAGCATTTCGCCGCCGATGAACTCGATGCGCTCGCGCATACTCACCAGGCCGAGTCCGCCCGCGCCCGGCGCCGCCTGGAGCGCCTTCTGGTAGTCGAAGCCGCCGCCGTCGTCGGTCACGGCGAGTATCAGGCGGCCGTCGGAGCACAGACTGGTGACCTCGGCCTTGCGTGCGCCGGCATGTTTGGCGACATTGATCAGCAGTTCCCGCACCGCGCGGAACAGCGTGGTGCGCGATGGCTCGTCCAGGGGCTTGGGGGTGGCGTCGTCGCTCAAGCTCACCTTCAGCCCGTAGACCCGCTCCATCTCCTCGGTCAGCCACTCCAGCGCCGGGATCAGCCCCAGGGTGTGCAGCACCGGCGGGCTGAGCTCGAAGGCGAGCGTGCGCATCGACTTGTTGGCCTGGTCGATGAGTTCCTCGATGCGCTTGAGCTCGCCCTTGAGGCCGACACTGCGCTCGTGGCCGTGCAGCGCAGTCAGCTTGTGTTTGACGATGGCCAGCACCTGGCCCAGGTCGTCATGCAGGTCCTGCGCCAGCGAGCGCCGCTCGCGCTCTTCGGCCAGCGACAATTCGACCGCGAGCGCGCGCAATTGAATCGTGCGCTCGCGCACCTTTTGTTCCAGCGACTCGTTCGCCTTTTTTTGCGCCGCGACCGCGGTGTCTGCGCTCAGGCGTGCGTCGGTGATGTCGGTGAAGGTGATGACGACGCCGTTGATGCGGTCTTGCTCGCCGCGGTAGGGAACCACGCGACGCAGATACCAGCGGCCGTCTTCGAGCTGCAGTTCGCGCTGCATCGGCGTCAGTTTTTCCAGCACCGCGGCCGCATGGTCGAGCAGCGCGCCGCCTGAGAGCGCCGCGGAGAAATCGCTGATCGGGCGACCGACGTCGGCGTCGATCACGTTGAACACCCGCTGCATCGCCGGGGTAAACCAGCGGATGCGGAAATCCCGATCGACGCAGATCGTTGCGATCTCGCTGCTGGCGAGCAGGTTCTTCAGGTCGGAGTTGGAGGTCTCGAGCTCGACCACTTTGCCCTGCAACTGCTGGTTGACCGTGGACAGTTCCTCGTTCAGGGACTGCAGCTCTTCCTTGGAGCTTTCCAGTTCCTCGTTGATCGACTGCAGCTCCTCGTTGATGGAGACCACCTCTTCGTTCGATACCTTCAGCTCCTCGTTGGACGCCTCCACGCGCTCGATGCTGCCTTGTAGCTCGTCCCTGGTCGCGCGCAATTCGTCCTCGAGCTGGCGCACCAGGTTGCTGTCGCCGTCTTCGGATTTGGCCGTTCGTTTGGCCCGGGCTTCGTCCTGGAACACGACCAGCAGCAGGCGCGCGCCGTCGGCGTCGATTCCGGCCGGGGCGACCGTCAGGCGCGCCGGCGCAAAGCCGCCGTCGCGCTTCACCCGCACGTTGTCCAGGCTCACCGTCGCCTCGCGCACCGCAGCCTCGCGCAGCGCGCCGCGCAGCCCCGCGCGCAGGCCGTCGCGCACCTGCGGCAGCAGGTCCTGGGTCGGCGCGCCGCGCGGGCGCAGCAGGTAGTTCTCCACCGGCCCGCAGAAATAAAGGATTTCGTTGCGGTTGTTGACCAGCACCGCGGCCGGCGCAAAGCGATCCAGTATCAGTTGCTGCGCGCGGTTGGCCAGCTGCAGATCGTGTGGCGCGGCGCGTCTGACCGCAGCGCTCGTGCCGCCGGCGTGCGGCGCATCGACGCGCAGTGCCAGCGCCAGCGGCCGATAGCTGGAGGCGGCGCCGCTGCGCTGGTAGATGCGCCACTTCTTCGACAGGGATTTGAACAGATCGCCGCGCTCGCCTATGGTCTCGGCGCTGCCGAGGAACATATATCCGCCCGGCCGCAGCGCGAAATGAAATATGTCGATGATCTTTTTCTGAACGTCGGGTTCAAGGTAGATCAGCAGATTGCGGCAGCTCACGAGGTCGAGGCGCGAGAAGGGCGGATCGCTCACCAGGTTTTGCGCGCCGAACACCACCGATTCGCGCAGTTCGCGCCCGACCTGGTAGTGATGATTGTCGGCGCCTTCGATAAAGAATCGGCGCAGCCTCTCGGGCGGGATCCGCGTCGCCACGCCGGTGGGATAGATGCCGTTGCGGCCGATCTGCAGGGTGTCCTCGTTGGTATCGGTGGCGAACACCTGCACCGGGCAGCGCTTGCCCGCCTGTTTCAGCCCCTCCAGCAGCAGCATGGCGAGCGCATAGGCTTCCTCGCCGGTGGCGCAGCCGGGGACCCAGACCCGGATCGCTTCGCCGCGCGGCTTGGCTTCGACCAGCGGCGCAATGACCTCGGTCTCAAGAACGTTCCACGCCTCGGCGTCGCGGAAGAACTCGGTGACGCCGATGAGCAGATCCTTGAACAGCGCATCGATTTCGTCCGGAGTTCTCCTCAGCACGTCGATGTAGTCGTTCCAGCGCTCGATCGAGCGCAGCCCCATGCGGCGCTGAATGCGGCGCAGCAGGGTGCTCTGCTTGTAGCCGGAAAAATTGTAGCCGCGCCGCGCGCGAATAATGCCGAGCACGGACTCCAGCGCCGTTTTCTCGGACGCGTCTACCGTGTCCTGCTGCGCCGTGCCCGCCACATAAGGGTGGCGCGCGTAGCCCACCAGCACTTCGGGAATTTTCGACACCGGCAGCACGTAGTTGACCAGTCCGCTGGCGATGGCGCTTTGCGGCATGCCGTCGAACTGCGCCGTCTCGGGGGCCTGCGCGAGGACGATGCCGCCGTTGGCGGCTACGCTCTTCAGTCCGAGGGCGCCGTCGGAGCCGCTGCCCGAGAGCACGACGGCGATCGCGCGCTCGCGTTGGTCTTCGCCCAGCGAGGCGAAGAAATGGTCGATCGGCAGGCGCGGGCCGTGCGCCTGCGTCGGTGCGGTGAGTCTAAGCACGCCCTGATCGATCGATGGATAGGTGTTCGGCGGCACGGTGTACACGTGGTTCGGTTCCACGCGCATGCCGTCTTCGATCTGCACCACCGGCATTTTGGTGCGTTTGCCGAAGAGTTCGGCGGCGAGACTCTTCTGCGTCGGATGCAGGTGCTGGATGACGACGAACGCGATGCCGCTGTCGATCGGCATGATGTCAAAAAAAGCGCGGATGGCGTCGAAACCGCCGGCGGAGGCGCCGATTGCGGCGACGCACGGACCCGCGGGCGGCGCGTTCGCGGTTGGCGCTTCGTCTGCGGCGCCGCGCCGGGTGGACGCGGCCGGCGATTTACCGCCCGTGCCGCGTTTGGCCGCCTTGCGCGGCTTTTTTGCGGCGGCTTTCTTCGACGGCGCTGCGGCGGTCATGGCGGGGCGGCGGCGGGTTGCGCGCTATGCGGTTACAGCAGTTTGCACGCCGCGTCGAACGCGAGGCGCGGGTTGCGCGGCATCACTTTCGACGGCTCGCCATAGCCGAGGTTGCACAGGAAATTGGATTTCACGCTGGTGCCGCCGAAAAACTCGGCATCGACTTTGGCGTTGTTGAATCCTGACATCGGACCGCAGTCCAGACCGAGTGCGCGCGCGGCGATGATGAAATAGCCGCCCTGCATCGAACCGTTGCGGAACGCGCTCGTCTCGGCGTGCGCTTGTTTGTCGTCGCCGGCGAAGATCGCGCGCGCGTTCGGGTTGTTGGGAAATTGCGCCGGCAGCTGCTCGTAGAACCGGGTGTCGTAGCCGATGATGGCGGTGACCGGAGCAGCCATCGTCTTGTCCACGTTGCCCGGGTTGAGCGCCGGCTTCAGTCTCTCCTTCGCCTCGCGGCTGCGCAGGAACACGATGCGCGCCGGCTGGGTGTTCATGGTGGTCGGCGCCCATTTCATCAGCTCGTAAAGCGCGCGCAATTGGTCGTCGCTGACCGGTTTCGCCTGCCAGCCGTTCTGACTGCGCGCGTTGCGGAATATCTGGTCCATGTCCTCGGGGCTAAGCATCATGATCGTTGGTTTCCGCTGGTGTCGATGAAGCGCTGATTATAGGCGAATGCAATGGCGCGCCGGTGGTGCGGCGTCCGGTGTTTGCGCATGCGGCCGGCAGCCGCGGTTTCCCTTGGGCAAAGCCAGCCAGGCTGGGGCGGAAAAACCAGGCCATGTTAATATTTCACTTTCGATATACATTTTATGTATTTGTTTTTTATACTGTTATAATTCTGAAAAACGCCGGGCGAATCGCTTTTAACCCTTTGTCTCGATTGGAGAAATCTTTAATTCAGGCCTTGACCTGACCAATTAACTCCTCTAAAGTGGGAAATAGTAGCTTTTAGTGGGAAATTATGGGATTTCTCACTCCTGCTGCTCACACAAGAAAAGGGGGGACGATGTTCCAGGGTGCGGCAGCCTTAAGCCTAGATGCCAAAGGACGCCTGACCGTTCCCTCGCGCCATCGCGATGCGCTGCAGGGCACCTCGGCCCCTGCCGCTTCCAGTCTGGTCCTCACCGCGCATCCCGACGGCTGCCTCTTGCTCTATCCGGCGAGCGCCTGGGCGCCGATACGCGCGCGCGTCATGGGCTTCCCTGCGCTCGACGCGCGCTTCTCGGTATGGAAACGCCTGCTCGTGGGTTTTGCCGAGGAAGTCGAAATCGACGCCGCCTGGCGCGTGTTGATTTCGCCCGAGTTGCGCAACTTCGCCAAGCTGGACAAGCCGGTCATGCTGGTCGGTCAAGGCAGCCATTTCGAAATCTGGAACCAGGACACCTGGGAAAAACAATTGCAGTTGCTGACGGCGCAGACCCAGCTGCCGCCAGGGATGGAAGATTTTGCTCTGTGATCGCCTCTGCGGATGAGGGTGCGCGCGCCGTGGCGGCGCAGGATACGCACAGGACGGTGTTGCTGCAGGAGGCGGTCGATGCTTTGGCAATACGAGCGGACGGTTGCTATGTCGATGCAACCTTTGGACGCGGAGGACACAGCCGCCTGATTCTGCAACGGCTGGGTGTGCACGGGCGCCTGATCGCGCTCGACAAGGATCCGCAGGCGGTCGCGGCTGCAACAAGAATAAGCGATGCTCGTTTTAGCGTGGTGCACGCGAGCTTCGAAGAACTGGCCGGCGTGCTCGCGCGCCTCGGCCTGGAGCGTGTGGATGGGGTGCTGCTCGACCTGGGCGTGTCTTCGCCGCAGCTCGACGACGCCGGGCGCGGATTCAGCTTTCGCCGCGACGGCCCGCTCGATATGCGCATGGACACGAGCCGGGGGCAAACCGCCGCACAGTGGCTGGCAACGGCCGATGAAGCCGAGATCAGGGAGGTGATCCGCGATTATGGTGAAGAACGGTTTGCTAAACAGATTGCAAAGGCGATTGTTGCTGCTCGGCAGCGACAGCCGGTTGTCACCACAGGGCAACTTGCCGATATCGTGGGTGCGGCCGTCCGCACGCGGGAACAAAATAAGGACCCGGCGACGCGTACCTTCCAGGCTGTACGGATTTACGTCAATCAGGAGCTTGCGCACTTGTCGCTAGCTTTGCCGCAAATCCTCGACCTGCTGAATCCAGGCGCACGCCTGGCGGTGATCAGCTTCCATTCTCTCGAGGACCGCATCGTCAAACACTTCATGCGCGATGCCGCCCGCGCCGATGTGCCGATACGCCTGCCGCTGCGCGAGCGCGAACTGCCGCCGGCGAGGCTGCGTCTGGTCGGCAAGGCGCAACGTGCGTCGGCCGAAGAGATCGCGGGAAATCCACGCGCGCGCAGCGCGACGCTGCGCGTCGCCGAATGCACCGGAGCCTGAGTTGGCGCGGATCAACCTCCTCCTACTCGCGCTGCTCACCGTCTGCGCGCTCGGTCTGGTGACCTCGCAGCACAAGGCGAGAAAACTGTTCGGCGAGCTCGAGCGCGAGCAGGAGCAGGCGAAGCAACTCGACGTCGAATGGGGGCAACTGCAACTCGAACAGAGCACCTGGGCGATGCACGCACGCGTCGAGAAAATCGCGCGCGATCGCCTGCACATGCGTGTGCCCGAGGCGGCGCGCACCCAGGTGGTGTTGCCCGAGGCGGCGGGGGCGGCGCGATGAACTACGCCGCCAGTCCGGTGCTCACGCTGCGCCTGCCGCTGTGGCGCTCGCGCCTGCTGCTCGTGCTGATCGCCGGCGGCTTTCTGGTGCTTGCCGGCCGCGCGGTCTATCTACAGGGCTTGAACAACGATTTCCTGCAGCAAAAAGGCGAGTCGCGCTACAGCCGCCTGCTGGAAATCAGCGCCAACCGCGGCAAGATCACCGACCGGCACGGCGAGGCGCTGGCGATCAGCACGCCGGTCAAGTCGGTGTGGGCGATACCGGAAGAGGTGCAGTTTTCCTCGCAGCAGCGCGCCCGGCTCGCGGCCTTGCTGGAACTGCCGCCGCGCGAAATCGATACGCGACTGAACGACGCCGCGTCTTTCGTCTACCTCAAACGCCAGATATCGCCGGAAGTCGCCGAGCGCGTCAGCGAACTGCACGTCCCCGGCCTGTTCCAGAACCGCGAGTACCGCCGTTACTATCCGGGCGGCGAGGTGATGGCGCAAGTGCTCGGTTTCACCGGTGCGGACGATGCCGGCCAGGAAGGCATAGAACTCGCTTTCCAATCCACGCTGGCCGGCAAGTCGGGCAGCCGGCGCGTGATCAAGGACCGCATGGGGCAGATCGTCGAGGATACGCAATCGATCCGCGAGGCGCAGAACGGCCGCGATCTCGCGCTCGCGCTCGATGCGAAGCTGCAGAATCTCGCCTTCTCGCAACTGAAGCTCGCCGTCGACGCCAACAAGGCCAAGGCCGGCGCGATCGTCGTGCTCGACGCAAGAACCGGTGAGGTGCTGGCCCTGGCCAACCTGCCCACCTACAACCCCAACAATCGAAACCGCCTGTCCGGCGCGCAATTGCGCAACCGTGCCATCACCGACACCTTCGAGCCGGGTTCCACGCTCAAGCCCTTCACCGTGGCGCTCGCCGTCGATCTGGGAAAAGTCCGGCCGGACACGATCATCGCGACGGCCGCCGGCAGTTTCGCCATCGGTCACGCAACGATACATGATGCGCACCACTTCGGCGACATGACCGTGGCGCAGGTGATTCAGCGCTCGAGCAACGTCGGCGCGGCCAAGATCGCGCTGGGCCTGCCGGCGGAGTCGATGTGGAACATGTTCGACCAGGTCGGTTTCGGCAGCGCGCCGCGCCTGGGCTTCCCGGGCGAGGCCGGCGGTAGATTGCGCCCGTACAAGACCTGGCGCCCGATCGAGCAGGCCACCATGGCCTACGGCCACGGCATCTCGGTGTCGCTGCTGCAACTGGCGCGCGCCTACACCATATTTGCGCACGACGGCGAGCTGATGCCGCTGTCGCTGCTGCGCCTGGACGCCCCGCTCGCGGGCAAGCAGGTCATCTCGGCGGCTACCGCACACAAATTGCGCGACATGCTGGAACTCGCGGTACAGCCCGGCGGCACCGCGCCCCAGGCGCGCGTGATCGGTTATCGCGTGGCGGGGAAGACAGGCACTGCGCACAAGGAAGAGAACGGCGGCTATGCGAAACACAAGTACGTGTCCTCGTTCGTCGGTCTGGCGCCGGCCTCCGATCCCAGGCTGGTGATCGCCGTGATGCTGGATGAGCCGTCGGCCGGGCAGTACTACGGCGGCGCGGTCGCGGCGCCGGTGTTCTCCGCCGTGATGGGCGGAGCGCTGCGCATGCTGGGCGTGCCGCCGGATGCGCCGCTCAAGCCGCTGGAACTGCCGCCCGAGGGTTCCGAAATCAAGGAAGGCGTTTGACCGCAGGGGGCTGGAGATGGGCGCAGCAGAAATGAACGGACCAGGAATTTAACCGGCAGTGGCAGGATGAGCGTGACTAAGACAGCGATCGACATACTGGGCCAGCTGCAGCAGCAGGGAGCGCGCATCGTCGGCCTTGGCGTCGACAGCCGCGCGCTGCGTGCGGGCGACGCTTTCGTTGCCTATCCGGGCGCAAGCACCGACGGCAGGCGCCATATCGCCGATGCGATCGCACGCGGGGCGTCCGCGGTGCTGTGGGAACGCAGCGGTTTTTCCTGGGACGACGCCTGGCGCGTGCCCAACGTCGGGGTAGACGGCCTGCGCGGCATGGCCGGCCATCTCGCGCACGAAGTCTATGGCCGTCCTTCGGCAACGCTATGGGTGGCCGGCGTCACCGGAACCAACGGCAAGACCTCCTGCAGCCAATGGATCGCGCAGGCGCTCAACGCGCTGGGACGCAAGACCGCGGTGATGGGCACGCTGGGCAGCGGATTCGCTTTCGCGCCGGGAGGCGAACCGGCCGCGGGGCTCGCGCCTGCGCTCAACACCACGCCCGAGGCGATCGAGCTGCATCGGCGTCTGGCCGAGTTTCGGGACGCAGGCGCGCAAGGCGTGGTGATGGAAGTGTCTTCGGTCGGCCTGGACCAGGGGCGGGTCAACGGCGTGCAATTCGATGTGGCGCTGTTGACCAATCTGTCGCGCGACCATCTGGATTATCACGGCGATATGGAGCGCTACGCCGCGGCGAAAGCGCTGTTGTTCGATGCGCCGGGGCTCTCCGGCGCGGTGCTGAACCTGGACGACGTGCTGGGTGTGCGCCTGGCGCAGAAACTCGCCGGCAGCAAAGTGGCCTGCGCCGGCTATAGCGCGCATGCGGGCGTGGCCAGCGTCGCCGGCCTCGAGTATTTTCTCGAAGCCGAGAACATCCGACTCGGCCGCGACGGTCTCGCTTTCGACCTCGCGAGCGCATGGGGCAGGGCCGAGGTGAAAAGCGCGCTGCACGGACGCTTCAACGTGTCCAATCTGCTGGGCGTGCTGGGCGTGCTGCTCGGCGCCGGGGTGACGCTGGAGCAGGCGGTGAGGGCGGTTGCCGCGCTCAGCTCTCCGCCCGGGCGCATGCAATGTCTGGGCGGCGCCGGCCGGCCGCTCGCGGTGATCGATTACGCCCACAGCCCGGACGCGCTGGAGGCGGCGCTCGCCAGCCTGCGGCCGCTGGTGGACATGGACCGGGGGCGGTTGGTGTGCGTGTTCGGCTGCGGCGGCGACCGCGACCGCGGCAAGCGTTCACTGATGGGCGCAATCGCAGCGCGCAGCGCCGACCAGGTATTGCTGACCAGCGACAATCCGCGCGGCGAAGAACCGCTCGAAATCATCACCGACATTCTCGAGGGCGTGCTGGGCGAGGCGCAAATGAAGCAGGCGCCGCTGGTCATCGCCGAGCGCCGCGAAGCGATCAATGCGGCGATCGCCGCCGCCGCCGCGGGCGACGTGGTGTTGATCGCGGGCAAGGGGCACGAGGACTACCAGGAGCGCGCCGGGCAGCGCGTGCCGTTTTCGGATGCCGCGGTCGCGGCGCAGGCGCTGGCGGCGTGGAATCCATGATGGACCTGCGCGAAGCGGTGCAGGGGATCGGCGCCGAAGTGCGCGGCGCCAACGCGCACTTTTGCGCGGTATCGAGCGACACGCGCTCGATAGGCGAGGGCGCGCTGTTCGTGGCGCTGCGCGGCGAGCGCTTCGATGGACACACCTACCTTGCCGCGGCGCGCGCGCGCGGCGCGGCCGCCGCGATGGTCGATCGCAGGGGCCAGGGCGCGCTCGGCGAGGCGCCGCTGCCGCTGCTGGTGGTCGATGACACCCGGCTGGGGCTGGGCAGGCTGGCCGCCTACTGGCGCGGGAAATTCACCTTGCCGCTGATCGCCGTGACCGGTTCGAACGGCAAAACCACGGTGAAGGCGATGATCGCCGCCATTCTAGCCGAGCATGCAGGCCCCGGGCGCGCCTACGCGACACCGGGCAACCTCAACAATGACATCGGACTGCCGCTGACCCTGCTCGGCCTGCGCGCGCAGCATGCCTGCGCCGTGGTGGAACTGGGGATGAATCATGCGGGGGAAACCGCCTACCTCGCCGGCATCACCCGGCCGACCGTGGCGCTGGTGAACAACGCCCAGCGCGAGCATCAGGAATTCATGCACAGCGTGGAGGACGTGGCGCGCGAGCACGGTGCGGTGTTCGCGGCGCTGCCCGCGGACGGGGTGGCGGTGATCAACGCCGACGACAACTACGCCGATTACTGGCGCGGCGTCTGCGCGCCGCGGCGGGTGCTGGACTTCGGCCTGGAGCGGTCCGCAGCCGTGGGCGGCCGTTTCGAATTGCGCGACTTCGGCAGCGACATCGTGTTGCGCACCCCCGCGGGCGAGGCGCCGCTCGCGCTGCGCGCGGCCGGGGTGCACAACGTGCGCAACGCCCTGGCGGCCGCGGCGGCGGCGTCGGCCGTCGGTGTCGGCCTGGCCGCGATCGCGCGGGGGCTGGCCGCATTCGAGCCGGTGCAGGGGCGGCTGCAGCAGCGCGCCGGCAAACAAGGGGAGACCGTCCTGGACGACACCTACAACGCGAATCCGGATTCGGTGATCGCCGCGATCGACGTGCTGGCGCGCAGCCCGGGGAAGAAATTCCTGGTGCTGGGCGAGATGGGGGAAGTCGGCGCGCAGGGCGCGCAGTTTCACGCCGAGATCGGCCGTCACGCCCGCGCCGCGGGCATCGACCGCCTGTTTTCCCTCGGGGAATCCTGCGCGCACGCCGCGGCGGCGTTCGGCGAGGGCGCCGAGCACTATGGCGATATCGACGCGCTGCTGGCCGCTGTGGAACCCGGCCTTGCGCGCGGCGTCACCGTACTGGTAAAGGGATCGCGCTTCATGCGCATGGAGCGCGTGGTGCAGGCGCTTACCGGTGCTCAGGCGGGAGGGCATTGAATGCTGCTTGAACTTGCTCAGTACTACGCCAAGGACATACGTGCCCTCAACGTGTTCGGCTATATCACGCTGCGCGCGGTGCTCGCCTGCCTCACGGCGCTGGCGATTTCGTTCATCACCGGGCCGCTGGTGATCCGCAAGCTGACGGCTTACAAGATCGGCCAGTCGGTGCGCGACGACGGTCCGCAGTCGCATCTGACCAAGGCCGGCACGCCCACCATGGGCGGGGCGCTGATCCTGGTCTCGATCGGCATCACCACGCTGCTGTGGGGCGATCTGTCCAATCGCTTTCTGTGGGCGGTGCTGGTGGTGACCCTGGGTTTCGGCACCATCGGCTGGATCGACGACTACCGCAAGGTGGTGGAGCGCAACCCCAAGGGTCTGTCGGCCAGGACCAAGTTCGCCTGGCAGTCGGTGATCGGCCTGATTGCGGCCGTGTACCTCGCGTTCGCCGTGTCCTCGCCGAGCAACGCCAGGATCTTCGATCTGTTTACGGCGTGGGTCGGCAGCGGCTTTTCCATGACCCTGCCGCCCAAGGCCGACCTGATCCTGCCGTTCTTCAAGAACATCGCGTATCCGCTGGGCGTGTGGGGATTCATCGTGCTGACCTACCTCGTCATCGTGGGCACCAGCAACGCGGTCAACCTCACCGACGGCCTGGACGGCCTCGCGATCATGCCGGCGGTGATGATCGCCGGCGCGCTCGGCATCTTTGCCTACGTCGCCGGCAACACGGTGTACTCGAAATACCTGATCCTGCCTTATATCCCGGGCGCGGGCGAACTGACCGTGTTCTGCGGCGCGCTCGCCGGCGCCGGCCTCGGTTTCCTCTGGTTCAATGCCTACCCGGCCGAGGTGTTCATGGGCGATGTGGGCGCGCTCGCAATCGGCGCGGCGCTGGGCACGGTGGCCGTGATCGTGCGCCAGGAAATCGTGCTGCTCATCATGGGCGGGGTGTTCGTCGCCGAGACGCTGTCGGTGATGCTGCAGGTGCTGTATTTCAAGTGGAGCGGCGGCAAGCGCATCTTCCGCATGGCGCCGCTGCACCACCACTACGAGCTTTCCGGGTGGAAGGAATCGCAGGTCGTCGTGCGCTTTTGGATCATTACGATGATGCTGGTGCTGTTCGGATTGTCGACCTTGAAGCTAAGATGAATCTCGCGGGCAAACATGCGCTAGTGCTGGGCCTGGGCGAGACCGGTCTGTCGCTGGCACGCTTTCTCGATCGCCGCGGCGCGCGCGTGCGCGTCGCAGACACGCGCGCGGAACCGCCCGGACTCGCGGCGCTCGTCGAGAAAGTGCCGCAGGCGGAACTGGTCCTGGGCGCCTATCGCGACACGGCCTTTGCCGGTGTCGATCTCATCGCGATCAGTCCCGGCGTGGCGCTGGCGACGCCGCAGGTGCGCGCCGCCGCGGCGCGCGGCGTCCCGGTGGTGGGCGATATCGAACTTTTCGCGCAAGCGCTGCGCGGCGGCTACGGCGCTGCGACGGCGTCGCACGCAGGCCGCGGCGACGCGCAGACTGCGCCGCCGGTGCTGGCCGTCACCGGCACCAATGGCAAGACCACGGTGACCGCGCTCGCCGGCGCGATGTGCAGGCGCAGCGGTCTGGCGACCGAGGTCGCGGGCAATATCAGCCCGGCGGCGCTGGATGCGCTGATGCATTGCGAAGATGCCAAGCACCAGCCCGAAGTGTGGGTGCTGGAACTCTCCAGTTTTCAGCTCGAGACTACGCGCACGCTCAATCCGGCTGCGGCGACGGTGCTCAATCTCAGCGAAGACCACCTCGACCGTTACGACGGCATGGGCGCGTATGCGCACGCCAAGTCGAGGGTATTCCGCGGCGAGGGCATACAGGTGCTCAATCGCGACGACGCACGCAGCCTGGGCATGGCCGTCGCCGGACGCAAGCAGGTCAGCTTCGGTCTGGACGCGCCGGCCCGGGCCGCGGATTTCGGCCTGCTGCGCGTCGACGGCGAGTTGTGGCTGGCGCAGGGCATGACGCCGCTGCTCGCGGTGCGGGAGCTGTCGATCACCGGGCTGCACAACGCCGCGAACGCGCTCGCCGCGCTGGCTCTGACGCGGGCGCTCGACCTGCCGTACGCGCCGCTGTTGGCGGCGCTGCGCGATTTTAAAGGACTGCCGCACCGGCTGGAGAAAGTGGCCGAGCTCGACGGTGTCGCCTATTACAACGACTCCAAGGGCACCAACGTCGGCGCTACCGTGGCCGCGCTCAACGGCTTCGCCGAACTCGCCGCGCGCGGCGCGCGCGTGATCCTGATCGCCGGCGGCGAGGGCAAAGGGCAGGATTTCGCGCCCCTGGCGGACCCGGTGTCGCGCCTTACCCGCGCGGTGATCCTGATCGGGCGCGATGCCGGGCTCATCGCCCGCGCGCTCGACGCGGGCGGCGTCGCGCCGCTGCGCGCCGCCGGCATGCAGGAGGCGGTGGCCGAGGCGCGCGCACAGGCGCAGGCAGGGGACGTGGTGCTGCTGTCGCCGGCCTGCGCCAGCTTCGACATGTTCCGCAATTATCCCCACCGCGGCGAAGTGTTCGCCGCGTGCGTGAGAAACCTGGCCCATGCTGAACTACATTAAGGCCGAGCGCACCTCACCCGCGGAATTCGACCAGGCCCTGGTATGGATCGCGCTGATCCTGCTGCTGCTGGGCATGGTGATGGTGTATTCGGCTTCGATCGCGACCGCCGAGGCGAGCCGTTTCACCGGGCACCAGCCGACCTACTTTCTTGTGCGCCAAGCCTTGTTCCTCGGCGCGGGCCTGATCGGCGCGCTGGTCATGTTCCAGGTGCCGCTGCGCGCCTGGCAAAACCTGTCGCCATGGCTGTTCGTGTGCGGCATCCTGTCGCTGGCGCTGGTGCTGATCCCGGGGGTGGGGCGCGAGGTGAACGGCGCCAGGCGCTGGCTCTCCCTCGGCGTGGCCAATTTGCAGCCCTCCGAATTCATGAAGCTCGCCGCGGTGTTCTACGCCGCCGATTACACGGCGCGCAAGTCGGCATTGATGCACAGCTTCAAGAAAGGCCTGCTGCCCATGCTGGCGGTCATGCTGGTCGTCGGCTGGCTGCTGCTGCGCGAGCCCGACTTCGGTGCCTTCGTGGTCATCGCGTCGATTGCGATGGCCATCCTGTTTCTGGGAGGCATGAACGGCAAGTGGTTCGCCGGCCTGTTCGTGCTCTCGCTGGTGGGTTTTCTCGTGCTCATACTCAGTTCGCCCTACCGCATGCAGCGCATCTTCGGCTTCATGGACCCGTGGGCCGATCCCTATGGACGCGGCTACCAGTTGTCGCACGCCCTGATCGCCTTCGGCCGCGGCGAATGGCTGGGCGTCGGTCTGGGGGCGAGCGTGGAGAAGCTGTTCTACCTGCCCGAGGCGCATACCGATTTTCTGCTCGCCGTGATCGCCGAGGAACTGGGCCTGGCCGGCGTGGTCGCGGTGGTCGCCATGTTTACCTGGATCGTGCTGCGCGCATTCGCCATCGGCCGGCAGGCTGCGGCGTCGGAGCGCTACTACGCGGCGCTGGTGGCGCAGGGCATCGCGGTCTGGTTGGGCGTGCAGACCCTGATCAACATGGGCGTGAACATGGGGGTGCTGCCGACCAAGGGACTGACCCTGCCGCTGATGAGTTTCGGCGGCAGCGGCCTGCTGGCAAATTGCGTGGCGCTGGCGGTGCTGCTGCGGATTGATTACGAAAATCGAGCCCTTATGCGGGGGCAGCCCGCATGAGCGTGAAGGTTTCAGTGAAGGCTAATGCGGGCGCAGCCCGCGTTATGCCGAAACTAAAATTTCCCGACGAATCGGGGGCAGCCCGCATGAGGGCGAAGATTTCAGTGAAGGCTAATGCGGGCGCGGCCGGCATGAATGCGAGTACAGAAGCATGGCACGCAGCATCATGATCATGGCGGGCGGCACCGGCGGGCACGTGTTTCCGGCGCTGGCGGTGGCCGAATATCTGAGCGCGCGGGGGTGGCGCGTGGTATGGCTGGGCGCGAAGACGGGCATGGAGGCGAACCTAGTGCCCAAATACGGCTATGAAATGGCCTGGGTGCGGTTCTCCGGACTGCGCGGCAAGGGATGGCTGCGCGCCCTCGTCTTGCCGGCGAATCTGCTGCTTGCCTTCTGGCAGAGTGCGCGCGCGATTCTTGACCGGCGTCCGGATGTGGTGCTGGGCATGGGCGGCTATATCAGCTTTCCCGGCGGCATGATGGCCTCGCTGCTCAATCGTCCGCTGGTGATCCACGAGCAGAATTCGGTTGCCGGCCTCGCCAACAAGGTGCTCCTGCGTCTGGCCGATCGGGCGCTGCAGGCGTTTCCGCATGCCTTGCGCGGCGCGCAACTCAGCGGCAATCCGGTGCGTCGGGAGATCGCCGCGCTGGCGCCGCCGCGCGAGCGCATGGACCAGCGTGCCGGCCGGATCAAGTTGCTGGTGCTGGGCGGCAGCCTGGGGGCGCAGGCCTTGAACGAGGCCGTGCCGCAGGCGCTGGCGCTGCTGCCGGAGGCGCTGCGGCCGGAGGTGACGCACCAGTCCGGGGCGCAGCATCTCGCAACGCTGCAGCAGGGCTACGCCGCGGCCGGCGTGCGCGCCGAGGCGATCGCTTTCATCGATGACATGGCCGCGCGCTACGGCGCAGCCGATCTCGTCATTTGCCGCGCCGGCGCGCTCACCGTTTCCGAAATCGCCTGCGCCGGTATCGCCAGCATACTCGTGCCGTATCCGCACGCCGTGGATGACCACCAGACCGGCAATGCGCAATTCCTGTCGGCGCGCGGCGCGGCCATCCTGCTGCCGCAGACCGAATTGTCGGCCGAGCGGCTGGCCGGACTGTTGCGCGGACTCACGCGCGAAAACCTGCTCGATATGGCCGAGAAGGCGAGGGCGCTGGGCAAACCGGACGCGACCGCGGCCGTGGCGCGCGCCTGCATGGAGCTGGCGAAATGAAACCCAAAGTCAAACCTATCCACTTCGTCGGGATCGGCGAGCCGGTTGTTTCGAACCGCCGCTCGCGACTGGAACGAGCATGAAGCATAAAGTCAAACGCATACACTTCGTCGGGATCGGCGGTAGCGGCATGAGCGGCATCGCCGAAGTGCTGCTCAATCTCGGCTACGAGGTCACCGGCTCCGATCTGGGCGAAAACGCGGCGACGCGGCGGCTGCGCGCGCTGGGCGCCGTCCTGCATGTCGGCCACGCGGCCGAGCATGTGGCCGAGACCGACGTCGTGGTCGTGTCCACTGCCGTGGGCAACAACAACCCGGAGGTGCTGGCGGCGCGTGCGCGGCGCATTCCGGTGGTGCCGCGTGCGCTGATGCTGGCGGAGCTGATGCGCCTGAAACAGGGCATAGCGATAGCCGGCACCCACGGCAAGACCACCACCACCAGCCTGGTGGCGAGCGTGCTCGCCGAAGCCGGGCTCGATCCCACGTTCGTCATCGGCGGCCGGCTTACCAGCGCCGCCTCGAACGCGCGCCTGGGCGCGGGTGAATTCATCGTGGTCGAGGCCGACGAGTCGGACGCTTCCTTCCTGCACCTGCAGCCGGTGATTGCGGTCGTCACCAACATCGACGCCGACCATATGGAGACCTATCAGCACGATTTTGCGCGGCTGAAGCAGGCGTTCGTCGCGTTTCTGCAGAACCTGCCTTTTTACGGCGCGGCGGTGCTGTGCACCGACGACAAGAACGTGCGCGAGATCCTGCCCTTCGTATCCAAACCCATCCTCAGCTACGGTTTCGGCGGCGACGCCATGGTGCGGGCGGAGAACGTCAGCCATGCGGGCGCTACGATGCGCTTTCACGCGGTGCGCGAAAGCGGGTCCCGGGTCATGGAAGTGACGCTCAACCTGCCCGGCCGGCACAACGTGCAAAATGCGCTTGCCGCGATCGCCGTCGCCACCGAGTTGGGCCTCGAAGACGCGGCCATCGTCAAGGCGCTGGCCGAGTTTCGCGGCGTCGCGCGGCGCTTCCAGAGCTACGCTGCGATACCCGCCAAGGACGGAGGCAGCTTCACCCTGATAGACGATTACGGCCACCACCCGGCCGAGATGCAGGCGACGCTGGACGCGGCGCGCGGCGCTTTCCCCGGGAGGCGCATCCTGCTCGCGTTCCAGCCGCACCGCTATACGCGCACGCGCGACCTGTTCGAGGATTTCGTCAAAGTCCTGTCCGGCGCAGACGCGCTGTTGCTCGCGGAAGTCTATGCCGCGGGCGAGGCGCCCATCGTCGCGGCGGACGGCAGAACGCTGGCGCGCGCGGTGCGCGTCGCCGGCCGGGTCGAGCCGGTGTTCGTCGAGGACATCGCCGATATGCCGGCCGCGATCCGCGCGGCGGCCCAGGACGGCGATGTGGTGGTCACCATGGGCGCGGGCTCGATCGGCGGCGTGCCGGCGGCGCTCGTCCCGGCTTCGTCCGCCAAGGCTGCGGAGTGAGAGATGCACATGGCTGAGCAAAGACATCTCTCCAACCCGGCGCTGCGCGGCAGGCTGCTCGTGGACGAGCCGATGCGCAAGCACACGAGCTGGCGCACCGGTGGCGTCGCGGATCGCGCCTACGTCCCGGCCGACCTCGAGGACGCGGCGCAGTTCCTGCGCACCGTCCCCGCGGCCGAGCCGATCTATTTCGTCGGACTGGGCAGCAATCTGCTGGTGCGCGACGGCGGCGTGCGCGGCACGGTCGTCCTCATGCACTGCAGCCATGCCGTGATGCATATGGATGGCGCGCTGATCTATGCCGAAGCGGGTGCGGCCAGTCCCAAGCTGGCGCGCCATGCGGCGACGCGCGGCTATGCTGGTGCGGAGTTCCTCGCCGGCGTTCCGGGCACCGTGGGCGGGGCGCTGGCGATGAACGCGGGCTGCTATGGCAGCGAGACCTGGGACCACGTGGAGCGGGTGCGGATGCTGGACCGCAGCGGCGCGCTGCGCGAGCGCCGGCCGGCGGACTTCGACGTCGCTTACCGCCACGTCGCGCTGCGGGGCGCCGGGCTGGGCGCCGATGAATGGTTCGCTGCAGCCTGGTTCCGTTTCAAGCGCGGCGACGGCGCGGCCGCGCTCGGCCGGATCAAAGAACTGCTGCAACAGCGCATCGCCACCCAGCCGCTGGCGTTGCCCAACGCCGGCTCGGTATTCCGCAATCCGCCGGGAGACCACGCCGCGCGCCTGATCGAAGCCTGCGGCCTCAAGGGCTGCGCCATCGGCGGCGCACGCGTGTCGGAAAAGCACGCCAATTTCATCGTCAACCCGGGTGGCCGCGGAAGCGCCGCCGACATCGAAAGCCTGATCGGGCAGGTGCGCGCCACGGTGCTCGCAAAGCAGGGCGTCGAACTCATCGCCGAAGTGCGCATCATCGGGGAGAAAACATGAGCGCGACCGCTTTCGGCAAAGTCGCGGTGCTCCTCGGCGGCCGCTCGGCCGAGCGCGAAGTGTCGCTCCGAAGCGGCGCCATGGTGCTGAACGCCTTGCGCAAGCGTGGCGTCGACGCGCATGCCTTCGATCCGCAGCAACAGGACCTCGCGGCGCTGATTGCGCAGAAGTTCGACCGCGTATTCATTGCGCTGCACGGCCGCTACGGCGAGGACGGCACCATCCAGGGTGCGCTGGAACTGCTCGGTATTCCGTACACCGGCTCGGGCGTGCTCGCCAGCGCCCTCGCGATGGACAAATGGCGCACCAAGCTGGTGTGGCAGGCGGCCGGTATTTCCACGCCGCGCTACGAGTTGCTTACCGCGGCCAGCGATCTTGATGCGGTGGTGGCGCGCCTCGGGCTGCCGCTCATGGTCAAGCCCGCCAACGAGGGCTCGAGCATAGGCATGAGCAAGGTGAGCGCCGGCGCCGGCCTGGAAGAGGCCTATGCGCTGGCGGCGAACTACGACAGCGTGGTGCTGGCCGAGCAGTTCATCGAAGGCGTAGAGCTCACCGCTGCGGTGCTGGGCGGCGTGGCGCTGCCGCTGATCCGGCTCGAGACGCCGCGCGCGTTCTACGACTACGAGGCCAAGTATCTGGCCAGCGATACGCGCTACATCGTTCCCTGCGGCCTCGCGCCCGAGGCCGAAAGCGCGCTGCAGCAGCAGGTGCTGGCCGCGTTCGGCGCGCTCGGCTGCCGCGGCTGGGGGCGCGTCGATCTGATGCTGGACGCCGCGGGCAGGCCTTGGTTCATCGAAGTGAACACCTCCCCCGGCATGACCGACCATTCGCTGGTGCCGATGGCGGCGCGCCATGCCGGCCTGTCATTCGAAGACCTGGTGCTGCGCATCCTGGAACTCGCCCATGTGGGATAACGCCGACATGCTCAACGGTTGCGCCAACGCGCTGTACGCGCTCGCCGCCGCCGCGTTGATCCTGGTCGGGGTGTACACGGCAGTGCATTCGCCGCTGCTGCCACTGCGCCAGCTCGTGTTGCAAGGCGATCTGGCGCATATCACGCGCGCGCAGGCGGAGCGCGCCGCGCGCGCCGGCGCCGTGGGCACTTTCCTCAGCGTCGATCTGGATGCGGTGCGGCGCGCGTTCGAGTCCCTGCCCTGGGTGCGCAAGGTCGAGGTGCGGCGTGTATGGCCCGATGGCATTCAGGTTTCGATAGAAGAACACGTGGCGCTGGCGCGCTGGGGCGTCGATACGCCGGCGCGGCGCCTGGTCAACGTCTACGGCGAGGTGTTCGCGGGCGAACTGCCCGAGGCCGCACGCTTGCCGCAATTCTCCGGTCCGGTCGGCAGCGCGCAGGAGGTGGCCCGCCACTACGCCGCGTTCCGCCAGGCGCTGGCGCCGCTGGCGTTCGAGCCGCTGCAGGTGCTGCTGTCGCCGCGCTATGCCTGGCAACTGCGCCTGTCGAACGGTCTGACGCTGGAACTCGGGCAGGATCAGCACAAGGAGCCGGTGCTGCAGCGGCTCGCGCGCTTCGTCGCCTTTTACCCGCAGACGCTGGGGCGCCTCAATCGCAGGCTCGAATACGTGGACCTGCGCTATCCCAGCGGCTTTGCGCTGCGCGTGCCCGAGATCATGCGTCCGGGCGCGGAACCCAACCGGATGAAACACAAGGGCAGCAGCGGGGGGGCGGCATGAGGGCGCAAAGACCCCATATGGGGATGCGACCGTCGGCGATTGCCGCCGGTCGCCGGCAGTGGCGAGCGATAAATTGCGCAGCGGTAACGGAGGCGGCGGCATGAGCAAGGAAAACAAGAACCTCGTCGTCGGATTGGACATCGGCACCTCCAAGGTGGTGGCGATCGTCGCCGAACTGCTGCCTGACAACCGGCTGAACATCATAGGCATGGGCGGCCACGAGTCCAAAGGGCTGAAAAAAGGCGTGGTGGTCAACATCGAAGCCACGGTCGCCGCGATCCAGCGCGCGCTGGAGGAGGCCGAGCTCATGGCCGACTGCAAGATCGCGCGCGTCTATACCGGCATCGCCGGCAGCCACATCAAGAGCTTCAATTCCCGCGGCATGGTCGCGATCAAGGACAAGGAAGTGTCGGCGCTCGACGTGCAGCGCGTGATCGAGACCGCGCGCGCGCTGCCCATCCCCACCGACCAGCAGATCCTGCACATCCTCACCCAGCAGTTCATCGTCGATGGCCAGGATGGCGTGCGCGAACCCCTGGGGATGAGCGGCGTGCGCCTCGAGGTGGAGGTGCATATCGTCACCGGCGCGGTGTCGGCGGCGCAGAACATCGTCAAATGCGTGCGCCGCTGCGGCTTGGAGGTAAACGATCTGATCCTGCAGCCGCTGGCATCGTCGATCGCCGTGCTCACGGAGGACGAAAAAGAGCTCGGCGTGTGCCTGGTGGACATCGGCGGGGGCACCACCGATATCGCGATTTTCCGCGAGGGCGCGATCCGCCATACCGCGGTGATTCCGATCGCCGGCGACCAGATCACCAACGACATCGCGATGGCGCTCCGGACGCCCACCGCCGAAGCCGAGGACATCAAGATCAGAAGCGGTTGCGCGCTGCGTCAACTGGCCGATCCGGACGAGTTGGTGGAGGTGCCGGGCATAGGCGATCGCGGTTCGCGCCAGCTGTCGCGGCAGACCCTGGCGGAAGTGATCGAGCCGCGCGTGGAAGAGCTGTATTCCCTGATCCAGAAGGTGCTGCGCGAGTCGGGCTACGAGGAGCTGCTGTCCTCGGGCCTGGTACTCACCGGCGGCTCCAGCGTGATGCGCGGCATGGTCGAATTGGGCGAGGAGATTTTCCATATGCCGGTGCGGCTGGGCACGCCGCGCTACGCCGGGGGCCTTGCGGACGTGGTGAAACACCCGCGCTACGCGACGGCGATCGGGTTGTTGCTGGAGGGCCAGTCGCAGACGCAGCGCGGCATCCAGGCCCTGCAAGGCGCATCGTTCAGACAGATTCTGTCGAGGATGAAGGAATGGTTTCAGCGGAATTTCTAGAAGCGGGGGATGCGCGCGTCGCCGGACCGGGGATTGGTCCGGCCGCGGGGCGCGATCCAGCGCCGGAGATGGCAGTGAGTTCGCAGTTTGTTTCTTAACCAAGACCCGGAAGGAGGCACTATGTTTGAAATCGTGGATGCACAGAACAACGGTACCGTGATCAAGGTGGTCGGCGTGGGCGGGGCAGGTGGCAACGCCGTCGATCACATGATCCGCAACACCGTGCAGGGGGTGGAGTTCATCGCCATGAATACCGATGCCCAGGCGCTCGCGCATGGGCAGGCGAAGAACCAGATCCAGCTTGGCGCGACCGGGCTGGGCGCCGGCGCCAAGCCCGAGGCGGGCCGCGCGGCCGCGATGGAGGCGCGCGACGAAATCGAAGAGGCGCTGCAGGGGGCGCACATGGTGTTCATCACCGCCGGCATGGGCGGCGGCACCGGCACCGGCGCCGCGCCGCTGGTGGCCGAGGTGGCCAAAGCGATGGGCATACTGACCGTGGCGGTGGTGACCAAGCCGTTCACCTTCGAAGGCGTAAAGCGCATGCAGGCGGCCGAGGGCGGCATCGACGAGCTGGCGCAGAACGTCGATTCGGTGATCGTGATCCTCAACGAAAAACTGGAAGAGGTCCTGGGCGAGGAAGTGTCGATGGAAGAGGCGTTCAGCGCCGCCGACAACGTGCTGAAAAATGCGGTCGCCGGCATCTCCGAGATCATCAACATCCGCGGGCTGATCAACGTCGACTTTCAGGACGTCAAGACCGTGATGCACGAGCAGGGCATGGCGATGATGGGTTCGGCCTCCGCATCGGGCATGGACCGGGCGCACATCGCTGCCGAGCAGGCCGTGGCCTGTCCGCTGCTCGAGGGGGTCAACCTGTCGGGTGCGCGCGGCGTGCTGGTGAACATCACGGCCGCCAGGTCGGGCCTGAAGCTGCGCGAGACCAAGGAAGTGATGGAGACCATACGCAGCTTCGCCGCCGAAGACGCCACCGTGATTCTGGGAGCAGTCTACGACGAGGACATGGGCGACGAACTGCGGGTGACCGTGGTCGCGACTGGCCTCGGCCAGCCCGCGGCCATACGCCAGACCAAGCCGCAGCTGGTGGTCAAAAACGGCACCGACAACATGCCGGTGAACGGCGTCGACTACGCGGTGCTGGACGCGATGCCGGCGGTGATCCGCAAGAACCGCGCCTCGACCATCGAGGCGCTGCAGCAAAACGGCATGGACAAGTACGACATTCCGGCCTTCCTGCGCAAGCAGGCTGACTGAGTCGTGCCTATTCCCTGCCGGCCGCGCTCCGGGTCGCGCGGCCGGCAGGGCGCATATGGTAAAATTCGTTTTTGAAGACAAGCAACACCGTATTCATGTTGAAGCAACGCACTCTCAAATCCGTCATACGCGCGACCGGCGTCGGTCTGCATTCGGGCGAGAAAGTCGAGATGACGCTGCGGCCGGCGCAGCCGAACACGGGTATCGTGTTCCGCCGCCTGGATCTGCCGCAGCCGGCTGACGTGCGCGCCGGGGCTTACAAGGTCGGCGACACGCGCCTGTGCAGCACGCTCGAAGAGGGCAGCGTCAAGGTCGGAACGGTGGAACACCTGATGTCGGCTTTCGCCGGCCTAGGCGTGGACAATGCCTATGTCGACCTCACCGGCGCCGAAGTCCCCATCATGGACGGCAGCGCCTCGCCTTTCGTGTTTCTGCTGCAGTCGGCGGGCATCGTCGAGCAGCCCGTGGCCAAGCGCTTCATCCGGATCAGGAAAGCGGTGGAAGTGAAGGAAGGCGACAAATGGGCGCGCTTCGATCCCTACGCCGGTTTCAAGCTGTCGTTTTCCATCGTGTTCGACCATCCGGTGTTCGACAAGTCCAGCCAGAAGGTGGTGGTGGATTTCGCCGAAACGTCCTATGTCAAGGAGGTGGCGCGGGCGCGCACCTTCGGTTTCATGCAGGATGTGGAAAGCCTGCGCGCCAGCGGCCTGGCGATGGGCGGCAGCCTGGACAACGCCGTGGTGATGGACGAGTACCGGGTGCTGAATACGGACGGCCTGCGCTATGCCGACGAGTTCGTGAAACACAAGATCCTGGACGCAATCGGCGACCTGTACCTGTTGGGCCACCCGCTGATCGGCGCGTTTTCGGCGCATAAGTCCGGCCACGGACTGAACAATGCGCTGCTGCGCGCCACCCTGGCCGAAGCCGATGCCTGGGAATATGCGAGCTTCGATCGCACCGAGGACGCCCCGGCCGGCCTGACCCGCTTTCTCACTCAAGCGGCCTGACGCGGCGCGCCGGCGCATTCCCGGCGGGGTCGTTAGCTTGCCGGCGTCAAACCCTTTTTGCCGGGCTCCCGGGCCGCGTCCTTGGAGGGGCTAGCCTAGCTGCTAGTGCTTACTTCAGCGCCATGTTCCGGGCGATGGCCCTAGCCTTCTGGATCCGGCGGTGCTGTTTGCTGGTCGGATTTTCCGCGCGCCGCCATTTCCGCAAGCGCCCGCTTAAGGGGCGAATCCGGCAGTTGCCTAGCGAGGGCCTCCAGGCTGTCCGCCCCGGCTCGGCTCAATCGGGCCCGTTTGGTCAGGCTGGTTTTCAGCGCTTCCTCGCGGGGTTGCACTTCAAGACGAATTCCGGTAACCTGCACCCCGCATTTCGAAAAATCGTTGACTAATCGTGGGCTTAGCAACCTAAGCTTGGCGGCAACAGCGTTGTTATCGGCGAAGATAACCACCTTTTGCTGTTTATAGTTGACGATAGCCGAAGATCGCGACAACTGCTGCGGCACCAGCTTGCTGTAGATGCGCCGCAATTCGATCAGCCGTTCCGCCTGGGGTAACAAGCCCGCAATGCCGGCTGCAGAGTCCAGGTAGGAGCGAATGTTTTTGGAATGCATGGAGCTGTCTCTCGGAGGGGATCATGCATATTATTCTGGTATCGAACCGGCTGGCAACGGCCAAATCGATTTCTCTGGGCACGGGCCACCTGCTGCTGGGCACGGCGCTGCTGGCGGCGACTGTCCTGGCCTTGTCCAGCTCCATGTTCTATCTGGTATTCCGACACGCGGTCGAGATCAAGCTGCCGCTGGTGCAGCAGTTGCTGCTGTCGGCGCAGGAGCAGCAGACCCAGAACGCCAAGGAGTTCATGCGTGAAAACCTGAACGCGATGGCGGTGCGGCTGGGGCAAATGCAGGCCCAGCTCGTGCGTCTGGACGCACTGGGCGAGCGCCTGTCGGCGCTGGCGGGCGTCAAGCCGCAGGAATTCCGCATGAACGAGCTGCCGGGGCGCGGCGGTGCGCTCCCCACCAGCATTCCGGTGCAAGACCTGTCGATGAGCGAACTTACCTGGCAGCTCGACGCGCTCTCGAAGCACGTGGAAAACCGCTACGACTACATGGGCATCCTCGAAAACCGGTTGTTCGACGCCAGGGTCAAGAAGAAACTCATGCCGACGGTCAGGCCGGTCGATGTGGACTGGAATGCATCCAGTTTCGGCTGGCGCATCGATCCGATCACCGGACAGAACGCCATGCACGAGGGCATTGATTTTCTGGTCGATACCGGTACGGCCGTCCATGCCGCTGCCGGCGGCCTGGTGGTCGCGGCCCAATTTCATCCGCAATACGGCTATATGATCGACATCGATCACGGCAACGATTTCACCACCCGCTACGCGCACAATAGCAAGCTGCTGGTCAAAGCCGGCGACCTGGTGCAGCGTGGCGCGGTCATCGCCGAGTCAGGATCCACCGGCCGCTCCACCGGGCCGCATGTGCACTTCGAGGTGCGCTACAAGGGCGTTGCGCAGAATCCGAACCGCTTCCTCCAGGTTTCGGCCGCCTCGATCAAGGCGAAATAAGCGACCGTTTCAAACCTGCCGCTCCCGGTCCCGCGCGCGAGCGCCGGTGCCGCGGCGACGATAGATTCTTCTCCGCGGTGATCGCGCCAGTGCCGTGATCGCGCTGCCGAATCCGGCCTGCATGCGCCTCGGCGCGCGCGCCGTCCCGCTGTTGTCGAAGAACCAGGCCGTTCCCGCCGTTTAGGCCAGGGCAGGCATGGTAAAATTCGCGCTTCCTTCCTGATCCTCCCCCATACCCGTTAATGTTCACCCGCATCCTGACCCGTATTTTCGGCAGCCGCAACGACCGGCTGATCAAGCGCTACAACAAGTCGGTGCAGCGCATCAACGCGTTCGAGCCTGCCATTTCCGCGCTCACCGACGAGGCGTTGCGCGCCAAGACGGCGGAATTCAAGGAGCGCCTGGCCAAGGGCGAGGTACTGGACGATCTGCTGGCGGAGGCCTTCGCAGTGGTGCGCGAGGCGGCCAAGCGCGTGCTCAATATGCGTCATTTCGACGTGCAGCTGATCGGCGGCATGATCCTGCACGCGGGCAAGATTGCGGAGATGCGTACCGGCGAAGGCAAGACCCTGGTCGCCACGCTGCCGGCTTATCTGAACGCGCTGTCGGGGCTGGGCGTGCACATCGTCACGGTCAACGACTACCTCGCCAGCCGCGACGCCGAATGGATGGGGCGCGTCTACCGCTTTCTCGGGCTTTCGGTCGGCGTGAACCTGTCGCAGAGCGCCGCCGACGTGAAGCAGCAGGCTTACGCCTCCGACATCACCTACGGCACCAATAACGAGTTCGGCTTCGATTACCTGCGCGACAACATGGCGATGCAGGTGGCGGACCGCTACCAGCGGCGCCTCAATTTCGCCATCGTCGACGAGGTCGACTCCATCCTGATCGACGAGGCGCGCACGCCGCTGATCATCTCCGGCCAGGCCGAAGACCACACCGATCTGTATTACCGCATGAACGAGGTGGCGCCGCTACTGGTGCGCCAGGCCGAGGAGGACGGCCCGGGCGACTTTTCCATGGACGAGAAATCGCGCCAGGTGCTGTTGACCGAAACCGGCCACGAACATGCCGAAGAACTGCTCGCGCGCGTCGGCCTGTTGCCCGAGGGGCGCAGCCTGTACGAACCTTCCTTCATCAACCTGATACACCACCTGTATGCGGCGTTGCGCGCGCACAACCTGTTCCTGCGCGATACGCACTACGTGGTTCAGGAGGGCGAAGTCATCATCGTCGACGAGTTCACCGGGCGATTGATGTCGGGACGGCGCTGGTCCGACGGCTTGCACCAGGCGGTGGAGGCGAAGGAGAACGTGTCGATCCAGAACGAGAACCAGACGCTCGCCACCATTACCTTCCAGAATTATTTCCGCATGTACGCCAAGCTCGCCGGCATGACGGGTACGGCCGACACCGAGGCCTACGAGTTCCAGGAAATCTACGGGCTGGAAACGCTGGTGGTCCCCACGCACAAGCCGATGGTGCGCGACGATCGCGAAGACCTCGTATACCAGACGATCGCGGAGAAGAACGACGCCATCGTCGATGCGATAAAGCATTGCTACGAACACGACCAGCCGGTGCTGGTCGGTACCACTTCGATCGAGAATTCCGAACTGCTCTCGGGCATGCTGGAAAAGGTCAAGCTGCCGCACCAGGTGTTGAACGCGAAACAGCATGCGCGCGAAGCTGAAATCGTGGTGCAGGCCGGGCAGCCGAAGATGGTCACCATCGCCACCAACATGGCCGGCCGCGGCACCGACATCGTGCTCGGCGGCAATGTGGAGCGCAGCATCGATATGCTGCGCACCGCAGAGGACGTGGACGAGGCGGAGAAAGAGCGCCGCATCGTGGTGATGCGCGAGGAATGGCAGAAACTGCACGCCAAGGTCATCGCCGCCGGCGGGCTGCACATTATCGGCACCGAGCGCCACGAATCGCGCCGCATCGACAACCAGCTGCGCGGCCGCTCCGGCCGCCAGGGCGATCCGGGTTCCTCGCGGTTCTATCTGTCGCTGGAGGATCCGCTGCTGCGTATTTTTGCCGGCGACCGCGTGAAGTCCATCATGCAGCGGCTCAAGATGCCCGAAGGCGAGGCGATCGAGAGCTCCTGGGTGTCGCGCTCGATCGAGTCGGCGCAGCGCAAGGTCGAAGCGCACAACTTCGACATCAGGAAGCAGCTGCTCGAGTACGACGACGTCGCCAACGACCAGCGCAGGGTCATCTACGAGCAGAGAAACGAATTGCTCGAGAGCGCCGACGTCACCGAGACCATCACCTCGCTGCGCCAGGGCGTGGTGAGCGATATTTTCCGCGCCCACATTCCGCCCGAAAGCGTGGAGGAGCAGTGGGACGTGTCCGGCCTGGAGAAGGCCATCGAGGCGGAGCTGCAGTTGGACATTCCGCTGACATCCTGGCTCGAAGGCGACGCCAACCTGGACGATCAGGCGCTGCTGGAAAAGACCGTTGCCGAAGCCGACCGCCTGTATCAGGAGAAATTTTCGCTCGCGCCCCCAGAAGCGCTGCACCAGTACGAGCGTTGGGTCATGCTCACCAACCTGGACCAGCACTGGCGCGAGCACCTGGCCGCGCTCGACCACCTGCGCCAGGGCATACACCTGCGCGGCTACGCGCAGAAGAATCCGAAGCAGGAGTACAAGCGCGAGGCGTTCGAACTGTTCGCCAGCATGCTGGAAAGTGTCAAGCTGGAAGTCACCAAGACGCTGTGCGCGGTGCAGGTGAATTCGGAGACCGAACTGGCCGAAGCGGCGGCGGAAACGGCGCCGGCGGTCGAAAACGTCAAGTACCAGCACGCCGGCTACGACGAGGCGCTGGCGGCGGATGCGGCCGAGGCGGAGCAGAAGGCCAAGGAGCGGCCGTTCGTGCGCGAGATGGGCAAGATAGGCCGCAACGACCCCTGTCCCTGCGGATCGGGCAAGAAGTACAAACAATGCCACGGGAAATTAACTTAGAGCGCCCAACGGTTTTACCGTTAGGCGACTCAATTAGGGGAGCGCGAGGGGAGGTGTCCCCTCGCCTCGTTAGCTTATCCTAGGCCGGAGACAGCCATGGCCGTGAATCTAGTACCGCCAAAACCGGAAGATCTGTTGCCGGTAAAAGGCTTGACGCTGGGCGTCGCCGAGGCCGGCGTGCGCAAGGCAAATCGCAAGGATGTGCTGATCATGCGGCTCGCCGAAGGCGCGAGCGTCGCCGGCGTGTTCACGCAGAACCGGTTCTGCGCCGCGCCCGTGATCGTGTGCAAGGAGAATCTGGCGCGAGCGCGGCCGGTGCGCGCGCTGCTGGTGAACACCGGCAACGCGAATGCGGGCACTGGCGACGACGGCCTCGTGCGCGCAAGGCTGACCTGTTCCGAACTGGCCGCAGCGCTAGCTTGCGACAGTTCGCAAATCCTGCCGTTTTCCACCGGTGTGATCATGGAACCCCTGCCGGCGGACCGCATTGTCGCGGCGTTGCCGCGCGCCCTCGCCGACTGCCGCGAGGACAACTGGGCGCATGCGGCCGAGGCGATCATGACCACCGATACCGTGCCCAAGGCCTGTTCGCGCCGGATCGTTCTCGAGGGCAAGCCCGTGACCGTGACCGGGATGGCGAAGGGCGCGGGCATGATCCACCCCGATATGGCGACCATGCTCGGCTACATTGCAACCGACGCGGCGGTGACACCGGCGGCGCTGCAGCACATGCTGAAGCTGGCCGCGGCGCGCTCGTTCAACCGCATCACCGTGGACGGCGACACCTCGACCAACGATTCTTTCATGCTGATCGCGACCGGCGCCGCTCGGACGCCGCTGATCACCAACGAAACGCAACCGGACTATGCGGCCCTTGCGGCGGCGGTGACCGAAGTCGCAGTCTGGCTGGCCCAGGCGATCATCCGCGACGGCGAAGGCGCGACCAAGTTCATTACGGTGCAGGTGGACGGCGGCAAGAACGAAGCCGAATGCAGCCAGGTTGCCTATGCGATTGCGCATTCGCCGCTGGTCAAGACCGCGTTCTTCGCCTCCGACCCCAACCTGGGGCGCTTGCTCTGCGCCATCGGCTATGCCGGCATTGCCGACCTCGACGTGGGCCGGGTGCGCCTGCATCTGGGCGACGTGCAGGTGGTGAGCGGCGGCGGCCTGGATCCGGCCTACCGCGAAGAAGACGGCCAGCGCGTGATGCAGCAGAGCGAAATCACGGTGCGCGTGGAACTCGGCCGCGGCTCGGCCCGGACCACGGTGTGGACCTGCGATCTGTCTCACGACTACGTTTCCATCAACGCGGATTACCGCAGCTAGCGCCTGACGCCAATGACCGAACTGTCCAAATTTCTGCAACGGGCCGAGGCGCTGGTCGCTCGCCTGGAAGTACTCCTACCTGCAGTGCAGCCGCCGGTCGACTGGAACGCGAGCATCGCCTATCGCTGGCGCAAGGCGGGCGGGCACGGCCATCTGCAGCCGGTGCCCCATCCGCACAAAATCCGGCTGTCCGATCTGTCCGGCGTCGATAGGCAAAAGCGCCTGATCGAGCAGAACACGCGCCAGTTCGTGAGCGGCCTGCCGGCCAACAACGTGCTGTTGACCGGCGCGCGCGGTACCGGCAAGTCGTCGCTGGTCAAGGCTGTGCTGAACAAGTTCCACCGCCAGGGTCTGCGCCTGATCGAAGTGGACAAGCACGACCTGGTCGACCTGCCGGACATCGTCGATCAGATATCGGTGCGCAGCGAGCGCTTCATCATCTTCTGCGACGACCTGTCATTCGAGGCGGCCGAAGCCGGCTACAAGGCGCTCAAGGTGGTGCTCGACGGTTCGATCTCGGCAACCTCGGAAAACGTGCTGATCTACGCTACGTCCAACCGGCGCCACCTGATGCCGGAGTACATGCAGGAAAATCTCGAATACAAGCACGTCGGCGAAGAGATCCATCCGGGCGAGACCTCGGAGGAGAAAATTTCCCTGTCCGAGCGCTTCGGACTGTGGGTGTCGTTCTATCCGTTCGACCAGGACGATTACCTCGGCATCGTCGAGCACTGGCTCGCCGAACTGGGCTGCGCGCCGAAGGATATCGCGGCCACGCACGAAGAAGCGCTGCAGTGGGCGCTGTCGCGCGGCTCGCGCTCGGGCCGCGTCGCCTGGCAGTTCGCGCGCGATGTCTCGGGCCGCCTGCGCGCCGCCGCCGCGCCGCGCACCAAGCGCGGTTGAATAAGCGCTTATCACGATATGAGGGGATATCTCCCCTCATACTCCCCTGAATCAGGCCATTTCGATAATTCTGAAATGGCCTCGAAGTCTTCAATTGCCCCTCCCGTCGAAGTCGTCGCCGCGGTGATCGAGCGGCAGGACGGGACGTTCTTGCTGGCGCAGCGCCCGGCCGGCAAGGTCTACGCCGGTTACTGGGAGTTTCCCGGCGGCAAGGTCGAACCGGGGGAGCCGCTCGCAGCGGCGCTGTCGCGCGAGCTGCACGAGGAACTCGGCATCGACGTCGAGCGCGCCTATCCCTGGATTGTGCGGACCTACGCCTATCCGCACGCCAGGGTGAGGCTGAATTTTTTCCGCGTGCGTGCCTGGCGCGGCCTAGCCCATGGCAGGGAGGCGCAACAGCTCGCGTGGCAGCACCTCGCCTCGCTGGACGTGGCGCCGCTGTTGCCGGCCAATGCGCCGGTGCTGCGCGCGCTGCAGCTGCCGTTCGAGTACGCCATTACGCGCGCAGCCGCAATCGGAGCCAAAGCGCAGTTGCGCCGGCTCGACGAGCGGCTGGCGCAAGGCCTGAGATTGATCCAGGTGCGTGAAAAAGGCATGCCGGCGGCGGCGCTGGAACGCTTCGCCAGCGTGGTGATCGCCCGCGCGCGGCCGTACGGCGCGCGGGTGTTGATCAACGCCGACGTCGAACTCGCGCTGCGACTGGGCGCGGACGGCGTGCATCTCACCGCGGCGCAAATGGCGCGTCTGCAGCAGCGGCCGTCGCTGGATTGGTGTGCCGCCTCCTGCCACGATGCGAAGGAACTCGCGCGCGCGGTGCGGCTGGGGATCGATTTTGCAGTGCTCGGTCCGGTCGGGGCGACGCCGACGCACCCGGATGCGCAGCCGCTGGGGTGGGAAGGGTTTGCCGCGCTGGTGCGGGGCAGCGCGGTGCCGGTGTACGCGCTGGGCGGCATGGCGCCGGACCAGTTGGAAACCGCCTGGCGCCACGGCGCGCAGGGCATCGCCATGCTGCGCGGGAGCTGGCAGGGCGCGTGACGCCTAGAGGCGCGGAGCGGCGTCCGGAGACTAGCGGTGCTTTTGTTGAGGTTAGGCGCGTCGTAGGCACGAGCCGTTAAGCAGCCCGCGCTAGCATCATGCGCGGGCGGTCCCTAAGGCGCGTCCGGTTCCGACCCGTCTGACCTTGCGTCCGGATCCTCGTCGTTGCCCTTGACCGCCACGCGATAGTCCTCGTTCGCCCAGGCACCGAGGTCTATCATCTTGCAGCGCTCGGAGCAGAACGGGCGAAACGGCGATTCCGCTCCCCAGCGCACGGGAGCGCTGCAGCGCGGGCAGCTGACCATGCGGATTTTCTGCGTCACAGATTACACAGCGTGAGTTCGAATTCCACGTTCGACGTGCTGGTGTGCGGGCGCACGTCGTCGCCGAAGATCGCGAAGCGGATGTTGAGCGCGTATTTGTTGGCGCTGATCTCCGGAATCGACTCCGAATGCTGCGGCAGGCGGATGCCGACCATCTGCACCACCCTGCCGCCCAGCATCTGCTGATACAGGCCCTGCTGGGCGACGACCGTGGACGGTTTGCCGCTCTCGCGCAACAGCCGCAACACGATGGCTGTGGCGTCGCGCAACGGATACAGCGGGTTGATCCAGCCGTGCAGGTCGAAGGCGCGCGAGCCCGAATCCCGGTGCAGCCAGTAGTGATACGAGGGCAGGTCGAACTCGCACACGCCGCCGGGTATGCCGGTGCGCTGCTTGATCGACATCAGCCATTCGTTCTCGCGCAGATATTGGCCGATCTTGCCGGTCATGTTGAACAGCGCGGAACTCGCCTGCTCGATCTCGGCGATCACCTGGTTCAGCACTTCCTCGGAGATTTCCGGGTTGTTGCGAAAGGACAGCAGCACCTGTTTCTGCCGCTCCAGTTCCTGCAGCAGGTCCGATTTGAGGTCGGCGCGGCCCGCCACTTCGAGAACCTCGAACAGCGTGAGCAGCGCTGCGTGATGATCGAACGCATCCTGGCGGGCGAGGAAGAAACGCGCGCGGTCGAACAGATCTTCCAGGCGCAGCAGGGTGCGGATGCGCTCGTTAAATGGATACTCGTAAGTGATCACTATCGCGCTAGTTGTCCAAGGTGAGCCCGGGTTTTAAAGATTTTGACCGATTCGTCAGTAATTTACAACTTCATCCGCTGTCGGCGGCAAGCCGCAGATAACGCCGGTGCAGCGCCTCGACCTCCCGCCGCAGCTGCGCCTGATCCCCGCTGTTGTCGATCACGTCGTCCGCGGCGGCGAGGCGCGCTGCGCGCGTGACCTGGGTCGCCATGATGGCGCGCACCTGTTCCGCGGCTATCCCGCTGCGTGCCACGACGCGCTCGATCTGCATTTCTTCAGGGCAGTCCACGACCAGGATACGCTGGCAGCGCCGGCGGTAATCGCCCGACTCGACCAGCAACGGCACCATCAGGATCACGTACGGACTGCTTGCGGCCAGGATGCGTTCGTTCGAGCGCACGCGTATCAGGGGGTGGAGTATGGCCTCGAGCCGGCGCTTTCCCGCGGCATCGGCGAATACCAGCTCGCGCATTCGCGGGCGTGCCAGCGCGCCTTCGGCGGTGATGTAATCCGCGCCGAAAGCGGCGCGGATCGGCGCTATCGCGGCCCCGCCGGGTGCGGTGAGTTCGTGCGCGATCGCGTCGGTGTCGACGACCGCCGCCCCCAGCTCCCCGAACACCTGCGCTGCAGCGCTCTTGCCGCTGCCTATGCCACCGGTGAGTCCTACGATATAGGTCATGGACAGGCGGGCTAGAGCAGCTGCAGGTAGGCGTAAGTCAGCCACTTGCCCCAGAACAGCGCGACCGCGCCGGCCACCGCGAGATAGGGCCCGAACGGAATCGGGACGTTGCGTCCGTGCTTGGCGATCAGCATCAGCGAGACGCCGGCGATGGCGCCGACAAAAGACGAGGCGAGCACCACCAGCGGCAGCATCTGCCAGCCCAGCCAGGCGCCGATGGCGGCAAGCAGCTTGAAGTCGCCAAAGCCCATGCCTTCCTTGCCTGTAACGATGCGAAATCCCCAATATACGCACCACAGCGAGAGATAACCGGCGGCCGCGCCGATCACCGCGGAGCGCAGATCGACGAAGGTGCCGCCGAGGTTGAGCAACAGCCCGGCCCAGATGAGCGGCAGGGTGATCGAGTCCGGCAGCAGCTGGGTATCGAAATCGATGAAGGAGAGCGCGATCATGCACCACAGAAATGCCATCGCTGCGAACGCGGCGAGGCCGAAGCCGTAATGCCACGCGGCGTAAGCGCCCGCGAGTCCGCTCAAGGCTTCGATCAGCGGATAGCGCGGGCTGATGCGCGTGCCGCAGGCCGCGCACTTGCCGCCCAGCGCGAGATAGCTCGCAAGCGGGATGTTCTGCAGCGCCGTGATCGGGTGCGCGCAGGCGGGGCAGCGCGAGCGCGGCCGCGCCAGGCTTAAGGCCTCCTGTTGCGGCGGCGTTTCGCCGCGCAGCTCGGCGCACTGGAGTTCCCAATCGCGCTGCATGATCTTGGGCAGGCGGTGGATCACCACGTTCAGGAACGACCCCACGCACAGTCCGATGGCGAGGCAAAACCACGGAAAAACGGCGGGATGCGTCAGTGGCCCTAGCGACGCCATAGGCCCCGCGGGCGCAGAGCGGAACAAGACGGCGAACGGGGGGCGCGCTTCGCTGCTTGTATTGCCACCCCGTTGCCGCCCGCGCTAGACAGCCTGGCCGAGCTTGAAGATCGGCAGGTACATTGCGATCACCATGCCGCCGATCAGCGTACCCAGCACGACCATGATGACCGGCTCCATCAGGCTGGAAAGCGCGTCCACGGCGTCGTCCACCTCGGCCTCGAAAAAGTCGGCGACCTTGGACAGCATGCCGTCGAGCGCGCCCGATTCCTCGCCGATCTGTACCATCTGGATTACCATGCTCGGAAACACGGCGGTGTCGGTCATGGCGACCGTGAGGCTGGATCCGGTGCTGACCGCCTGCTGAATCTGCTTGGTCGCGACGAGGTAGACATAGTTGCCCGAAGCGCCGCCCACCGAATCGAGCGCCTCCACCAGCGGCACGCCGGCCGCGAACATGGTCGAGAGCGTGCGCGTCCAGCGCGCGATGGTCGAGATGCGGATCAGGTGGCCGAATACCGGCGCTTTGAGCAGCAGCTTGTCCATGAAGATTTGCACCGCGAGCGAACGCTTCCACGAATACATGAACCCGTAGATGCTGCCGAAGATCAGCGGGAAGATGATGTACCAGTATCTGACGAAGTTGTCCGATATCGCCATCACCACCAGGGTCGGCGTCGGCAGGTCGGCGCCGAAGCTGGTGAACACCTGCTTGAACGCGGGAATCACGAAAATCATGATCACCGCGGTGATGATGAAAGCGACCCCGATAATTGCGATCGGGTAGAACAGCGCGGACTTGATCTTGGACTTGATCGCCTGGGTCTTCTCCTTGTACGTCGCCAGGCGGTCGAGCAGCGATTCCAGAATACCGGCCTGCTCGCCCGCGCCGACCAGGTTGCAGAACAAGGGGTCGAAATACAGCGGGAACTTGCGGAACGCCTGGGTCAGGCTGGAGCCGGTCTCGACGTCGGTCTTGATCGCCATCAGCAGCCGCGCGACTGCCGGATTGCTGTGGCCTTTGCCGACGATGTCGAAAGACTGCAGCAAGGGCACGCCGGCTTTCATCATCGTGGCGAGCTGGCGCGTGAATAGCGTGACGTCTTTTTCGGTGACGCTGCCCCCGGTTCCGGCGCGCTGCTTCTTGACCTTGGTGACCAGGATGCCCTGGCGCCGCAGCGTCGCATTGACCACGGCCTCGCCTTGCGCGCGCAGTTCGCCCTTGACGATCTTGCCCTGCTTGTCCTTCCCTTCCCAATTGAAGGTGAAGTCCTTGATCTTGTCTCTCGCCGCTGCCGCTGTGGCCATGTTTTCCTCCGACGCTTCCCGACGGCGCCTATTGTATTACCGGTGCATTCATGATGCACTGCCCGTGGCTTTTTGTAAAGCCTGAGGTTGTTCGTCTAATCTATTGAAGATTAAAATATTTTGACTGAAATATTGCTCGCGTATGCGGACCTTGCGGCGCCTGCGCCAGGTTCACGCTTGTTCTGTTGCGGCCAGCGCCTCGGCCTTGGGCTTGAACAGGCGGACCGTCCTTACCACGCGGTCCTGGGTCTGCACGATTTCCATGGGGACGCCGGCAATTTTCAAGCTGACGCCGGCTTCCGGAATGTCCTGAAAATGTTCGACGATCAGGCCGTTCAGCGTCTTCGGTCCGTCGAGCGGCAGCGCCAGGCCGAGCTTGCGATTGAGTTCGCGCAAGGGGCTCGTCCCCTCGACCAGCGCGCTGCCGTTCTTGTCCCAGGCGCGTATGCTTGCGACTGCGGGCGAGTTGGTGGTGAACTCGCCGATGATCTCCTCGATGATGTCCTCCAGCGTCATCAGACCCTGCAATTCGCCGTACTCGTCCACCACCAGGGCGAGCCGCTGGCGGTTCTCCTGAAAATACTGCAACTGCGCGAACAGCGGTGTGCTCGCCGGAATGAAATACGGCTCGGTCAGCAGTTCCGCGAGCTTGTCGCGGTCCATTTCGCCTTCGCGCATCAGCGCCAGCACTTTGCGTAAATGCAGGATGCCGGCAATGTTGCCCAGTTCGCTGCGGTACACCAGCAGCCGCGTGTGATAGCTGGTGGCGAGCTGTTCGGCGATGCGCTCCAGCGGCGCTTCCAGGTCGACCGCTTCGATATGCGCGCGCGGCGTCATCACATCCTCCACCGTGACGCGCTCGAGATCGAACAGGTTGACCAGGATGCTGCGGTGTTTTTTCGGGATGTAGTGGCCCGCCTCCAGCACCAGCGAGCGCAACTCCTCGGCGGTGAGGCGCTGCGGCTCGCCGCCTGCGGGCGGCTTGAAGCGCAACAGCGTGAGCAGCGAGGAGACGAACAGGTTGACGAACCACACCACCGGATAGAGGACTTTCAGCAGCGGCGTG
>Ga0334722_10000241_pt1 | contig 83981 bp, 83 predicted proteins | sample C3_bottom_MG_FD_207210 | JGI IMG/M metagenome (GOLD analysis project Ga0334722, IMG submission 207210) | Sediment microbial communities from Yellowstone Lake, YNP, Wyoming, USA - C3_bottom | ecosystem: Environmental > Aquatic > Freshwater > Lake > Sediment | place: USA: Wyoming | collected...
GATCATGTTGTTGACGAACGCGCTCTCCTTCATGCCCCGGTAGAGGATGGCCGCCACCACCAGGCCGATGAACGACGCGGGCACATTCCAGAAGCCTGGCACGGACGTCACGCCGTCACCAAGCAGCACCCGTTCCCAGGGTCCCTTGGTGAAACGCAGCAGCGTATCGGAGACCTCGAGGCCCAACGTCTTGTGCATCAGACTCAGGAAGTAGCCCGACCACGAGGCGCTGACCGTCACGGCGCCGAACGCGTACTCGAGAATCAGGTCCCAGCCGATGATCCACGCGATGAACTCGCCCATCGTCGCGTAGCTGTATGCGTACGCCGACCCCGCCACCGGGATCATCGACGCCATCTCGGCGTAGCAGAGCCCGGCAAAGGCGCACAGGATGCCGCCAATGACGAAGCTGTAGACGATGCCCGGGCCCGCGTAGTTCGCGGATGCCGTGCCGGTCAGCGAGAAGATTCCCGCGCCGATGATCGCGCCGATCCCCAGTGTCGTCAGGTTGAACGCCGACAACGTGCGCTTGAGCTGACCGCCGGCGTGCGCCCCGTGCCCGGCTTCGCCGGCAAGCGGGTCGTTGGCGTCGGCGATAATCTTGTTCAGGTCCTTCTTGATGAACAAACCAGCCATGTGATGGGCCTCCGCACCGAATCTGGACAGACGGCCAGCCGCCGCCGGTGAAACTCCGACAGTGCACTGGCAAGTTCGGGAATTATACAGGCGATAGGCGCTAGGCGATAGGCGGAAGGACAAACGGGACAGGCGGAAGGGCGAAGGCGGAAGGGCGAAGGCGGAAGGGCAAAGACGGACGGGCAAAGACGGACGGGATTGGACTCTCCCCCTTCGCCTTTCCCCTCTTCCCTGATTTCTATGCGCTGGCGGCTTCCGCGTCGCCGTTGGGCTTGGGTTGGCTCAGCAGGCGTTCCATGAAGCCGGTGCCCAGCCGCCCGGCCACGAAATCCGGGTCCTGCAGGATGCGCAGGTGGAGCGGGATCGACGTCTTGATGCCCTCGATCACCATCATCTCGAGGGCGCGCTTCATGCGGGCGGTCGCCTCGGCCCGATCCCGGCCGAACGACATCAGCTTCGCAATCATCGAGTCGTAGTACGGCGTCACCGTGGCCTCGGCGTACATGGCCGTGTCCACCCGGATTCCCGGGCCGCCCGGCACGCTGAATGTCCGGATGTAGCCGGGCGACGGGATGAACGTCTCGGGATCCTCGGCGTTCACCCGGCATTCGATCGCGTGCCCGGTGAAGACGATGTCCGATTGCCTGAACGACAGGCGCTCGCCTGCCGCGATCTTGATCTGTTCCTTGACGATGTCGATGCCCGTCACCAGCTCGGTGACGCCATGCTCCACCTGGAGGCGCGTGTTGGTCTCCATGTAGTAGAACTTGCCCTCGCCGTCGAGCAGGAACTCAAACGTCCCGGCGTTCGTGTACTGCACGCGTCGCGCGGCATCTACGACGATCGCCCCCATCTTCCGGCGCATCTTCTCGCTCAGGACGGGCGATGGCGACTCCTCGACGAGCTTCTGGTGCCGGCGCTGAATCGAACACTCGCGCTCGCCCAGGTGCACGACGTTGCCGAAGTGGTCACCGAGAATCTGGAACTCGATGTGGCGCGGGTTCTCCAGGTACTTCTCCACGTAGATGTCCGGCACGCCAAACGCGGCCTCGGCCTCGCGCGAGGCGGTCCGGTACGACCGGGAGAACTCCGACTGGTTTCGGACAATGCGCATCCCGCGGCCGCCGCCACCCGCCGTCGCCTTGATGATCACCGGGTAGCCGATCTCGTGGGCCATCTGGATGCCCTGCTCTTCGCTCTCCAGGCTTCCCTCAGTGCCCGGCAGCAGCGGCAGGCCCGCCTTCTTCATGGCCCGGCGCGCTCTGGCCTTGTCGCCGAGCAGCCGGATGACCTGGGGATTGGGGCCGATGAACTTGATGTGGCAGGCTTCGCAGACTTCCGCGAGATACGCGCTCTCCGACAGGAACCCGTACCCGGGGTGGATGGCGTCCGCACCCGTGATCTCGGCGGCGCTGATGATCGCCGGGACGTTCAGGTAGCTCTGCGCCGAGCGCGGCGGCCCGATGCAGACGTCCTCGTCCGCGAACCGGACGTGCAGCGCCTCCTCGTCGGCCTCGGAATACACGGCCACCGTCTTGATGCCCATCTCCCGGCACGCCAGGATGACGCGCAGGGCGATCTCGCCGCGGTTCGCAATGAGGATCTTCTTGAACATCACTTCACCTTGATGGCGAAGAGACGCTCGCCGTACTGGACGGCCTGACCATTCTCCACGTAGATGGCCACGATCTCGCCCTCGTGGTCGCACTCGATCTCGTTCATCAGCTTCATCGCTTCGATGATGCAGAGCACCTGGCCCTTCTTGACCTGCGCGCCGGTCTCCACGAACGGCGGCGCACCGGGCTCGGGCGCGCGGTAGAACGTCCCGACGATCGGCGACTTGACGATCGCCATGTCGGCCCCGACGGGTTCGGCATTGCCGGCCGGCCGGGCCTCGGCAGGCCTGGACGCGCCCGCCCCGGGCGCCGGCGCGACGGTCACGGCCGGCAGCGGCTGGTAATGGTGCGCCGGCGCGTGCACCACGTGCGTCTCGCCCGCTTTCTTGACCCTGACCTTGACGCCTTCGACTTCCAGCTCGAATTCCGCCAGATCGTGCTCGCGAACCAACTCGAGAATGTGCTTGATGTCTTCCAGGTTCATTGGGCTATACCACCAGGAGCTTTCGGGACACGTTGGTCAGCAGTTCCACGCCGCCGTCCACCACCGCCACATCGTCCTCGATCCGTACTCCGCCAAATCCCGCCACATAGGCGCCGGGTTCGATCGTAAAGACGATGCCCGGCTCCAGGGCCTCGTCGCGTGCGACCGGCGCCACGCCCGGCACGTCGGCTCGGGCGGGGCCCACCCGCGGTTCCTCGTGAATCTCCAGGCCGAGCCCGTGTCCGGTTGCATGGCTGAACGCCGCGCCGTAGCCGCGCCGATCCAGCACCGATCGGGCCGCCCGATCCACGTCACTGACCCGGATTCCGGGCCGGGCCGCCGCCAGCGCGGCACACTGCGCCTCCGCCACGGCCTCGTAGAGGCGCTGCGCCTCTGGTGCCGGATTACCGACGCAGACGGTCCGGGTCAAGTCCACGCAGTATCCGTCGTATATGCCCCCAAAGTCCAGTACCACCAGGTCACCCGGGGCCAGCGGCCGGACGCCAGGCCGGGCATGCGGCAGCGCGGAATTTGGGCCGGACGCGACGATCGTTTCGAACGAATTCCCCTCGAACCCGCCCGTTTTCAGCCGGAAATCAATGTCCGCCGCCACCTGCCGTTCGGTCAGCCCGGGCCTGATCGCCGCCAGCACTCCCTCGGCCACCCCATCCAGCAGCGCTCCGGCGCTCCTGAACGACGCAAGTTCGGAGGTGTCCTTGCGGAGACGCTCGGCTTCGACCGCGCGGCTGACCGGGACCAGCTCGAGCCCCTCCGCCCCCGAGAGGGCCGACGCCAGGCCCTGGTAGCGCCCGAATGACACGTAAGCGGACTCAAAGCCGATGCGGCCCCACCCGCCGTCGATGAGGATCCGGCCCAGCGTCGCGTCGTACGTCGGATCGACCACGACCAGGCGGAAACCGGGGCACATCGGCTCCACGGCCTCGCGCACGCTGGTCACGTAGCGCCCATCGGTGATGAACACGACCTCGCGCGGCGTCAGGACCACGATGGCCGTGCTGCCGGTGAATCCGGTCAAGTACCGGATGTTCGGGACATGCGTGACGACAAGCGCGTCGAGCCGCCCGTCGCCAAGCGCCCGCCGCACCCGCGTGTGCCGGTCGCTCAACAGTGCCGCAGTGAGGTTGGACATCTCGAGACCTTTCACGGGGCGAATGGGGGACGCGGCTCAGGACCGCGCGGCGCCGTAGAGGCGGGCGCGCCGCTCTGCCATGATGGCTTCGAGCCAGCGGTGCAAGTAGGACGACACGCGCCGCGCGCTCCCCTGCTCGGGGTTCTCGGACCCCTCCCGGGGCGGGCCCGCGAACCTGGCGCCGGTCGGCGTGGCTGGGGCCGGAACCCCGCGCTGGCCGGTTTCCCGCTTGAGATCGCGCACCAGTTGCTCGATCCCGGGGTCGTTGCCAGCCAGCTCAAACGCGGACTTGAACTGTTCCAGCGCTTCAGGTAGTTCGCCACGGCGGCGGTGCAGTTCGGCCAGTCCCCTGATAGCGGCGAGGTTCTCCGGTGCCTGCTTGAGGACATCCGACAGTTCGCGATACGCGCCGTCCAGGTCACCAAGTTCAAGCAGGGAGCGGCCAAACGTCACGCGTGCGGACAGGTAGCCCGGGTGCCTGGCCAGCCCCGCCTGGGCCGTCGAGACGGCCTCGCGGAACTTCCCCGCCCGTCGGTATTCTTCGGCAAGCTGGGCGAACGCGATCGAGGCCGGATCCTTCTGGAGCCGGCCTCGGAGTTCGTCGATGCGGGAGGGATCGGAAGGCGCCATCCCGTCTATTCTACCTGCAGAGCTTGACGGTCAAAGACTGCGAGGTGGATGCCGTCTGGCCGGCCACGTCGGTCGCCGTCAACTTGATGACGAACGTCTGGGCCTGGGCCGAGCCCGCGCCCGTGCACCCGGCGAACGAGTGGCTGACCGTGGAGCCGGAGCCCGTCGTGCCGTCGCCAAAGTCCCAGGCATACGTGGTGACGGTATTGGGACCGGTGGTGCCGGTGCCGTCGAAGTAGACCGCCTGCGATCCGGACGGGTCGCTGGGCGAGAACGTGAACTGCGGGACGAATCCGGTGCCGGTGACGGCGACTGACGCCGCGGTCGCCCACGAATAGCCGCGGTCGTCGATCACCGTCAACAGGACCGTGTACGGCGTCGGGCTGGGCGCAAAGCGGTGCGTGATGAGCGCGCCGGTCCCGGTGGAGCCGTCGCCGAAGTCCCACGCGTAGCCGACAATCGAGCCGACCGCCACGGAACTGCCGGTGGCGTCGAAGTTCACGTTGCCGCCGGCCAGCGGGCTGGACGGCGAATAGGCAATGACGGCCTTCGGCATCACCGCCGGTGGCACGAGCACGATGGTCACGCTGCGCGGGACCAGGCCGTTGGCGTCGGTCCCGAGCGGCGCGGCGTAGATCACGACGGACTTCAGCACCTCCGACGCGGTCCTGGGGGCCGACGGCGAGGTGAACTGCACGCTGGCCCGGCCGTCGGCGCCGGTCGTGGCCTGCGCCGCAGACAGGGCACCATTGGCCGCGGCGAGTTGGAGCGGCAGGCCCGCCACCGGCGCGCCCTGCGCGTTGCGAGCCAGGATGACCACCTGGGCCTGGGACGCCCCGTCCTGCGTCAGGATGTCCGGACTGGCGGTCATCGTGATCGCCAGGGACATCTCGGACGGGCCGGTCAAGGATGGCGCTGCCTGCGATCCGATCTTGCAGCCCAGCCCGGTGGAGACAGCCGCGAGGGCTGCCAGGATGGCGATGACGTGTGTCTGTCTCATCGTGGTCCCGCCTATACCACCGGGTCGGCCCAGTCGCTGAAGTTCACCGAGACCGTTCCGGTCACCGAGACGGCATTGCCGTTCTGGTCCTGGCCGTAGAAGGTGATGTACGCGATGGTGGAAATCACGCTGGCGCCGCCGTTGTTCTGGAGGGCGCTCAGCGGCATCTCGAGCTTGGCCTGCGCGCGCACCAGCACGAACGTGAGCGACAACCCGTTGGCGTCAATGGTGGCCGTGGCCCCCCCGTCGAATGGGGACGGCACGTCGACGCCGGGCGTGTTCCGGCCGTCGGCACGGACGAAGTCCACGTGGTAGCGTGTCACGGTGATCGAGTTGGTCCACGTCGGCAGCGTCGGCGCGTTGGCCGTGCCGATGTCCTTGACGGCCATCCGCAGCTTGACGATGGCCATGTCCTCGTAGATGGCCCCCTTGGTGATCACGTCGGACTGCACCGCGTTGGCGGGCGACACGTTCGGCGCCGAGCCGGGGTACGCCAGCAGCGAGTCGATATAGATGTACGACGGCGATTTGCTCGCCGTGTTCTGCTGGCCGCACGATACCGCGCCCGCCAGCACCAATGCGATCGCCGCGACCGTCATGCCGCGCGCCGCCCACCGATGCATCCATCCTGCCCGCATGTGCCTGCTCCCTTGTTGGCGTCCGGACCTACTTCTTGATCCTCGGTGTGATGAAGATCAGGAGTTCGCGCCCCTCCGTCGTCGACGTGTCGCGCTTGAACAGCCATCCCAGCAGCGGGATGCGCGAAAGGCCGGGCACGCCGTCCTTTCCTGTCGTCTCTTGCGACGTCGTGATCCCGCCGATCACGATCGTCTCGGTGTCCCTCACGAGCACCTGGGACTTGGCACGCTGCGTGTCGATGGGCGGGATGCCGTTGACGCTGCGGCTGTAGTCGGGCGTGGCATTCTCGAGGAACACGTCGAGGATCACGGTTTCCGACGCCGTGATCTGCGGCTTCACCCTCAGCGTGAGCGCCGCGTCCTTGAAGTTGACGGTGACGGTGTTGTTTGAAATCGTCTGGATGGGGATCTGCACCCCCTGAGTCATTTCGGCCTCGATGTTGTTCTGCATCATCACCTTGGGCTGCGACAGCAGCTTGGCGTGGCCCGCGTGCTCGAGCGCCGAGAGCGCCACGTCGAGGTTGAAGGACCCGTTGAGGGTCCCCATCGCGAGGCCGATGCCGGACGTCGCGCCGGTGACCGGCAGGTTGGCGCCCGACGGCACCTGCGTCGAGGTGGTCGGATTTCCCTGCGTGCCGCCCGTGCGGCCGCTGACGCTGGCCGTCGCGGGGAACGCCAGGCCCGAGGTGTTCCCGAGTTCCCCGATCATGCGGCCGTTCACGCCCCACTGCACGCCGAGCGCCCGCGCACTCTCGCGGTTGACCTGCACGATGCGGGCCTCGATTTCCACCTGCGGCTCGGCACGGTCGAGCGTGGCGATCAGGTCTTCGGCGTTTGCGAGGGCGGCCGGCAGGTCCGTCACGATGATGGTGTTGGTGCGCTTGTCGAACTGCACTTCGCCGCGCGTCGTGAGCACGCTCTTCTTCAGGAACGCGGAGATATCTTCCGCCTTGGCGTAGCTGAGCGCCCGGGTCAGCACCTTGAGCTGGCCGGACATCGCCTGGGCGTCTTTCAGCTTCTGGCGCGCCGTCTCCTCGGCCGCGAGCGTCTCGAGGGGCGCGATGCGGACCACGTTGTTCTCGACGACGTAGCCGAGCTTCTTCGAATTCAGGATGATCTCGAGCGCCTGGTCCCACGGCACTTCTTTCAGTACGACGTCCACCGTGCCGGAGATCGACTCGTCTACGATGACGTTGAGGCCGCTGATCTCGGTGAAGCTGCGCAAGACCGCGCGCAGGTCAGCCTGCTGGAAGTCGAAGCTGATCAGGTGCCCGGTGTACTGCTTGGGCGGCGGCGTCGCGCCGATCGTCTGGGTGCCGGCCGCCCTGGTATCTGACGGCGCGGCAGGTGCCGGTGACGGCTGCGTCGCGGGCGCGGCTGCCGGCGCCGGCGCGGCCGCGGCCGGCGGCTGCGCGGCGGCAACGGGCGGCTGGACGACAGGCGCGGGAACCGGCGGAGGCGTCTGCGGAACCGGCTGGGCAGGCGGTGGTGCGGCCTGCGGTGTGGGAATCTGCGTGGCCGGCTCCAGCAGGATGCTGACGCCGCTGTCGGTCTTCTCCACCACGTGCGAAACCGGGTACTTCAGGTCGATCACCGCGCGCGTTACCAGCGGCTTGCTGCTGTTGATGGCGACGCGGATCCTGTCGATCGGGCCCTTGCCGACCTGCGTGACCGCGGGCACCTTCGTCTGCACATCCGGCAGATCGATCACCAGCCGCGCCGGCAGCCCCTTGGTGGGGGCAATCGACGACGGCTTCAGGATGCCGGTTCCGGTCAGTCGCACGCGCGTGCCTTCCGGCCCGCTCGTCACGTCAATCGCGGTCAACGTTCCGGCCGCCTTGTCGGCCGGAGCCGCCTGCGTCGGCTGGGGCTTGGCGGGCGTGGCTTGGGGCGCGGGCGCCGAAGCGCTCTGGGGCGCGGAAGCGGACGGGGAACTGATCGATCCGCCGAACTCGACCAGGACGGAATTCCAGCGGCTGCGGACGGTGGGCTTCCCGGGCCGGGCCAGCGCCAGGCGCACGCGCGTCAACGTGGCGCCGTCCTCGGCGCGGCCGGGTTCGATCCGGACGCTGCTGACGGCGCCGCCGGTCGTCCCGGTCGGGCTGATCGACGTGGTGGTGACGTTGCGGAGGTCGACGATCACGGTCATCGGGTCGGGCTGCGTCGTGACGTACCCGACGGGCTCGTTCGTTTCGATGATGACGGACGTGGCGGGCCCTTCAGTCAGCGTCGACACGCTCACGAGGCGTGCGAGGCCCGCGCCGGGCGCGGCATCGACGTGCGCCACGACCGCGACGGCTCCAGCCAGCAGGCACGCGAGCGCGCCTGCCCGCGGCATCCAGCGTTGCGACGATTCTCGGCGGACCCTCGACATCACGGGCTCCCTCCCCACGGTCACTTCCCCTCGACCATGGCGCGCAGACTCTTGCGCACCTCACGCTGCTTGGTCACCGACAGCGGGTCATTGACGTCCTGCATCAGGATCACCGTGTCCGCCGTGATGGCCCGGACGTAGCCATCCAGCAGGCGGTCGTTGACCCGCACCAGGTACGTCTTGTTGTCCACGCCCTGCACGAGCGCCACGTGGTCCCCGCGGCTCTGCAGCACGCCCTTCAGCGTGATTTCGTTGATCATCAGGCTGCCGAGCCCGGCGAGCGGCTTGCCGTCGGGCCGGCGGATCGTGTCGCGGCCGCGCCGCAGCAGGCTGACGAACGGGTCCCGGCGGTTCTCGGGGTTGTACGCGTAGGCCGGAGGCGCTGCCGCGGCAGGCGTCTGGGCCGACGGCGGCGACGCCGGTTTCACCTGCCGCGGCCTGTCCTGGCCGCTGGCCGCCACGGCCACGAGCAGGAACGCGAGGACCAGGTGTCTCATTTCGCCGCTCCCGCTGCCGGGGCTGCCGCGGGACCCGCTGCCTGACCGGGCACCGCGGCGGCCGCCTTGGCCGGGTCGAGCAGCACAAACGTCATGGCCGTGCACGCCACGGTGATCGTCGCGTTCACGTCCGGCTTGTCCTTCGCCTTGATGTGGACGTCGCCGATGTTGATGATCCGCGAGAAGCGCGAGATCCGATCGAAGAACATGCCGAGGTTGTGGTACGTGCCTTCCAGTTCCATGTCGATCGGCCATTCCGCGTGCATCTGGCGGGTGACCACCTTGGCGGGCTTGAAGAGCCGGATCGTCAGGTTCGACTGCGTCGCGAGCGTCTGGAGGTTCCTGAGCAGATCGCCGAAGTCTTTTTCTTCGGGCAGCACGGCCTTGAGCCCGTCGAGGCGCCCCTGGAGTTCCGCCACCTGGGCTTTGAACTGCGGGAGCTTTCCGGCGACCGCATTCCCCTTGCGAATCTCGAGCTTCAGCGTCTCGATCTGGCTCTGCTGCTCGGCCTGCTCGTTCTGCAGCGGCATCGCGTAGAAGTAGTAGAACGCCGCCACGCCCGCGACGGCGATCGCGACAAACAGCCCCACTTGGCTGTACCACGGCAGTTTGTTCAGGCTCAGGTCCATGGGCTAGCCGTCGTATCGGGGCGAAACCCGCCCGCCTTTACCAGAATTGCACGCCATCACGCCCCCGGCTGCGCGAAGCGCGCCTTGATGCTGAACTTGATCAGCGTCGTCTCGACGCCCTGGATCTGCTCGATCTGGCTGTCGACGATCTCCACGGGCTTCTTGAACCACCCGGACGCCTCCAGGTTCCCGACGAAGTCCGAGAGCGACGTCAGGGCGATGCACCGCCCCTCGATCGTCAGCTCGGGCCCCTTCTGGTCCAGCTGCGTCAGCCACATCGCCTCGGGCAGGCCGCGGCTGATCTCGTCCAGCATGTGCACCGGGCCGCTCTGGCCTTTCCGCAACTGCTCGATCAGGGCCACGCGCTGCATGAGCTGGGCCTTCTGGTCCTCGAACTGCTGCACCTGGACGATGGTGGTCCGCAGCCGCTGGCTTTCCTGCTGGGCGTACGCCAGGTCGTCCGCCAGGCGGGTGCTCTCCCGCTGCAGCGACCAGTACCACCACGCGACGCCGGCCGCCCCCACCACCAGGATCAGGGTGCACGCCAGCGTGATCTTCTGTCCCGACGCGTCGAACGACGACGCCACGCGTTCGCGTTTCTTCGGGCGATCGCGATCGGAACCGAGGAGGTTGATGCGGATCATCGGTCTCCCTCCCGGCGCAGGGCGAGGCCGACGGCGACCACCGCGGTCGGCGCGATCTCGTCGACGGACACGCCCAGCCGCGCCTCGTCGAATTCGATCCGGCGGAACGGGTTCAGGGCATCGACGGGCAGGCCGAAGCGCTCGCCGAGCGCGGCGAACAGGCCGTCGATGCGCGACGAGCCGCCGCACAACATGATGCGGTCGAGCCGGTCGGTCGTCGCGGTGGCGCGAAAGAAGTCGAACGTCTTCTGGATCTCGAGGAGCACGTTGTCCGTCACGGCCCGCAGCACCGGGGCGAGGTCCTCCGATGTGACGGTGGCACTGCCGCGCGCGCACTTGGCCTGCTCGGCCTGCTCGAAGGGCAGGTTGAACTCCCGCTGGATGGCCTCGGTGAACGCATTGCCGCCGATCGAGATGTCGCGGGTGAACAACGAGGTGCCACCCGCCACGATGTTGATGTTGGTTGCACTGGCACCGACGTTCATCAGCACGTGCACGACGTCGGGGTCGATGTCGTAGTTGGCCTCGAAGGCGTTCTGGATCGCGAACGCGTCCACGTCCATCACCACGGGCGTCCGACCCGCCTGGGCGATCACGCCGGTGTAGTCACCGATCTTGTCCTTCTTGGCGGCCACCAGCAGGACGTCCATCGAGGTCTTGCCCGCCGTGCCGCCGGCGTCGAGGATCTGGTAGTCGAGGTTCACGTCCTGCACGTCGAACGGGATGTACTGCTCGGCTTCCCAGCGGATGGACTCCGCCAGCTCGGCATCGGTCATCTGCGGCAGGCTGATTTTCTTGACGATGACGGCGTTGCCGGACAGCGACCCGGCCACGTCCCTGGTCTTGGAGCCCGCGCGTTCGAGCGCGCGGCGCACCGCGTCCGCCACGCCGGCCCCGTCGATGATGGCGCCGTCGACGATGCTGTCGGGCGAGATGGGTTCCGTGGCGAACGCCACCACGCGCTGGACCTTGCCGGCGGTCTTGAGTTCGACGGCCTTGGCCGCGCTGGATCCGATATCGAGCCCGACCAGCGTCCGTGTCTTGCCGATGCCAAACACCTTGGCGCCCCTGCCTTTCCGACGCCCGGCGGCGTCGCTCGCGGCCAACCGGCTCCGCAACTGCCTATCGGCCAGCCACTTCCGGCCGTCCGACCGCACGACGGCGTGCGGCAGACACCTGCCACACCAACCTCGTTTCCCCTTATCGGCGGTATACTGAGATTCCTACAGCGTTCGTTGCACACGATTGCACGGAGGCTGGCGGCGGTCGTTCCGCTCGAGAATCTCCCCTGCCGTCCGATGGCAAGTTTCTTGACAGGACGCGAAACCACTGCTACGATTTTGGTTTGCCGTCGCTTGAAATTGACTGACATATAGGGACTTGCAGATGCGAACGTATACGGCGAAACCCACGGATATCGAACGGCAGTGGCACGAGATCGATGCCGACGGACAGGTGCTCGGTCGCATTGCCACGCGGACCGCGAAGATTCTCATGGGCAAGCACCGCCCGACCTACACCCCGTCGATGGACACGGGTGACCACGTGATCATCGTGAACGCGAGCAAGGTCAAGCTGACCGGCCGCAAGGAAAACGACAAGATCTACCGTCGCCACAGCGGTTACGAAGGTGGCTTGCGCGAGGAACGTGCCTCGGTCGTCCGGGCCGCGAGACCCGAGCGGCTGATCGAAGAGGCCGTCCGCGGCATGCTGCCGAAGACCAAGCTGGGCGACGCGATGTATCGGAAGCTGAAGGTCTATGCGGGCGACAAGCATCCGCATGGCGCGCAGAAACCATCCAAGCTCGAGGTAGCGTAACTTGACTCTGATTCAGTACTACGGCACCGGGCGCCGTAAGACGTCGACCGCCCGGGTCTTCCTTCGGCCAGGCAACGGCACGATCTCCGTCAACCATCGCGAGTTCGCGAACTACTTCCCCACCGAGGTGCTGCGCACCGAGATCCGGCAGCCGCTGGTGCTGACCGAGACGGCGGACAAGTTCGACATCCTGGCGACGGTGGCCGGCGGCGGCATCGCAGGCCAGGCCGGCGCCGTGCGCCTCGGGATCTCGCGCGCGCTGTGCCGCTACAACCTGGAACTGCGCGGCGCGCTGAAGAAGGAAGGCCTGCTGACGCGCGACGCGCGGGCCAAGGAACGCAAGAAGTACGGGCTGGCCGGCGCACGCAAGCGCTTCCAGTTCAGCAAACGATAATCGGGACTTCGACAGGGTTGGAGGGAGATCGCTTGAGCGGAATCGCTATCAAGGAACTGCTGGAAGCCGGCGTCCACTTTGGCCACCAGACCAAGCGCTGGAACCCCAAGATGAAGCCGTATATCTTCGGGGAACGCAATGGCATCTACATCATCGACCTGGGCAAGACGTCGAAACTCTACCGCGAGGCGGAAGAGTTCGTCACGAACCTGGCGGCCGATGGCGGGACGGTGCTGTTCGTCGGTACGAAGCGGCAGGCGCAGGACGCGGTGGCCGACGAGTCGGCCCGCTGCGGCATGCACTATGTCAACCAGCGGTGGCTCGGCGGCCTGCTGACCAACTTCACCACGATCCAGCGCAGCCTCGCGCGGTTGCGCGAGCTCGAGGCGATGAGCACGGACGGCCGCTACGAGGCGCTCTCGAAGAAGGAAATCGCGGGGATCGAGAAGGAAAAGAAGAAGATCTCCAAGAACCTCGACGGGATCCGCATGATGAACAAGCTGCCCGACGCCATCTTCGTGGTCGACACGAAGAAGGAGAAGATCGCGGTCGACGAGGCACGCAAGCTCAAGATCCCGGTCATCGGCGTGGTGGACACCAACTGCGACCCCGAGGAAGTGGACTACGTGATCCCGGGCAACGACGACGCGCTCCGGTCGATCAGGCTGTTCACGTCGCGGATCGCCGACGCGGTCCTGGCGGGACGCGGCGTCCGGGAATCGGCCCGCGCCGAGGCGCAGGCGGAAGCCGACGCGGCGGCCGCCACCGAGCGCGCGGCCCGCGCCGCGGCGCGTAAGCCCCGGCCGGATGCGGCGCCGACGGCCCCGACTGCCCCGCCGGCATCGGCCTGAGTGAACTGACGCGCCGGCGCCTCGGGTGCCCGGCGTTGGCAAGGACATCCGCGCCGGCCGGAGTCATCTCCCAGGCCGGCGCTTCTTTTGTACATCGGAGACGGTAGCGACATGGCAATCACCGCAGATCAGGTCAAGACCCTTCGCGAGAAGACCGGCGCCGGCATGATGGAGTGCAAGGCCGCCCTCACCGAGACCAACGGCAACATGGACGAGGCCATCACCGCCCTGCGCAAGCGCGGCCTCGCCCAGGCCGGCAAGCGCGCAGGCCGCAACACGGGCCAGGGCCTGGTGAGCAGCTACATTCACATGGGCGGCAAGATCGGCGTCCTGCTGGAAGTGAATTGCGAGTCCGACTTCGTGGCGCGCACGGACGGCTTCCAGACACTGTGCAAGGAAATCGCGATGCACATCGCCGCCGCCGACCCGAAGTACGTCCGGCGCGACGACGTGCCGGCCGACGCCATCGAGAAGGAAAAGGCGATCTACCGCGCGCAGTTCGAGGGCTCCGGCAAGCCGGCCAACGTGATCGAGAAGATCGTCGAAGGCAAGATCGGCAGCTACTACAGCCAGGTCTGCCTGCTCGACCAGCCGTCGGTACGCGACCAGGCCGTCACCGTCGGCCAGATGGTGGCGGAAGCCATCGCCAAGACCGGCGAGAACGTCCAGGTGGCCCGCTTCAGCCGATTCAAGCTGGGCGAAGGCGCCGCCGAGTAACCTCCGGGCGTGCGGGGGACGGGCCGAGCGTCCCTCGCACATCGTACCGCATCGCTCGGCCCTCCCCCCTCTCCCCTCGTCCCTCGCCTATATCCGCCGCCCGTGGAATATAATCGGTCACGTATGATCGAATCGCCGTCCAGCGCCGCCTACCGCCGTGTCCTGATCAAACTGTCGGGCGAAGCCCTGATGGGGGAACAACAGTACGGCATCGATCCCAACATCGCGACGCAGATCGCCAAGGAGATTGGCGAGATCCAGCGCCTGGGTGTGCAGACGGCGGTCGTGATCGGGGGTGGCAACATCTTCCGGGGCGTGGCGGCCAGCACCAAGGGCATGGACCGGGCCCAGGGCGACTACATGGGGATGCTCGGCACGGTGATCAACGCGCTGGCGGTCCAGGACGCGCTGGAGAAGATCAACGTCACCACGCGCGTGCTCACGGCCATCGAGATGCGCTCGGTCGCCGAGCCGTTCATCCGGCGCCGGGCCCTGCGGCACCTCGAGAAGGGCCGCGTGGTGATCTTCGCTGCGGGCACGGGCAACCCGTACTTCACGACCGACACGGCCGCCGCGCTCCGCGCGATGGAGATGAAAGCCGAAATCATCCTGAAGGCGACGAAGGTGGACGGCATCTACTCGGCCGACCCGATGAAGGACCCGGCGGCCACCAAGTTCGACACGATCACGTACCTGGAAGTGCTGGAGCGGCAGCTGAAAGTCATGGACGCCACGGCGATCTCGCTGTGCATGGACAATCGCCTGCCGATCCTGGTGTTCAACCTGCGCACACCCGGCAACATGAAGCGGGCCATCATGGGCGAGCCCATCGGCACGACCGTGAAGATGTAGGAGGCGGAGTTACCACATATGGACGTTATCGATCTCAAGTCGCTGAACGCGGATCTGAAGAAGCGGATGGACCACGTGATCGAGCACCTGCGCCACGAACTGGCGGGCGTGCGGACGGGCCGGGCCTCGATCAACATCCTGGACCCGGTACACGTCGACGCCTACGGTTCCCGGATGCCGCTGAACCAGGTGGCCTCGCTGTCCGTGCCGGACCCGATGACCATCGTGGCGCAGCCGTTCGACCCGACGCTGCTGGGCGCCGTCGAGAAGGCGATCCGCGCGGCGGATCTCGGGCTCAACCCGAACAACGACGGCAAGGTGGTCCGCGTCCCGATCCCGATGCTCACCGAGGAACGCCGCAAGGAGATGTCGCGCCACGTCCACAAGCTGGCCGAGGACGCACGCAACGTCGTGCGGCAGGCCCGGCGCGACACCAACGACAAGCTGAAGAAGCTGCTCAAGGACAAGCTCGTGTCGGAAGACGACGAGCGCAAGGGCCTGACGGACGTGCAGAAAGTCACCGACGACCACATCAAGCTCATCGACGAACTCCAGAAGAAGAAGGACACCGAACTGCTCGGCAAGTAGCCCGGCCGCCGATGCCCGGCAGGGCGGGACGTTCCCGCCCTCCACTCCTCTCTCCCGGCCCCGAAGGACTCACCGTGTCATTCCTCACTCATCTCGAATGCTCCGTGCCGTGCGGCGCGCCCGCGCGCGATCCGCGCGCCAACAACCACCTGTGCACCTGCGGGATGCCGCTGGTGGCCCGCTACGACCTCGACCGCGCCCGCGCATGGGCGAAGGACAGCCTGAAGGGCCGCGAGCCCAACATGTGGCGCTACCGCGAGTTGATGCCGCTCGTGGACGGCGAGCAGCCCGTCACGCTCGGCGAGGGCTTTACCCCGCTCGTCCACGCCCGCAGGCTCGGCGGGTCGCTGGGCATGCCGGCGCTGTATATCAAGGACGAGTCGCTCAACCCGACCAACTCGTTCAAGGCGCGGGGCCTGTCCGCCGCGGTCACCAAGGCCCGGACGGTCGGCGCGACGGTGCTGTCGGTTCCGTCGGCCGGGAACGCGGCCAACGCGATGTCCGCCTACGCGGCGTGCGCCGGCCTCGAAGCCAAGGTATTCATGCCGAAGGACGTGAAGGTGCCGTTCATCCGCGAGTGCCAGCTCTACGGGGCCGACATCACGCTGGTGGACGGGCTCATCACGGACGCGGGCCGGGTGGCGGCCGAACGGGGCGGCCCGCTCGGGTGGTACGACGTCTCGACGCTCAAGGAGCCGTATCGCATCGAGGGCAAGAAGACGATGGGCTACGAACTGGCGGAGCAGATGGACTGGCGCTGGCCCGACTGGATCCTCTACCCCACCGGCGGCGGGACGGGGATCGTCGGCATGTGGAAGGCGTTCGAGGAAATCGAGCGCATCGGCTGGGTGACCGGCTGCAAGCGCCCGCGCATGGTCAGCGTGCAGGCCGAGAACTGCGCGCCCATCATCCGCGCGTTCCAGCAGGGGGCGGAGCGCGCCGAGATGTGGCAGAACGCGAGCACGTGCGCGGACGGGCTGCGCGTGCCGAAGGCGATTGGCGACTTCCTGATCCTGCGGGCCATTCGCGAGAGCGGCGGCACCGCCCTGAGCGTGAGCGACGCCGAGATGGTGGCCGACATGAAGGCGATGGGCGCGCTGGAAGGCGTGAGTGCGGCTCCCGAAGGCGGGGCCACGTTGTCGGGCCTGCGCAAGCTCGTGGCGCAGGGCGTGATCAAGACGCACGAGACCGTGGTGCTGTTCAACACGGGCGGGGCGCTGAAGTACCTGGATGTGTTGGGATAGGCCGAAGGGCAAGGGCGGAAGGCGGAAGGCGCGTTTCCCTTTCGCCTATCCCCTTTTCCCGTTCGCCTGACATGTTATAATCATCTGATAGTGGGCGGCTAGCTCAGCTGGGAGAGCGCCGCGTTCGCAATGCGGAGGCCGCGAGTTCGAGCCTCGCGCCGTCCACCAACAACTCCAAGGCTCGGACCACCGGTCCGGGCCTTCGTTATTTCCGGCTTACTGCTTCCTCTGACCGGATGCCTTGCTCGCCGACTCGACGGCGGACCGCGTGGCCGCGGCTAACTGCTCGGTCAACGTCTTGATTTGCTGCTGAAGCGCGGCAACCTTCTCGGCAGGCATCCCTGCGGCCAAGGTGTCGTACCCGCTCCGGACGACGCTCGCCTGCTGCCCGAGCGCATCGACCGCCGCCGCGCAGGCCGACGTAGCCATGCTCGCCATCGGGCCCTGTGCGTTCGTCTTCTTCGCGGCGGCCTGGGCTGCGGTGGTGCTGGCCAGCTCCGCCCCGAAGATCCCGAGGACGTTGCCGAGGAGGGTCGGCGCGGGTGCTGACGGATCCTTCACCAGTTTTACAAGATCGTCAGCCGCTCGCTTGGCGGAGTCCGGATGGACCGTGAGCGTCAGGCTCCACAGGCGATCGTCGGACGCCGGCGAGTTCTGGGCAGCCGCTGCCGCGACCGGCGCGGACTGGGACGCGGCCTTCCCCTGCGCTGACACCGTCGCGGTTGCCGCCAGCGCGACCAGGGTGACCGACAGGGTGAGCAAGACGCGTTTCATGGTTCTCAGCCTCGCGCGGGACGCTGCCCCGCCACAGAACAGACTGCAAACACGTGGCCAAACCCGCTGATGGCTGCCTATTGCACGCGGCTGCACGCGAATGCCCGGGTGGGCCGGCGTCGGTGAGACCACCAAGCCACGCCCGGTGTAGCTCACAAATGGCCCGTACGGGTCGCACCTTCCAAATCTGTAGCCCCACGCCACGTTCACCGTTTGCCAGGCTGGAGCCCGGCGCTCCAAGACGCCCTTCCGACTTTGCCCTTTCCCCTTCCCCCTATAGAATCCCCTCACCTGACCTTGGAGGACCCGGCATGACTGTTCGACGCCTGACGCTGACGATTTCTTTCGTGGTCGCGATCCTGCTGCTGCCCCGCATCGGTCTCACCCAAGGCACGGTGGCCGACTACAAGCGCGCCAGCGGCCTCCGCGAGAAGTACCTGGACGCGGCTGCCGGGATGCCGGAGCCGGCGCGCTGGATCGGCAAGACGAACCACTTCTGGTATCGACGCACCGTGAAGGGCGGGAACGAGTTCCTCGTCTACGAGGTCGACACGAAGACCAAGCGCCCGGCCTTCGATCACGTGAAGCTGGCCGCGACGCTCTCCAAGCTCGCGGGCCGCACGATCGCTGCGAGCGCCCTGCCGTTCAACAGCATCACCTTCGCCGATGGCGAGCGCGCCATCGACGTGACCTTTGACGGCGCCAACTACACCTGCAACCTGACGGACTACACCTGCCGCCGTCAGGAGCGCACGGGCGCATTCGAGCGCCGTCAGCCTGCGGCACCCTGCACGCCGCCGGCCGCCGACGATCGTCCCCGCCCCTCCCCCGACGGCAAGCGCGAGGCGTTCATCTCGAATTACAACGTCGCCGTTCGCAATGCCGGCGCCAAGGTGTGGACCATCTTGAGCACAGATGGCTCCGAGGGAAACTGCTACGAGTTGAACACGGTACGCTGGTCCCCAGATTCCGCGAAGCTCGTCGCCTATCGCGTGGTGCCTGGCTACCGTCGACTGGTGCATTACGTCGAGTCGTCACCCGAAGACCAACTCCAGCCCAAGGATTCTTCCCGGTTCTACGCCAAGCCCGGAGACGTCGTAGATCTCGATCAGCCCGTGTTGTTCGACGTCGCCAACCGGAAGCAGATGCCCGTCGAGAACACCCTGTTCCCGAACCCGTATGAGGTGCTCCGGGCCGAATGGCGCAAGGACAGCTCGGCCTTCACGTTCGAGTTCAACCAGCGCGGTCACCAGGTCTACCGGGTCATCGAGGTCAGCGCCGCCACGGGTCAGGCGCGCGCGATCATCACGGAATCCAGCGGCACGTTCTTCTGTTATTCCGGGAAGAAGTACCGGAAGGACCTCCAGGACGGCAAGGAGACCATCTGGATGTCGGAACGCGACGGCTGGAATCACCTCTACCTGTACGATGGAGCGAGCGGAACGGTCAAGAACCAGATCACCAAGGGCCCGTGGGTGGTGCGGGGCGTCTCGGCCGTCGACGAAGCGAAGAGGCAGATCTACTTCAGCGCCGGGCAAAGATCCCTACTTCGTGCACTACTACCGGATCAACCTCGACGGCACGGGGCTCACGCCGCTGACGACCGCCGACGCGAACCACACCGTCAGCTTTTCCGACAGCCTGGCGTTCTACGTGGATCACTACTCGCGGGTCGACATGGCACCGGTCGCTGAACTCCGGGCGACCACGGACGTCGCGGGCTCCGGGGATCCCATCGAGCGCGGCGACCTGACGGCACTCGGACAGGCCGGCTGGAAGGCGCCCGAGGTGTTGACCGCGCTGGCCCGCGACGGCAAGACGGACATCTGGGGCGTCATCTACCGGCCCTCGAACTTCGACCCGAAGAAGAAGTATCCGGTGATCGAGAACATCTACGCCGGCCCCCAGGGCTCGTTCGTCCCCAAGTCCTTTGCCGCGTTCAATGCCATGCAGGCCCAGGCCGAGCTCGGCTTCATCGTGGTTCAGATTGACGGGATGGGCACCTCGAACCGGTCGAAGGCCTTCCACGATGTCGCCTGGAAGAACCTCGGCGATGCGGGATTCCCCGATCGGATCCTGTGGCACACGGCGGTTGCCGCGAAATACGCGTCCTACGACATCGCCCGCGTAGGTATTTACGGCACGTCGGCGGGCGGCCAGAACTCGCTGGGCGCCCTGCTCTTCCATCCGGAGTTCTACAAGGCGGCGGTCACGGCCGCCGGCTGTCACGACAACCGCATGGACAAGATCTGGTGGAACGAACAGTGGATGGGCTGGCCGATCGGGCCGGAGTATTCCGCCTCGTCGAACGTGGACAACGCGTACCGCCTGGAGGGCGACGTCCTGCTCGTCGTCGGCGAGATGGACACGAACGTCGATCCCTCGTCGACCATGCAGGTGGTGAACCAGCTCATCAAGCACAACAAGCCGTTCGACCTGCTCGTGGTGCCGGGCATGGGACACGGCGCCGGCGGCGCCTATGGCGAACACAAGCGTTACGACTTCTTCGTGCAGCACCTGCTGGGGGTCACGCCGCCGGCCTGGAAGCTGTTGGAAGAGCCCAAGAAGGTGAAGTAAGGTTCACCCATGCCACATGCCTTTGTCTGCGACGCCATCCGGACCCCCATTGGCGCCTACGGCGGCTCGCTCGCATCGGTGCGCACCGATGACCTGGCGGCGATTCCGATCCGCGAGCTGCTGGCGCGGCACCCGGGCCTGGATCCCGCGCTCGTCGACGACGTCGTGTACGGATGCGCCAACCAAGCTGGAGAAGACAATCGCAACGTCGCACGCATGGCCCTGCTGCTGGCGGGGCTGCCCGCCTCCGTGACCGGCACCACCGTCAACCGCCTGTGCGGGTCGGGCATGGACGCCGTCGCCATCGCCGCCCGGGGCATCACCGCCGGCGAGCTGCAGATCGTGCTGGCCGGCGGCGTGGAATCGATGTCGCGGGCCCCGTTCGTGATGCCCAAGGCCGCCACCCCGTTCAGCCGCAAGGCCGAGATCTTCGACACGACGATCGGCTGGCGTTTCGTCAACGCGCTGATGCACGAGCAGTACGGGACGGACTCGATGCCGGAAACGGCCGAGAACGTGGCGGAGGAATACCACATCACGCGGGAGGACCAGGACCGCTTCGCCGCGTGGAGCCAGGCCAAGACGGCGGCGGCCCAGACCCGCGGCATCTTCGCCGACGAGATTGTCGGGGTGAGCATCCCGCGCCCGAAACAGGATCCCCTGCGCATGGACGCCGACGAGCATCCGAGGCCAAAGACCACGCGGGAATCGCTCGCGAAGCTGCCAGCGTTGTTCCGAAAGAACGGCACCGTCACCGCGGGCAACGCGTCGGGCGTCAATGACGGCGCGTGCGCCCTCCTGCTCGCGTCGGAAACCGCAGCCAGTCAGGCGGGGCTCACGCCGATGGCCCGGGTCCTGGGGGCGGCGACCGCCGGCGTCCCGCCGCGCATCATGGGCATCGGGCCGGAGCCGGCCACGCGGAAGCTGCTGGCGCGAACGGGACTGACGCTGGATCAGATGGACGTCATCGAGTTCAACGAAGCCTTCGCGTCCCAGTCGCTGGCGGTCACCCGGCAGCTGGGACTGGCCGACGATGACCCCCGCGTCAATCCAAACGGCGGGGCCATCAGCCTGGGCCATCCGCTGGGCATGAGCGGTGCCCGTCTGGTCACGACCGCCGCGTACCAGCTGGCCCGCACGAAGGGCCGCTACGCGCTCTGTGCGATGTGCATCGGCGTCGGCCAGGGCATCGCGATGATCCTGGAGCGGGTCTAGTCTTCCACCTGCTCCACGCGAGCCCCCAGCGCGCGCAGGTGTTCCACCACGCGTGAATAGCCCCGTTCCACGGTCTCGAGCGGGCGTACACGGCTCTCCCCGTTCGCCGCCAGGGCCGCGGCAATCAGCGCCATCCCGGACCGGAGGTCGCGGCCATCGAGGGCCCGGCCCCGCAGCGGCGTCCGGCCCGTGACGATGATCCGGTGCGGATCGCAGAGGAAGAAGTCGGCACCCATCCCGCTCAACTGCTCGAGCGCAAACAGGCGAAGCTCGTACATCCAGTCGTGAATCAGCGTGCGGCCCCTCGCCTGGGTCGCGAGCACGGCAAGCAGGCTGACGAAGTCGCTCGGGAAGCCCGGCCAGAGCCCTGTGGCCAGGCGGCCGAGGCCGACGGGCTGGCTCGGTTCGACCTGGAGCGCCAGAGGATCGACGGTGCAGTTCACGCGCATCCGCTGCAGCACCGAGACCAGCGGCTCGAGGTCGAGCGGCCGCGCCCCGAGGATCCGCGCCGACCCGCCCGTCACCGCCGCGACAACGGCCCAGCTGCCGGCCTCGAGGTAGTCGCCATGAAGCCGGTGCGTGGCGCCGCCGAGTCGCACGCCCCCTTCGATCCGGATGGTGGACGAGCCGGCCCCTTCGATCGGCACGCCCAGCTGCTGCAGGAATTCGCACACCTCGACCACGTGCGGCTCAACCGCCGCGTGGCGAAGCTCTGTCAGGCCGGGAGCGGCCGCGGCCGCCAGCAAGGCGGTCTCGGTGCCCGTGACCGACGCTTCTTCGAGGTACAACGACACGGGCTTCAGCCCGTCCGGAGCCTCGAGCACGTGCCCGGGAAGATCCAGCACGCGCGCCCCCATCGCCGTGAGGGCCTGGAGGTGCGTGGAGAGGGTGCGGCGCGTCGGGAAGTCTCCTCCCGGGTCTGCAAGCCTGGCCGCCCCGCGCCTCGCCAGAAGCGGTCCCAGCAGGAGCACGGACCCTCGCAGGCGTCCAACCTTGACCGGGTCCGGCGCGTCGGTGGTGACCTGCCGGCAGCGGATGCGCAGCGTGTTGGTACCGATGCCATCGACCTCCGCACCTAGATCCGCGAGCAACTCCACCATGACGTCCACGTCCCGGATCCGCGGCACGTTGGTCAGCACGCACGCCTGGTCGGTCAGCAGGCATGCCGCGATGAGCGGCAGCGCCGAGTTCTTGTTGCCTTCGACCTCTACGGTCCCCTCGAGGCGATGACCACCCTCAATGATCAGGGTCGACACAGTAATGCTCCACGGAAATCAGAATTCCCCGAGACACACAATCTCGGTACGCAGGTGCACGCCGAAATGCTCGTGCACAGAGTGGCGGCAGAGGTCGATCAGTTCGCGAATCTCGGACGCCGTGGCGCCCCCGGCATTGACGACGAAATTCGCGTGCACGGGCGAGACCAGCGCGCCGCCGATGCGGTGGCCCTTCAGGCCAGCGCGGTCGACCAGGGCCCCGGCCGACGCCGGGCACCCGTCCGGCAGGCGGTCGCGCTCCGGATCCGGGTTTTGAAACACGCACCCGGCACTCGGCAGCTGCAGCGGTTGGGTCCGCTTTCGATGCAGCAGTGACGCGCGGGCCACCGCACGCAGATCGTCGACGGGCTGACCCGGCGTGACGACAAAGTCCGCCGACAGCAGCACTTCACCCGACGTCTGCAGGCGGCTCTCGTCGTACGCAAATGCCATCTCACCAGCCGGCACGTGCAGGACGTCCCCCGAGCGCGCGAGCAGGCTCACGGACGACAGACGTTCGCCGATCAGCCGGCCTCCGTAATGCGCGTTGCCGCATACCCCGCCGCCGACGGTCCCGGGCGTGCCCGCCCAGGACTCGAGCCCACCCAGCCCGCGCAGGATCATCCACCGCACGAGACCGTTCAACGTGACGCCCGCGTCGGCCCGCACCGTCGATCCGCCGGCCATGACAATCGCCGACGTCCGTGCTCGAACCACCAGGCCGGTGACGCCCCGGTCCGACACGAGGATGTTGGACCCGCCGCCGATGACGGTCACCGAAACGCCCAGTGCGCGAGCGGCGCGGACCGACTGCACCAGTTCATCGGTGGTGCGCGCCTCGACGAACCACTCCGCGGCGCCCCCCACGCCAAACGTGGTGAACGGAGCGAGCGGCACTTCCCCCCGGAGCCCGGGCGGTGCCCCTGCATTCACCCAGTCGGCAGTCGTCAGGCCCGTCATCTCGAATCCCTGGGCGGCGCGCTGCAGACGGTCGCCCGGGACGGGTCGCTGCGATCCACCACCGCACGCGCGACGGCGGACGTTGGCCGGCCGCCCGCATCGATCGCGACCGTCGCGTAGTCCCCGCCGTCGTTGACGGCAATGTCCACCCGCACGACGTGCCGGCCGCGCCCGGTCACGGTTTCGGGATGCATCCGGTCCAGCGTGGCCCTCACCGTCAACTCGTCCAGTTGGCCCTTGGCGGCAGCGTCGAATCGCTCTATGAACACCTGCGGGCGACCGCGGCCACCTGTCTCGCCCACGACCGGCGAAAGCGGTTCGTCGGCTGTTATGTAGATGGATACCCTGGCTTCGAACGGTCGCGCGTTGTCCACGCGGACGATCATCCGCCCTGTCGACGCGTCGGACGACACGTCGACCCAGCCCTGGTTGGCGATGAGGCCGCATCGCGCGGCGTACGTGGCGCGGCTGATGGGCCTGATCGTCGCCTCGACCGGCACGCGGAATCCGGCGTCCGGGTCGACGGCTTCCGCATCAACGAGCACGCCATCGCTGCGGAACACGGCGACCAGAAGCCCGGCCGGCGTTCGCGCCACCTCCTTGCCGTCAAGTGTTATCGCCGCCCCGCCGCTGTCTGACGACACCCGGAATGGCACGCGGCACGAGACACCCATCCCGCCGAAGGCCGTCTGCGGGGCCGGTGCGATGTCCACGACGTCGGTCCCTCGCACGACCACCGCACCGCTGGGGGCACCGCGAACGCCGACCACGCCGAAGGGCCCCTGGGTGGGACCGGCGGCGTCGAGTGCGGCGCCGATGCCCGCGAATGCTCGCGCCACCGTCAGCGGCAGCACCCGAAGCGTTCCCGGCGTACCCGCGATGGCCACGATCCATCCCGGCTTCAACCTCCGCAGGTAGTCCCCCAGCGACGGCCCAAGCATACGGTGCGGGGCAAAGCGGTACCCGAACCGTTCCAGCAGGGACCGGCCACCGCGAAACGCATAGATCTCAAACCCCTGGTCCGCCAGACTGCGCAGCGCCACCGGGTCGGCTGGAGAGCGGCGGATGTCACGACCCCCTTGCGCCCGCTCGCCGAGCAGTTCGTAGAGCACGGCGGTGTCGGTCGGATAGTCCTCGCCGACGACCACGGCGCGAGACGGCAAGGACTCCATCAGCGCGTTGAAGTACGTGGTCTTGGCGGTTGCACGGCGATGGTCGTTCAGGGTGACATTCGAGTAGACCTGCGCCGCGGGCACGCCCAGGGCCACCACGACCACCACCATAACCGGCCCCCTGGCCCACCGGCCCGCCAGCTCGCCCGCGACGTATTCCAGCCCGGCGCCAGCCAGGGTCCAGCACGCAACGAACGCCGGCAGGACAAAGCCCTTGATGTCGGCGTCGATGTTCAGCGTGAGACCCAGCACACCCGCCGCGCCACCCGCCAGCAGCACGGCCTCACGCCAGCGGTATCGGCACAGCGCGACGAGCCCGACGACGGCCAGGAGCGTACTCACCAGTCCCAGTTCGGCGTACGTGAGTCTCGCGAGTTCGGGGACTCTCGCCGTCACCAGGTCCCACCAGCCGATCTGAAACATCGCGTCGGCGTAGCGACGGGCAGTGACGACGTCCCACAGTTCCGTCATGCTTGTCGCGCGTGCCTCGAGGTATGGCGCCTGCTGAATGGTCCGCAGGATGATGAACCCGTACTGGGCGATGCCGAGCGCCACGATCCCGGCGACGGCAGCGAGGACCTTCGGCCTCAGGCACGCCCGCCGGTCGGTTAGCAGTGCAAACGCGATGTACGCCGGCACCATGGCCACCGACGTCAGGTGGTTGCCAAACGCGACGGACGCGCACGCCACTGCGGCCAGCAGCAGGCCGGTTCGGCGAGTTCGTCCCCACCACAGCAGCGCGGCGATCGCCATCGCCACCAGGCAGGCGTTCAGTGAATAGACCTCAGCCAGCACCGCCTTCGACCAGTAGAGCGCGCCGAAGGCGAGGCCCAGTGCGAGCCCGGCGGCCGCCCACGTCCGGACGGCCAGTGCGCGCATGCTGGCATACGCCGCGACGGCCCCGAGCGCGGCGAACACCGCGGACATGGCGTTGATGCGGTACGCCAGCGTGCCAATCGGCAGATACGAGAACAGGTGCGAGATGAGGACGTAGGCGGGATAGCCGGGCGGGTGCGCGGTGCCGAGCACACGTCCCAGGAACGCGAACTTGGCCGAGTCGCCATCGCCGTCGCCGATTCCCGGGTAGAGCGTCACCAGGTACATCCCGAGCGCGAGCCCGCCAACCGACACCGCTCCGACGATGTCGGCGGTGCGGCTGGATGGCCGTGGCGGGTTCCTGGCAGTATTCGGCGATGACTCCACGATTGTCAGGCATTAATTCACGTTTGAGGCCGAGGGTCAATGCAGAGGGGAAAGGGCAAAGGGGAATGACTAGCGGCTGGAACTCGTGCTTTCCCCTTTTCCCTTCCGCCTTCCCCCTTCCCCCTTCCCGCTTCCCACTGTTGACAGTGCCGCAATCGGCCGACCACAATACCTCCATGGCTGTACCGCGCATTACTAAGGAAGATCTCAAGGCAAAGCTCGACGCGGCCGACGAAGCCGCCCGACCTGTTCTGGTAGACGTCCGGCTGAAGTATCCCTGGGAGCACAGCACGTTGAAGCTGCCCGGTGCGGTGCGCTACGCGCCAGCCGGTGGCCCGGCGCCCTCGCTGCCGAAGGATCGCGACCTGGTGCTCTACGATTCGGATCCGAACGAAATCACCGCCACGAGCGTGGCCGCGAGCCTCATCCCAATCGGCTATCGCATCTCGGTGCTGAAAGGCGGGATCGGCGAATGGGCTGGCGCAAACTTCTCGACCGAGACCAAGGAAGCGATCCGGCCGGCGCCGGCACCCGAGAAGCCCGCCGCCGAGAAGCCGGCCGCCGCTGCCACGTCTGCGGCGGCAGCGGCGCCTGCAGCCACGGCCAAGCCGTAGCGTCAACGTCCAGGTGGGCTGTGCGCGTCTGGCTCGTCATGGCCATCGTGTCGGCGATGGGGGCCGCAGCGGCTGCCCAATCGTCGCTCCCCACAGCCGAGGACGTGGCCACTGCCCTGGAGGCCAAGTACGCGGCCGTCCGTGACTTCTCCGCGGACTTCGTGCACAAGTACCGGGGTGGCGTCCTGCGCAAGGAGGCCACCGAGCGCGGGACGGTGCTCATCAAGAAGCCCGCGCGCATGCGCTGGACGTACGAGTCCCCAGAAAAGAAAGTGTTCGTCTCCGACGGCGTCCGGTTCTACTCCTACATCCCGGAAGACCGCCAGGTGATCGTCTCTCCCGTCCTGGAAGAGACGGATGCGCCCACACCCATGCTGTTCCTCATGGGCCGCGGCAGCCTCACCCGCGACTTCGTGGTCTCGCTGGCGGCGCCTGCCGGGTCCGCGGCAGCCACGTACAGCCTGAAGTGCACGCCGCGCCGGCGCGACGCCGACTACCAGTCGATGGTCCTCGTCCTGGATCGCAAGACCCTCGAGATCCGGTCGCTCATCACGACCGACGAACAGGGCGGTGAGTCGACATTTCTCTTCTCGCGCGTGAAGCAGAATGTCGGACTGGCAGACAAAGTGTTCGTGTTCGATATCCCGAAGGGCGTGGACGTCGTCCACCAGTCGGCTGGCATCCGCTGACGCGGGGCGCGCGGCGGTGCCGGCTCTAGCCCAGTGCTGCCAGTAGCTTCTCGTGGATCCCCCCGAACCCGCCGTTCGACATGACGACCACCAGATCGCCCGGCCTGGCCTCGGCCGCAATCACGGCGACGATGCCGTCGACGCCCGGGAGATGCCGGGCCCGGAGCCCCTTCGATTGCAGGTCGGCCACCAGGGCGTCTGCGGACAGTCGTTCCGCGTCCGGCAGCGATGATCGGAAGACCCCGGCAATGATCGTCTCGTCGGCGGCCCCGAAGGCCCGTGCGAACTCCTCCTGGAAGACGCGGCGGCACGATGACGCGGACCGGGGCTCGAACACCGCCCAGATCCGGCTCGCCGGGTTCGCCGCCCGGAGGGCCGCGAGCGTTTCGCGCACGGCGGTGGGATGGTGGGCGAAGTCGTCGTAGACCCGGACGCCCGCACGCTCACCCACGAGTTCCAGGCGGCGCCGCACGCCGTGGAATTGCGCCAGTCCCTCCCGAAGGGTGTCGGCCGGTACGCCCACGTCGGTCGCCACGGCCAGCGCCGCCAGCGCATTCCGCACGTTATGGACGCCAGCGATCGGCAGGAAGAAGGTCCCCAGGCCCGTCCCGCAGTGTTGCACCCGGAACTGCATCCCGCCGTCGCATGGCACGATGTCGTACGCCCGCCAGTCGGCGCCGTCGCCCAGCCCGACCGACTCCACCCTGCAGCGGGCGACCGGCTTCAACGCCATCGTGTCCGCGCTGTCCGCGCCAATGACCAGCAGGCCGTTGCGCGGCACCAGATTGACGAGGCGGCGGAACGCCAGGCGGATGGCGTCGAGGTCGTCGTAGATGTCCGCGTGATCGAATTCGATGTTGCCCACGACGGCGATGTCGGGCAGGTACTTCAGGAACTTCGCCGTCTTGTCGAAGAAGGCGCTGTCGTACTCGTCGCCCTCGATGACGAAGTCCCGTCCCGAGCCCAGCCGGAAGCTGGACCCGCCGGGCCCGAGGTCCGACACCACGCCGCCGACCAGCACCGACGGGTCGCGGCCGGCGTGGATCAGCAGCCATCCGGCGAGCGCGGTCGTCGTGGTCTTTCCGTGCGTCCCCGCGATGACGATGGACCGCGCACCCCACAGGAAATGCTCGCGCACGGCCTCGGGCAGGGAGCAATACCGGATCTTCCGGTCGAGCACTTCCTCGAGTTCCGGGTTGCCGCGTGAAATGGCGTTGCCGACCACCACGAGGTCGATCTCACCCGTGATGTGTTCCGGGGCATACCCCGACATGATGGCGATGCCCTGCTGCTCGAGAAACGTGCTCATGGGCGGGTACACGTTCTGGTCCGACCCGCGGACGTCGAGGCCCTTGTGCTTGAGCATCGCCGCAAGGGTGGCCATGGCGGTTCCGCAGATCCCGATGAAGTGCACGTGTTTCACGATGGCCCTGCTCCAGTTCCGGCGGCGTTACGACACCGGGGATTCGTCCACCTGCAACGACACCTGCGCACCGCGGGCGACCAGCGTGGCCTGCACGCCCAGCGGCAGCGAGACGGCGGCTCCCGGCGTATGTCCCGACTTCAGACCCCAGACGATCGGCCCCCGGTAGTTTCGCAGGCCACGCAGGACGCCATCCCGGGCCGTCAACTCCCCGTCGGCCTCGTCGCAGCCCGGCATTTCGCCGAAGATCACGGCCGCGGCACGGCGGAGGATACCGGCCTGATCGAGGTGCGTCAGCATGCGGTCGAGCCGGTACGGCCGTTCGTTGACGTCTTCGAGGAACAGGATGCAGCCCGGATCGGGGTCGAAGGCGTACGGCGTGCCGAGCGTCGCCGCCAACTGCGTCAGGTTGCCGCCGAGCAGCGTGCCCGACGCCTCCCCCGGCCGCAGCGTTTCGAGCGACGCGCTCCCGAGATCGGCCGTCTCCTTGATGGCGCCGATCGCGGACAGAAACGACAGGCGGTCGTAGCCCGCGGGTCCTCGCGAGAACCGCCCGGCGACCGTCGGCCCGTGGACCGCGACGATCCCGGCCCGGGTTGTCAGGTAGCTGAGCAGCGCGGTGAGATCGCTGTACCCCACCAGTAGCTTCGGCCGCGCACGCAGTTCGGCGATCGGCAGGAACGGCAGGAGATGCGCGCTCCCGTAGCCCCCGCGCACGCCGATGAGGCCCTTGATGGACGGGTCGCGCCACGCGGTCAGGACGGCCTGCGCCCGCATCGCGGCATCGCCCGCGAGGTACGAGTCGCGCGAGAACACGCTCTCGTCCCAGACCGGGTCGAAGCCCATCGTCCGCAACTCGAGGATGCCGGCGTCGAATTCGTCCCGAGGGAACGGGCTGGCCGGGGCGACAATGGCAATGCGGTCTCCGCACACGATCGGCGGCGGCTTCAGCATCCTCACGCGAACCGCCTCATCTCGGCGGCGATGGCCTGGTGCGCTTCGCATCCGACCACGTGCGGCCAGTCGGTCCTCGGCCGGCGGGCAGCCTCGCCCGACGGAATGAACCGCCCCTTCAGGCGCACATGACGGTCAACACTGGCCTGCGCCTGCACGTGCGGAAGCGTGCCGTCCTCCAGCGCGTGAACCAGCGCCTCGAGCGCCGCGTGCTGCACCTCGTAGTTGGGATCGCAGAGCAGAACGCCGTCATGCCCGGCGGCCACGGCCTTCACAGCGGCCGCGGGCGGCGGAAAACGGTCGGCGCAGCCCTTCATCCCGAGATCGTCGGTGAGAATGAGGTTGTCGAACGCCAGGCCCTTCCTCAACTCCTCCGTGACGACGCGTCGAGACAGGCTGGCTGGAAGGGTCTCGTCGAGCGACGGCACCAGCAGGTGGGCCACCATGACGCCGGCCACGCCGGCCGCGATCGCGGCCCGGAACGGCACGTACTCGACGGCCGACAGCCGGTCCGGCGGGTGCTCGACGAGCGGCAGCGCGTGATGGGAGTCGACCGACGTGTCGCCGTGGCCCGGGAAGTGCTTGGCGCAGGCGGCGATGCCCTCCGCCTGCATCGCCGAGATCATCGCCGCACCGAGGCGGGCCACCGCGGCCGGCGACGACGCGATCGCGCGGTCACCGATCGCGGGGTTGTCGTCCCGCGTCAGCACGTCGACGACGGGGGCAAAGTCGAAGGTCACGCCGACCGCGCGCATCTCGCGCGCCAGGGCGCCCGCGAACGCCCTGGCCAGGTCGTCGTTGTCCGATCGGCCGATGGCCGCGAGCGCCGGCCATTCGGTGAACGGCGCGCGCATCCTCGCCACGCGCCCGCCTTCCTGGTCAACGGCGACCCAGAGCGGCGTGTCCGGAAGCAGGCGCGTCAACTCGAACGAGAGCTCGGCCACCTGCCCCGGCGATTCCACGTTCCGCTTGAACAGCACGACTCCGCCCACGTTGAACGCGCGCACCAGCGAGCGCAGCTCCGCCGGCACCGTGCAGCCGGCGAAGCCGAGGAACGCGAGTTGCCCGATGTCCCGGCGCAATCCAGATGGCGACATGCGAATCCCATTATAATGGCCGCGTGCGTATCACCGCCTCTGCTCCGACCCGGATCGATCTCGCCGGTGGGACCATCGACATCTGGCCTCTCTACCTGTTTCATGAAGGCGCCGTCACGCTGAACGCCGCCATCAGCCTCCGCGCCCAGGCTACCGTGGAGTCCCGGACCGATGGCCGCGTGGTGATCCAGTCGACCGATACGGGCCGGCGGACCAATGTGGCCCACTGGTCGGAACTCGGCATGCCCGGCGAACTCGACCTGCTCGGCAGGCTGCTTCGCCATTTCAAGGCGGAGAACCTCACGCTCACGACGACGGCGAAGTCCCCGGCGGGCGCGGGCATTGCGGGATCGTCGGCACTCAACGTTGCGGTGTGCGGCCTGATGGCCCGCTGGAACCACCTGGACATCGAACCCGAGGCGCTGCTGGCCATCGCCCAGAACGTCGAGGCCCAGGCCATCATGTGCCCGACCGGATCCCAGGATTATCGCCCTGCAATGTACGGAGGCGTGGCGGCCGTCGAGCTGGGCGTCGAAGGGACGCGGCGGGTGGGGCTCAGCGTCGATCCCAAGGAACTCGAACGCCGCATCGTGCTCGCCTACACGGGCGCGCCGCGCAATTCCGGCACCAACAACTGGGAGATGACCAAGCGGCACCTGGATGGCGATCGGGACGTGATCGAGTGTTTTGACCGGATCCGCGACACGGCCGTCCGGATGCGCGCGGCCCTCGAGCGCGAACGCTGGGACGACGTGGGACGCGAAATCGCACAGGAGTGGGAAAACCGCAAGCGGCTCGCACCGGGTGTCACCACCCCGCAGATCGACAGCCTGATCGCCGGCGCGGCCGCCGCCGGCGCGACGGCGGCCAAGGTGTGCGGGGCAGGCGGCGGCGGCTGCCTGTTCTGTTACTCGGAGCCCGGGGACAGGGACCGCATCCGCGAAGCCCTGGCGGCGGGCGGCGCGCGGATTCTCGACTACTTCATCGAAACCGACGGCCTGCTCATCCAGTAGCCGGAACGGAGGGCACATGGACCCGATCGCCGAAATCAAGCGGCTCTACTACGCCACCACGAAAGCGACCGTCGCCAAGGACCTCGCGAAGGCCGTGGCGCTGCTGAAGACGCTGACGACGGAGGAAGAGCGCGAGCGGGCGGCCGTCTACATGGACGGGCTGTCGCAGATGCGTTCGGAGTGGGGGATCACGTCGGCGGATCCGCCCGTCAGGAAGCCCAAAGCCGTCAAGCGCCGCTGATCACCAGTCCGGGAGTGGTTACACAGTTGCAACCACTCCCGGGCTCGTTGCGAAATTGTAACCACTCCCGGACTGGCGACCCGGACTGGCGACCGATCTGGCGTCAGTGGCGCCGCGTCTGGGCCGCCTGCATCATCTTGCGCGCCAGCAGTTTCACCGGTTCGGCGATGTTCCGATCCGCCGACAGCGCCTTCACGTCACGCTCCACCAGGCGGTTTACGAGCCCCATCGAGATCGCGATGGGTGTCTTTGGATTGAAGGCCAGCGCCCGCACGACGGGATAATCCTTCGTCCACGCGCGGGACGTGCCAATCACGCGGAGCACGTCCTCCGACACGCTCGCCATCTTGGCATAGCTCTCCACTTCCTGCTCGGTCAGCCTGGGGCTGGCGAGCACGGCAATCGAGACGAGCTTGTTGGCGTCGCGAATCAGGATCATCCGCTCCTCGCGGTTGCCGCGCATGGCCACCTTGACCTTCCCGGTAATGGCCAGCTTCGAGAGGCGCTGGACCGTCGACTGGCGCGCGCCATGTTCGTCGAGCTGGTCAAGCACGTCGGGCGAGACGTCGCTGCGCTCCGGCTGTTCCGCGTCCTGGGGCTCCACCAGCGGAGCCTCCGCCGGAATCCCCGCGGCCGATCCGGCCGCCGTCGCGACGCCGCGCGCGTCGAAGAACTCCCGGATCTCGGCCGACACATCCGGGCCGGCGAGGAACCGCGTCAGAGGCTCGAGCGGGATCCGTTCAATGGTGTGAAGCGCGGCTTTTTGGACAGCCCCGTCGGGATCGCCAGCCAGCCATACCAGCAGTGCGAGCTGCTCGTGCGCGCGCGGTGCCAGGATGCCCCTGGCCGCCAGCATGCGTATGTCCGCCGCCACCTCGCCCCGCCTGAACAGGTCGAGCAGAGGCGTCTGGTAGAACGCGTCCATCGGCGACTATTGGATGAAACTCGATATCGTGTCGGGCTTGACGGTGGCCGACATCACCTGGCCCCTGGACCCAAGCGGCTTTCCCGGCCGGCCATTCAACGTCCACTGCAACGCCCCGGCATTGCCCGCGCTGATCGTCACGAAGGACTGCGCGCTGTAGGCCAGCTTCTCGCCCGGCAGCAGGATGCGTTCGAAGACGACCGTCTTGTCGGTTTCGACCCTCAGCCAGCAATCCGCATCGGTCGTGATCGTCACGGCGATCGCGCCAGCCGGCGTCGTGGCCGCGGGTGTGGCCGCGACAGGCTGCGCCGGCGTCTGGGCAGGCGTGGTCGTCGTCCTGGTCTCGGTGACCGGTGCCGGATTCGGCTCACCGGCGATGGGCCGCGCCTCCTGCGGCGCGGCGGGCGCCTGCGCAGGTGGGGCCGCCTGCACCGGAGCCGCGGCAGGAGTGGCGGACCGCGATCCGACCATCCGGTAGGCGAAGAAGACGATGACGATCACGATGATGCTCAGGCCCACGAGCTGCATCACCGTCGTCGCCGCGCGCCGGCCGCTCTCGTAGGCCTCGATGTCCTCCGCTTCCTTCGTCGACGGCATCTGCTCGGCGCCGGACGCCACGGGGAATTCGTCGATGAACCGCTCGACCACCATGGCCGGATCAAGGCCGATTTCCTTGGCGTACGACCGCACGAACGACCGCGAGAAGATCCCGCCGGGCAGCTTCGACACGTCGTTGCGCTCGAGCGCGTCCAGGACGCGGGCCGAGATCTTGGTCACGGCCGCCAATTGCTGGAGCGTCAGGCCCCGGCGCTCCCGAGCCTGCCGGAACATTGTGCCGAAATCGACCTGTGGTTCGTCTGCCATTGCTCCGGCACCAGGAATGCGACGGGCGCACGCCGCCCGCCACGATTGTAGCCTGCAATGTTAGGTGCCCAACCGCCGGGTGTCAAACGGAAGGGCACGGGCCAGGCGCTCGGCGTTACGGGCCGGGCGTTGGACCGTCGGTGCCAGGGGCCCGTCTGAAGAAACCGATGAACTCCGCCACGGCCGCGGCCAGGTTGAGGAGCCCGAGTCCGGATACGGCGCCCCGCACGTATCCATTCGACATGAACACGCCAAGGGCAGGCCACAGGTGAACGAAGTAGTTCCGGTCCCAGAGCACGGACCACGGCCCGAGGGTCAGCAACACCCCCACCTCGAGGAAGTACACGACGAAGATGAGGCGCGCCACAATGCTCATGCTGGGCCTTTCGACGATCGGCCACCAGTCTGCCCTGTTCCGATGCCGTCCCGCAACCGCGCGAGCCGGTCGGCCACATCCCGATAGCCGGGGTCGACCGACTGCAGTTCGAGAAACACGGCATGCGCCCGCGCCGGCTCTCCCGCACGTTCGAGTGTATCAGCCAGATCATAGAACAGCGTGTGGGCGGCCTGCGCCGACGGCGCAGGCGCTTCCGACGCACGTTCGAACCACGCGATCGCTTCGCCAGCATTCTCTTGCTCCAGCGAAATCCTGGCGAGCATCACGCAGGCCCGGAATCGCAGGCTGGAGTCGCGGCCCGCGCGCCGCAGGCACTCGACGGCGAGGGCTGTCCGGCCCTCGTTGTAATGCGTGGCGGCGGCATCGTACGCGCGCATCGCCTCGGCCTCGGCAAGGGCACGCCCCGATTCATCTCGCATCTTCAGGAAGACGGCGTCCAGGTCCGCGCCGGCGGTTCCCGCTTCACACTGCCCCGCAGGGACCGCGTCGACGGGATCCGGGCCGGCCAGTGCGTTGAGCTCTCCGACCAATTCAATCTCGATCACCCCGGAATCGGCGGGCTCCGGGGCGGCCGGCGTGAACCCCTCCCCTGTTTCAATCGGCCCGTCGACGGCGACCGACGCAGGCTCGGATTCCGGTGCGGGCTCCGGATCGGACTCTCCGTTGGAGGCGGGGTCGATGGCCGGGGCGAACTCGAGGGGCGGTAGGGTGTCTGCGTGCCCTGCCGAGTTCGGCGGGTCCGCGTCCAGGTGCGCCGGCAGGCCCAGGGACGCCGCAAACTCTGCGAGGTCGAACGCCTCCTGAGAGACTCTCCGTGGCTCGGCGTCCGCCGTCGCAGCAGGGTCACGCCGGCCGAGCCCCGTCAGCGCCTCTGCAATCTGCGCACGATGGCGTTCGACATCCGGCCTGAGTTCAGCCAACCGCTCCGCGATCGGCAGCGCTGCCTCGAATCGCCCGTCGGCCAGATAGAGATCTGCCAGTCGCTGTTCGACGTCGTAGAGCAGGTCATCGTACCGTCCGTCACGGCACACTCCGGCCTGTCGTTCGTATGCCGGCACGTAGCCTGGTGCCGCGGTGTGAAACTGCTCGATCACGCCGAGTGATCGCTCGAACTCGCGTCGGGTGGCCAGCACATCAAGCGCGCAGCCCACAGCGCGAAACCCGGCATCCACCGAAGTGTCCGCCAACGTCACCCCGAGCGCGGCCACGTCGTCAATCGCGTGGACGTCTCGGGCAATCAAGGCGGACAGTCTGGTGGCTCCGTCAGCCACGTTCCCCGACCGCAGGTCGCACTCCGCCATCGCCAGTTCGACCCGCGGCTCGGCCGCACCGAGGGCCGGCCGGAGCCAGTCGGCCGCGGAGCGGTACTGCTCCCGCGAGATGGCCACGCGAGCCAGCTGCAAGCGTGTCTCGACGTCGGCCGGGTCGCTCTCCAGCACCACCTCGAAGAGGCTGCACGCCGATTCCAGGCGGCCGGCCGCCAGCAAGGCGTTCGCGATGGCCTTCCTCTCCGCAGCCGATTGAGCCGAGGTCTGGGCGGCGTCGAGGTCACCCTGCCGGAGCAGGGTACTGGTGATCCGCTCCTGTGACTGGCGATCCGCGGGGTTGATCCTGACCGCTTCGCGCCAGGCTCGGAGGGCGTCCGCATCGCGCCCCTGGGCGGCGAGCGCGTCACCGGCGACGCGGAGGTTCTCGGACGCGCCGGTCGCGTCGCCGACTTCCGCCAGCATGCGGGCCGCCTCGAGCCGCCCGACGACGTCGCTCTCGTCGAGCGTGCCGTGCCGCCGGGCGATTGCCACGGCCCCGGCGCGATCGCCGGCGCGGAGCCGCCGCTGAAACAGCGTCTGCAGCATGCCGCGCGCGTCGGCGAGCAGGCCCTGCTTGGCGGCCAGGTCGGCCGCCCGCAGCATGGCGTTCTCATCGTCCGGCGAGATCTTGACGATCTTCTTGTAGAGCGCGGCGGCCTTGGACAGGAACCCGTCAGCCGCGAGCAGGTCGGCAATCCGCGCGTATTGCGTCACCGCCCGTTCGGTGCGGCCGGCACGGATGTAGAGATCGCCGAGCAGATTGGCGGTGTTCCAGTCGCGGGGGAACGCTTCGACAACGGAGGCGTACTCCTCGATGGCCGCGTCGAGCCGGCCCTGCCGCATGAGTTTCTCCGCGCGCCGAAGCGCTTCTTCGCGATCCATCTAGTCGTCGGTTCCCCGGTGTGCCGGCTCAATCGTATCAAACAGGCCGGCCGGCCGGAACGTGCGACGGTGAATTGGCGAATAGCCGTGCCGGGCGATCGCCGCCAGGTGGTCCGGCGTTCCGTACCCCTTGTGACGGTCGTACCCGTATCGCGGGTCCTCGGCGTGCAGGTGGACCATCAGGGTGTCGCGGTAGACCTTCGCGATGATGGACGCCGCCGCGATGGCGGTGCAGGACCGATCACCACCGACGACGCCGCGTTGCGGGATCTCGAAGCCAGGAATGGGAAACCCGTCCACGAGCACGACGCCGGGCAGCGGCACCAGGGCGCGGATCGCAAGCCGCATCGCCTCGAGCGAGGCCTGCCGGATGTTCAGCCGGTCGATATCGGCCGGCGACACCTCGCGGATCGCCCACGCGATCGCAGCCGTCTTGATGCGAGGCGCGAGGCGCTCCCGGGCGACGGGCGTCAGGAGCTTGGAGTCGGCCAGTCCCGGAACGGGACGGGCCGGGTCGAGGACGACGGCCGCGGCGACAACCGGGCCAGCCAGACAGCCGCGCCCGACCTCATCGGCGCCCGCCACGTGGACGAAGCCGAAGTGCCGGAGCGCGTCCTCGAGATCTTGGCTGGCCCGAGTCCGCGGCATGCGTGTACCGGGTGGAAACCGCCTACGCCGGGCGCCTCGTTTCCTTCATCCGGGCGGCCTTGCCCTTCAACGCACGCAGGAAGTAGAGCTTCGAGCGGCGCACCTTGGCCGATCGAATCACTTCCACACGGTCGATGATGGGCGAGTGCACCGGGAAGATACGCTCGACGCCCTGGCCAAACGTCACCTTGCGAACCGTGAACGTGGCGCGCGTGCCGCCGCGATGCTGGCCGATCACCAGACCCTCGAACACCTGGATGCGCTCCTTGTCGCCCTCGCGCACTTTCACGTGCACGCGCACCGTGTCGCCAGTCCGCAACTTCGGCCGCTCCACCAGCTGACCCTTTTCCAACGTCTCAATCGCGCCCATCATCGGCTCCTCTCGTCCATCAAAGCGCGGAGTATCACGCGCTCTTCGTCGTCCAGTCTGGCGTCGGCCAACAGATCCGGCCGGTTCGCCAGCGTCCTGCGCAGCGCCTCGCGCTTGCGCCACTTCCTGATCTCGGCGTGATGCCCGGACAACAACGTGTCCGGCACCGCCATCCCCCGAAACTCGGCCGGCCTCGTATAGACGGGGAAATCCAGCAACCCCCGCTGAAACGAATCCGCCTCCACCGATTCTTCGTCACCCACCGCGCCGGGCAGCAGCCGCGTCACCGCGTCGACCATCACCAGCGCCGGCAATTCGCCGCCGGACAGCACGTAGTCGCCGATCGACATCTCCTCGGTCGCCAGCGCCTGCCGCACACGCTCGTCCACGCCCTCGTACCGGCCGCAGACCACCACCACGTGCCGCATCGCGGCCAGCCTGGCCGCCTCGGCCTGCGTGAACTGACGGCCCTGGGGCGACGTCAGGATCACCGCGTCCGGCTGCCCGCCCTCGGCCCGGATGGCCTCGACCGCCGCGAACAGGGGCTCGGCCTTGAACACCATTCCCGGCCCGCCGCCGTACGGCACGTCGTCGACGCTGCGGTGGCGATCGGTCGTGTAGTCGCGCAGGTCGTGCACCCGCACGTCCACGATGCCACTTTCGATCGCCCGCCTGACGATGCCCTCGCCGAGCGGTCCATCGCACAGCCGGGGAAAGATCGTGATGAGGTCGAACCTCATCTGGGCGGTCCGTACCATGGTCGCCGCCTGCCCTGCCACTCGCGCCGCCGACCGCTGACTTCGTTCAGGCCGAGCAGCCCGTCCGGCGCCGCGATCACGATCCGCTTCGCCGCCGGGTCGATCTCGCGGCAAATCTCGTCCACCAGCGGCACCAGCACTTCTTCCCTGGGCCCCGCGATCACGAGACGGCTGGCTCCGCTGCCGCCTTCGACCTTCGTGACCGTGCCGACCTCGACGCCGTCCACCGTCTCGACCCGGCATCCCACGAGGTCGTGGTGATAATACGCGCCGGGCGGCAGCGCCACGAGCTCGCCCGCGTCGACCCGCAACTCCAGCCCTGCCAGCGGCTCAGCATCCTCGATCACGTCGATGCCCTCGAAGGCGACGATCGGGCGGCCCTTGTGCAGCCGCAACGCCTTGAGCGTCAGCGCCCGCACCTGGCCTCCCTCGTTCACCAGCACCGCCGCGCCCGGCCGGAACCGCTCCTCCGGGAAGTCGGTTTCGGAGTCGAGGATGACTTCGCCGCGCAGGCCGTGCGTCCTGGCCACACGGGCCACGACGACCAGGGCGTCCCACTCGGCGGCGGTCATGGAGCTACCGGCGGCCGTGGCCGTCGCGGAACTCCACCGTCACGCGCTGATCGTCACGCTCAGCGGTGGCGCCGACGAGCGTCCGGATCGCCGTGGCCGTCCGGCCCTGCCGGCCGATCACGCGGCCCATGTCGCCTTCGGCCACGAAGATCTCGATGACTCCCGTGCCGTGATGCTCCGTCTCGGTCACACGGACTTCGTCCGGGTGATCGACGAGCGCCTTGATCAGGACCTCGGTAACGTCTCGCGCGTGGCTCACTGGGCGTTCGGCGCGGCCGGGGTGATGGCCTCGGCGGCCGGCTCCTGGTACTTCTTCATCAGGCTCTTCACCGTGCTGCTCGGCTGGGCGCCCACTTTCAGCCAGTGCGCCAGGCGCTCACGGTCCACCTTCAGCGTGGCCGGCTTCGTCTTGGGGTTGTAGAACCCCAGGGTCTCCACTGCGCGGCCATCGCGGGGCGAGCGCGCCTCGGTAACGACCATCCGGAACGTCGGCCGCTTGTTGGAGCCGATACGAGTCATTCGAATCGCTAGCATGTCTCTCCTTCACACCTGGGCCGCCATGGCCCGTCTGCCTATCGGGCCCCAAGGCCCCGATTTCTCATCATCGACATGGCGTTGCGCATCTGCTTGCGCTTGCCGCCGCCGCTCATCCCGCTCACCATCTTCAGCATCTTCCGCATCTGCATGAACTGCTTGAGCAGGCGGTTGACGTCTTCCACGCTGGTGCCGCTGCCGCGCGCGATGCGCTTGCGCCGGCTGCCGTCGATCACCTTGTAGTTCCGGCGCTCGCCCGACGTCATCGCCCCGACGATCGCCTCGACCCGGTTCAGTTCCTTCACGTCGGGCTGCGCATCGGCCAGTTGCTTCATGCCGCCGAGCCCCGGGATCATCCCGAGCACCTGCTCGAGCGGCCCCATCTTCTTCAGCGTGCGCAACTGGGCGGCGAAGTCGTCCAGCGTGAACTCCTCGCCGCGCATCTTCTGCGCGATCCGTTCCGCGTCGTTCTCGTCGATCGCCGCCTCGGCGCGCTCGATGAGCGACAGCACATCGCCCATGCCCAGCAGCCGCGACACGATCCGCTCGGGCTGGAACGGCTCGAGGTCATCGAGGCGCTCACCGAGGCCGACGAACGCGATCGGCACACCCACAACCGCCACGACGGAGAGCGCGGCGCCGCCGCGCGCGTCACCATCGAGTTTCGTCAGGACGACGCCGGTCACGCCAATCTGCCGGTTGAACTCGCCGGCACTCTTGATGGCGTCCTGCCCCGTCATCGCGTCCGCGACGTACAGCGCGTCGGTCGGCCCGACCGCGTCGCGGATCGCGTGCAGTTCCTGCATCAGCTCATCGTCGATGTGCAGGCGGCCTGCCGTGTCGACGATAACCGTGTCGTAGCCGAGGTTCCGGGCCTCGGTCATGGCGCCGGCGGCGCGGGCCACCGGGTCCATCTCGCCGGCCGGGTCGAACACGCGCAACTCGGCCTGCGTGCCCAGCACGTTCAACTGCTGGATGGCCGCGGGCCGCCGCACGTCCGTCGAGACCAGCAGGGCATGCTTGCCCTGGCGCGTCAGCCAGCGCCCCAACTTCGCCGCCGTCGTCGTCTTGCCCGAGCCCTGCAGGCCGAGCAACAGGATGACGCGCGGCATCGCGCCCTTGTCCGGGCCCAGGCCGCCCGGCGTGTCCCCGAACAGCGCCACCAGTTCGTCGCGAACGATCTTCACGACCTGCTGGCCCGGCGTGAGGCTCTTCAGGACGTCCTGGCCGACGGCGCGTTCGCGCACGCGGTCGACGAAGGCCTTGACGACCTTGAAGTTGACGTCGGCCTCGAGCAGCGCCATGCGGATTTCGCGCAGGGCCGTCTCGACAACGGATTCCGACAGCCGCGCTTCGCCGCGCAGCGTGCGGAAGACGTCCTGAAGCCGGTTACTGAGCGAATCGAACATGCGTACAGTCGTATTGCGTCGCGCGCACTGGTACCCCGCGCGCCACGGCCGGTGCACGGGTCGCCACAGGAGCGCGTCTCGTCCTATAGCGCAAACCCTTATGGTAGCGTCACTTGGCGGATACTGTCAATGCGGGCGGCTGGGCCCGCAGCCTCAGACCGATGTGAGGCGGTGCCCCAGCTTCTCTTTCTTGGTCTTGAGGTAGCGGCGGGTCGAATCTGACGCGGGAATCTCGATCGGCACGGTCGCCGAGACGGATAGGCCATAGCCTTCAAGACCCACGAACTTGCGGGGATTGTTGGTGAGCAGCCGCATGGAGGTCACGCCCAGGTCGCGGAGAATCTGCGCCCCGATGCCGTAGTCGCGCTGGTCCGGCTTGAAGCCCAGCCGCTCGTTGGCCTCAACGGTGTCGAGTCCCTGGTCCTGCAGCGCGTAGGCCTTGATCTTATTGGCCAGGCCGATGCCGCGCCCCTCCTGGTTGAGATAGAGAAAAATGCCGCGGCCTTCGCTCGAGATCCGCCTGAGCGCCTTCTCGAGCTGTTCGCCGCAGTCGCAGCGCGACGAGTGGAACACGTCGCCGGTGAGGCAGCGCGAGTGGACGCGGACGAGCACGTCGCGGCCGTTGCCCACGTCGCCCAACACCATGGCGACGTGCGTTTCCTTGTCGAGCAGGCTCTCGTACGCGAACACGCGGAAGCGGCCGTAGCGCGTCGGGAGATCCGCGTCGGCGGTCTTCTTGACCATCCGCTCCGTCCGCATGCGGTACTTGATCAGGTCGGCCACAGTAATCATCAACAGGCCGTGGCGTCTCGCAAACCGGCGAAGCTGAGGGACGCGGGCCATCGTTCCGTCCGGATTCATGATCTCGCAGATGACGCCAGCCGGATACAAGCCGGCGATGCGCGCAAGATCGACGGCGGCTTCGGTCTGACCGGCGCGCACTAGAACGCCGCCTTCGCGCGCCTTGAGCGGGAACATGTGGCCCGGCCGCAGCAGGTCGGCCGGCTTCGTCTTCGGATCGATCGCCGCCAGCACGGTGTTGGATCGGTCGGAAGCGGAAATCCCGGTGCTCGTCCGGTGGCGCGCTTCGATCGATACGCAAAACGCCGTGTCGAACCGGGTCGTGTTCTGCGTCACCATCAGCGGGATCTCGAGCTCGTCGAGCCGCTGCCCTTCCATCGGCACGCAGATCAATCCGCGGCCGTGCGTGGCCATGAAGTTGATGATCTCCGGCGTGACGGCCGACGCCGCGATCGTCAGGTCCCCTTCGTTCTCCCGGTCCTCGTCGTCAACCACGATGATCATCTTGCCGGCGCGAATCGCCTCGACGGCGTCATCAATGCGGGCAAACGGGCTGGCTCCGCGAGCCGGTTTCCGGGACTTCGCCGCTGGAGTCCGCGGCTGACGCTTCGACGGCTTGGCGCTGCGCTTGGTGCTCATGATGCGGATGGGGGCAATACGGGAACCGAGGGCCAGGCCCCGGACAACTGGGCCACGCGAACGACGTACTTGCCGATGACGTCCACCTCGAGATTGACGCGATCGCCGGCCTTGAGGCCGCGCAGGTTCGTATGGTCCATGGTGAAGGGAATGAGCTGCACCGTGAAATCGCGCTCGTAGAGGCCCGCCACGGTCAAGCTGATGCCGTCGACGGCCACGGACCCCTTCGGGATGAAGTACGGAGCGAATGCCGGAGCGAACGCGACCCGGATCCACCAGAACTCGCCGTCCTCTCTGATCTCTGTCAGCACGCCGGTGGCATCCACGTGGCCAAGCACAAAATGCCCGCCCATGTGCCCGTCCGGGCGCATCGGACGCTCGAGATTCACGAGCCGGCCCGGCCGCAACGCGCCGAGCGTGGTCACGCGCGCCGTTTCGGGTCCGATCTCGGTGGCAAACTGCCGGTCGCTCCGCGAGACCACCGTCAGGCACACCCCGTTGCAGGCCACGCTGTCGCCGTCCTTCAACCCGGCGGCCAGAGTCGTGTCGATCGCCAGTCGATAGCCGCTCCCGATCGCGTCGAGCCCGGCCACCACGCCGACGTGTTCAATCAGCCCTGTAAACATCGCCCTCTATCATGACATCTTCGCCGCAGGGTTCAACACGGACGTCCCGCAGGGAGCTCCACGTCAGGTCGGTGGCCGACAGCCACGGCACGCCGCGCTCGCCCAGGGGCCCCGGCGTCACGAACAACCGGACCGCGTCGACCACGTGCCCGGCGAAGGCCGCGCGGTGCACGGCCGGACCGCCTTCGAGCAACAGGGACTGCACACCATGCGGAACGAGCGCACGCATCGCCTCCCCCATCGTGCCGGTGTCCACTGTCACGATCGTCGCGCCGGCCCGTTCGAGTGCGCGAACGCGCTCGGCGTGAGCGGCGGCGGTGGCGGCAGTGGTCACGATCAGCACCGGGCCGGCTGCGGGCGCCGCGAACACCCGCGCTGACGCCGGTGTGCGCAACCGGCGATCAAAGACGACGCGCGTGAACGGCCGCTCCCGGTACACGTCGCGGACGGTCAGGAGCGGGTCGTCGACGAGGATGGTGCCGGACCCGACCGCGATCGCGTCGACGGAGGCGCGCAGCACCTGGTTGCGCCGATCGGCCACGGCACCGGTCAACTTCGTCCGGGCGCCCGCCGCGTCGGCCACCCGCCCGTCCAGGCTGGTGGCGGCCTTGGCGATCACCCACGGACGGCCGCGCTGCATCACGCTGAAGAACGGGCGGTTCAATCGGGACGCATCCGCGCGCCGGACGCCCGTGTCAACGTGCACCCCGTGTTCGCGAAGCCGGGCCGCGCCGCCGCCCGCCACGCGGGGATTCGGGTCCTCGATCGCCATCACCACTCGCGCGATCCCCGCCGCGATCACGGCGTCCGCACACGGCGGCGTCCGGCCGTGGTGGCAGCACGGTTCCAGGGTGCAGTAGAGCGTGGCCCCGCGCGCCGCCCCGCCCGCCTGCCGCAGGGCACGTGCTTCGGCGTGCGGCTCACCCGCCCGCTCGTGGTACCCAGCCCCTACCACGACGCCATCGGGCGACACGATGACGGCCCCGACCAGGGGATTCGGCGTGGTCCGTCCCAGGCCCCGGGCGGCCATGAACAGTGCGCGGTCCATGTAGTCCACGTCAGCCAGCATGGGATTACCAGCTTTCGCTGAACAACCCGTCAACGTACTCCTGCGGCGAGAACGGCACGAGGTCGTCCATGCCTTCGCCGACGCCCACGTAGCGAATCGGGAGCTTCAGGTCGTGCGCGATGGCCACCGCCACGCCGCCCTTCGCGGTCCCGTCGAGCTTGGCCAGCACGATCCCGTTGACACCGGCGGCGGCCATGAACTCCTTCGCCTGCGTCAGGCCGTTCTGGCCCACGGTGGCGTCGAGCACGAGCAGCACCTCGTGCGGCGCGCCCTCGACCTCGCGGCCGGCGATTCGGGCGATCTTGTGCAGTTCCTGCATCAGGTTGGCGCGGGTATGGAGCCGACCCGCCGTGTCCACGATGATGGGATTGCGGCCCCGCGCCTTGCCGGCGGCCAGGGCGTCGAACACCACCGACGCGGGGTCCGCGCCGTCGCGCGCCCGAATCACGTCGACGCCAGCCCGCGTGGCCCAGATCTCCAGCTGTTCGACCGCTGCCGCACGGAACGTGTCGGCGGCACAGACGAGCGGATCGGCACCCTGCTGCTTGTAGAGATTGGAGAGCTTGGCCACGGTCGTGGTCTTGCCGGTCCCGTTCACGCCAACCATGAGAATGACGGTGGGCGATCCGGTCTTGCGCGGGGGCGCGGCGGGGCCGCTGAGGATCGCGAGCAGCTCGTCCTTGACCAGGTCCCGGAGTGCTTCACCGTGCCGGGCCCGGCCCTTTACGGCGCTCACGATCCGGTCCGCCGCGGCCACGCCGACGTCGGCCCCGATCAGGAGCTCTTCCAGCGCGTCGGCCGTCTCGGCGTCGATCGGTGCAGATCGCCTGTCGGCCGTGTCCGCCCGGCTGGCAATCTCATCGAAGCGTCCGCGGAGCTGCTGGGCCGTGCGGCGAAGCCCTTCCCGGACGCGGCTGAACAGTCCCATCCGGTCATTCTATCATCCGGTTTCGACCTCGATTCGCTGCGGCCGGAGCATCAACGCGGCCACCGCTTCGGCCGGCGTGGTGCGCCCGGCGAACAGGGCCGCCATCTGCGTCGCGATCGGCAACTCCACGTTCCGGCGCGCACCCAACTCCAGCGCCGCCTCCGTCGTCTTGACTCCCTCGGCCACCATCTTCATGCCTGCGAGGATGTCCGGCAGCGCCCGCCCCTTCGCCAGTTCCATGCCGACGTGCCGGTTCCGGCTGTACGAGCCGGTGCAGGTCAGCACCAGGTCGCCGAGGCCGGTGAGGCCCGCCAGCGTCTCGAGGCGCCCGCCTTCGGCCACCGCCAGCCGCGAGATCTCGGCGAGCCCCCGCGTAATGAGCGCCGCGGTGGTGTTGTAGCCCAGGCCCAGGCCCTCGACCACACCGGCCGCAATCGCGATGACGTTCTTGAGCGCACCGCCGATTTCCACGCCCGCCACGTCGGGGGTCGTGTACAGACGGAAGAACTTGCCACGGAACTCCTCCTGGACGCGTTCGGCGGCCTTCATGTCGCCGCTCGCCACGGACACCGCCGTCGGCAGTTCGCGCGCCACCTCGATCGCAAAACTCGGCCCGCTCAGCACGACAACAGGGTGGCCATCGGGAATCTCCTGCTGGATCACCTCGGACATCCGGCGCAGCGAGCCCAGTTCGAGCCCCTTCACCACGCTCACGAGCACGCAGCCGGGCTCGAGGAGACCGCGGACGTCGGCCATGACCGATCGCAGGGCGTGTGAGGGCACGGCCCCCACCACGAACTGTGCGCCGCGCACGGCGTCGGCGAGCGAGAGGGTGGCCGTCACGCCACGGGGGACGGAGACGTCGGGCAGATACACGGCATTCGCGTGACGCTGCTGGATGTCGTCCACCACCGGAGACTCGATGGACCAGATCCGCACCGGGTGCCCTACGCGGGCCAGGTGCACCGCCAGTGCGGTCCCCCAACTGCCGGCCCCGAGTACAGCGACGTCAGTCACGATGCATCCTCTCCTTCGTGCGAATCCGTCCCCAGGCGGTACTCCGCCCCGCCGGCCAGCCGCAACAGGTTCCGCCAGTGCATGAACAGCACCAGACAGCCGGCAAAGAACGCCGCCTGCACGGTCGTTCGCGCGGCACCCGTCGCATACGCCAGCGGCCCGAGGCAGATCGCGGCCGACATGGATCCAACCGACACGGTCCGGCTCCAGCGGGCCGCAGCGAGAAACACCAGGAATGCCAGCAGGGTTGCCCAGGGCGCCATCACCGCGAACACGCCGCAAGTCGTGGCGACGCCCTTGCCGCCCTTGAACTTGAGCCACACCGGATAGATATGGCCCCCGATGGCAGCGGCCCCCGCCGACGCGCACACGCCCGACGACGCCCCGATCCACTTCGCCAGCGCCACGACCGCCGCGCCCTTGGCGATGTCGAACACCGCCGCGGTGGCTGCCGCGCTCAGGCCTGCCACCCGGAACACGTTGGTTGCGCCCACGTTTCGGCTGCCGACCTCGCGCAAATCGACCCGCCCCGTCCACCGTGCGATCAGAAAGGCAAACGGGATCGACCCGGCCACGTACCCGAACGCCACGATCAGGACGTTTGTCATCATCGCAGCGGGACCCTCAGCACGGATCCATAGATCGAGCCGGTCGGCGACGGTTCACTGCGGTACAGCGTCACGTGATCGACGAGAACGGGCGGCGCGGGTTCGGTCTCCACGGTGCCGACCAGCGCGCCGACGTCGAGGTTGGCCGGCCACTTCAGCCGGGCCAGCGTGAGATGCGCCGAGAAGGGGCGCTCGTCAATTGCAAATCCCTGGGCCTCGAGACGGCGGCCGAGTTCCGCATAGAGCCGATCGAGGCCGTCGCGGCCTTCCGCCAACCCCAGCCAGATGACGCGCGGCTGCGGCCCGGCGGGATACACCCCCGGCCGACCGAACGTCATCGGGAAGGGCGCGATTGGGATCGCTGGCGCCAGCCCCGCCCGCAAGGCGGGCAGACGCTCTCGTTCCACCTCGCCAAGGAATTGCAGCGTCACGTGCAGCTTGTCCGCCGGAACCCAGTTGGCCACGTAGGCGAGATCCCGATTCATGGTGATCAGCAGTTGACGCAGCTGGGCCATCCGTATCGCCATCCGCCGGCGCATCGCCTCGTCCAGGTCGACCGCGACGAACAGCCTCATCCTCGCAACTCCTGCGACGGCCGCACGACGAACGCGCCGCTGACCTCACACCCGTCGACGACGCGCCGGATCATGTCGAGCGCCATTTGTGACGCGAACTGCTTGACCCGCAGGCGCCCACCCGGGAAGCGATACGTGCGCACGACGCGGGCGTCCGCCGTCACCACGGCGACCGCGACCGTACCGACGGGTTTTGACTCGCTCCCGCCCGTCGGGCCGGCAATGCCCGTCACGCCGACGCCGATCTCGACGCCGGTACGCCGACGGATGCCTTCGGCCATGGCCATCGCCACGGGTTCGCTCACCGCCCCGTGGTCGGCAATCGTGGCCGGCGGCACGCCCAGCCATGACGTCTTCGATTCGTTGCTGTAGCACACGGCGTTGGCCACGACGTAGTCGGAACTGCCCGGCACGTCGGTCAGCCGGGACGAGAGCAGCCCGCCCGTGCAGGACTCCGCCGCGGCCACCCGCCAGCCTTTCCGGCGCAGACCCTCCCCCACCACGACCTCGAGAGGCCGTCCGTCGACACTGAACACGTCATCGCCGAGTTCGACGCGGAGTTGCGCAACCGCGGCATCCAGGCGCGCGGCCGCTGCCGGCTCGCTCGCACTGCGGACCGTCAGGTGCAATTCGATCTGCGCCGGGGCGGTCAGCACGGTGGTTTCAATCGGCACCGGTCCGGTCATCCATGCCGAGTAGATCGGGAACGCGACCTGTTCGACTTCGGACTCCGTACGTCCGCAGAGCCGGAGGGTGCGGCGGTAGACGCGTTCGGCGCCCGCCAGCACGGCCAGGCGATCCTCCGCGATCCGCGAAAACATCGGCTTCAACTCGCCCGGCGGTCCGGGCAGCAGGATGACGATCTGCTGCGCCCGTTCAATCCAGAGACCGGGCGCAGTGCCCTGCTCGTTGGGAATCACCACCGCGCCCCGGGGCACAAGCGCCTGCCGCCGATTGACGTCGGGCATCGGACGGGCGCGATGCGCGAAGCGCTGGCGGATGCGCTCCAGCACCCCGGCGTGCTCCTCGAGCGGCAGACCCAGGACGTCGGCCACCGCGTCGCGCGTCAAATCGTCGTCGGTGGGCCCCAGCCCTCCGCACAGGATCACGAGCGGCGTTCGCGCCAGGGCTTCCCGAAAGACCGCCGCCAGGTCGCCGCGCCGATCGCCGACGATGGCCTTGGCGCGCACCTGGATGCCGATCGCGTTCAGCGCGTCGGAGATGAAGATCGAATTGGTGTCAACGCGCGGCGGCACGAGGAGTTCCGACCCGACGGCAATGATTTCTGCCCAGGCCCAATCGGCGGCCGCGGCCACGCCTGTCATCGCATGATCCCCGGCAACGACCACACGAGGGCCTGCACCAGCAGGTTGGCGTAGACGCCGGCCATCGCATCATCGGCCATGATGCCGAGCCCGCCGCCCAGGTACTCGAGGCGTCCCGCCGGCCAGGGCTTGATGATGTCAAAGACGCGGAAGGCGAGGAACGCGGCGACCACGACGGGCCAGGAGACCGGCAGCCAGAGCAGGCTGATCAGCATGCCCAGCACTTCATCGAGCACGACGATGCCGGGATCCTCCTTGCCGGACTCACGCTCAACGATGGTGGCGCTCCATACGCCGACGCCAAAGATGATGGCGACAGCCGCCAGGTCGAGCCACGGCATCCCGAGGAGGCGGAGGGGTACGATGAGAACCAGTCCCGCCGCCGATCCGGCCGTGCCGGGCGCCACCGGGGAGTAGCCCGAGCCGAAGAACGTGGCGCACAGATACGGGAGCGTGAATCGGGTGTTGTGCATGGGCATATGGGGTGAAACGGGACGCATTCAGGCCGGCGTGCGGATCACCTGCGTGCCGGCGATCCAGTCGTGAAAGGGTCGCGCGACCCCGAACGCGGCGGGCAGCAGCCCCAGCCCGGCCGGCGCCACCGCCAACACGATTCCGACCAACCGGATCGCGGCCCGCCTGAGGTCCATCGGGCCGTCCGTCGCCGCGACCACCTCGATGCCCATCGCCATCTTCCCGAGCGTCTTGCCCATGGTGCCCGTGAACAACAGCACGTAGCAGGCGTTGAAGAGGACGAAGAAGGCGACGAGCGGCACCATCGGGAGCGCGCGGATCTGGGCCGGCGCCACACCGCAGAGGCGCAGGGTGAACCACAAGAGGGTGGCGTCGAGTCCCGCGACGATCGCGAGGTCGAGCGCGGCGGCCGCCAGCCGCCTCGCGGCCGGCGCGGGTTCGACCTCGCGCACCGCGAAGACGCGTTCAGGGGTCATGGTGGCCGGTGCGGGCGCTTCGGCCGCCGGCGCCGGCGTGGGCGCGGGCGCGGGCGTTTCAAGATTCAGCGTGAGTTCAACCGGCCTCGGCGACGGCGTGGCACGCGCGCGCAGGCGGGCCGGCGTCGGCGTCGACCGCCGCACGGCGATGGGTGGCCGCGGCGGCGGGATTGGCCCGTCGCCGAAGAGCGGCAGGTCGATGGACATGCCTTCCGGTGAGGGTGCCAGCCGCCGATCGAGCCCGCTCGCCGACCCGGGCCCCGGGGTCTTCCGGAACCTCGCGCCGCGCGCCAGGCCGGGATCCTGGGCGGCATGGGCGGACGAATCGCCACCCATGAGCGCGAATTCGTAGCCGCAGTTCTTGCAGCGATCGCCGCTGTCGAACCCGAGGTATCCGCACTTGGGACACTTCATTGGCGTCGACCTGACGCGGTGGGGGTCGCGGGAGGGCTCGCGGTCCCGTCTGCGCCGGCCGGCGCTTGCGGCATGCCAAGCAGCGCACGTTGAATCGACACGCGCAGGCGATCGGCTTCGGCAGCGAGCGGATCCGCGCCCGGCACGCCCTCGAGCGCCGACAGCGCCGGCCGCAACTGTCCCGCCGCGTACATGGCCCGCGCCCGTGACAGGGCGAGTTCCGCCGCGCGCGGGACCGGCAGCGGCTCCACGGTCCGCAGCGACGCCCCGACATTGGCGGGCGGCGACCGCCGCAGGTCGACAAAGGGCTTCAACGGATCCTTCGAGGTGGCGAACAGGATCACGGCGCCGGCCAGCAGCGCGAGGCCGATAATCGGCAGGGCGCGCACCGGGCGGTGGGACGCCGCGAGCAGCGCGCGGGCGGTCATGGCACGGCGCGCGGCCTCGATGCGGCGCGCGCGTGATGCCCGGACCTGCTCGGCGCGATCGGCCGACGCGCGCTCCAGCCGATCCAGGTACGCGTGGGCCTTCTCGGGAGAATCGCCCTCCTCCACCGCGGTGTTCAACAGCTGGCGCGCGATGCCGTCGTCGCCCCGTTGCAGCGCCGCGACGCCTTCTTCGACGAGCTCCTCGGACTTGCGCTGGCGCTCGGCCATCGCACCGCGGGCGCGGTCGATGTAGGCGCGGGCACGGGCGTGGCTCCGGTCGAGGAACAGGACGCGCCCCCAGACGTCAATCGCGTCCTGGAACCGCCCGGCAAAGTAGTGATCGAGGCCGACCAGCAGCAAGTCGTCGATGCGCGCGTCGAGGCCCGGGTCGGCATCGAGTCCTTCCGGGGAGGCGAGCGGGTTCGTCTGTGGGTCGGTCATGGCTGCGGGGATCGCGCAACGGAATTATACGCCATCCTCACGCGCCCTCGTCGTCGCGCTCCCCGGAACGGGCGGGCGCGATCCCGAGCCCTCGCATCTTGCGGTAGAGATTGCTGCGCTCGACACCCAGGACGTCGGCCGTGCGCGAGATGTTGCCCTGCTGCCGGGCCAGCGCACCGAGGATGTACTCGCGCTCGAACTGGTCGCGCGCCTCGTGGAGGGGCAGGAGCGGCCCGGGCTCGGCCGCCGCCGGCGGCGTCACCAGGGTGCCGAGGAACAGGAGATCCTCGGCGCGCACGACTTCACCGGGCACCATGATCATCAGGCGCTCGACCACATTGCGAAGTTCGCGGACGTTGCCGGGCCACGGATGGTTCGTCAGCGCCGCCACGGCGCCCTCGTCCAGCATCTTGAGGCGGCGGCCGTACTCGCGGGCGAAGACGCGGGTGAAGTGGGAGGCCAGCAACGGGATGTCTTCCCGTCGATCGCGCAGCGGCGGCACGAAGATGGGGATCACGTTGAGGCGGAAGTACAGGTCCTCGCGGAACCGCCCGGCTTTGATCTCCGCCTGCAGGTCCTTGTTGGTGGCGGCCAGCACGCGGGTGTCGACGCGGATGCGGGCCGTGCTGCCGACCGGCTCGACCACCTGTTCCTGCAGGGCGCGCAGCACCTTGGCCTGCGTCTTGAGACTCATGTCGGCAATCTCGTCGAGGAAGATCGTCCCGCCATCGGCCGTCTCGAACTTGCCCCGGCGATCCGCCACCGCGCCCGTGAACGCCCCGCGCACGTGGCCGAACAACTCGGACTCGATCAGCTCCTCGGGAATCGCCGCGCAATTCACCTCGACGAACGGCCCCGATCGCCGCCGGCTGAGATGGTGGATCGACCGCGCCACCAACTCCTTGCCCGTGCCGTTGTCGCCGAGGATCAGGACCCGGCCGTTGGTGGGGGCGGCCATCGCCACCTGCTCGCGCAACTGCGTCATCGCGTAGCTCTCACCCACCATGGTGAGCTCTTCGTCGACGCGGGCGCGCAGGGCCCGGTTCTCGGCCTCGAGGTGCCGCTGGCGAAGCGCGTTGTTGACGACGAGCACCGTCTTGTCGAGCGACAGCGGCTTCTCGATGAAATCGAACGCCCCGAGCTTGATGGCCCGCACGGCGGACTCGATGTTGCCGTGGCCCGAGATCATGACGATCGCGGCATCCACCTGCCGCTCCCGCAGCCTCTCGAGCGTAGCCAGCCCGTCGATGCCCGGCAGCCAGATATCCAGGAGGATGACGTCGTACGACGCGCGCAGCAGCCGGTCGAGGCAGGCCTCGCCGCTGTCGACGGCGTCGACATCGTGGCCCTCGTCGCGGAGCACGCCCATCAGCGCGGTGCGCACACCCGGCTCGTCGTCCACCACCAGCAATCGCGCCTTCATACCGCCCCCGTCAGGCCGGCGCCGTCAGGCTCGCACGGCAATTCCATGGTAAACCGCGTGCCGGATGGCTGGTTGTCGCCCACCTCGATCGTGCCGCCGTGTTCGGCCACGATGCGCCGCACGATGGCGAGGCCGAGGCCGCTGCCCCGCTTCTTCGTCGAGAAGTAGGGCATGAACAGTTTGTCGCGATCGCCCGGGGCGATGCCCGGACCGTTGTCGGCGATGATGACGCGCACGACGGCGGCGGCGGGATCGTGCTGGGTCTCGATGACGATCTGGCCCTCCTGGCTCATCGCCTCGACGGCGTTATCGATGAGGTTGATGATGACCCGGCGCACCTGGTCCGGATCCAGGCGCACCCGCGGCACGTCGACGGCGAACAGGGTTTCGATCCGGACGCGCTCGAAAAGCCCGTCGTAGAGCGCCAGCGTGCGGCGCAGCAGTTCGTGCAGATCGGTGGGCTCCCGCCGCGCGGCGGGCATGCGGGCGAACTGCGAGAACTCATCCACCAGCGCCTTGAGCGCGTCCACTTCGCCCACGATCGTCGTCGTGCACTCGTCAACCAGCGCGCGCACGTGGTCCGGGGACGTGGCGAACTGCCGCTGCAGGCGCTGGGCGCAGAGCTGGATCGGCGTGAGCGGGTTCTTGATCTCGTGGGCCAGGCGGCGGGCGACCTCGCGCCAGGCGGCGACTTTCTGCGCCCGGATGAGCGGCGTGATGTCGTCCACCACCAGCACGCGGCCGTCGGCCGCCCCGCCCTCGGTGTGGAGCCGCGTGGAGGCGACGGCGAGCGCGACCTCGCGCCCGTCGCGGGTGAGCGACAGCTCCTGCGGGTGCGGGTCCTTCGCGCCGGCACCGCGCGCGAGCGCGAACGCGGCGAGCGGCTGGAGGTCCGCCGCGCCGAACACGGTCGCGGCCGGCTCGCCCACCACAGACGCCGCCAGGCCGAGCAGCCGGAGCGCCGCCGGGTTGATCGTCGTGATGCGCCCGGTCTCGTCGATCGTCACGACGCCGGTGGCGACGCGCTCGAGCACGGCCTCGGTGAAGCGCCGCCGCTCTTCCACTTCGCTGTGCTTGCGCTCGAGTTCGTGCGTGGACTGTTCGAGGCGCTGCCGGTTTCCGGCCAGCTCGTCGGCCATGCTGTTGAACGCCTCGACGAGCGACCCGAACTCGTCCGACGTCTCGGGCTCGACCCGGTGCTCGAAATGCCCGGCCCCGATTTCCTTCGCCGCGCTCGCGATCCGCTGTACCGGCCTCGTGATGCGCTTGGCCAGGTACAACCCCATCCAGGAGGCGCCGACCAGGATCATCAGCGTCATCATCAGGAAGAACGACAGGTACACGCCCGTCAGCGGCTGCTTCATGACGCGGAGCTGGTTGTAGGACTCGTACGCCTTCGTCATGCGGCGGGCGCGCTGTTCCATGTCGCCGGTCAGGTGCAGACTGGCCACGACCGCGCCCGCCACCGCCCCGTCGGCCCGCCGGATCGGCGCCGCTGCGCGGATCAGTTCGCCTCCGCTGTCGAGGGGTTCACGCAGCCACGCGTCCGGTTGATCGGCCATGGCGCGCGACGCCAGGCCGTCGGCCGATGCCCGGCTGACCACGAACGGCATCGTCGGCGACGCCACGTCGACCACCGACACGGGCACGCCCGCGGGTTCGGTGGGCCGGGGAGCGCGGTACACCTCGACCAGGCCCGCGAGGAGGTCCGCGACCGCTGGCGCCACCACGTCGCGCACGGGCCCCACATCGGCTTTCCCCAGGTCCAGCGGGCCCAGGGACCGCGCCAGCCGGGCCGCTTCATCGCTGACCTGCCGCTGGCGTTCGCGATAGTAGTCGCTGGCGATGCGCTGCGCCGACCCGAGGATCTCGTCCATCGGCGCGTTGAACCACCGATCGACACTCGTGAGGATCAGTTCGCTGCCCACGCCCAGCACCAGCACCGCGGGCACCAGGGTCATCGCCAGCAGCGCGATCACGAGCTTGGCGCGGAACCGCGCGAACGGGAGCCCGCGGCGCCGCTCCACCAGGATCTTGATCACGCTGCGCGCCAGGACGAACACCAGCGCCACCAGCATCGTCACGTCGACGACCGACAGCGCGTAGAGGACGACCTCGCTCAGGAAGTCGGGCGACAGACGGTTCGAACGGCTGGCCAGCGTCATCGTGCCCGCGAGCAGCGCGATGAGCCCCAGAATGCCCAGCAGCAGCAGGATGGGGTTGTCGCGGAACGGCCGCCGGCGGGCGCGCGCCTGGCTGGATGCCCCACCCGGGGTCACGCTCGGCGCGGGCGGCGATCGACGGAGTACGGCCATGCGCTCTCGAGCCCCGCCCGTTACGGAATGAACGTGAAGCGGGCGCTGCCGGACACGGCACCCGACTCCCACGGCCAGAACGACCAGGCCACGCGCGGCCGGGTCCGCACCTTCACCAGCACGAGGTACTCGACATTGGGCTGCAGGTCAGCCGTGCTGAACAGCGCCAGGCGCGCGAAGCCCGCCAGGAACTTCCGGGCCGCGCCCGCGTCGTTCGTCACCAGCGTGTCGTCGGTCCGACCGTCGATCGTCCGCGTGAGCTGGTAGCGGCCGGTCAGCGTGTCGTGCCGCACCGACGCCACGACCGACGCGGATGCCATGGTGCGATCGAACCACCACAGCGGCCGGCGCAGGTCCGCGTCGAACGTGATCGACGTCGTGAGGCCGGCGCGAATCGGCTCGTCCAGTTCGTCGAGGCGCACCCCGGCCAGCACGCACGAGACGTTGATCCGCCCGTCCCGGGCCACGGCAGTGACCTCGACGGGCCTGGAGGGGTCCGCCGAGCCGAGCACGGCCGCCGCGAGCGCGATCACGAGCCAGCGCGTCACGGTCATTCCTTCGCGCTGACGAGATCCTTGAGTTCCGACATGAACTCGCCGATGTCGCGGAAATCCCGGTAGACCGACGCAAAACGGACGTACGCCACCTTGTCGAGCCGCTTGAGTTCCTGCATGAGGAACGTGCCGATCTCGTCGGTGGAGATCTCCTTCTCCGGGCGGTCCTGCAGCGTGGCCTCCACGCGATCCGCAATGCCCTCGAGCGCAGACACCGTCACGGGCCGCTTCTCGCACGCCTTCAGCAGGCCGGCAATCAACTTCTGCCGTTCGAAGCGCTCCCGGCGGCCATCCTTCTTGATCACCATGTACGGCACTTCGTCGATGCGCTCGTAGCTGGTGAACCGCCGGCCGCATTCCAGGCACTCGCGGCGCCGGCGGATGACGTCGCCCTCGCGGCTCTCACGCGAGTCGACCACCTTGTCCCCCATGTGGCCGCAGTACGCACACTTCATGTCGAGCTCTCCTCGGTGGTCCCGCGCGGCGCCAGGCCGCTGGCCCCGCTGAAGCTGATGCCTTCCTGCGCCATGAAGATGGCGCCCGCGATGGTCACGGGCACGAACGACATGGCATGCAGGACGATCGCCGCGCCCACCGCCCGGTCGTTGGACGTGGCAAAGAACACCGTCGCGCCGATGCGATACGCCTCGTGGAAGCCCCCGACCGCACCCGGCGTCGGGACCGCGACGCCGACGACGAGGATCACCATCATGACGAACGAACTGGGGTAGGACATCTCGATGTGGAACGCCCGGCTGGTGGCCCAGATGCCCACGGCGATCGACAGCCAGAGCGGGATCGACAGCGCCATCGCCGTCGCCATGCGTCCCGGCTGGCGGACCACGGCCAGGCCTTCGACGAAACCCTTGACCAGACTTGCAAGCAGCCGGGCCAGCTTGTCGGGCAGCAGGCGCTCAATCTTGAGCGCCCAGGCGGACAGACGCTCCGGGTGCGGCGCCATCACCATCATGATGCCGAGCACGACCAGCGACCCCGCAGCAAACGACAGGCCGCCCAGCTTGAGGGCCGCCCAGACGTTGGGGTCCTTGATGACGAGCCCGTCCGCGAAAAACAGCAGGAACACGCCAAACAGCAGCAGCACGGCGATCAGGTCGAGCAGGCGCTCGATGACAATCGACGCAAACGTCGCCGTGGCGCTGAAGCCTTCCCGCCGGGCCAGCAAGTACGGGCGGAGGACCTCGCCGGCCCGCGCCGGCAGCAGCGTCGAGGCGGCGAACCCAATCACCGTGGTCTTGAGGCAGATGAGGAAGTGCGGCCGACCAAGCGGCCGCAGCAAGTATTGCCAGCGGAACGCCCGGATCAGATACGTCATCAGCGTGGCGAACAGGGCCACGGCCAGGTAGTCGAGCCGGCCGCCCTGCAGCTCGTGCCACACGGACGTCAGATTGGCGTGTCGTAGAAACCACACCACGAGCGCTATGGCCAGCGCCACGACAGCCACCGTGCGAACCCGCGCCCACATTTGCCTCGGAACTGTACCATAAGATCGTCGGCAAGTCTATGCTGTCCAGTGAGTTACCGGCTCTCTTGCGTCACAGCTGGCTGGTCGGTAACATGGGCCTCCCGAGTGCACCACGGAGGCTGCCGATGTTGACGCCGCTGCTCGAATCCACCTTTGACGGACTGACGCTCCTTCGCCGCGGCAAGGTGAGGGACCTGTACGAGGTCGGCCAGGACCTGCTGATCGTCGTGAGCGATCGCATCTCGGCGTTCGACTACATCCTCGGGTCGGGGATTCCGGGTAAAGGCAAGGTCCTCAACCAGTTGTCGGCGTTCTGGTTCGAGTTGATGAGCGATATCGTCCCGAATCACGTGCTGGCGACGGACCCGCTGCAGTATCCCGAGCCGGCCCGGCGGCACGCCGCCGCCCTGCGCGGGCGCTCGATGCTGGTTCGCAAGACCCGGCCGATGCCGATCGAATGCGTCGTCCGCGGGTATCTGTCGGGCTCGGGCTGGAAGGAATACCAGAAGGCGGGGACGGTCTGCGGGATCGCACTCCCCAAGGGGCTGGTGGAATCGGACCGGTTGCCGACGGCGATCTTCACGCCGTCGACGAAGGCCGAGAGTGGTCACGACATCAACATCACCGAGGCGGAGACCATCGAGATCGTGGGGAAGGAACGGTTCGCCCAGTTGCGCGAGCTGTCCCTGCGGGTCTACAACCGCGGCGCGCAGCACGCGGAGACGCGCGGCATCATCGTGGCCGACACGAAGTTCGAGTTTGGCGAGATGGAAGGGCCGGACGGCAAGACCAGACTCATCCTGATCGACGAGGTGCTCACACCGGATTCGTCGAGATTCTGGCCGGCCGACCACTACAAGGCCGGCGGCGGTCAGCCGAGCTACGACAAGCAGTACGTCCGAGACTACCTGGAGCAGATCGGCTGGAACAAACAGCCGCCGGCGCCCGCCCTGCCCGACGAGGTCGTGCTGAAGACGCGGGACAAGTACGTAGAGGCCTACCGTCGGCTGTCGGGGCGGGAGCTGGAGTAGCCAGGGCCTGCGGCGCGTCGCAGACCCTGGCTCGCCCTTCCGCCTTTCGCCGTTGCCCTTCCCGCTTTGCCCGATCCCCTGCCCTTGACTGCGCCCCGCCTTTCGAGCGACAATTAGCACTCAAACATTGCGAGTGCTAGCGGACAGACACGCTGTTCGCTGGCCGGTCTTCAACACCGCAGCAGGAGTCAGGAACACTATGAAGGTCAAGCCACTTCACGACCGGATCCTCGTCAAGCGTATCGAGGAAGGTGAACAGGTGGTCGGCGGCATCATCATCCCCGACACCGCCAAAGAAAAGCCCCAGCAGGGCAAGGTCGTTGCCGTCGGCGCCGGTAAGGTCGACGACAAGGGCAAGCGCACGCCTCTCGACGTCAAGGACGGCGACAAGATCCTGTTCGGCAAGTACTCGGGACAGGAAATCAAGCTGGACGGTGAGGAGTTCCTCATCATGCGTGAGGACGAAGTCCTCGGGATTATCGAGTAAGCGTCGAGAGACACAGGAGTTCAACGATGGCAAAGCAGATTCAGTATGGAGAACAGTCGCGCCAGGCAATCCTGCGCGGCGTGAACAAGCTGGCTGACGCGGTCAAGGTGACCCTCGGCCCCAAGGGCCGCAACGTGGTCCTCGACAAGAAGTTCGGATCGCCGCTCATCACCAAGGACGGCGTGACGGTGGCGAAGGAAATCGATCTTCCGGATCCGCTCGAGAACATGGGCGCGCAGATGGTGCGCGAAGTGGCGAGCAAGACGTCCGACGTGGCCGGCGACGGCACGACGACCGCCACGGTGCTGGCGCAGGCGTTCTACCGCGAAGGCGCCAAGATGGTGGCGGCCGGCGCGAACCCGATGGACCTCAAGCGCGGCATCGAGCGCGCGGTCGAGGCGATCATCGCGGACCTGAAGAAGCGGTCGAAGCCCGTCAAGGGCCACATGATTGCCCAGGTCGGCACGATCTCGGCGAACAACGACGAGACGATCGGGAAGATCATCGCCGAGGCGATGGAGAAGGTCGGCAAGGACGGCGTCATCACGGTTGAAGAGGCCAAGACGCTCGAGACGTCGCTCGAAGTGGTCGAAGGCATGCAGTTCGACCGCGGCTACCTGTCGCCCTACTTCGTGACGGATCCGGAGCGCATGGAAGTCGTGCTCGAGAATCCGATGATCCTGATCCACGAGAAGAAGATCAGCTCGATGAAGGACCTCCTGCCGATTCTCGAGCAGGTCGCCCGGCTCGGCAAGCCGCTGCTCATCATTGCCGAGGACATCGAGGGTGAGGCGCTGGCCACGCTGGTGGTCAACAAGCTGCGCGGCACGCTGCACGTGGCGGCCGTGAAGGCGCCGGGCTTCGGCGATCGCCGCAAGGCCATGCTCGAGGACATCGCGATCCTGACCGGCGGCAAGGCCGTCACCGAGGACCTCGGCATCAAGCTCGAGAACGTGAAGCTCGAGGACATGGGCCAGGCGAAGAAGATCACCATCGACAAGGACAACACGACGATTGTCGAGGGCGGCGGCGAATCGGCCAAGATCGAGGGCCGCGTCAAGCAGATCCGCGCCCAGGTCGAAGAGACCACGTCCGACTACGACCGTGAGAAGCTGCAGGAGCGGCTGGCCAAGCTGGTCGGCGGCGTGGCGGTGATCAAGGTCGGTGCGGCCACCGAGACCGAGATGAAGGAGAAGAAGGCGCGCGTCGAAGATGCGATGCACGCCACCAAGGCGGCTGTCGAAGAGGGCATCGTGCCCGGCGGCGGCGTGGCCCTGGTCCGATCGCTCGGCGCGCTCAATGGCCTCAAGGCCGATGGCGACCAGCAGGTCGGCATCAATATCGTGAAGCGCGCCGTCGAAGAGCCGCTCCGCTGGATCGCGCAGAACGCGGGCCAGGAAGGCTCCATCGTCGTCCAGAAGGTCCGTGAGGGCCAGGACGACTTCGGCTTCAACGCGTTGACCGACAAGTACGAGAACCTGGTGGCGGCCGGCGTCATCGACCCGACCAAGGTCGTGCGCTCCGCGCTCCAGAACGCCTCGTCGATCGCGTCGTTGTTGCTGACGACCGAAGCGATGGTGGCGGACATCCCCGAAGAGAAGAAGGACAACCCGATGCCTCCGGGCGGCATGGGCGGCGGCATGGGCGGGATGTACTAAGAAGGCGATCGGGACCAGGCGATAGGCGTTAGGGGCAGACCCTGACGCCGCTCGCCTGACACCCGTGGCACGGGGCTTTAGCCCTGTGTCCGAGCGACAAGACTTCGGCCCGGTGGGCGTCACGCCTGCCGGGCCGTTGGTCTATCTGGGCGATAGGCGTTAGGCGATAGGGAAATCGAGACTAGCGCAGGCTGAAGAGCATCTCGATGGTGACAAGGACGTTGACGGGCAGGCCCTGCCGCTTGCCCGGGGCGAAGCGCCACTGCTTGGCCGCCTTCACCGCCTCCTGATCGAGGCCGAAGGTCGAGTCGAGCGACCGGACCACATTGCACTCCCCTACGCTGCCGTCGGACTTGACGACACAGTCGAGCACGGCCGTGCCCTGGATCTTCGCGCGCATCGCGTCCGCGGTGTACTGCGGCTTCACTTCGCGCCGGAGCACCGGATTCTCGATGCCATTGCCCGGCCGGTAGACGCCGCCGCCGGTGCCGCCGCTGGAGCCTTCGCCAATGCCGGAACCCGTCCCGCCGCCCACGCCGGTGCCGGTGCCGGTGCCAATGCCGCCACCCACGCCGGAACCCCTGTTCGGCCCGATATCCGGCATCGTTTCATCGAGACTCCGGGCCGCCAGGAAGTCCGGCATCGGCACGGCGTTCTCCGGCAGGACCCTCGGCGTCAGATCTGGCGGCTTGGACTTCGGGATGACGACTTCCTTCGGCGTGATCTTCGAGCGATTGCCGCCCCCGCCGCCGCCGCCGCCCGGTCCCGGTTGCGCGACGAAGACCATGTTCTTGACTTCGGTCTTCGTCGGGTTGATGACCTCGCTGGTCACGCGATAGGCAAAGATGATGGCGACGATGATCGCGGAGTGGATGAGGAACGACGACACGAGCGAACCGGACATGCGCGGCGCGCCCGTTTCAAACGAGAACTGCACCGGCCGGGCGTGCAGGTGGTCCAAATGGACCGACACGTGCCCGACCGCCGAGACCTCGCGTTCGCTCAACTTGCCATCAGACATTGGGTGGTTTCCCGACCGCTCCTATTGTCGCGCGACTGCCCGTTTCCTTCAAGTCTCGGCCAGACAAGCTCGCGCCCACTCGTAATTACGCCGCCTCGCGCGGAATTGTTTCCGCCAGGAGCCCGGTTCCCCCGCGCTGTCACACTCGTGTCACACGTTTTGGATCAGACCCGGCCCGCCCATGCCCCAATCGCGGCGTTGCCGCCGCCGTAGGACAGCAACACGGCCAGCGCGTCCGAGGCCCGAGCGGGATCCTCGATCGCCACCAGCACGCCGCCCTTCCCGGCCAACGTCTCGTAGATGAGCCCGTCGTGCGGTTGGAATCCCGCCCGGCGGATGGCGCCCGCAATCCCGACCTGGGGCAGGTCCCGCGCGGGCCCCTGCAGCACGCCCACCAGCGAGCCCCTGCCCACCACCGCCCCGAGCGTGGGCAATTCCAACTTCTCGGGCTCGGCCCCCGTCACCTTTTGGACGAACGAAGCCGCCTCGGGGCCGTCTTTCGCCAGCACCGACACCACCGCCTGCGGGAACCCCTGCTCCCGCAGGGCATCGATGCCCCGTTGCGCCCAGGCGACGTCCTTGAAAACTCCCACCGTGAACAGCGTCCGTTCAGCCTTCGCCATGCCACTTCTCCGCTTGCCCCGAATGAATGGGGTCAGACCCAATTTCCCGTGCCAGACCCGTTTTCGGGCCGACCGACCAGTGCCATCTCACTGTAAGCCCGAACACGGGTTGCATCAAGGCGCAATCCATTCCGCCCGCCGGCCTGGCCAACGGTGTTACAATTCGCTCATGAGACTTGGCGCTCCGGAACTCCTGATCATCCTCGCGATTGCCGTCCTGATTTTTGGCGGCAGTCGGCTCCCAGAATTGGGTCGCGGGATTGGCAAGGCCATCCGTAACTTCAAGGATGCCACCAACGACGGCGCTTCTGGCGACAAGAAGGAATAGCCTAGATCACGACGCGCGTGTCCCCGACCCGCCGCGTGACGCGTTCGCGGTCCAGGTATTCCAGCAGCGGAATCGCGTACTTCCTCGACACGCCGTAGCGCTCCTTGAACGACCCGACGTCGATCTTCGCCGGCACGCCGGCGGGCGCATCAGCCTTCAGCTTCCCCATATCCTGCTTCAGGCCCGCGAGCGCGGATTCGTGGAACAGGAACGCATCCACCTTCACCAGGACCCGCTGCCGCGCCAGCAGGCTGGCCATGCGCTCGGCGACGCCCACCGCAATCCCCAGCGTCGTTGACGCCTCCTTGAGGTCCGGCGGCTTCAGGCCGGCGTCCCGATAACACGTCTCAATCCGATCCCGCCCCTGCTGTTCTTCCTCGCTGAGATCGAGCCGATGCGACGCGAGGGCCAGCCGATCGCGCGCGATGATGCGGCGCGCGGCGGCGAGATCGTTCACGACACGATCGAACAGGCCCGGCGCGGCGTGCGGAAACGCCCGCTCCCTGGCCTCCTCGCGCGGCATGCCCTCCTCGAGCGGCCGCTGGCGATGATGGTCGCCCAGCTGCGCCAGCAACTGCGCCACGTGCGTCCCGACGGCGGCGGCCGACACCAGCACGCCTTCGACACGGAGCGCGCGGCCTGACGCGGTGAGACGCTCGACCAGCCGGCCCGACGCCGCCGGCTCGATTCCCATCCTCGCCACCAGTGACGCCACGGCCACGCCGGCAATCGCCGCCTCCGTCAGCAGCAGTTCCACCGCCCGCTCATCGGGATCGATGCCACTGGCGGCAGGAGCCGCGGGGTCAAGGTCGGCAAATCGCTGCCGGCCCGCGGCCGTCCGGATTCCAATTCTCGGCGGGGCGGGATCGAGCACCGCGCCGCCCGCGATCGTGACGGATGGCGAATACGCCCGGAGGATGAACCGGTCGCCGCGCGTCATGACGATCGGCGCCTCGAGCCTGATCCGCACGTGCGCCGTCCGGCCGGGTTCGATCTCGCCGCGCGTGATGGCCCCCTCGGCGTCGCCGACCACAGACGAGAGCGCCACCCGGCCGAGCACCTCGCTCGTGCCCTGGTGGACGCGCACGCGCGCGCCGTGCCTGAGTGGCTTTGCCGATCCCAGCAGGTCGAGACGCGCATCGCACACGCGCGACACCATGTACTGGCCCGGCGACACCACGGTGTCGCCCCGCACGAGGTCGGCCACGTCCACCCCACCCAGGTTCACGGCCGCGCGTTGACCGGCACGGGCCGAGGCCTGGCTGGCGCCGTGGACCTGCACGCCCCTGACCTTGACGGGCCGCTCCCCCGGCAAGACGACGAGATCGGTGTCTGCGGCGATCGTCCCGGAGACCAGTGTGCCCGTCACGACCGTGCCGAAGCCTTTCACGGAGAACACGCGATCGATCGGCAGTCGCACGGCCCCGCCCGCATCCCGGCCCGGGCAACGCGTGCCGAGGTCGACCAGCGCGGCCTGCAGCACGTCGAGTCCGGAACCCGTTTTCGACGAGACGGGCACCACCGGCGCGGCCTCGAGAAACGAGCCGGCCACCAGGTCCCGCACCTCCAGCGTCACCAGGTCGAGCGTGTCCTGGTCAACGAGGTCGGCCTTCGTCAGAACGACGATGCCGGCCGGCACCTGCAGAAGGCGGCAAATCTCAAAATGTTCGCGCGTCTGGGGCATCACGGACTCGTCCGCCGCCACGACGAACAGGACGGCGTCGATGCCGCCGACGCCGGCGAGCATGTTCTTCACGAATCGCTCGTGCCCCGGCACGTCGACGAAGGCGACGTGCAGGTTGGCCGCGGTCCAGTACGCGAAGCCCAGATCGATGGTGATCCCGCGAGCCTGCTCTTCCTTCAGCCGATCGGGGTCGGTTCCGGTCAGCGCGCGGACGAGCGCACTCTTGCCGTGGTCGATGTGGCCCGCCGTCCCGACAACGATGTGTTTCATGGAATTATCGCCGCCGACGGCTCTGCTTGCCGCGCTTCGGCTGCCTCGCCGTGTGCCGCCGCCGTTCCGTCTTCGGGCGTGCGCGGCTGCGCCTCGCGTCGGGCCCCAACCGCCCCGCGCGCATCCGCTCGAGCACCTCCACGACGCCGAGGTCGATCTGGCGCCGCTCGGTATCGACGCGCAGCACCTGCACGCGCACGCGGTCGCCCAGGCGAAACACGTGTCCCGTCCTCTCGCCCCGGAGCACGTGCGCCGACTCCACGTAACGATAGAAGTCGTCCGCCAGCGTGGACACGTGGACGAGCCCTTCGACGAAGTGCTCCACCAGCTGGACGAACAGCCCGAACGCCGACACGCCGGTCACGAGCGCGTCGAATTCATCGCCAATCTTGTCCGCCATGAAGCGGACCTTCTTCCACTGGACCAGCTCGCGCTCGGCCTCCATGGCACGCCGCTCGCGATCGGACGTATGGCGGCCGATGTCCGGCAGTTCCTCGGTCAGCGCCTCGATGCGCTCGGCGGTCGGCCGCCCACACCGCACCTCGCGCAGCAGGCGATGCACGAGGAGATCGGGATAGCGCCGGATCGGCGACGTGAAGTGCGTATAGGTGCCGGCCGCCAGGCCGAAATGCCCCACGTTGTCCGGGCTGTAGCGTGCCTGGGCCATGGTCCGCAACATCAGGAGCGCAATCGGACGTTCAACGGGCGTCCCCGCGATCCGCTCGATGAGGTGCTGGAAATCGCGGGGCCGCACGCCATCCGGCTGGGCGGCCAGGCTGTACCCGAGGCTGACGATGAAGGCCTCGAACTCGCCCACCTTCAGCGGGTCTGGCCGTTCGTGAATGCGGTAGAGCGCGGGCATCTGCTGGCTCTCGAGATGGTGCGCCACCGTCTCGTTGGCCAGCAGCATGAATTCCTCGATGATCCGATGCGCGATGTTGCGCTCGGTCTGCGTCACCGCCGACACCAGGCCATCCTCGTCGAGCACGAGTTCCGACTCCGGCAGGTCGAAGTCGATCGACCCTCGCCGGTGCCGCCGCTCGCGCAGCACGGCATACAGGCCGGCCATTCGGTCGAAGAGCGGCACCAGCGGTTCGTGGCGCGACATTTCGTCCGCGTCGCGATCCGTGATGATGGCATTGACCGCGGTGTAGGTCATGCGCGCCGCACTGTGGATCACGCCGTCATGCAGCTCGTAGCGCACGACCGTGCCGTGGCCGTCCACCTCCATCAGGCACGACTGGACCAGACGGTCCTCGTCCGGCCTCAGGCTGCACAAGCCGGTCGCCAGTTCCGCCGGGAACATGTGCAGCGCGCGCTCCGGGAAATACACCGACGTGCCCCGCTCGTACGCCTCGTCGTCGAGGGCCGTGCCCTCGTGCACGTAGTGCGCCACGTCGGCAATGTGCACGCCGAGCCAGCAGTGGCCGTTCGCCAGCGATTCCAGCGTGATCGCGTCGTCGAAGTCGCGCGCATCCTCGCCATCGATCGTGACCGTTGGCCAGGAGCGGAAGTCGGTCCGGCCAGCGATGTCCGAGGGCTGGACCTGCGAGCCCAGCCGCACCGCCTCGCGGACGGCCTGCTCGCCGTGCGCGTCGGGCAGGCCGTGCTTGTGGATGATGACGCGGGTATCCACGCCGGGCTCGTCGAGCGACCCGAAGACGTCCGTGATGCGCCCGAGGGGACCGCGCGTCGGCGTCGGCCACCGGGTGATCTCCACGACGACCATGTCGCCCGCCTTCGCGTCGTGGAGGTCGCCTGCCAGCACGGCCACCTCCTGCACGAGGCGCTTCTCGTGCGGCACGACGCGGGCATGCCCCCCGCGATCGATCTCGACGCGGCCCACGAGCGACGCATGCCCGCGTTCGAGCACGCTCGTCACCTTGCCCTCGCGCCGGCGATCGTCCCGGCGCCGGTCGATGCGGACGGTGACGCGGTCCCCGTGCATCGCGCCGTTCAGGTTGGCGGCGTTGACGTAGATGTCTCCGTCGCCGTCGTGCCCCCTGTCGGGCACGACGAACCCGTAGCCCGCCGGATTCATCGTGAGGGTGCCGACGAGCAGGTCCAGCTTGCCGGGCAGGCCGTAGTGATGACCGCGAACGAGCACCAACGCACCATCCGTGGCGAGCGATCGCAGCAGGCGCCGAAAAGAGACGCGGGCCTCCCGCGGGATCCGCAGGATCTGAACGAGCTCACGCGCCGACGCCGGGTGGTCAACGCGCGTCTCCAAGGCGCCAAGCAGTTCCTCGCGTGTCACGTGGACGTCCGCGGTTCCGGGCTGATGAGAGCCACCTGGACGTCACCGACGTTGGTGCCGGTTGGCCCGGTCATGACCAGTCCATCCAACCGGGACAGGCACGCGTAGGCGTCGTTATTTCGCAGGTAGGATCGCACGTCGACGCCAGCGGCCGCAGCCACGGCCTCGGTGGCACTCGTCACCACGCCACCGGCCGCGTCCGTCGGGCCGTCGACGCCATCCGTGCCGACGCTGACGAAGGCGGCCGACGCCTCGATCGCCGCCAGGTCCGGGATGATCGCCAGGGCAAACTCCTGGTTGCGCCCGCCCCTTCCCGTCCCCGTGACGGTGACCGTGGTTTCCCCCGACGACACGACGCAAAACGGGCGGCTGTGTGACGCGGTGATTGCCCGCACCTCCGACGCGAATCGCCCCGCCGCGACGCGCGCCTCACCGAGCACCGGTTCCTCCAGCACCACCGTGTCGTAGCCCAGCGCCCGGGCCCGGGCGACGGCACCGGCGACCGCGTCGAGGCGTGTGGCGATGACCCGCGTGTCGGTCCGGGCGAATACCGCGTCTCCGGGCTTGGGCGTCTCGCGTCGGCCGCCAGCCTGTCCGGCTGCCAGCACGCGTACCACCACCGGCGGATACGCTTCCCGGCCGCCGAAGCGATCGAGCACCGCCAGCGCGTCGCCATAGGTCGACGGATCGGCCACCGTCGGGCCGGAACCAATGACCGACGGATCGTCACCAACCACATCCGAAATGGCCAGACACACCGTCCGCGCGCGCGTGGCGGCGGCGAGCTGCCCGCCCTTGAGGGCCGAGAGATGCTTGCGGACGATGTTGAGCGTCGTGATGTCCGCTCCCGCCCGCATGAGGCGCGTCGAGGTCGCCTGCTTGTCCGCCAGCGTCACTCCGTCACTCGGCAGCACCATCAGGGCCGACGCACCGCCGGACAACAGCACGAGGAGCACGTCCCGCGGTTCCGCAGACTCGGCGGTCATCCGTGCGAAACGCCCCGCCTCGACGCTGGCCTCCGTGGGAACCGGGTGGCCGCCCTGGAAGACGGAGACGAACGCCGGCGGACTGCCCAGTCCGCCCGGTGCGACGACCATCGCGGACGCGGGCGGACGGGCCATGCCATCGAGACACGCGCGCAGCATGGGCACCGCGGCCTTTCCCGCGGCGACAACGTGCCACGCCGCGTCGGGCGCGATCGCGTCGGCGACGACCGGCAGATACGCCGAGACACGGGCGCGGGGATCGACGGCAGCAATGGCTTCGGTGACAACTGAGAGGGCGTGCTGACGGAGCCGGGCGAGCAGGTGGTTCAGTGGGCGTTGTTCCGATCGTAGAAAGCCGACACGCGGGTCACGACGTCAAAAGACTTGAGCAGGCGGTTGACGACCTGAACGCCGCGCTGGCACGTGCAGAGCGAATCGAGTTGCCCGAGGACCCTGCAGAGCGCCGCATCGGCCCTCTGGACGGTGCGTTCGGAGAACGCCTCGCGCTGCTGCAGCAGGAATTGACGATGCTTGAGAAACTCTTCCCGATAGAACTCGGAAATCAGAGTCGGCGGGGAGTACGAACTTGCAGGAGGCTGTCTAGTCTGGGCGCTCAGCATTAGGTCCCTCAGACGTTGCGTGTGCAAGACCACCCCAGTGTAGCCAGCGCCCGGAACCGTGTCAAACGTCGTCAGCGAACCTGGCGGGCCGCCAGCCAGCCGCCGAGGCCGCCGAGGACCATGCCCCCGGCGACGAGCGCGGCGGCCGCGGCGGACGGGAGGAATGTCACCAGCTCGGGTTGGCCCACGACGGAGAGCAGTCCGGCGAGTTGCGGCCGCACCGTCGCGTAGATCATCCACAGGAGCGCGAGGGCCAGCAGGCCCCCCCCGCCGCCGTGCAGGATGCCCTCGGTCACGAGGGGGCCCCGGAGCAATCCCATGGGCGCCCCCATCAATTGCATGACCTCGATCTCGTCACGCCGCGTGTACAGCGTCAGCCGCACCACCGTCGACACCGTCAACACCGCGGCGACGATGAGCACGGCGCCGAGGAGCCAGCCAGCCCATCGCAGGCCGGACACGATCGCGGCCAACCGCGTGAGCCACGTGCGGTCGTACCGGACATCGGCCACGCCGGGCGCCCGGCGCAGCTGCTGCGCCAGCGCCTCGGCGGCGCTGCCTTCGACGGCCCTCGGCTGCAGCCGCACCTCGATCGACGCGGGCAGCGGGTTCTCCGCGCCGGCGTCCAGGCCGGCCGCGAGATCCGGAAAGTCGCGCGCAAAGCGGCCAAGCGCATCGGCCTTGGACACGAAGGTGCGCGACGCGACGACCGGCTCGCTGGTGAGCAACTGATTGAGAGCCACGCGCTGATCCGGCGAGATGTCGTCGCGCAGGTACACCGAGACTTCCGCGGTACTGCTCCAGCGTGCGAGGACACGATCCAGATTGACGGTCACCGTGAGAAAGCCGCCGAGGACGAGGGCCGCGACGGCAATCGTCAGCATGGACAACAGCGTGGTCCCGGGCTTGCGCCTGAGCGTCCGGAAAGCCTCGTCGAGGCAGTAGCGCAACGCGTGCATGCCTTGGAATGCCTCCCTACGTGACCCGCCCGTGGTCCAGTGTCAACGTCCGCCGGCCGACGCGGCCGATCAGTTCACGGTCGTGCGTGGCCACCACCACGGTGGTGCCGCGCGCGTTGATGTCGCGGAACAGGTTCATGATCTCGAGCGACAGATCCGGGTCCAGGTTGCCCGTGGGCTCGTCGGCCAGTACCAGCGACGGTTCATTGATGAGGGCCCGCGCGATCGCGACGCGCTGTTGTTCGCCGCCGGACAACTCCATCGGATACGCGTTCATGCGGTGCTGGAGGCCGACCCATTTCAGCACCTGGTACGTCCGGCGTTGCTGCTGCACGGACGTCTCCCCCAGCACACGCGGAACCAGCGCGACGTTCTCCATGACCGTGCGCCCGGGGATCAGCTTGAAATCCTGGAACACGAACCCCACGGTGCGTCGGTAACTCTGCACCTGCCGGAGCGTGAGCTTCGCCAGGTTGCGCCCCCCCACCTTCACGAGGCCGTCGGTGGGAATCTCCTGCCGGAGCAGCAGGCGGAGGAACGTGGACTTGCCCGCACCGCTGGCGCCGGTGAGGAACACGAACTCGCCCTTGTCGATCCTGACGGACACGTCCTTCAAGGCGTAGATGCCGCGCCCGTACATCTTCGACAGGGCCAGGGTCTCAATCACGGGAGCACACCGGAGGTCGGAAACGCCTGAATCATGAGCAAATAACGGAAGTGCCGCGAGTATAGCATGGGGCTCAGCGTGCCCCGCGCCGGTACTCCACCAGCTCGGCCCGGAACGATCCGAACGGCGCGTCGATGTCGATGAGGAGCGGCACGCGCCGATCGTCGGTCGAGATCCACAGCGTGGCGCGCGGGCCCTGGCGGTTGACCACGCGGTACTCGATCCGTCCATCGACGCGCAGCGCCCCCTGCGGATGCCCCTCAGCGGTGATTGACTCCACCGTGCCGCCGCGCAGTTCCACCACGACGCTGCGGCCGAGATCATTGACGGGAATCCTGAGCGTCTCGCCAGACACCAGGGGGACCGCCCGCGCGTAGAAGAAGGCCGACACGGGATCGCGTGCCCCCTGGGACAGCGGCAGCGCCAGGGCATCACGCGGGGCGTCGGGTGCGCCGTTTCCCGATCGGACGACACGGTGCTTCGGATCGAACCACGCCGCACGATCGACGACGCGGCGGCCCTCGTGCAGCTCCTGGGCATGCAACGTCGGCAGCAGGTCCGCGCGCGTCAGGCTGTAGAACCGGTCCCGGGCCTCGAAGAAGCTCGACACCCACGGCGCGGTGGTGGCCTGCACCTCGAGTTGCAGCGTCTCTCCCGACCGCGCCAGAACGGGCGGCGGATCGGTCACGCGAAACAGAATCTCACCGGCCGCCAGCGTCACCGCGCTCTGCCCGCGCCAGAACACGCGATACCGCAACTCCTCCCCGGGGCCGAACGGCAGCGTCGCCGGCGCGGGCGGCGGCGCGGGCGCCTCGGGCCGCTCCAGGCTTTCTTCGATCTCCGGCGTCCAGACCAGCTCGTAGATGGTGCGCCCGTCCAGCACGGCGCGCTGCACGAGCGGTGTCGGGTCGGTGAACTGCGTAATCGGCGCCGGCGTCACGAGGAAGCGGACGTTGAGGTCCCGCAACGTCCACAGCGCGTCAGCCGATGGAAACTGCTTCATCGTGTCGACGAGGCTCGTGTAGAAGGCGGGACGCTGGCCGCTGTAGCCGTTGACGATTGGCCGCCGGTGCTCGAGCGACTCGATCATGAACGGGGTGTTCTCGAGATCGAGCTGGAGCGGGAGGTACAGCACCGCACCCGGCCCCGGGGCCTGCGCCAGCCACTGCCCCACGGGCGTGCTGGCGGGCGGCGCGGGCGCGAACGTCAGCGGCGCGTTGGCGAACTCGAGTGCGATCACGCCCGCACACAGCCAGACCGCGCGCGGCCGGCGGATCGCCAACGCGGCCACGCCCAGGGCCGCCAGCACCGCAGCGCCGAACGCGACGAGGATCGCAAACCGCGCGGGTGCACGAATCGCCTGGAATCCAAAGACGTGCTCATGCAGCCAGGCGTAGACCGGCCTGACCCCGTCGGGGCCGAGTGAGAGTCCGAATCCCGCAGCCGCAATCGCGAGGTAGGGCCACGGGAGAATGCGCCGTTCGCGCCACCCGGCCCCCCGGACACCCGCCGCCGCCAGCAGCAGCACGGAGAACCCGACGAACAACTCGCGTTCGACGCCGGTCTGCTCGCCACGCTCGTCGGCGTCAGCCGCCGGACGCAGCAGTCCCGTCCGCCCGTAGACGGCGTTATCGGGAGGCACGCGCAGGTAGTGGATCGGGTGTGCGGCGTTGAGGCCGGCCTGGTAGAGATTCCGGACGAAGCCTTCTTTGCGCTGCACGTCGAGGTACGGCCACGTGAACGGCGCGACGACCACGCCAGCCGTGACGACGGCCAGCAGGACGCGGCGCAGGTAGCGGCTGTTGCGCCAGCGGCCCGCGGCCACGCTGAGCACCGTGCCGCCCACCGCCAGCGCCACGGCCGTCATGAGACCGACATAGACCGACGTGACGACCTGCAAACCGGTGAAGAGGCCCAGGGCCAGCCCGTCGCGGCGTCGTCGGGTCGCGATCAGTCGATGGAGAGACAGGAAGGCCAGCGGCAGGAAGTACAGGCCCTGCAACTGCAGGTGGATCAAGTGCGCCGTGTGAAACGGCCAGAACCCCCACACGAGCCCCGCCACGGTCGCGGCGGCGGCAGACGCGGTGAGCTGCCGCGCCAGGGCAAACATCGCCAGCGCCGACGCCACGAGCGAGAGCAGGAGCACGAGGTTGTAGCACAGCGCCACGTTGTGGGTGACGGCGTAGACGGGCCAGATGACGGTGGCCGGCAGGAGCAAGTGGTCGGAATAGGCCAGCGTCTTCTGGGCGGGATAGAAGATGTTGGCATCGAAGACGCGGCCCGTCAGGACGGCGCGCGGCGACGTGCTCAGCGTTTCGAGATCCCACCCGAGGATCCAGGTGTTCAAGTACGGGTCGCCTGGCCCCTGCGGCGCGGCCAGCACACCGGTAAGGTGTCCGGCTAGCGGCCAGGTATAACCGACAGCGGCAACCGCGAAGATCGCGACCGCCAGCAGCCATTGACGGCCCGTCGAACCGGTCATGTCGTTGCCGCCAGCGCCTCGCGCACGAGGGCGTCGACCAGTCCGGGATTGGCGCGTCCCCCGCTGGCCTTGATCACCTGGCCAACCAGGAATCCGGCGACGGCGCCTCGACCCGCCCGATACTGCGCCACCTGGGAGGGATACGCGGCGAGCGTCGAGTCCACGAGCGCTCGCAGCAACGCGGCGTCGGATTCCTGCAGGAGGTTCTGGTCGCGAGCGATGTCCGCCGGCGCCTCGCCGGTCCGGCACATCCGTTCGAACACCTGTTTGGCCGCCGAGGTCGAGAGCGCGCCCGATGCCACCATGCCGAGCAGCGCCGCCAGCGTAGCGGGTGTCACACGCAACCCCGACAGCCGATCACCCTGCTCGTGCATGCGCCTCGCCAGTTCGCCGGTCAGCCAGGTCACGGCCGCACGCGGATCCCCGCCCGCCGCGATCGTCGCTTCAAAGAAGACGGCGAGAGCGGCGGAGTCCGCCACCGCGCCCAGCTCGTTCGCGGGAATGCCGAACTGCCCGGCGAGCCGCGACCGCCGCGCCGCCGGCAGCTCCGGGAGCGCCGCGCGCACGCGCTCCACCGCGGCGTCCGTCAACACCAGCACCGGCAGGTCGGGCTCGGGGAAGTACCGGTAGTCGTCCGCGCCTTCCTTCGAGCGCATCATCGCGGTCTCGCCGGTTCGTTCATCGAACAGCATCGTGCTGGTGTGAACCGCCTCGCCTCGGCGCAGCAGGTCTTCCTGCCTGGCAATCTCATGGTCCAACGCCCGCTCGAGAAATCGGAACGAATTGAGGTTCTTGATCTCCGTGCGCGCGCCGAGCCGGTTGTCACCGGCCCGGCGCACGGACACGTTGGCGTCGCAGCGCAGGCTGCCCTGGTCCATGTTGCCGTCGGTCACGCCCGCCGCCACGAGGATGACGCGTAACTGCCGGAAACACTCTGCCGCGTCAGCCGCCGATCGCAGGTCGGGAGCAGTCACCACCTCGACGAGGGGCATGCCGCTGCGGTTGAAGTCGATCAGGCTCGACGCTTCCGCGTCCCGTCCAGCGGCATGTGTAGACTTCCCGGCATCCTCTTCCACGTGCGCGCGCACGATACGAACCTCACGGACCGCACCGGCGTGCTGCCATCGAAGCCGGCCATCGACCGCGAGCGGGCGATCGTACTGCGTGATCTGGTAGCCCTTCGGCAGGTCCGGATAGAAGTAGTGTTTACGGGCAAACACCGATTCGGGCTGAACCCGGCACTCGAGGGCGAGTGCCGCGGCGACGGCCAGGTCGATCGCGCGGCCATTCAGCACGGGCAGCGCGCCGGGCAGGCCGAGGCAGACGGGGCACGTCTGCGAATTGGGTGCCGCCGGCCACGTCGTCGCGCAGCCGCAAAACAGCTTGGTCGCGGTCTGCAACTGCACGTGGATCTCGAGGCCGATGACGGGTTCGAACATGCGCGTCAGACGAGTATAGCGCCTCGTGAAGGCCGGGCGTGGACCAGCACTCACTCCGCCGTCCCGCTCGCACAAGCCGGCCCGCGCACGGGTCTGCGGGTGTGCGTCTCACTCCGCGTCCCCGCTCACGCTCGTGAGCGAAGGTCCGTGCGCTGCCCTTCCCCCTTCCCCCTTCCGCCTTCCGCCTTCCGCCTTCCGCCTTTGCCCTATCGCCTAACGCCTATCGCCTGTTCCACCGATACTCCCAACGTGCCATCCGCCACCCGAGGTTTGCGTGCCGGAATCGCCGCCAGCGTCGCGCTGGCGCTGACGGTGTCTGCCTGCGGATCGAATCGCGAGGCGTTCGGCCCGCGCGTGGCGACGGCTCCGCCCCGTGCGGACGCCGGTGGAACCACCGCACCGCGGAGCCCCGCCCCGCTGCGCCCCGTCGCCACGGTGCGGATCCGCGTCACGACGCCGGCCGGCACGCGCATCGTGACGCTTGCGCTCGAAGAATACGTGCTGGGCACCGTGCGCGCGGAACTTCCGCCCAAGACGCTGCAGGAAGAGGCTGCCAGCCGCGCGCTCCAGGTGCAGGCCCTCGTTTCCCGGACGTACGCGGTGGCGAACATCGGACGCCATGCGTCCGAAGGGTTCGACCTCTGTGACACGACCCACTGTCAGTTGTACCGCGCCGCCGTCGGGGTGGAAGGGCCGCACGACCGCGCGGCCCGCGCCGTTGCCGCCACTCGCGGGGAGGTCATCACATACGAGGGCCGGGTCATCCAGGCGTTGTTCCATTCGAATTGCGGCGGGCACACGACGTCCGCGGGCGCCGTCTGGGGCGGGCCGGATGAACCGTACTTGCGTCCCGTCACCGATGAATTCTGCGCGCGCTCGTCGCCCGGCGCGTGGACGTTCACCGTGGCGGACGCCGACCTCCGGCGGGCCCTGGACGCCGATCCCCGCACGGACGTGGGCGCGCGCCTGCAGCGCGTCGACGTCACCAGCCGCGACGCGTCGGGGCGCGCGGCGCTCGTCGCCCTGGTCGGCTCGCGCTCGCCCCTGGTTCGTGCGGAGGAGTTCCGCTACGTCCTGCGGCACGCCTTCGGGCAGCGGTCCCTCAAGAGCACGCTCTTCACCGTGGCGCACCGCAACGGGCAGTTCGAATTCACCGGCACCGGGTTCGGCCATGGCGTCGGGCTGTGCCAGGTGGGCGCCACGCTCCGGGCCAGGGCCGGCCAGTCCCCGCTGGCCATCATCACGCACTACTTCCCGGGCACCACCATCCAGTCCGCGCTAACGAGCCGGCTGATGGCACCCCGGCCGTCGTTCGGCTTGAACATACCCTAACCATCTATTACTCAATAGGTTGCGGACGCCACTCGAATGGGCTACGATGGGGTTGCCCGGCGGCCGTACTTCGTCCAAAAGTGTGGCAGCGGTGTAAACGAAGGCATTTACCGCGGCGTAGACAGGAGCAGGAGGCCAGTGGCTTCAGGTCAGGGGTCGTGGTTTGGGGGCAAGACCGCCTCGGCGGATGCAAATCCGCTCGGGGATACGTCCCGGCAACCGCTTCCCCCCGTGGACCGGACCAAGCCCGGGATTTCGGAAGAAGCCCGGCGGGTGAAGGCGCTGGTGCTCGCGGGCGAGATGGACAAGGCCCACGAGGCGTTCGGCAACCTCGTGGCCGCTCAGCAGAGGCAGGCAACGCGACTGGCGTTGTACCTCTTGCGGGACGTCTCGGATGCCGATGAAGCTGTACAGGACGCCTTCGTCAAGGTCTTCACGCACATCACGTCGTATCGTGAGGACCTGTCGTTCGAGGCGTGGTTCACGCGGATCCTGGCCAATACGTGCCGGGACCGCAAGAAAGCCCGCCGCCGCAGAGAACGGTGGGAAGTCAGCGGGATGGAGGATCATCCCGAGTACGGTTCGCGCATCGATCGCGCGGCTTCGCAGACTCCGTCGCCCGAGGAGATGGTGCTCAGCACCGAACGGGGCCGTGAAGTGATGCGAGCCATCGATGCCCTGCCGGAACGGCAACGCACGGTGCTGCTGCTGTGCCACGCGGAAGGTCAGTCGCCACGAGAAGTGGGAGCGCTGACCGGGCTGAACGAATCGACGGTGCGAGTGCACCTGTTCCGCGCGCTGCGGAAATTGAGAACTGCGTTGGAGGGAAGCCGTGTTCGGCGTTAAGAATCACCTGGACGACGACGCCCTGATCAAGCGCTACCTGGCCGAGCGAGGGCTCGAGGTACTCGATGCCTCGGACGAGCCCGAGTTGAAGCACCTGGCGCATTGTGACGCGTGCCTGGCCCGCTATGCGGACACGGTATTGCTGCTCGACGCGGGCCGCGAGGCCGCCGTCGCGCAGGCGGATGCCGCGTTCACGCCGGATCACCTGGCCCATCAGCGCGATCGGATCATGCGCCGCCTCGAGGCGCAGGCTGGACCCAAGGTCCTGGCGTTCCCGGCGGCAGCCCGTACCGCGTCATCGACGGGCGCGCCGGTGCCGATGCTCCGCTGGGTGGCCGCCGCCGCGATCGCGGGCCTCATGGTGGGTGTGACGGCCGGACACTATCTCGATTTCGGCAGCCTCTTCGCCCAGTTCGGACGCCCGGCGTCCACGGTTGCGGCCTCGGGCCGTGCCACGCCGCACGCGGTGCCGTCCATGCGGCCGGCCGCCGGCAACGTGAAGCCGGCCGACGACGACGATTTGCTGCTCAAGGTGGATGGCGCGCTGTCGACGGACGAACGCACCTCGGAATTGGCCGCGATTTACGCGTTGACCCTGCGCGGCAATGACGCGCCGCGGATGGTCCGGACGAAGTACTAACGCCTCGTCGAATCCGCCGCTACGGGAGCCACGCCGCGCCCTGGTCATCCCGGATGATGGTGTCTTCGCGCCCGGCTCCGGTCGAGATCATCACCGCCGGCACACCGGTCAACGTCTCGAGACGCGCCACGTAAGCCTTGCACTCGATCGGCAGGTCTGCAAACCGTCGAATGCCCGCCGACGGGCTCGGCCAGCCCGGCATCGATTCCAAGATCGGTTCCGCGCGCTGCACCCGGCGGAGATCGGCCGGGAACTCGGTCACCACTTCCCCACCAATCCGGTAGCCCACGCAGATCTGGATCGTCTCGAAGCCGTCCAGGACGTCGAGCTTGGTCAGCGCGAGTCCGTCCAGACCGTTGACGCGCACGGCGTGCCGGACGACCACGGCGTCGAACCATCCGCACCGCCGCGGACGCCCGGTGACCGCGCCGAACTCCTGCCCCTTCTCGCGCAGCGCCGCGCCAGACGCGTCGAGCAACTCGCTCGGGAACGGCCCCTCGCCCACGCGCGTGGTGTAGGCCTTCGCGATGCCGAGCACGCCGGTGATCGCCTTGGGGCCCACGCCGAGGCCCGTGCAGGCGCCGCCTGCCGTGGAACTCGACGACGTGACGTACGGATACGTCCCGTGATCGATATCGAGCATCGTGCCCTGCGCGCCTTCGAACAGGATCGGCTGCCCCGCGGCCAGCGCGCGCCCCAGCAGAACCGACGTGTCGGTCAGCATCGGGCCAACGCGGTCGGCCAGCGCCAGCGTGGACGCGACCACCGCGTGCCAGTCGTACGTGTCCGTCTCCGTCATCACCCTCAGCGCGTCGAGACCGGCGCGAATATGCTCTTCGACATACGCCGTGTCTCCGAGATCGCACATCCGGAGGCCGCGACGGGAGACCTTGGCCTCGTACGCCGGCCCGATGCCGCGTGACGTGGTGCCGATCTTCCGGCTGCCGAGACTGGCTTCGCTGAGCTTGTCGAGCTCCCGGTGGAACGGCAGGATGATGTGCGCGCGGTCGCTCACGAACAGGCGGCCGGCCACCTCGATCCCCGCCCTGTCGAGTTCCTCGACTTCGTCGAACAGCGCCGTCAGGTCCACGACCACGCCGTTGCCAATGACGCAGGCGACGCCGGGGTTCAGGATGCCGGACGGGATCAGCCGGAGGACGAATCGCCGGCCGCCCACATGCACCGTGTGCCCCGCGTTGTGGCCCCCCTGGTACCGCGCCACGTACGCAAACTTCGGCGCCAGAAGATCGACGATCTTTCCTTTGCCCTCGTCTCCCCACTGTGCCCCAACGACGGCGATATTCATGGACGGCCCAACTCCTCTTCACTCCGTGGCGTCCGGTGCCCGAAGCAACCGCCGATGTTAGCACAGGACCCCGCTGCTCTTGCCGCGGACGCGGCTGTTGACATTGCCGGCGGCACCCCATAACGTCTTAGGGCTGATGCCCGAGAATCATTCCGAGGACTCATCATGACCCCGTCGTCGGCCCGTCCCGTTCGCGCCCCGCGCGGCACCGCCCTCACCTGCAAGGGCTGGCTGCAGGAAGCCGCGCTCCGCATGCTGATGAATAATCTCGACCCCGATGTGGCCGAGGACCCGGACCGCCTGATCGTCTACGGCGGCACGGGGCGCGCCGCGCGCAACTGGGAGGCGTTCGATGCCATCGTGCGCTCCCTGCGGGAGCTCGAGGGGGACGAGACGCTTCTGGTGCAGTCGGGCAAGCCCGTCGGGGTGTTCCGCACGCACGCCAACGCGCCGCGTGTCCTCATCGCCAACTCCCTGCTGGTCCCGGCCTGGGCCAGCTTCGAGAACTTCCGCGATCTCGAGGATCGCGGCTTGACCATGTACGGCCAGATGACGGCGGGCAGTTGGATCTACATCGGGTCGCAGGGCATCCTGCAGGGCACGTACGAAACGCTGGCCGAACTGGCGCGCCAGCGCTTCGGGAGTTCGCTCGCGGGCCGCACGTTCGTCTCGGCGGGCCTGGGTGGCATGGGCGGCGCCCAGCCGCTGGCCGCCACGATGAATGGGGCCGCGGCACTCGTGATCGAAGTGGATCCTCACCGGATCGAGCGCCGGCTGGCCACGCGCTACGTCGACGAGATGACCGACAGCCTCGACACGGCGATCGAGGCCGTGTCGCGCTGGCGGCGCGATCGCGTCGGGCGATCGATGGCGCTCGTCGGCAATGCCGCCGACGTCCTGCCCGCCCTGGTGGCGCGGCGGTTCGTGCCGGACGTGCTGACCGATCAGACGTCGGCCCACGACCCGCTGAACGGCTACGTGCCGCATGGCATGTCGCTGGCGGAGGCCACGGCGCTACGCGCCAGTGCGCCGGCCGCCTACGTCGAGCGCGCGATCGCATCGATGGCAACGCACGTTCGGGCCATGCTCGACCTGAAGGCCCTTGGCGCCGTGACTTTCGACTACGGCAATAACATCCGGGCGCAAGCGGTCAAGGGTGGCGTGGCCAACGCGTTCGACATCCCCGGGTTCGTGCCCGAGTACATCCGGCCGCTCTTCTGCGAGGGCAAGGGGCCCTTCCGCTGGGCGGCGCTCTCCGGGGACCCGGAAGACATCCGCGCGACGGACCGCGCCGCGCTCGACATGTTTGCCGACGATGCGGCGTTGTGCCGCTGGATCAAGATGGCCGGCGAGCAGGTGGCGTTCCAGGGCCTGCCCGCTCGGATCTTCTGGCTCGGCTACGGCGACCGCGCGCGCTTCGGGCTCAAGATCAACGAGCTCGTCCGCAACGGCACGATCACGGCGCCCATCGTCATCGGTCGCGATCATCTGGATGCCGGGTCGGTGGCGTCGCCGAACCGCGAAACCGAGGGCATGCGGGACGGCAGCGACGCGATTGGCGACTGGCCGATCCTGAATGCGCTGCTGAACACGTCGGCCGGGGCCACGTGGGTCTCGGTCCATCACGGCGGCGGCGTCGGCATCGGCTATTCGCTGCACGCAGGCATGGTGATCGTGGCCGACGGTACACGGGAGGCCGACGAGCGGCTCCAGCGCGTGCTGACGTGTGACCCCGGCACGGGCGTGATGCGCCATGCCGACGCTGGCTACCCGACGGCCATCGAAACCGCGCGGACCCGAGGCGTGAAGATCCCCATGCTGCCTCGATGAGCACTCCGTACCACGACTTCGACGCCGCCCTCTTGGCGACCGTCCTCGCGACGCCGTCGGCAATCCCGGTGATCGTGGGCCCATGCGGCGGCGGAAGGACGACCATGCTGCACCGCCTGCGGCAGCGCCTGCCCCCGGCGAGTTGTCAGTACGTGGCCCTCGATCGCGTCGTGTCCACGCCCGAGCGATTCCTCGCGGAGGTCGCGGCGACGTCTGCCTTCCGGTGGACGCGCCCCGGCGCAGCACCGTCCGGCCCGCGCGAGGCGTTCGACTCTCTCCTCAACTACCTGGCGCACGCGCGCACGGCGTCGGGTGAGCCGGCAACCTTCCTGCTCGACGAGTTCCTGGAATTGAAGACGTTCGAGCACTTCCCGGGCCTGCGGCAGGTCGTCCCGATGACGCTTGCTACCATCGCGACGTCGGCGAACCGATTTGTGCTGAGCACGCGGTTCGTCTCCCGGATGCTCGGCGACCTCCGTGACGCGCCGGATCGATTCACCGTGATGCACGTTCCGCGCCTGGCCGACTCCGACGTGGCCGCCGACGTGCTGGCGCTCCCCGGCTTCCGGTCGGACTCGGCGGAGGAAGCCGCGCGCGTCGTCGTGGCGCTGACGAGTGGACGTCCCGGCTATGTGGCTGACCTGTTGAAGATCCTCGGCGATCCCGCCGAACGCAACCGGGACGCGGTCTCGGCCTTCGTCGCCGGCATGGCGCCGGGAGGCGGAATCGCCAGGCGCTGCCGCCTCAGCTATGAGTTCCGCCTGCATCGCGCGCGCGGCTACGGCGCGCTCAAGGCCATCCTCGGGATCCTGTCGGAGGAAGAGCCGGCCAACCTGACGGAGATTGCCCTGCGCATGCAGCGAACGCCCGGATCCACCAAGGACTACCTGGGCTGGCTCGAGGATGTCGATCTGGTGGCGTGCCACCGCAAGCGTTACACGATCGCGGATCCGGTCCTGCGTTTGTGGGCGACGCTGCACACCCAGTGCGACGCTCCAGACGAAGCCCGCGTGGTGGACATGGTGCAGCGCTATGCGCTCGGCCGATTGTCTGCGGTCACGCCCCGCCCGTAGTCAGGACGCCTCGGACGGCGGTTCCGGCTCCGGGGCACCGGGGTCGTTGTCGCTGACGAGGGCCAGGCGCGCGGCTTCCTGTTCGGCTTCCTTCTTGGTCCGGCCTTCGGCCACGGCGACCACACCCTCGCGGAGCCGCACCTCGACCTGGAACAGGCGCCGGTGCGCGGGGCCGCTCTCGGACACCACCACGTAATCGGGCAACGGCTCGCCGCGCGACTGCAAGGACTCCTGGAGCGCCGACTTGAAGTCCTCGCCCACGGCGGTCGACGCCATTACTTCCTGCAGGCGCGACTCGAACTCCCGGAGGATGAACCCCCGCGCGGCCTCCAGCCCGCCGTCCAGGTACAGGGCGGCAATCACGGCCTCGTATGTGTCGGCGAGCAGCGCCTGCTTCCTCCGCCCGCCGGTCTTTTCTTCGCCGCGCCCGAGGATCATGTGGTCGCCGAGATTCAGGCGCTCGGCCAGCCGGGCCAGCGTGGTCGTGGACACCAGCGCCGCCTTGAGCTTGGACTTCTGCCCTTCGTCGTAGTCCGGGAAGCGCTTGAACAGCAGGTCCGCGACGATGAAGCCGAGTATCGCGTCTCCCAGGAACTCGAGCGACTCGTTGTCCTTCACGCCTCCGGTCACGTCCTCGTTGGCGCGCGATCGGTGCGTGAGGGCGTGCTCGAGCAGGCCGCGATCGCGGAACCGGTGCCCGACCGACGCGGCCAGGCCCTCGAACTCATCGCGAATCCGGACGGCCGGCGCTTCGGAATCCGTCTGCCGATGGTCCTCGATGAGCTTGGCGGCCGCCTGGGCATCCTCGGCGCGGACGGTCACGCGGACGACGCCCACGCCCTCCGCCACGCGAGGCTGGACCGTGGACGGGCCGTCAGCGCGGACGGCGGCATGAATGCCGTGCGCTTCGAGCAGGCTCGCAACGACGCTCGCCTCGATCTCGGATTGCGTGACCAGGACGATCGCGGGCTCAGGCATGTCCGTTCCCCACCTCGACGGCGTCTCCTACGTCGAGCAGGATGAGCGTCATGTCGTCGTGTTGCGGCGCCCCGCCGACGAAGGCGTCGATCTCGCGGATGATGCGCTCGCGCAATTCGTCGAGCGGCAGGTCCGCATGCTCCTCCAGGAGCCGTGCCAGGCGCGTCTCGCCAAAGCAGTCGGCCTCGTCATTCATCGCCTCGCTGATGCCGTCGGTAAAGAAGACCAGCCGATCGCCGGGAGCCAGCGCGAGTGATGCCTCGACGAGCAGTGACGTGAATCGCTCGCCGTTGTCGAGGCGCAATCCCAGCACCATGCCGTCCGGCGTGAGCGTCTCGGCCATCCGGGGCGCCGCCGCGGGCACGTACATCATCGGCGTATGCCCGGCACGCGCGTAGGTCATCACCCGGCTCCGCGGATCGATGACGGCGTAGGTCATGGTGATGAAGCTGCGACTATCGAGATGCTCGGAAATCAACCGGTTGGCGGCGATCAGGAGGTCCCGGGGCGACGGGTGAATTTCGCAGAGCGACAGGATCAGCCCCTTCAACTCCGCCATGTAGAGCGCGGCGGACATCCCCTTGCCCGACACGTCGGCGATCAGCACGCCCACGCGGCCGTCGGGCAGCGTGATCACGTCGTAGTAGTCGCCGCCCACTTCGCGCGCCGGCACGCAGACGGCCACGACGCGCATGCCGGGGATCTGGAGCGGACCGCTCGGCAGCAGGGATGTCTGGATCTCGCGCGCGAGCCGCATCTCCTCCTCGAGCCGCTTCTTCTCGGCCGCCTGGCGCAGCAGGTCCTCGATGCTCGCGGTCATCGAGTTGAACGACTCGGCCAGTTCTCCCAGCTGGTCCTTGGCCAGCACGGCGATCCGGTGTCCGAAATCGCCCTGCCGCACGCGCTCCGTGCCGGCAAACAACTCGTGGACCGATCCCGTGATGGACCGCGCCAGGGCCATGCCGGCGACAGCCGCAACGAACTCGATGATCAGGAAGAGCGTCAAGACGATGAGCAATCCGATGATCAGGCGATCGCCGAACGTGGCCTGGTCAAACGACAACTGCACGGACATCTGGTGATAGATGCCCCGGACATTCATCCCGACCTGCATGGTCAGCGGATGTACGCCGCCGGTTTGCCAGTCGAAGATGTCGAGCACCGCCACGGCCGGAACCCCGGCGGCCAGCCCCGTCGACGTGCGCACAGGCACCGGGCGGACGTGGAGGCGTCCCCGGAGCGCCGCGCCGCGATCCTCTTCCGGAAGGGACGCGCTGCCCAGCGCGATCCCCGTGGCCTGCTCGATCCGGCGCCGAGCCACGTCGGCCACCGGTATGTCGACCAGGACCGCGTACCCTGCAGCGTGTTCGGGCAGGGCGATGGCGCGGACGAGCAATTGCGGTTCGGCTCCGCCCTCCGCGGGAGGGTCGCCAGCGTGGTAGACCAGCGTCCCCGCGAATCCGGCGCACGTCACCCACTCGGGCACTCGGACGGGTGGCGACACGTGCGCCCAGTCCCCCGAGCGGGCGCTCCTGAGGGCCTCAGCGACTGGCTTGGACGTCGGGCTCGCGCAGCGCGTGACGTCGATGGGCACGACGGCAAACGACGCGCCGGGGTAGTCGACGGCGCTTGTCACTCGGCGCCGTTCGAGCAAGGCCTCCAGATCGCCGGCGCCCGTCGCGCGCTCGACATCGGTCGCGGCGCTGCGAGCCAAGTACGACGCGTGCGTCGCCATCGTCGTCAATGACGTCCGGATCAAGTACGAGCTGAGGTTGGCAAACAGGAGCAACCCGCAGAGCACGAAGAACGTCACCAGCAGCACGGCGGGCACGAGCCCGATCAGCAGGTACGACACGATCAGTTTGCGGCGGACGCGCCAGAGGATCCGGCGGCGGGCGACCTGCGCGAGCCGGAAGACGACGACGCCCGTTCCCCCCACGAGCGCGAGTCCGCCGAGGCCGCTCACCGCCTGGAGACCGTCCGTGGCCGGCAGGCTGGCCGCGATGGCGGCGAGATAGATCAACTTCAGGGCCACGCCACCAAGGATCAGGTACCCCGGCACGGACCGCAGGAAGAACGTGCGCAGGGTCACGAGTGTCGATGTGCCATCAGGCGGCGAAGCGGGAGGATCGGGGGAAAACGCCATCAGCGATGTTCCCGATGATAGCGCAGTGTTCGCATTGGCGCGCGGTCACATCGCCGGGGACGTGCCGGGACCGAGTCAGGCGGACACCGAGCCGCGGATCCAGTCGAGGTACGCGGGACTGCCGTCCGCGGCCGGCACGACCAGAAACTCGGGCACCGTGTACGGGTGAAGCGACGCCAGCCGTTGGCACAGATCTTGTACGCGGCCGCCCAGGGTCTTGATGATGACCTGACGTTCGCCCTCCACCGAGATCGCGCCTTCCCAGCGATATATCGAACGAATTTCGGCGGACACGGCCACGCAGGCGGCGAGCCGTTCGTCGACGAGCGCCCTGGCGAAGGCCTCGGCGTCAGCCGAGATCGGCAGCGTGGTGAACACGAGTACCGCAGCGGATGCGTCCACGAGATCGCTCCCGGGATCCATCGACAGATCCCTTGCATTTTCCCTATGTACAAACGATCTCGTTTAGGGTACAACAGTTACCCGATGGCCACCACGCGCATAACCGCGTCTGGATTCGGGAGTGCCCGCAGGGGACACTCAGGCTATCGGCATTTCCTCATTGGCCTCGGCTTCGTCTTCTGCCTGGTGGCCGCCAATGCCGTCGTCGGCGAGCATGGCGTGCTGGCGGTGGTTCGCGCTCGCGCCCAGAACGCGGACGTCTCGCAGTCGGTGACGCAGCTGCGCCTTGAAAACGCGAGACTGCGTGACGAGAAGCGACGGCTCGAGAGTGACCCGGCTGCGATCGAAGAAATTGCCCGACGCGAACTCGGCCTGATCAAGCCCGGCGAGAAGCTGTTCATCATCAAGGATGTGCCTGCGGGAAAGTAGGCGCCAGGCGTGAGGCATGCGTAGCCACGGGGCTTCAGCCCCGTGAAACGGCGCAGGCGGCGTGACGCCGCGTCTGCGTTGCCACCGATCGCCTTTGCCCTAACGCCTTCCCCGTGCTACTATCAGTTGATGGACCCGCGCGTGGGGGTCCGACAGTGCCGCGGGGTGGAGCAGTCCGGTAGCTCGTTGGGCTCATAACCCAAAGGTCGCGGGTTCAAATCCCGCCCCCGCAACCATAACGGCCACCAGGAAAGACCTGGTGGCCGTTTCCATTT
>Ga0334722_10000243_pt1 | contig 83841 bp, 103 predicted proteins | sample C3_bottom_MG_FD_207210 | JGI IMG/M metagenome (GOLD analysis project Ga0334722, IMG submission 207210) | Sediment microbial communities from Yellowstone Lake, YNP, Wyoming, USA - C3_bottom | ecosystem: Environmental > Aquatic > Freshwater > Lake > Sediment | place: USA: Wyoming | collected...
TTTGAGATTAATGCAGTATAGTTTTCTGGTATTAGTTCAGTATAGTTTGAGATTAATGCAGTATAGTTTTCTGGTATTAGTTCAGTATAGTTTGAGATTAATGCAGTATAATTTTCTGGTATAGTATTTTGGGAATTTAAGAAAATAGTGGGAGAAGTGTTAGTAAAGTTTTCTGATGAATTAATTTGATGATCAGATGATTCTGTACTGTTATTATTCATCTCGTCACCAAAAGCTGAACCCCAATATGATGAAGATATTGAAATTGGTGTAATAATTATCGATGAAACTAATAATATAATAAAAATATATGAAAAGAATTTTTTAAAATTATTAAATTTTATTTGATTATTTTCATTTTGAATGAAAATTAATCCAGAAATTAAAACTAAAAAAATAATTCCAGTTGGATTCTTTAAATCAATTTGATTAAATGGATTACCAGATAATTCTATATTAGGAATTAAATGAATTGAATCTAAAAATTGTAGTATCTGAAAATCATGAATAAAAATCTGTTTTGAAAAAATATCAAAGGAATTGGATATATAATTATTGAAATTATCATTAATTATAGAATTAAAAAGTAAATTACCAAAAAGATCTTGTTTATTGATTTTGAAATTATAATCAGAATAAATTAATTGTAGATTAGTATCTAAATAATTTTTATTTGGTGATTTTTCTTGATTACGGATTCTATCAATAGGTAATATTCTTTCCATAATTCCTTTACGATCAGAAAATTGCTTTACTAAAACAACAGTTGTTTCTTGTTGAAATAAATCTGATGAAAGATGTAATTCTTCTTCAAAAATGATTGATTTAATGTTTTTTTGATCTTCAATACTGGCTGTTCCCAAATCTTTTTTTTCTTCAGGTGATGAGAGATTCATGGATTCAGACAAACTAATAGAATGATTTACTGATGTTTGTTGAACAAATTTTCCAGTTCTAGCAGTTTCAATATAATCTAAATTATTTTCAGATTTAGTATTAGAGCTAAATGCAAATGATTCATAGCTGGCATTTGCTACAGAAGAAAGTAGTAATGTGCTGAACAAGAAAATAGCTATAATATTCACTCTAGTGAAAGATCCCCAGTATGCCATACCGAATGTTTCTAAACGAGAAATACCATTAAGCAGGCTGGAAGTACGATGAGGGATACCTCTCCAATGTGGCAAAAAGCCTCATCATATAGACCAAATTGGAAAATATTGGATAATTTCGGACTATTTCATGCAGATAGGAATTACTCGAAAGCTAATGTGACATGAATAATTGTAGAATTGACCAAAAGAAAATCTATGATTCTTCATTCAAAAAATAGTATACCTTGGAAAAATATAAGGTATACCTAAAAAAATCTTGAGGTATACCTTAGTGCTTTATTATTTTGGTAAAGATATCAATAAAAAATTCTACTTCTTTAGATTTCTCAGTAACATCTTCTACTCGATTAAACGTCTCAACAAGTAACATAGAAGCTTGCTCAAATTCTTTTTGATTGATAAAACGAGAGTCCCCTATCATAGTATCAGCTGCCTGAAGCATTTTTTCTATTGCTATACTATCCTGGGGATTTACTTTTAGTCTGTGTAGGTTATTTAAGACAATAATTGATAGATTTGAGCATTCTTTTTGAAACATAATTACATATTTTTCCGCTAGGGCCATAGTATCCCTTCATTACGGAATTAATAGTGTAGAGTATGTATTCAAAAAAAATGACAAACTAATGAATTTTGAAGCTCTTGACCTTCCTTTTAATTCTGATTTTATTCAGTTGTTTTTGAAATAGGGTTATTTTTCCTGATGAATATATTGTAAAGGTATTTTTGGTCCTTTGTAGATTATGAATCTTTAAAATTTTTGTTACAATAGAATTTGCAGGATCTAAAAATTCAATTTTTGGAAATAATTGATGTAGAAGAGGAAGAATAAATGGAAGATGTGTGCTAGAAAGGGTTACAACATCGACTTGATTATCTTCAAGTGGTTTTTGTAAGAGGGATTTTATTTTATTTATACAATATTGCTTTTGATCAATAAATTTTCCTGATTCTACTAATTCTACTAGGGGAGATGCATTAATCTTTAATACTTTTACTTTTTTGAAAACATTTTTTCTTATTAGATCATCAAGTGCTTTGCTTTTAACAACATTTTGTGTCGATAAAATGGCAATTGAAGATGTTTTTGTTTTTTTTGATGCTTCTTTTAGGGGGGGATAAACTCCAATTATCTTTGATGATTTGTATCCACCAAACAATATTGAAGGAGTATTTGAACCAACAACTATTACATTAGGTTTGAATTCTTTCTTCAGAGTAGATATGGTTTTATTTATTATTCGTCTAAGTTCTGAAACTGATTTCTTCCCATATGGAAAATTTTCCTGATCAGCAAAATAGATGACTTCAGCTTTCATTTTTTTTCTGATTTGTTTTATAACTGATAATGAACCAAAACCTGAATCAAAAACTACAATTTTGACCATGATCTCTCAAAAAATCCTGTGTGATTTACATTTTTGTTAGCTAAATTTAGCCTAAAGTCGATCTAAATACACACCCCAAATTAAGAAGCCACTCCTAAATTAGCGCCTATGACAAGTTTCGATAAGACTTGGGCACGACAGGAAACACAAAGTGTTACAGGCAAACTACGCGAAGCAGTAAAACCACAAGGGGCTTTAAAGCCACGAATACAGACGGCAGTTAACAAACTACAAGTCCAGATATCAAAAATGGACTCTATGTTAGCTAAGCTACATGAGCGAGACCAACAAATTTTCAAACGAATAGTTACTGCAATGCAGCAACATGATACCGGTACAAGTAAGGTATTATCTAATGAGCTAGCGGAAATTCGCAAAGTCATTAGAATGCTTGGTAATGCAAGAATGTCACTAGAGCAAGTTCAACTACGATTGACTACAATTCATGACCTCGGCGATGCTATGGTTGCAATAGGACCAGCAATGGCGACCATGAAGGGCTTGAAGTCTTCGTTAGGACGATTCATGCCAGAAGCAGACTCAGAATTGAATTCCATGACACAGACACTCAATGGACTAATGGTGGATTCATTCTCCGGAGATGCTTTCAACATGGAATCCGAAGTATCCAACGAAGAGACAGACAAGATTCTCCGAGAAGCTTCTGCAGTTGCAGAGCAACAAATTGGAGACAAATTCCCAACTGTGCCATCACTTGATGGACTATCAAGTAAAACAACTTCATCAACCTCATCTACTTACTAATAAATCTCTAGTAGATGAAGGGTGACGAAAGTCCCCCCTTTTTGTTTTTATTTTTTTAAAATAACTAAATACGATTCCTTAAAAGATTAATACACATTTTTGAAAATTGGATTAGTTCTCCTAAATTCATCTTAGATTTCCCAAGCTTTCTGTTAACAAATATTGTGGGAATTTCAATTCCGTGTAAACCTTTTCTTCTGAGATAACAAAGTAGTTCTACTTGAAAAGCAAACCCTTCTGATTTTATTTCAGAAAAGTTAACAGCGTCAAGTACACTTTTTTTGAACATTCTAAATCCACTAGTAGGATCTGATATCTCTAATTGTGCACATCTTTTTGCAAAGTTTCCTGCCATAGAATGTAGCAATTTTCGTCCTGTTCCCCAACCAATAATAGAAGAACCAGGTAGATGTCGGCTGGCAATTACAAAGTCATGGTTTTTTATTTTGTCTGCCATCAAAGAAATTTCCTTGGGATCATGAGAATGATCAGCATCCATTTGAACCAAATAATCTGAGTCAAATCTATCTAATGCAATTTGAAATCCCTGTTTGTAAGCAGAACCTAGGCCTAGTTTTGCAGGTCTTTTAATAACTGTAATATTTTTATATTTTTTGTTAAGATCTTCTGCAATTTTTCCAGTTCCATCTGGGGATGCATCATCCATTATGATGATGAAGAATTTTTCTGCGATTCTTTTTACCTCATTAGTGAGTTTAGCAATTAGGCTAGGAAGAGTATCTTTTTCATTATAGGTAGGAATTACTATTGTAATGTTCATTTTAACCTTAGTTTTTTTTGCTTTTGTAAAAACGTTGTTTCATCACTTTCTACTAATTGCCCCACATTTAGTCTTATTTTATGTCCCAATTTTTTCATTCTTGTGAAGTAGATTACAAGAAAAATTGCCGGTACTAATGCAAGTATAGGTAAATCAAATTCTGGAATTGACTTGTCTGGGGATACTAAATTACCCCAATTACTTGGACTTGGTATATCAAATGGACTATTCGGATCTATACCTGCGGGCCAAGAATAATACTGATTTCCACTTGCGTCATATACTAGAACATAAAAACCATAAACATCAGATCTTCCAAAAAGATTCAATGGTATTTTGAATTCAAAACTTGCATGTGGTATCTGACTATACTTGTCATTTAGATCTGATTTACCTCCTACTCCGACGAATCCATCAGAGTTTTGAATTTTTTTAAAGTGCCCATTTAGTGCGAGAGAAGAACCTCCTTGATATACAAATCCTTGTTTACTAACCAATGCAGCTAAAAAACAATAATCATCAGCTCCTGCAATTGAGGTTTTGTCATTTAACCCGTCTATACATACCATTGCTCTGTCAGATATGTGATCTATGCTTTCTTCACCAACGACATCTAATAAAATGTAAATAAAATCGCCCTGATGAGCTGATCTGATGTGTAGTGTATCTCCATTAGGTGATGAGAGTTTATCCCAAGAAGATTGTTTCCATTCCAATCTGTCTGTCCATTTGCCATCAAAAACTACATTATTCATTGTATCAGAATATGTGATGAGTATAGATTCTGTTGCAAATGCCGCATTTAAAGAAGGTAATAATAATAGAATTGAAATTGCTAGTAAGGCATTTCTCATGTAGAAAGAAAAAATAGTAAATAGATGAATGGTTTTTGTAAATTTTAATGACTTGTAAAAGCAAGTTTATAGACCAATTTTACTGGGATACTATGTGAAAAAGGCTATCATAGTTGGAATTATTGCAGTAGTGATTATTGTAGGGGTTTTATCACTATCTATGAATACCATTTCCTTAACTGATGGTTCCAAGTCTACCTCAAAAGACGCTGAAAATGGAGAACAAGAATCCAATCCTGTAGGAAGAAATCTTTCTATCAAATTAGAGGAAAAAATGGGCTTTATTGCCCCCTAATATAGCCAGAATGGAATCATTTGTTCAAATAAAATTCCACTATGCATAAATCTAAAGCTAGGCATGTTCAATTAATGAAAAAATACACGACATTAGCTTTGATAGGGGCTATTGTAGCAGGCGTAGCAGGCTTGATTAGCATAGATGCTATTTCGGCAACATCATTAGTTACGATGCAAGGTGCATCTGATTTTCATGAATCTGGTCTTATGATCGGTCATGTAACTTATGAGGCAAGAGATGCAGATGGTCATATCAAACAGTACTTACAGTCTGACAACGTTATTACTAGAACGGGAACTGATTGTGCAGCCACAGCGATCTTTGCTTCTACTAATGCTGTTTGTCCTAGTCCAGGTAATTTTGCTTATATTGCAATTGGAAATGGTACAGTACCAGCAGGAGCAACTAATTCCACATTAAGTACTGTTGGCGGTGGCGAAATAGTTCGAAGTGGACTTATTGTTGCTAGTATTACACCAAACACTGGATCAGGTACTGTTGTAACCTTATCCAATTCAGGAACACCATTTACCTTCACTGGCCTTGGACCATCAGGCACTACAGTAACTCAATCAGGACTATTCAATACTGGTACTCCTCTAGGAGGAAATATGTTTTCTATAAGAGACGTATCTGTCGCAGTTTTACCAGCAGATACTCTAGCAGTAACCTGGACAATAACTCTAACATAGATAATCCATAGTTCTTTTTTAATGAACTATTTTTTTATTTTTCAAAAAAATTCATTGTGTATTTGATAAACTCTGTTAAAGAAATATTATAATTAAATTACTATCATTTTTGCTTTATTTTTGATTTTCTATAACCATGACTAAAAGTTTTATCGTAAAGTCTTGAATATTCATATGATGTAGGTTTTACTACATCCCCAATGATTACAATTGCAGTACGGGTTATTTTTTCTTTCCAAACCTTTTTTGTAATATCATTAAGAGTTCCTAAGATTATCTTTTGATCATCCCAGCTTGCACGATAAACAACTGCAGCAGGAGTTGATTTAGTATACCCTCCTGCAATTACCTCTTTTACTATATCAGAAAGAAGGTGGACGCTGAGATAGAAAATCATAGTTGCCTTGTGTTTAGCAAGCTCTGAAATTTTTTCACGTTTTGGAACTTTGGTGCGTTTTTCTGCTCGAGTAATAATTATAGTTTGAGTGACACCTGGCAGCGTAAGTTGTGTACCTAACGCAGCAGCTGAAGCTAAAAAAGAAGTTACTCCAGGTATGATTTCTGATTTTATTCCTTCTTTTTCTAGATTATCAATCTGTTCTTTAATTGCTCCATAGATGGTAGGATCACCATCATGTAGTCTTACAACTAGCTTGTTTTTTTTTGCATTGTTTTTTAACAGATTAAAAATTTCCTCTCGTACTAATTTTGCAGCGTTATGTAATTTACCTTTTTTACATAGGTCAAGTATTGCAGAAGGGATTAATGAGCCAGAATATACAACTACATCAGCTTTTTGAATTAGTTTTTTTGCTTTAATAGTAATTAATTCAGGATCACCAGGACCGCATCCTACAAAAAAAACTTTAGACACGCTTTACCACCATGATTGAGAAATATTTTGATGTAATGGTATCTTCAGTAACCTGGCCTAGAGTTAGTTTTTTTACAATTTCTTTATCTGTGTCTAGGTCTTGTCCAATGGCAAAAATAGAGTCTTTAGAGAACCCTGCTTCACGTAAGAGATTAATTACTTGATCAAAGTATCTTCCATCTTTTAGAAAGACCATGGTGTCACAATTTTTTGCAATCTCTTTTACTTTGCTCAGATCATAGCATGATGGGATTACAGCCATTTTTTCTGCACCTTCAGCTAGGCTAATTCCAATCTTTGATGCAAATGTAAACATGGAAACAATTCCTGGAATAACTGTAATGTTGATGTCAGGATGTTTGACTAAAAGCTCACGGTGAAGGTATATCCAGGTACTGTAGAGATATGGATCGCCAACTGTAAGATATACAACTTTTTTTCCTGAAAAGACACTTTCAGCAATAATTTGTGAGTTTTTTTGCCAAGTGTTCTCAAGTATGTCCTTGTCTTTAGTCATAGGAAACACAAGATTTACAATTTCTGGGTTTTTGTCCTTATCAATCAATGATGAAACAACAGATAGGGCAATGCTAGGTTTTCCTTCTTTAGATGTAGGACACATTATCACGTCAGCATTTTTTATTGCATTAACAGCTTTTACAGTAAGTAATTCTGGATCACCAGGTCCACAACCAACACAGGTTAATTCAGGCATGAAATCGTCATATTTGTTCCTAATTAAAAGCTAGACTAGATACATCTAAGATTTTGTAGCTGATATTACAGTAATTGGATTTCTTGCAAGCATCATTGTACCTGTTGATGTTTTACGGCTCTTAGATATAGTGATCTGTGTGATATCAACTGATGTAAAATCAAGCTTGTTGATAATTTCCAAGACAGAAAAAAGTGTTTCAATTAGAATTACTCCTATTACAATTCTTCCACCAGATTTTAATTTTCTTTGACAAAGTTCAATAATTTCTGTGGTATCTCCCCCTGTACCACCAATAAAAATTGCATCAGCTTCTGGAAGCTCAGAAATTTTTTCTTTTGCATTTCCTAAAATAACTTTTACATTTGATACACCAAATTTTTCAAGGTTTTTCTTTGTTAATTCTACTGCCTTTAAATCAAAGTCAATAGCAAAAACTTTTCCAGAAGATTCCACTTGAAGTGCAGCTTCTACAGATATAGAGCCACTTCCACATCCAATGTCATAAACAGTTTGCCCAAGAGTGAGTCGTGCTTTGCTTATTTGTATTGCTCGAACTTCCTCTTTTGTGATTGGAACTTCCTCTGTTCTTTCAAATTCTTCATCAGGAATGCCTGGTGTTTTATAATTCCACATTTAGAGAAATGATCTTGTTTTACTATTTTAGTGCTATGTGAAAGGCGTTGGAATTCCTGACTCGTTAGGAAGATTCACTATTGTATATGATAAAATCCACATAAACAAGTAAATGAATATGAAGCTTCCAATACCAGTTGTAAGTAGTTTTTTTCTATCAGATTTTGGTAATTGTAGATTCATTCTCTTTGCTATACCAACCGAAATGATGAATACTATAATCATAAAAATAATTGAGGCCCATCTTCTGTCTTCACCATGAATTGGTTCAAAGATGAATGTAGCCAATATTCCTGCAATGACTGCGAGTGCAACCCTTAGCCAAAACAGTTGATCTATCTTCTTTTTGGTGTAACTCTTCTCTTCCTCATTTTGTATTGGTTCTGTAGGAGGGAGTTCTTTACTATTGGAATCCTCAGGCTCTTCAGGAGTATTTTTTTTCTTCGGATCATGTCTAGCCAAGAAATTTCTAGGTTGACTGCAGAATATCCTCGTATAAAATCTTTGGATGGTAGAGTCATTTAAGAAGAGTAAGAATCTAATTTTAGATTCAGGAGATTTTACTATGACACTAGCTGGAATTGAATTAAGGTATCTAACAAATAACATATCAAAAAAAACCACAGATTACTATGTAAGTAATATTTATGGAATAAATAGCAAAAGTTTACTCTTCAAATTACATCATCCTGAAAAACCTGATGTTCTCTTGATGTTTTCTACAATGGGGTTATGGACTACTTCAAAGAAGATTGAACAAATAGAGATAAACAAATTGTTAAAACGATTCCGAAGTGATCTACTTCGACTAAAACTTACAAAAATAGAACAGATAGGTGCAGAAAGAATTGCATACTTGACATTCAATGGTTTTGATAAAGAATTCATAATAATTGGTGAATTTTTTGGGGATGGTAACATTCTCTTGTGTAATAAAGAAATGAAGATACTTGCATTATTACATTCAATAGATGTAAGACATCGTAAGCTACAAGTTGGATTAACGTATACCCCACCTCCAGAAAACTCTGTGAATATATTTAATATGACTCAAAAAGATCTTGAAGAAATTTTATCGTCATCAATGCCTACTGCAAAATGGATAGGTAGAACACTTGGGTTACCAACAAAGTATGCAGAAGAGATTTGTAGAATGTCCAAAATTGATTCAAAAATTTCTGGAAACAAATTAACAAATGATGATGCTAAGAAGATTTTTGAATCTGTTAGGGAGATAATAAATAATGTTGTAGAAGGAAATCATGAAGCAGTGATAGTAAAAGATGACAAAAATTCTGATGTATATCCAATCAAACTAGGTAATGATGAAAAACCTTACACAAATGTTTCTAGTTTTATGGAGGGGTTAGATATTTTATTTACAGAAACTATTGTTGAAAGTGGTAAATCCATTCAAACAAGTTCTATAAACAAAAACGTTACAGAACTTGAAAATAAATTAGAAGAACAAACTAAAGCCATTTCCATAGTAAAAGAAAAGTCATCGAAAATAGCTAATGTAGCAAAGTCAATTTCTAGTCTAGTTTCTCAAGGGGTATCATCGATTGAAGATTCTAAGGCCGTTGAGGAGCTAAGAAAACAAGGAGCAGAAATGAAAAGTGAAAAAGGAATTTTCTTGATCAAAATTGATGATGAAAAAATTAAGATAAATCCTAATGCTTCTCTTCCAACTATATCATCCAGATTATTTGATGAATCAAAAAGACAAGCTGCGGCCATTATTTCGATAGATAAACTAAAAAGAAAAACAGAAAAGAAATTAGAAAAAGAAATGAGTCAAGTTAAGGTTGCCGAAGAATCTATAACATATTCAGAAATTAGAAAGAAAAACTGGTATGAACGGTACAGATGGTTCTATACTTCAGATGGGATTTTAGCAATAGGAGGACGAGATTCGTCATCAAATACTGCAATAATACGAAAACATATAGAAAAAAATGACAAGGTATTCCATGCTGACATTCATGGTTCTCCATTTTTTATTCTAAAAAATGATAAAAAAGAAATTCTTCCTACAAGTCTAAATGAGATTGCTCATGCCACTGTATGCTTTAGCAGGGCCTGGAGAGAAGCCATGTACGGATTAAATGCGTATTGGGTTGAACCTGAACAAGTAAAAAAGGCCGCACCAAGCGGACAATTTCTTCCAAAAGGCTCTTTTGTAATTGAGGGGCAACGTAACTATGTTAATATTTCAACCTTAAAGCTGGCAGTAGGTCTAGTTAAACAAAACGCAGATTACTTAATCTCTTGTGGACCACCACAACCCATCAAAAAAAATAGTATTTGTTATGTGACAATAGAACCAGCTGGATATGAAATGGTAGAGATTGCAAAAAAAATAAAGTTAGAGTTTAATAAAATGACAGATAATGTTGCAAAATCATTAAACATCGATGAATTTGTCCGTGTATTACCTGCAGGTGATAGTCATATAGTAGAATCTGGATTAGGTGAGCAAGTAAGTGAGTAATGAAAAACCTCTCTTTATTGTGGATGCAATGCTTGGGAAGCTTGCAAAAAAACTTCGACTATTAGGTTATGATTCTCTTTATTCTTCTAGTATAGAAGATGATAATCTATTACATATAGCAAAAAATGAGAACCGTGTAATAATTACTAAAGATGTACAGCTTATCCATAAAGCCAAAAAACACCAAATTGATAGTATTCAGATAACAAAAAATGAAGAAATAGAACAGTTGCTTCAAATCAACGAGAAGGCAAACCTTGGAAAATGTACTATTAGTGGTAGTAATTCAAGATGTCCTATATGTAATGGAGAGCTAAAATATACTGAAAAAAATAATATATTAGAAAATGTTCCTACAGGAGTTTTTAAAAACATGAATGATTTTTGGACTTGTAATAAGTGTGGGAAGGTTTACTGGGAAGGAACTCATATTAAAAATCTACAAAAATTTAATGCAGAACTAAATGACAGATTATTATAGAATATCTAAATCAGAAGGAGAGTCTCTTGTTAAAACAGCAAGGGTAGTTGTCACAGAATTTCTTAAAAATAATACAAAAATGAAATTAGATGAAAAGTTTGAAAATACTTTTTCATTCAATTCTGGAGTATTTGTGACTATAAACAATTCTGAGGGGCTGAGGGGATGTATAGGGTATCCGTTACCTGACAAAAAACTATTCAATGCATTAGTTGATGCTGCTATAGCAGCAGCTACTGAAGATCCTAGATTTCATTCTGTAAGTTCTGATGAATTAGATAAAATTACTTTTGAAGTTACAGTCCTCTCTCCACCAATGGAAATTAAGGTAGAGAATACATCTGATTATCCCTCAAAGATCAAAGTAGGAAGAGATGGTCTAATTGTAAAGGCTGGCTTAAACTCTGGCTTGCTTTTACCTCAAGTGCCTCAAGAATATGGATGGAATGAAGAACAATTCTTAGAACATACTTGTGAGAAAGCAAGTCTTCCTAAGGATCACTGGAAAAAGAAAGAAACCAAGATTCAAAAATTTGAGGGAATTGTTTTCAAAGAGCAAAGTCCTAATGGAAAGATAGTACAAGTGATTCTATAGAATTTTTTCAGCTTCCGTATCTATTGTAATTTCGTCTCCATCTGTAAGTGAATCGTAATCGTCTTGTGATGCTAGAATAAATGGAATATTTGCCAATGCACAACCTGAGACTACGGATAGATCGGCTTTTGTACAAATCATGGCAGCTGGTGCTGAATCATTTGATTTAAGAGAGTAAATTGTGTAAGCTCCAACACTACTTCCAATTCCATGAGGAAAAACAAGGATAACGTCTTTTACGGATTTTTGAAACATGTCATGTTTATTGTCTCGAATTGTTCCTGTTTTTTTGTCTACTGCGCCTAGAAAATTTATGGGATTATTAGATTTCATAATTTTACCCTTAGCCTTACCTTTTACAATGATTTTCAGAGTCATTTTGTTTCCTCTTCAATAATTTTTGATAGTGGTTTTAGATTAACATCCACACCGTTTGAGTTTTTCAGATAATAAGCACCCTTAATACTGTTGGTAGTCACTCCATCAACATTTTTTTTGTCTATGAGTGGAGTAAGGCAGGTACAACAATCTGAAAGAATTTCACATCCAGCTCGTTCTAATTCTCTTGTGTATCCAAGTTTAAGAGCTTGGTTTTGAATGGCTCGTGGACAGAAAATCATACATCTTTTTTTAAATGATTTACCTTTTAGCATGGAAGTTAGATCAGATAATTCTTCTAACCCTAGTTGTGGACTACCTAGTGTAATTAGATCACTAGAGTCAGTAGTGTTTAATTCATCGTAAATTTTTTGCATTTCTTTTTTATCAAAATCAACTTTTTCAGAATTATCATCTTTATCATCTAAGATGAATTTTCCACATCTTCCTGATGTACCCATTCCACCACAAAGTGATTTGCAGCTACGTCTATCCATTTTATTTACGCCAGAAATTCTAACTGAACTATCAGCTATTTTTCCTGCAAAGAATCCTAACATTCCTAAATCTAATTCATTTGGATTGTCTAACTTCATTCTAATTGTAAGATTTGGAGAATCAAAATCTTTTCGTAAATCAGAATAAGGACTCTTCCCAGTAAGAGCACTTGCTAATGCACTAAATGCACTCTCTTTATTTGTTTTAAGATTACTAATTGAATTGACATAGATTGCAGCATTGGTTTCTGCAAATGATACCTGAGTGTCTTTTTCTGGTAAATCAAATATCTCATATGGAATGCAAGAAAATGATGGTATTATTCCCATTTTTTCATATGATTTTCTAATACTTTCTTGTTTTTTTATAAATTCCTCGTCCAAATTATAATTTGAAACATTATCAATATCATAACCCATTGGATTAACAGTAGTTTGTACCTTGACTTTGGCATTTATACTGAGATTGGATAGAAACTCTTCTCCGGCATCACCAATTGTATTATAGTTCACACCAGACACATGAGCCCATTTAATTGGAACAAGTCTTTCAGCATCAGTAGCTTCGCCAGTTGCTACCAAAATTCGGTAGGCAAGTTGTAAGGTTTCACCACTTTCACCCTTTAGGGCTGCTTCTTCATCTTTTGTTAGTTCCAACAAATATTCTTCTCTATGACAGATATAATATTTGTACGACTAGATTACAAAGATGGTAAAAAGTATTACCCGTTTTTGTTTTTCAAGTTTACATTCTAATAGAATCAATCCTATTGATGATTATGAAAGCGATTCTTCGCGGTATGATGAATACAATGAATGCGGTAAAGCCTCCCCGAATGACTGCCTTAAGAGAACTCCATGAGGCAGAAACTGGTGGGCCATTTAGCATACTTATAGGAACTATTCTTTCTGCTAGAACAAAAGATGAGAATACCGCGAAGGTTGTAAAAAAATTATTTTCAAAATACAAATCTGCGCATGCACTTTCGAAGGCCAAAGTCAAAGATGTTGAGAAGACAATAAGGTCAATTGGATTCTATCATGTGAAAGCTAAACGCATTATTGATGTTGCATCTATAATTAATTCAAAGTATAAGGGGAAAGTTCCAAGTTCTATGGATGAGCTTCTACAGTTACCAGGTGTTGGAAGAAAGACTGCAAACTGTGTTCTAGTTTATGCATTTGACAAGCCAGCAATTCCTGTTGATATTCATGTTCATAGGATTTCAAATAGACTAGGGCTTGTTAATACAAAAACTCCAGAGGATACAGAACTTGAATTAATGAAAAAGATACCAAAAAAATACTGGCTTGAAATTAATGATACCTTTGTTATGTATGGTCAAAATATCTGCAAACCTAGATCACCGCAATGTACTGTTTGTAAAATCAAAAACCGTTGTAAATATTATAAAACTAATTACGCTTCTTAGTAACTAGTAAGATTGCAACTATTATTCCAACTCCACCCGCTAGAAAGAATGGAAAAAGAGCATATTGGTTCTTAGTAGGATCTCCTGACATAAATTCCATTTTAAGACTACCAGAATTTATTGCAGGAGGATCAGTTGAGCTTTCCATCCCAAAAACGGAATATGATCCAATCTGAAAAGATCCAATATTTAAATTCGTAACAACTATTCTTTCACCATTGTTTACTGTTAATCCTGCATTCTCGGTATATGCCATGATTTGATTTAATGTTTGAATCCACCCTCGCTCAGATTTACTATGTACTACCACATATCCCGTGTCGTTTGGAATCTGTACGGCTAACCAAAATTTTTCTTCGGGTGGACTACCCATTCCAATTTCAATAAATTTTTCAGGGTTTATTAGATCATAAAATCTAATGACTGCGTTACCGTTTGGGTTAGCATAGGTTAGATTATTTTTTATTGTTACCTGCCAACTAATTGTATGTGGTTTTTCTAAATTGATAATTACTGAATCACGTGAGACTTTGTTAAAATCATCTGAAGGAATTTCAATTGTTTCTAAAACTACGGTGGGGTTTTGCTGAGATTGAGCATAAGCAGGAATAATAAGAATTGAATAAAATGTAAAGAAAGCTAGAATGTACTTCACAATTAAGCTCGATGTGGCACAAATAAAAATCTAGTCAACAAAAGGTTTGTTGTAATCCATAATAATTTTAGAAATTTCTGGTCTAAGAATAAACTCTGAAGGTGATTTACCTTCTAGAATCATTGTTCTAAGTTTTGTTCCGCTAAGCTGTTCTCTTGATATAACATCGTGAGGACAAACTCTGTCATTAGTAAAATTAAGACATTTCTTGCAATAAAAAAATTCAGGAAAGAAAATAGGTGTGATCTCCAAATCAGGGTAGTCATCAAATATTTTTTGGGCAGCAAATGGATCATAGTAATTACCAACTCCTGCATGATCTCTTCCGATAATGATATGTGTACAACCATAATTTTGTCTCATTATTCCATGATGTATTGCTTCTTTGGGACCTGCGTATCTCATTTCAGTATGCAGAGTGGCAAGCTGACATCTGTTTTTTGGATAATAATGTTCTATGAGAGTTTCATAGCATTTTATGATGACCTCGTCAACAAAATCACCTGACTTTTTTTTCCCTATCAAAGGGTTAACAAAAACACCATCCCTTGTAGTGAGTGATGTTTTTTGGAGCATTTCGTGAGCAACGTGGGGAGGATTTCTAGTTTGGAAAGCTACAATAGTTTTCCAACCCGCTTTTTGAAATTCTCCTCTAGTTTGGATTGGAGTTTTTCTGTATTTTCTTATCAGGCTTTCTTTTGGTCTTTTTATGTAGTCAATTTTTCCGCCTACCAGAATGTTTTTCATTGTTATTGTTCTTGCAACCCCTGGATGTTTTGTGTCTGTAGTTCCATAAACTCCCTGAGCAGTTTTTTCTTTATCATAATGATATGTTTCTTCTACTTTTAAAATTGCAAATCCATCTGATTCACTATTTTTTAAAAGAACGTCACCTGCGTCTTTCATTTTTTTAGCAGTTGATTCATCAACATCTAGGACAATTGGAATTGTCCATGGTATGTCATTTGCTAGTCTTCCTCTACTAGAAACAGTTTCAAAATCTTGTTGACCTAAAAACCCCTCTAATGGGCTAAATATTCCATCTGCAATGTTTTCAACATCATTTGCAAGATCTTCGCTAATTGAAATCGAAAATAATCCAGAATAGTCTTTTTTTGATATTCTATTTACTAATTTGCCACCATGTGGTTTAGTTATTCCATAGCTTTGGGACAAGGCAGCTATTTTTTATGGTCCATATGCAAACCACATTCTCTTTCGGAATCTTGTTCCCACCACCAGCGGCCTGCGCGTAGATCTTCCCCAGGTTTTACGGCTCTTGTGCAGGGTTCACAACCAATGCTTGGAAAACCTTTGTTATGCAATTTATTGTATGGAATATTATTAGTTTTAATGTAATCCCAGGTTTGATCCCAAGTCCAGTCAATAATTGGGTTTAATTTTATCATACCACCATGTTGTTCATCAATTTCAATTTTGGCTGCATTTCCCCTATTTTGAGTTTGATCGCTACGAAGACCAGTAATCCAACCATCAAGTGTAGATAACATTTTGTTAAGTGGATGTACCTTTCGTATACCACAACATAACTTTCTATTTTCAGGACTATCATAGAAGAGATTCATTCCATTAACATGAACCATTTCTATAACTTCTTTAGCATCTGGAAATGTAATTTCAATGTCAGTATTGTATTTTTTACGAATTTCATCCATTACGTCATATGTCTCTTGATTTAGTCTTCCAGTATCAAGAGTAAATATTCTGGATTTTGGATTTATTTTCATTAGCATATCGATAATTGCTACATCCTCTGCTCCAAAACTAGAGGCTAAAGCTAATTTAGGATGTAAATTTTCTAAACTCCATTTTAGAACCTCTTCGGGGGTTTTTAGTTTATTATTAAGATCTGCTATTTGCTTTGCTGTGAATTTGCTCATGTTAAATGAGGATTTGGGTTGTTTTATAATCATTACGAGATTTTATCATGAAAAATCATTCTAAAATTATAAACCTCTTGAGATAACAAAATGAGATGAGTGATAACGCTTCAGTAGTTATTTTCCCAGCAGTATTTGCGCATAATAAGCTCGATTTACTTGTATCTAATATTAAAAAAATTCTTGAAATACAGAATCAGAAATTTCAAAAAATAAGAAAAGATAATTCGGTTATTGTGGTTGAGGCCAATGATCCAGTTTTTGCTTCGTCTGTGATAAATTTGCTTTTTGGAATAGAAAGAGTTGCAATTGCTAAACAAGTGAAAAATGAATATGATACTATAGTTTCAGCAATTACAAAAATTGGTTCTAATCTTTTGCTAAAAGGGGATCGGTTTTATGTTAAAGTAGAGGGTCAAGCAAAAGGCTATCTCCCAAAAGACGTAGAAATTACAGCAACGTCTTCGCTTATAGAAAAAACTATCAAGCTTGGAGCTAAACCTGGAACAGAAGACAAGTATGATAAGCTGCTCTATACTTACTTGACTAAATTAAATGCCTATGTATGTATTTTCACAGACAAAGGAAATGGTGGAATACCAAATAATTCGCAAAAAGAAAAGTTAGTTTGTTGTATTTACGATGAATTATCAGCTGTTTCTTGCCTAGAGACTATCAGAGAAGGATTTGATGTAAAAATTATTGTCTGCTTCCGTAAAGAATCTGATTTACTCAATTTAGTAAAAATTGTGAATAATTTAATTCCTCGTACGCTTAAATCAAAGATTGAATTAGAATTTTTTCAAATTTTAATTAATGGAACTAGTCCACAAAATTACTTGTTATTAGTAGAGATAGTAACAGAAGTTATTTTGTCGATTGCTCTCTTAAATAAATTAAAGAGGGTATCTTTGGCAGTTTCTCCCTTAGTGTTTCCCCAGTTTTTTATAGATAGAGTTACCAGTAGAGTTTATCAAAAAAACATAATTCCACATATTCCACTTTCAGGGATTGATGAAAACATTCTTGATTGTGCCAAAGAAATTGGTTTAGAAAAATACTTATCACGAATAGAAAGGCTAGGTAAAATGAAGTTTAATTCAGTTATTAGGAGTAAAAACAACGTACAAAAAATTGCCCAACAGGTACTTAAAACAAAAAGAGTTGTTACTATTACTATAGGCCCAAATAATATTCATGATATTCTTGATGGGTTGGAATCAAATCATTGAAAATTTAAACACCGTCATTTGATTTGAGTATGTGAAAAAAATAGGAGAATTCATCTATCCTTGGGGAAGTGGTCATTTTTCAAGAATGATGGCATTAAACAATCATCTCACAGAATATATCAAAGATGAATATGAAATCCATTATTCTAGCAAAGCAGAAATTTATCAAAAATTACTAGAGAAATTTCCATCACAACACCACTTTATTCATGAAATATTGATGCCAACTCCTATTGATGGAAAAATGGGTCCCAGTGTTACCTTGTCTATGCTAAATCTTCTTTTACCTATTTCAAAAAGTCCTCCTTTACTAAAACAGATTTCAAATTATCTTAAAGAAGAGAAAAAACTCTACGATAAGGAAAAGTTTGATCTCGTAATAAATGACGGAGATATGGGTTCAAATGTATTAGCAAAAAATCGTGAGATTACAAGTCTTTTTGTAACAAATCAATTCCGTCCTAAACTCTGGAAATCTAGGTTCTACTTTTATCCAGCAGTAGTTTTTATATCAAAACAAATTTCTAAAGCAACAAGAATTATCGTAGCCGACTCTCCTCCTCCATATACAATATGTGAATATAACCTAAACTTTTCAGATAAAGTAAAGGAGAAGGTAACTTATGTTGGACATTTTGCAACTAACAAAATATTAGAGAATAAACTCACAACAAATCTAGAGAAGTTAATTCAAGATAACGAATTTGGTTATTGGATGCGTACAGGAAACAGATCAACTAATGACGTGACAGGCGAAAAATTTGAAGAAGTTTTTCATGACAATAAAATGAAAAATGAGAAAAGAATAATCTCTCATGCTAGAAATGATCCATCTATTGATAGAGTGCTAGGAAAAGATGGGAAAAAATATTCAATTTTAGATGCATTAGAAAAAAAAATTGATTGGATTCAGATTGACATTGGATTTTTGACTGAGACTGAAAAGCAAACAGTATTACGATTTTGTAAGTATGCTGTGATAAATGGTTCACATACTGTAATGGGTGAGATTCTAGGAGTTAATTCAAAGCCAATAATTGGAATTCCCGTATATGATGAACATACAAATAACTTGAGATGGGCTGAAGAAAAAAACTTGGGTGTTTTGGCTCAAAACAAAGACCAGATAATTGATGCAATAAGTAAAATTACAAATAATTATAATAAGTTTCAAGAAAAACTTGATGATTTTTCTAAAAATTTTACGGCAAATGGAGCAGAAACCACAGCAAAAATAGTACGTGACGTGTTTGAGAAGAAGATATAATAATATTTTCTGAGAATAAATTATGTTCTGGTACGCGGTATGTTCGATGGGCGAACTGACCGAAAGGGATGACGATATAATCCGCGTACCAGAAACTATTCTAAAGTAAATTTTAAAGTCGATATCTATGAAATGTGGCAACGCTTTTATTGAAAATTTTGTGAGTACAATCATTGCCGGATTGCCCTGAATGTGTTGCGAAAAAAAAGAAAGCCATATTTGCAAAACAAGCAGCCTCAGTAGAAACTGAAATTCCGGTGGAAAGTGAAATGCCAGTTGAAGGGGAATTTCCAATGAAATTTGATATCTCCACAAAACACTTTATCTGTAAAAAATGTGGATTATATGCAACAAGAGAACAAATTAGTGACATTAAAGATAGACTCAATCGACGAGAATCTACTCGTGAAGATAAACAATATGACTACTTGGATTGGTGGCAAAAAAGTAAGAAAGATAAACAAGAGAGATAGAGGCGAGGGATTATGGTAAAAAAGAAAGAGGATATTCCAAAGTGGGTTACAGATGAAATTCAAAATGCTAAATTTCAAAAACCAAAAGAAGAAACTAAAACAGGTTATATTCTTGAAATTTACGATAAGGATGGTAAAGCAGATGCACAGTTATACGAACCAGTAGAAGATGGCAGACATATAGTTACTTTAGACCTACCAAAAAATATCAAACCTACAGATTTGGAACGCGGTGTGGTCTACGAATTTACTTTTGAATCATTAAAGGCACCACTAAGTAAAAAGGTAGTAGAGTTTCTGAAAAAAGAAAAAGAAATTGATATGGATGCAGTTTATCAATTTAATTTAAAAAAAATGGAGATTCTAGATGTTAGTTCAGAAGAATCAACGGAAGAAATTGAAGAATAGTTAATCTATTTTGATTTTTCCTTAGATTCTAAGTATTTTCTAAATGTTGATCCAATAATTGGATTAATTAGATATGGAAAAGTTTGTTTTGTCCAAACAGCGCCTCTTATTACTGCAGGCACAATTATTTCAAGTCTTGATGAGTTGGCAGCCCTAAGTATTGCCTTTGCAACAGTTTCAGCACTTAATGATGTGGGTGAAAATTTTGGCATTGATTCAAAGGAAGAATGATCAAAGAAGTTGGTCCTAACCATAATTGGACTTACCACAGTAACACGTACTTTAGTTCCTCTAAGTTCATGTTGCAAACCTTCAGAAAACCCAAGCATTGCAAATTTTGAAGCAGAATAAGAAGCTAGACCAGGCAAACCAAAACTTGCAGCTACAGATGCTATATTGATAATGTGTCCAGAATTTTGCTCCATCATTTTGGTAAGAAAATTTTTTATGCAATATACCATTCCGAAGTAATTTGTAGCCATTTGAGATTCTATCTGTTCAATGTCCAAATCTAATACATTTCCATAAATTGCAAAACCAGCATTATTTACAAGAATATCAATTCTTCCAAATTTTTCAAGGACTTTTTTACTCATTTCCTTTACTAGGAATTTGTTTGAGACATCGCAGGTGCATATTAGTGTTAAAATATTGTATTTGGAAAGTTTTTTTTCTAATTCAATTAACTTTTCTTTTCTTCTTCCAACTAGGACAACATTAGATCCATTTTTAGCAAATTGAATTGCAGATGCTTCTCCAATACCACTTGAAGCACCAGTAATTACTACAACTTTATCTTTGAATTTCACATTTCGATGAACCTGTATTAATGATAAAGCGGTTTCTATGAAATATTAGGTTTAGTATATTTACTCAAAGCTAGTTTCACCAACAATAACCAGGTAACGACTATAGGAACGTAATAAGTTGCAATTCTCCAACCAATCACAGCAGACCATTCTATACTTTTTTGAGGAATTTCAAAATTAAAAGGATCTAAATTGTTTAGATACGCTACAATACCAAATTCCACTAATCCAGAACCTCCTACTGTTATTGGCAAGTTTCCAATTGCATTAGCACCCATCACTGCCATTAGAGAATCAAACAGATCAATAACATATCCTGTCTCGTTTGCAATTATCATAAATGATACTCCATAAAAAACCCATGAAATAATGGAAAGGATGAAACAGTTAACAAATACCTTCTTTGATTCTTTTGTTACTAAATTCTTTCTACTTATTGAACAGATTTCTTCCATCCATTGATTTGTTTGGTCAATAATATGTCCACCTTTATCTTTTCCAAATTTTTTGACAAGATATGAAATTCCTTTTGGTACTTGAAAGGTTTTCTTTGAGGAAAGAAAAAATAGAATCATCCAAAGAGTAGTAACAAAGACACTTGTAGAAATAACTATAGCTGCAACTACAATTGCACCATTCATTAGAGCAAGAATACCTGCCATAATTGCTAATAATCCTCCAGCAAATACCTCAGTTACAATATCCAAAATTGCAATCCATGAGGATTTTGGTGTAGAGATTCCTTTCTTGTGTAACCAGTAAATTATAATAAATTCTGCACCAACAAACATAGGGGTTGTAAATTTAATGAACTCACTTCCCATTCTTACTCCAGCTAATTTTGGAATGCTATCAATAGGACCAAGATACTTTCTTACAATATAGGCAAATTTTATACCCTGAAGAATAAGTTTTATCATCATCGCCCCGACAGCAGCCAAAAATGGTAAGATTCCTATTGCAAACACATCTTCAGGTTTAATCTCAAATTGGATAGCAATTATGAGAATAGGAATCATGCTGGCAGGAATAGCAATAATTCGCCAATTCATTCGATGGTTTTCTGATGGATTCAAATATAAGCGAATCAAAAAAAATTAGACAGAAAAGGTTGAAAATTATTTTTGTAACTGGTACTGCGGGAGCTGGAAAATCTCTACTAGTGTCTAAAATTTATGATTATTACACGAGAAATGGAGCTTTTGCTTCAATATTAAATTTGGATCCTGGTGTAGAAAACTTACCTTATACTTGTGATATTGATGTCAGAGATCATGTGGATATTGTTTCTATTATGAAACAATATGATCTTGGACCAAATGGAGCATTGATAATGGCAAATGATCTAATTGCATCTAAAATTGATGTACTGCAAGATGAAGTAAGTAAGGTAAATTCGGATTATTTAATTGTAGATACTCCAGGTCAAATTGAGTTGTTTGCTTTTAGAACAAGTGGACCTTTTCTTGTACAAAACTTAGATGCTGAAGAAAAGGTAAATATTTTTCTGTATGATGGTGCATTGATTACTTCTGCAGTAAATTTTGTTTCAATTGCTCTTCTGGCGACTTCAATAAAATTACGACTTAATATTTCAACGATTAATGTCATTACAAAAACGGATCTTATTAGTTCAAAAATGAAAGAAATTCTTCAATGGTCTACAAATCTCAGAACACTTGAAGCAGCAATTTTAAATGAATCCGATGGTGAAACCTATACTCTCATAACTAACATTTTAAGAGGTCTCAATATTGGTGGATTTGCACAAGGACTATTTCCTATATCAAATGTTACAGGAGAAGGAATGATTAATTTACAAAGTGCATTAAGCAGAATCATTAACTTGGGTGAAGAGGTAGAAGACTAGTGGTTAAAAGTATAACAGTCAGAGCTCCCTCATCCACTGCGAATTTAGGACCAGGCTTTGATGTTTTTGGACTTGCCTTGGATGCATTTTTTGATGAAGTAAAAATTACAAAGAAAGGGAAGGGAATTAAGATTGTAACATCTGATTCAATTCCAACTAGTCCTCAAAAAAATACTGCTGGACTTGTAGCAAAAATCATGATACAGAAATTCAAAATTAAAGATGGAATTGAAATTAAAATCAAGAAGGGTGTACCTGTAGGATTTGGTATGGGAAGCAGTGCAGCATCTGCTGCTGCAACTACAATGGCAATTAATAAATTATTCAAGCTTAATCTTGATTCCAATTCACTAGTTGAATTTGCTGGGATGGGTGAAAAAGCTAGTGCTGGAACAGTACATTATGATAATGTAGCTGCATCGATTCTAGGGGGATTTGTGATAGTAAGGAAAAATCCTCTTGATGTTATCAAAATTGAACCACCAAGAGATCTTGTATTATGTATAGGTATTCCAAAACTTGCCGTACCTGCAAAAAAAACTAAAGTATCAAGAAGTGTGATTCCATCTAAAATCAAGATTTCTGATAGCATTCTTAATTTGGCAAATGCAGCCGCAATTGTAGTAGGATTTATGAAAAAAGATTCAACCCTTATCGGAAAATCAATCATAGATGTTATTGTGGAGCCTGCTAGGCAGCATATGATTCCAGGATTTAGTAAAGTGAAAAAAAATGCTCTTAATGCAGGGGCTCTAGGTGTAACGATTAGTGGAGCTGGACCTTCAGTAATTGCATTTGCCAATAAATCATCTAATCTTAAAAAGATCTCTTCATCAATGGCAAAAGGTTTTGCTACTGCAAATAAAAAATGTGATATTGTAATATGTAGACCAACTAAAGGAGTCACTGTTATCAAAAATTAATTAGTAACAATAATTGATGGTGAGAATTTTTGAAAAAAGCTGTTGTAGTTTTTAGTGGTGGTATTGATTCTGTATGTACTTGTGTCTATTTAAAATCAAAATATGATCTTTATGGTATTTCTTTTTCATATGGTCAGAGAGCAAATAAAGAAATAAAGATGGCAAAAATGTTTTCTAAAATTCTTGGTTTTAAAGAACATAAAATTATAGACATTAGCTTTATGAAAAATCTATACGGAGAAACAAATGTTCTTACTAGTTCAAAAGATATGATTCCTCATAAATTTGATTATTCCATAGTAGTACCCATTAGAAATGCAATCTTTCTATCAATTGCAACTGCGTGGGCTTTTACATTAAATGCATCACTAATTGCATATGGTGCCCATAAAGGCGATAAAAATTATCCTGATTGTAGACCAAGTTTTTCTAAAAAGATAGAATTGGCTCTCAATGAAGGAGAATTGGATGGGATAAAGTTGGGAATTAGGAAAAAAATAATGATATGGTCGCCTTTTAGAGAAGGATTAACTAAAAGTGAATTGTTAAAAAAAGGTTACAGAGTATTGGGTGATAAAATTTTCAATACGTGGAGTTGTTATGATAACAAAAAATTGCATTGTGGAACTTGTGAATCATGTAACAATCGTAAAGCTGCTTTTGTTAAAGCAAAACTTCATGATAAAACAAAGTACTTGAGTTAATTCCGTATTTCTTTAATAAGACTAGAAATTTTTATCTTCGACCTGTTAAGATTGGTTTTTTTAGAATAAAACCTCTAATGATAATGTACCAACCTCCAAAGATTGCAGTTAAGAGACCAAAATAAACCCAATTTTGCATTGTTTCTCCAAGACCTTCAAAGACTCCCATTATTTCCCTGGATATCAAAGCTGAAACAGCTAAAACGATAGCAAATTCAATAACAAACCAAACCCAATGAGGAAAGGATTCAGTAGGAATGTGAATATTATCGTGAGTTACCACAACTGTGGTTTTTAATTTGATTATTTATCTTTTCAGGAGATCTTAGAAACAAAATCAGAGGATCTTTTTCTAATCATCTCTATAATTTCTTGTCGTTCTTCTTTCTTTTCATAAACTCCTCTAAAGGCAGCTGAGGTCATCATCGCATCATTTCGTACACCTCTCATTCTCATGCATAGGTGTTCGGCTTCTGCCATCACAATAACACCTTTTACACCTTGGGCATAAAGTTCGTCTGCGATATTCTTTGTTAGCCGTTCTTGAATTTGTAGTCTCTTTGAAAATTTTTCAACCAGTCTAACTAATTTTGAAATTCCAAAGACTCTACCATTTGGAGAATAAGCTATGTGAACTTTACCAAAAAAGGGCAACATATGATGTTCACACATAGAATAAAACTGAATGTCCTTTGCAATTACAACATCTGAATCTTCTGAAAACTGTATTGAAAGTTGAGCATCAGTATCATACCCCCCAAAAATTTCTTTATACATGTCAGCAATTCGTTCTGGAGTATTACGTAATCCTTCTCGTGTAGGATCTTCGCCTAATTCGATGATTAGTTCTCTAATCAGTTTTTTTACTCTCTCTTTGTCCATGTGTATAAGAAGAAGAAATCTTTCTCATATTTGAAAGTTTTACCTAAATTTTGATATTACCACTAGTTGATCATGGAGCACTAATGAATTTGTGCAGCTGAGGAACAACTCTTACCTCATTATAAAAAGGAAAAACAATATCATATAATTTCAATAGTTTTTCCAAACTAGGCTCAGCAATACCATAAGTAGGTTGAATAATAAATCCAGCAAGGTTATCTTTTGAAACTTTGTTGAAGATCCTATCAAGTAGTTCTTTGAAATTTTCTAATTCAGTTTTTGAACTAACTACGATTTTGATGTAAGTGGTCTTTTTTGATGTTACTGAAGCTTTTAGGCATTCTAAAGCATTTCCGATTAATTTTGAATAATGTTTTGAATCAACGAATTTAGCATCTGGGGTCTTAAATTCAATTTTAATATAATCGATGAATGGAAGCACCTTAGAAAATTTTTCTGAATCATAACAAGATGATTCTAGATAGGTAGGAATATTCTTAGATTTTACGTGTTTTGCCATTTCTAAGACGCCTTCAGCTTGAACAAGAGGCTCTCCTCCTGTAAAGTTCACTTTGTAGGTGTTATCTTCTAATTTTTTATCTATCAAATTACATGCTTCTCGTATAGAGTATTCATTACCAGAATCCATTGGAAGGGAATCTAGCGTATCACAGTAAAAGCAAGTAAAAGGGCAACCAGCTAATCTTACAAAAAGAGTTTTTGTTCCAAATAGAATTCCCTCACCTTCAACAGATGTGAATATTTCAAATAATCTAATTTTCAAGTGGATGATCTTATTCAAGTTGATATTTAATCAGTGATATTTGATTCAAATTATAATGAATTTTTTATTGTAATACTGGCTCTTTTGTGTAAAATAGTCCAGCAATAAAGAATACCACTCCCAAAATACCAATTAAGCTTCCAACAAACTCTACAGTTTCGCTTAATTCTACTTTGACAGGAGCCAACAATAATGCAATTAAGGCACCCACAACTATCATTGGAATTCCTACTCCTACAGTGATTTGTTTTGAAGTCATGTAACCAGACTTCATCTTGAAAATGTATATGAAGTTATTGAATGGTATTTTGTATTCTCTTGATAATTTGTTCTATATTCATGATGATTTTCAAAGATTCATCAGGTGAATCATCCACATGCTTCTTTGCATTTTCTAATAATGATAATGCATTATCTAGCCATCGTTTAGCGGCAGCATTTTCCCCAACCTCTTCAGCTAGCTTGTTTATCGCAGTTTCTAATCTCTGAATTTTAATCTTGGTTCTCTCTGTTTTTGAATCAGAAAGAGATGAAGATGAATCTTCCTTATTTGCAGTTGTTTCTTTGTTTGCAGTTACTTCCTTGTTTGCAGTTATTTCATTATTTTTTTGGCTTGTGGAGTCTTCAATTTCATTAATTAGACCATTAAGGGAGTTTAATACTCGTAATGCTTCATTATAACTTCCTTCAGAAATGAGAACCGTTAGATCTGAAAACATATCTTTGGCTTTACCTAATTCTGGAATCTCATAAGGGAGATTTGAGAGTTGAACGATTTTTGATTCAAGTTGGTTAGCTCTAGATTCTAGTCTCTGTATTTTTGTATTTTCAAAATCTTGTTTAAATGAAATTAGATATTTAAGATCATTGATAATTTGTTCTACATCAGAAGAATTAGAAGCCGAATTCAAATGTTCCTTGATTTGACTTAATTTATCAAGGGTTTCTTGAGAAACTCCTACATCTTCTGCTTCCGTAATGAGTTTGTCTAAATCTTCAAGATATTTTTCAGCTAAGGTTTTTGCACGATCAGTTGTATACTGTTTAGTTTTTTCTCGGAGCGTGTCATTGAGCTCACTAATTGAATGTTTAATCTCCTCAATTGTAGAATTTGCTGCTTCAGAATTACCTGTTCCGAGTTGATTTCTTGCTATATCAATTAATTCATAGACATGGCTAAAATCAATCTTAAATCCATTTTTGTTAGAAATACTTTGCAGTTGATCAATGTATTTTTCTGATCTATCAATTTCGTTTAAAATCCTTGGGGCATCTGCTGGTTGGGATACAGATAATGCTGTTTCAGATGTTAATGTTCTTTCAGATATTTGTTGAATTATTTCATTAAATATTTTCATGGCAGAAAGGAAGTGCTCTCTGGCTACAGAAACATTCTCATCTTTTGACGCTTTGATAAGAGATTCAATCTCAACAGAGCCTAACCTAAATTTTTCTTTAATTTCTTGAGAAGCATCAACTTTTGATAATTGAATTCTAAGCTGATCTCTAGCCTGTGTAGCAATTCTGATTAACGAGTCAGATTGGGAATCTGCATAGACATGAGTAGGAATACTACCTATAATCATGGAGGCTACTAAAACCAATAAAGATATAGAAATGACCTTTTTTCTCATCAGTTCTCATCCTCCAATTTTTTCTTTAACCTCACCAAGTTTTGTAATTCTTTTTTATCAATTTCCACTATTCCATATCTTTCTAATCTTTTTACTGCTCTCCACATAGTAGTTCGTGGTTGAAGAAATTTTTTGCGAAGCTCGCTTTCGTATGCTTGGCCTCCGTTTGCAGAAATGAATGAAACAAGTTGTTTATCATCATCTCTTAATTCTGGTCTTAATTCAAAAATAGTTTCAATATCTAGAGGTTTTTCCGTAATCTGTTCTTGTTTTACAATAGTTTCAGTTATTTTCTTAGCTGTGGTACCTTTTGATCTTTTCATGAATACTGCTGCAATTGCTCCAGCAACAGCAATTCCTCCACCAATAAAGTAAATAGAATTATCAGAATTTTGTTCTGGTTTAGGAGTTGGGTTTTGAGGTGTTTTGGATACTCCAAAGAAATAGTTTATCTCAACTGGACCACTTGGCAATAAGAGCTGAGAGCTTTCATTAATCATTTGCATATTTAGTGGATAAGAACTCATTCCCACGATGACAATATTGCTTGGCATTAAAAGTGAATACTCCACTGGTGAATCGATTTTAAATGACCATATTCTTCCTTCTTTGGATACTAGGTCCTGGATATCATAATTAACAGATATTGTAGATGATCCAAGTGTTTCTACCAAAGCAGAATCCCCCTCAATATTTGCTGAAAGTAAGAAACCATTTTCATCTTGTGCAACAAAATTATCAATTGTAGGGCCAAAAAGATTTACAGCAAAGTCTGGCTCTAATGGGTCAGCTAAAATTTCAGAAGAGACGTGTGTTGTTCCGTCTGGATATACTATAAGTTCAAGTGTCCTTACTGTACCGAAAGTACTTTGAATCGGCATAGATATTGCCATTACAATTAACCCTACTGCTACAAGAGGGACTCTAACCATCGTTGTCAGGATACCTTTTGTCCTTACAAAAAGTATTCCATCCTCTGGAGAACAGTCTTGCCAGTAAGGCAATACCATTTGTTGGTTCATTGACTAATACCTTAGATTCATGGATTCAACGAGGGACTGGAATCTCTGGAACTCCTGGAAAAATCTGACTCCCTTTTCGGTCATCAGATAAACTCTATTCCTGTCGTTCTTTATTGACTCTACTAATCCTGCAGTTACTAACTTCTCACATTTGTCAAGTACTGCATAGTGAGAAAGGTTAGCCTTTCTGGATATTGCAGAGACAATAACTCCACTTCGTCCACCATCCATAGTAACACCAAGGATATCTCCCATGATGCCCATTTCGGATCTGTATTGTTGTTTTGACATGGTTTAGTATAATCATGCTTGATTAATGAGGGACATTCTGAAACCTTATAGCGGAACGCCTAGCGGAACGGATGTTTCACTCCCAATAAAGCGCTATTTTGATGATTTTTTGGTGCGGGGTAAAGATTCAAAACCTTGGAATGTAGTTACAACAAGAAAGCTAATTGTCAGCTTCTCATATCTCTAACTTTTTATTCGATACTGTACACACCAATTCTAGTCATAATGTTTGAGAAATTCAGAAAAAAGAAGGAAGAATATGGAGACTCTGGCGGTTCGGAAATGGTAGAAGAGAGACCAGTTGAGGAAAGAAAATATCATCCTGAAGAGATTATTTCAGAACCTGAATCTAGAATACCTCCACCATCTGAAAACAGATCCCAAACACAAACATCATCACAGTCTGAAGGCCAGATTGGGATTAGAGCTTTAAAGGATAAACGTGTGAAATTAGAAGAGGCAATTGACTTTGTCGGCCTAATGATTAAAAATCTCAAGGATAAACGCACAAATCTAGAAAAAGAAATTGAAGATGAATCTGTAGATATTAAGAATCTGAAAGAAAAACTCATGAAGGTTAGTGAGTATATTGAGGAAGAAAATCAAGGAATTCAGAATCTAACTAGGAAAAGAAGTACAGTTGAAAACGAGGCAGATAATGTTGGTTCGTCGATTAACAATTTACGAGGTAAACTTTCAGGTATTGATTCTATTATAAATATCGAAGGCGAAAAAATCAAGAACTTTAAAGAATCCCGAAAAGAGTCTTAACAATTTTTTGAATTTGTTTTCTATTTGAAAAGATGTTTCAAATAACTACATGTATCGTGCAGGTGTAGATGATGGAGATGCCTGCTCTACTGGCATTGAAGGGAATTTTTCACCCACAGCTGTCTCGGCAACTGCAGCTGCTTCTTGTAAAATCTTGTCAGATTCTGCATTTGTGGATGGCTCCATACCAAATGAGGAATCACCTGAGAAAGTATCTGTCATTAATCCACCCAGCATTTCTGTCATTCTGGTTACTTCTTGATCTGCCTCTGGCATGAACTTTACAAGTGATGATTTAAGACTCCTCATTAGACCTATGGTTGGCATTATAGTTACGACAGTATCACCAAGGTCATGAAATGTTGTTAATCTGAGTTCAATTTGTTCTAAGGCCATTCTTGCATTTCCAAGAACCTTACTAACCTTTCTTACCTCTGCCAGTTCATTTGATAGGACTTTTGAGCTATGAGTATCATGTTGTTGAGTCGCAATAACGATTCTATTGAAAATCTTTTCATCTCTTTGTTTTAATTTTGTAAGCATATTATCTAATTTTGATATCTGACCTTGTAGCCTTTTAACTGCCATTTCTACTCGAGGCTTTAAGGCGCCTTTTGGTTTAACTGCTTCATTAATTCTTTCAGTTATTCCTGGGCTTACTGGCTTTGACCACTTGTTTTGGAAATTTGACATGCGATATACTTGAATAATTGATTTTTAATTCAAGATGTGAATTTTGATTACCAGTTAATGAAATTTCTCTGACAAAAAATAGGAAAAAACGTCTAATACTAAAATCTAGATATGATGAAGAGTAGTTCGCTGAGGATGAATTTTTCGAATATGACTATGCATTCCAGATTCGTTGCTTAACGTTTCGCCGCAAAGGGGACATTTTTGCATTTTACGCTAAGTTAGAGGGTTAGTATTTAAATATTTCTTCTAAATGAAAATTTGATTCCAAAAACATGAAAGTAGTGATTTGTGACAAAAAAATATATGAAAAGTCTAAAAAAATTTCTGAAGAGATTTTTTTATTTTCGTTTTTATCAGATATTTCTATGAAGGCAAAATTTGGAGGCTATATTGCTATTGCTGTTGGAGTAGCTTTAGTGGTTGGATTTTTTGGGATTCAAAATGGAGAAATTAAGGATAAGAATAGTATTTTTCATGTGACACTAGCCAATCCGGAAAATTATGAAGATGGGGTTTTTACTGATTCATTTGAAATGGAAGAAGGAACATATGCATACAGATTTGTGCCTAATGGGGACAGTCCACAAATTTTGACTATTTCATTGAATGGTGAATCGATTCGTTATTTGGAGAATTTCATTTTAAAGGGAACTCCTCATGAAACTGGTTTTTCAACCTACTATACTTGGGAATATTCTGGCAATATTGGAATCAAAATTCCTCAAAAGCAAGAAGTGAAAATTAGTATAGATCCAAATGGTAATCTTCTCGGACCAGTTTCAGTTGACATTATTAAAAAATAAATAAAAAATGGCATGACTCCTTATGCAGAACTTTGAGAGATTACCTCTCTTTGTCTAGTCATCAAGACCTTTGACATTCACTGTGTTCTGCGGAGCCACGCGGTTTTAATCGATAGGATTTGCATCCTTTCGCATCAATTAGTATATGAATTTAAGCTATTTAAGATTTTATTATAATTTTTACAATTATTATTGGTTAATTATAAATTTTTTAAGCCTATGTTATTTCTCAATGAAAAACCTTGTAAAATTTTAAAATTAAATAATTCAGATAGAGTTTAGGATTTTACTTATTAAGAACATCTCAACTTGGGAAAGCTAATGACGTTACGAGATCAAGATAAAGGAAGTAGATTATCGCTTTTCGCAAAACACGCTGCAAAGTATTACGCTGTAGGAGCTAGTGGGATTCTTGTTAATCTGGGGCTTCTTTATTATCTAACGGAATATGTTGGTTTATGGTATTTTCTCTCCTATGCATTAGCAATTTCAGTTTCAATTACTTCAAATTTTATTTTAAATAAATTTTGGACATTTAGAGATTCAATAGATTCTCAGAAAACAATAGTAATGTATGGAAAATTTGTAAGTGTTAGCCTGGTGGGAATGGCAATTCAGCTGGGCTCAGTTTATGTACTTGTTGAATCGTTGACTGTTTACTACATGTTAGCCGCTTTAATCTCAATATGCATTGCGGGAGCTATTAATTTCATAATAAATCGACGCTGGACATTTGGAGTAAAATTTTAACATTTTAGGAATTATGAAAAATAATAGAGTGAAGGAGGTAAGGAATTATGAAACCACGTACAAAGAAAAAAGTTGAGATAATTGCTTTACTTTCTATTATCTGGTTTGTAATCACGCTTCCATTACCATGGATTCTAACTGCTCCAGCTGAGGCATCTAAGACTCAATTACTAATTATCCTTGAGATTACAGGAATGATATCAGTACCCTTTGTCATACTAGCTATTGTATGGACATTAAAACCCGAGCTAACTACCTAACCTTTCATTCCATATCAAATTGCTACTTAAATTAATTTTTGAACCAGAATTGATTTTCTAAAAAATCAATTTGTTTAATCATTTCTTCGATTTTTTTTGTAATTACCATTACAGATTGAAACTGTTCAAACATCTCTTGCTCTTCTTCCTTTGAAAGTACAGTTTTTTGGGATTTATCAAAAAATATATTTTCTTTTGCCATGTGATCCTGTAAGTAAATTGAATAGGTTCTAAGAAATCTTGTAACTGGCTCTCTTGCATCTTCTCCCTTTTTCCATCGTTGTAGGTGTTTAGCGATATTACTGGCAATTCTACGACCAAATTCATGTTCTATCAAAAAAGTTCGAATTTCTTTTCTTAGAGTTTCGTAACTAGCTACACATGGAAAATACGAGTTTTCCTCTCTTGAATAATGAATAGAATCCAAAAATTCTGAAATTATTAATGTAATTAATTCTATATCTGAGAATGGAATATTTTTTCCTGCGTAAAGGTCATGGTAGCATTTTGAGACAATCTTTTCTAATCGCTTTATCTGCTGATGATCTTTACGAAGTAAGTCAGTTGCACTCAATTCTGATTATTGTTGTAATGTAACGCTTTAATTTGTTATCTACTTTAACTCTTTTTAAGCAAAAAAGAAAAAACTTTCATGCCATAATGGAATTAGTTATTCAACAATTTGCCAATTTGGTTTGCTTCTCCTGTATTGAAGGTCCTTCCTTGTTATAGCATAGAGATTCTTAAGATATTTTGATGGATCCGGGAGTATTTATAAATGCAATACGTGACCCTACGGAACACGCTGCATCAGAAGTAATGTCAAATATTACTCCAGATATTGTTAGCGGAATTATGCCTTCAATATTTGGTTTTACAATTAATGGTAGTCAATCATCTGAAGTTGTGGCAGAACATACATTAGATCAGATATTGACTGTAGTTGAAACGAAAGTGTTAGGTGAAGGTGTAAATTTTATAATTGATAAATTTGGGGATAGAATTATAGACATGTTAACTGGAAAAACAATGCTTAGTATTTTTGAACGAGTAGCTATGATGATATTAAGTGGTACGTCTTCCTAAAAGTTTCATAGTTTATGAGGTTAGAACATACATAATTAGAGATTAAGTAATTCCTTTAATCCCTTGTATCGATTTCTTATTGTTACCTCGGTTACATTTGCAGATTCTGCAATATCTCTTTGTGTTTTATCTTCACCGTTTTTGACGCAAGATAAATACAAAGCTGCTGCTGCCAAACCCATGGGATCTTTACCTGCAGAAATTTCTATTTCTTGAGCATTTTTTAAAACCGTAATTGCGTAACGTTTTGTTTTTTCTGCAATACCGATTTTGCTTGCAATTCTTGCGACACATTGAATAGAATCTGTAACTGGCATTTTAAGATCAAGTTCTTTTACAAGTAACCTATAGCATCTTGCAATGTCCTTTCTTTTGAGATTTGCAGCAATTTCCACATCTTTTAGATTTCTCGGGGTTGCAGTATCACGACATGCTGCATAAAGTGCAGCTGCCATTAATGCAGAAATTGATCTTCCCCGAACTAGACCTTTATCTAATGCCTTCCTGTAAATGTAGGCTGATTTTTCTATAACAGCATCTGAAATTGCAAGTTTGTCTTTTAATCTATTTAGCTCACTAAATGCCTGTCTAAAATTTCTGTCAACTGATTCGTGAACCTGACTTCGACTATCCCAAGTTCTAAGACGTTCAATCGTACTTTTCATCGATGCTGTTAATGGTTTTCCTGCTGCATCTTTGTTCATGGGATTGATAATGGTTGCAAGTCCCATGTCATGCATTGTAAGTGATGTTGGTGCACCTGCTCTTGCTCGATCACCATGTTCATCTTGAGTAAAGGATCGCCATTCAGGACCAGATTCTTGTAATTTTTCAGACCTAACAAAGCCACATTTTGAGCAAAACATCTCTCCTGACTCGTTATCAGTAACTATTTTACCCTTCATGCAACGTTGGCATTTCTCTTTTGAATTTACTACCTCAGTTACCATAGTATCACCTAAGGATGATTATATCATAATTGGGTTTATGAATCAACGACTTCATATCGCCCATGCCAAAGGTAAATTTAACCTTAGAGCATTGCTTAGGTAAATTTCTCGTTAACATAGAAAAGCCATCTAGTCTATAAAAAAAGCAGGTAGACATTGTGAGACTCCATAATCATGCCTTTTTATTATTTTTAATACTCTGTGATTTACTTACCATTACCAGAGGCTGAAACCATTAAACATACAATGGAAGGTAATGTGGATTTACAGTATCTTATTGCTAATGGAATAATTTCTGTCTAAAATTTTCTTTTTGAAGTAATACTTTGATTATAATTTTCATAGCTAGTCAAATGGAAGCCCTGTATCTATATCCCATCAAAATTTAAGAGTCGCCCTTTTCTCGATGAACTGTTGAAAAAATTTACTGTGATTGGTGGCAGTGCCTCTGAAGAATTAGCAAAAAAAATAGCAAAAAAACTTAATGCTGTATATTTAAGATCTAATTTACGAATTTTTCCAGATGGGGAAGGGAAAATTACAATAAATGGAAAACCAAAGAAAGGAAAAATTATAGTTGTTCAATCAACATATCCTCCTGTAGATTCTCATCTAATTCAGGCATTATCACTTATTTCAAAAGCAAAACAATATTCTTCCAATGTAATAGCTGTTATCCCCTATTTTGGTTACGCCAGACAAGATAGAGAATTTCTATCTGGTGAAATAATAACGATGGATGTTATCGCAAAATTATTCAAGGCTTTGGGGTTATCAAAAGTAATAGTGGTAGATATTCATAGTAAAATTGCGCTAGATCACTTTAAAATTCCTTCAGAGAATGTATCAGCAATGCTTCAACTAGTTAACTATTTCAAGAAATTAAGATTGAAAGAACCTTTGGTTGTATCTCCAGATCTTGGAGGAGCTTTACGTGCCAAAGAATTTGCCAAACTGTTTGGAACAAATTATGTTGCCTTAAAAAAACAAAGAAACAGAAAAACAGGAAAAGTTCAGATAAGATCTTCTAATCTTAATGAGGTAAAGGGAAGAGATTTGATTATTGTTGATGATATGATTAGTACTGGAGGAAGTATTATCAAAGCAACAGAATTTCTAAAAAAACAAAAATGCAATAGAGTATTCGTTGCTTGTACTCATGCTTTGCTAAGAGAAGATGCAGAAAAGAAAATAAAAAAATCTGGCGTAGCTAAAATTGTAAGTGCAAATACAATTCCAGGTAGTACTGCAATAGTTGATGTTTCTGGTATAATTGCAAAAGCAATTGTATGAGGATGTTCTAAAGAGATTATGAGACTTGTATTTCTAGGTACATCTGCCGCACAACCGACCCCAGAACGTGGATTAACATGTATTTGTTTAGAAAAAGAAGGGGAAATTTTGATGTTTGATGCAGGAGAAGGTGCACAAATTTCTTATCTAAAGTCTGGCTTAGGTTGGAACAAAAAGATGAAAATCTTTGTAACACATCTTCATGGCGATCACTGTATTGGTATTCTTGGATTATTACAAACAATGACATTACAAAATAGAACAGAACCTATGGAAATCTATGGTCCTGATGGAATTGAAGAATTTATTGCCGCAAACATTAAGGTATTAAATTTTGGATTATCATTTCCTGTAATGATAACTACAGTAAGAGAAGGAACTGTAGTAAATGAAAAAACTTACACTATAAACTCTTGTGAAGCAGATCACTCCGTCACATCTTATTCCTATCTCTTTCAAGAAAAAGATAAACCAGGTAGATTTTTTCCTGATAAAGCAAAGGAGCTTGGAGTACCAGAAGGTGAGTTGTGGCATAAACTTCAAACAGGACAAGACATTCAAGTTGGAGATAAAATTGTAAAATCGTCTGATGTTCTAGGTGAAAAAAGACCAGGAAAAAAAATTGGGATATCAGGGGATACTAGACCAACAAAAAAACTTGAAGAGTTTTTCAAAGATTGTGATTATCTAAGTTTTGATTCAACTTTTTCACATGAATTACAGGATAAAGCACTTGAGACATATCATTCTACAGCAAAAGAAGCTGCAGACCTAGCAAAAAAAGCAAATGTTTCTAATCTGATTTTAACTCATTTTTCGGCAAGGTACAATGATGAATCAGTTCTGTTAGAAGAAGCAAAAACTATTCATAGTTCTGTGATAGCAGCAAAAGATCTTTTAGAAATTGAGATAAAATAGGAATGAAATTGTTTGAATCAATAGCTGACATATTAATAGATGCAAAAAAAATTGTTTTTGTAACTGGTGCTGGAATTTCCCAAGAAAGTGGAATTCCAACTTTTCGCGGGAAAGATGGCTTGTGGAGGAAATATGATTCTATGCAGCTTGCAACGATTGATGCATTTTATAATAATCCTAAACTAATATGGGAATGGTATGAGGAAAGGAGAAAAAACATACTCAATGCAAAACCTAACCCAGGTCATTCTGCTATAGCAGAACTTGAAAAGTACAAAGAAGTTGTTGTTCTTACTCAAAATATTGATGGTTTACATCAGAGGGCTGGAAGTACCAATGTTCTAGAACTTCATGGTAGTATAATTAGAATAAAGTGTACAGTTTGTGATTTTAAAGACGAGATTCCTGCCAGTTTTGAAAGTCTCCCTCCTAAATGTAGAAGATGCGACAACATATTACGTCCTGATGTTGTCTGGTTTGGGGAATCTTTACCTCAAGATGTGTGGAATCAAGCTATAGCAGAAGCAAATTATTGTGATGTTATGATAATTGCTGGAACCTCACTTGTGGTATCGCCAGCAAATACCTTACCAGTATATGCAAAACAAAACAATGCTATACTTGTAGAGGTTAATCCCGAGCAAACCCCAATGTCTACAGAAATGGATCTTTCTTTAAGAACAACATCTGCAAAAGCTTTACCTAGTCTTATGAAAATTTTCGAAAATTAATCTTGGTTAGATTTTACCAAACAAATTATTGACTGTATCTTCAATTTTGTTACCTATTTTGGAAAGTTTCACCTATGGTATCTCTTATTTCATCTATCGTATCATCTTTTAGATCAATAAAATTTTGCACAGTTGTTTATTGAAGAGTAAAACCTTTTGAAAACTGGATTGTTTACTCTGGATAAATTAATGCTACTCCTGCAACAAGAACAACTCCAATTATTAGTAATTTGATAATCAAATGTAATACATTTTGCTTTTACTTAAAAAATAGTTTTTTTATTTTACTAATAAAAAAAAGTGATGTAATTAAAGAAATTACTTAAATCGAAGTTGAAGAACATTCTATTCACGATTAGAAATTAGCCATTCTATTACTGCCTGAATGTTTTTTGAATTCAGGACTATCTTAATTGGACCTAGAGGAGATTCTTCTGATTCGCTACAAAGTGCTACGGAATTTACAAAAGCAGCTTGTTTGTTTAGATAAAACCAGCTTGACTCATCACTCATATTTTGATTTAATTGACGACGATAAGCATTTTTGCTATGATGGGAATTAATTGTTTCATAGATCTTTTGTAAAGATTCAAGGCTTGTTGAAGTTACACGTAGAGCTTCTTTGTTAATTTTAACATCCACATCAACTAATATGTTAGTTATAGCTTGCTCCACTTTTTTAGGATCCTCAGATGGATTAATGTGACAATAAGCATCAATCGTACATGACACATCAGGTGTCTTCATTTACTTTTGCCAACCTTGAATTACTTTATAGGCGTACTCAATCAGTTCATCAATCGTTAGATTATTGTTTGATATACTTTCATCTGCTAATGCAATTGGTGTGCTAATACCTACACTAATTTCTCGAGTATCACGTTGATTGAAGTTCTTCCGATTTTGTGGATCGTCTGATCGTCCTCTATCACTTAAAAAACTATAACGAGTGTCAGTTGATGCATGAACAGAAAGAAGTTTTACAATGCCAATTTTTCGTAAGATTTTAATTTCTTCATTTGATCTCACTCCATCAATAACAATAATATTTGAATCTGAATTTTTTATCTTATCATGAATTAATTCAGCTACTGCTCCTGGGCCATTTTTTTCTCGTAGCTCAAGCATTAATTTGCCCAAGTTTTGACCAGTTGGTTCTAGATTTCTTTTTTTAGCTTCGTCTCTTACGGCATCACCCATATTAATAATTTCAAAACCTTTGGATTTCAAACCATTTGCAATAGTAGATTTTCCAGCACCAGGCATTCCAGTAAGACAAACAATAAGCTTAGACAAGTTCTATGAAACTTCTATAATCTTGTCTATGAAGCTACCGGAAATCATTATAAAGATAAGATCAAAAAACTTTTGATGCGAACTTTTGTGGCGATCGAAATTGATAATCAAGAGATATTGGATTCGATTAATAAGGTTCAGTCCAAACTTAAAATTAAAGCAAAGCCAATATCAACTAAGAATATTCATTTTACACTGTTTTTTCTTGGAGAGGTTTCTGATGCAGTGTCAGAGAAAATTCAAGAAGCTTTGGGATCAATTGAATTCCAACCTTTTGAAGTTTGTATTAGAGGGGTAGGTGCATTTCCCAAACCAAATTTCCCACGTATAGTATGGGTAGGCACAGATAATGAGGGAGGAAAAAAGCTTATTGAACTTGCATTAGTAGTGGAAGAAAAACTATCAAGTCTGGGATTTCAAAAAGATAAACCCTTCAAACCACATGTTACAATCTTTAGAGTTAAAAACAAGATTGGTAACATCTCAGATGAATTGAAAAAATTAGAGACATATTCATTTGGAATTCAGAAAGTATCTGAAATAAAATTCAAGAAAAGTGTTCTAACTTCTGATGGACCAATATATTCAGATTTACAGGTGGTTAAAGCAAAACTATGAAACAAATCATAGAACAGGCAAGAAGATTAGCTATTCCTTCTAAAAAATTGCAACAAGATAAGACAAAAGTTGCAAAACTTGCTTTTAATTTGGTAAGAAAACAAGTAACAAAATATTCTCAAATAACTGGTGTTGAATTTGGTGGATCATATGTAAAAGGTACCTGGTTACCAAATAAAGCTGATGTTGATATTTTTATAAAATTTGAAAAGTCAACACCAGATAAGAAATTCGTTGAGATTTCCAAAAAAATTGGATTTGATTCTATGAAAAAATTCAACCCTTATGTAAGATATTCTGAACACCCGTATGTTGAAGCAACAATCGAAGGAACTAAGGTAAATGTCGTTCCGTGCTATGATGTAAAAAAAGGACAATGGCAAAGTGCTGCAGATAGATCTCCATTTCATACAAAATTCATGTTAGAATCATTAACAGGTCCAATGAAAGATGAAGTTAGACTTCTCAAAAGCTTTCTAAGCAACAACAAAATCTATGGCTCTGAGATTGCAAAACAGGGAATTAGTGGATATGTAACAGAAGTTCTAATATTACATTATGGAAGTTTCCAAGACGTCATAAAAGCTATTGCAAAGCTAAAGAAAAACCAAATCATAGGAAAACCAACTAAATCGTTTGATACTTCAATAATTATCATTGATCCAATTGACAGCAATAGAAATCTTGCTGCTGCAATTTCAAACGAAAATGTTGGGAAGTTTATCGTTGTGTCAAGAGCATTCCTGAAAAAACCTTCAATATCTTTCTTCAAATCACATCTAAGACTAAAAATTTTCAAGAAAAATTTAGAAAATACTATTGCAGTCCAATTTAACTATAAACCTAGAAGTCCTGATATAATATGGGGCCAGATTAAAAGAGCTGCAAGTTCATTAGTAGTACAAATGGAACTTGGGGGATTCCAAGTTTTAAGACATGCAGGAGTAATAGATGAGAAAAATGAAGCCTATTTGCTCTTTCTAATACAGGCTTTAAGGATTGAAGAGAACTTCCTTAGAGAAGGTCCTGATATCTTTTTTGAGGTAGAATCTGAGACATACATTACAAAAAATTCTAAAAATAGTATGATGTGGATTGGTCCTAATAGAAAGATCTTATCATTACAAAAACGCCGACAAAATGATGTTAGTTTATTTTTAAATGATTTATTGAAAAATCATCTTAACAAATCAGGAATCCCAAAGGGATTAAAGGCAGATATCAAGAAAAGATTCAAAATCATTCCTGCTAAAAAAGTAACAGGAAAATGCATTAAAGAGGCAGTTGCAGAACTTGTCTCAACTGATGCGACAATCCTTTCTTTCAATTAGCAAACTATCTGAAAAACCATATGCAATAATCATTGGATATCCAAAGGCGACAAAAAGACAAGTGGAATTAAGGATAGATCAAATGAAGAAGCTTGGAATCAATAGTATTTCCTTTCAGGGTGATTTGAAATTAGGTTTGATTAACGTTTTGGGAAAAGGATATGTTGGAATTGTAGTATTAGCAAAAAAACAAAAGAAGAAAGTCGCAGTTAAGATACGTCGTACTGATTCACAAAGAAAAGAAATGCTAAGTGAAGCAAAATTACTAAAAATAGCAAATTCTGCAGGAGTGGGACCTCGTCTGATAGATAGCAGTAAAAATCTCATGATTATGGAATATCTGGATGGTAAAAAAATAGGAATGTGGATAAAAGAACTAAAAGGAAAAGGAAGTGTTTCTAAATTAAAATTCATAATAAGAAAAACTTTGGAAGATTGTTATAATCTTGATAGGATTGGATTAGATCATGGTGAATTAAGTAGCATAGCAAAACATGTTATCATAGGAAAATCAAAAACTACAATAATCGATTTTGAAAGTGCAAGTACAAAAAGAAGAGCTTCAAATGTCACTTCAGCAACACAAGGAATTTTCATAGGTTCAGGTATATCAAAATCCATTCGAAAAATCTACAAGATACCATCAAAGGATAAGATGATTGAAGTATTAAGAAATTACAAACATAATCCAACTAGGGAAAGTTTTGATAAGCTTCTAAAAGTGTTAAAATTGTAAAGTTATGATAGATAAAAAAGCCGTTAGGTTTTTAAAAAAAGATCCAAAATTTGCAAAAATTATCATGCAGGTAGGAGATTATAATGTAAAGATAACAAAAAACCGCTATCAGTCATTAGTAGAAACAATAATTTCACAACAATTATCTGGTTCTGCTGCAAATTCTATTATAAAAAAATTTAGGAAATTATACAAATCAAAATTCCCAAAACCAAGAGATGTAATCAAAACATCAGATTCAAAACTTCGTACAACCGGATTATCAAAAATGAAAATGGTATACATTAAAGAATTATCAAAAAAAATTGAATCAAAGGAGCTGAATATGAGAAAAATTTCTACCCAAAGTGATGAACAAGTAATTGAAGTTCTAACTGACGTGAAAGGAATTGGTAGATGGACAGCTGAAATGTTTTTAATTTTTTCGCTTGGTAGATTGAATATTTTACCAGTTGGGGACCTAGGACTAAAAAAAGGAATACAATCAATGTACTCTTTAAAGAAGCTACCAGAAAAGGAGCAGATTGAACAATTAGCAGAATCTTGGAAACCCTATAGAACAGTTGCAACTTGGTACATTTGGAAGAGCTTACAAAAATTTAATAAAATTGGATAACTAGTAATGATATAATGGGACCGGCAGGATTTGAACCTGCGACCTCCAGCACCCCAGGCTGGCATCATAACCAAACTAGACGACGGCCCCTCATGTTTGAAGCAAATAGTGAAATTATTAAATCGTGGGATTAGATAATTAACTTAGTTGAAAATTTGTTCAATATGTCATAAAATTTCAGGAACTGAAGAGGATCACCTAGATTGTAAAAAAATGAGACGAATTGAATTAGAAGCTGATGACGTTAAAGAAAAACTTCCAGATAAACTAGACGTGGCAAAAAACACAGGTAATCTGAATTCAAATATTAAAGCTGTGTTAAATCATATGACAAGAGAAAAAGAAAAAAATTAGAATAATATTGCTTGTTATTATCTTTCTTGAGTTGTTGGTCTTATCAGCACTTCATTGATGTTTACATGACTTGGTGCTTCAACTGCAAATAATATTGCATTAGCAATATCTTCTGCATTTAGTGAATTCATTTTCTTAGAAGTTTCAACAAAACTTTGTAGTGATTCATCGGTTATGGTGTTGGTAAGTTCAGTTGATACAACTCCAGGTTCAATACAAGTCACTCTAATGTTTGATCTAGTGCTAAATTCTTGCCTTAATCCCTCACTAAATGCGGTTACAGCATGTTTGGTAGCACAGTAAACACTCCCAGAAGGAAAAACGATTCTGCCTGCCACTGATGAAATATTTATAATATGTCCGGATTTTTTTGCATGCATATGTGGAATTACTGCAGCAGTACAATAGAGTACGCCTTTTATGTTAACGTCAATCATTTGATCCCATTCATCTATCTTCAGATTTTTAATAAAACTGAGAGGCATTAACCCTGCGTTATTAACCAAAATATCAACCCCGCCCCATTTTTTTATAGTTGCATCTACAAATGAATTACAATCTGATTTTTTAGTAACATCTAATTTTTGAGAAAATGCTTCTCCACCATTTTGTCTAATTTCATTTTCAAGTTCTAATAGCTTATCAGTTCGTCGTGCCCCAATTGCTACTTTTGCACCTGACTTTGAAAGTGCTAAAGCAGTTGCATAGCCAATTCCGCTACTTGCTCCAGTTACAATAGCTACTTTATCTTTAATCATATCAAAAATCTACTCATAGAAACTCAAATGGAACATTGTAAAAATGTTTTCAAATAACTTCTAATTTTTCATTTTAGAAATAAATCCGGAAGATTATTTATTAGAACAATATCCTAGTTAAGTAATGAAACCTGCAAATTGCGCTTATTGTGGTGATCTTCAAGATATGCCTTTTCAGTGTAACTATTGTAAAGATCCATTTTGTGCTGAGCATAGATTGCCTGAAGACCACAGATGTGTTAAATTAACTCAAATTAGAGCTAAAAAATTTGGCCAAAGTAGTGTAGTTAGGGATGGGGGAAGAAACAAAAGAGGTTTTTTTAAAAGATTGTTTAGGAACCCTAAGAATTAGCTTTTCTAGTAAATTGATTTGCCAGGATAAATTTTTGCTCTACGGGCTTGATAGAATAACGCAAGTGCTAATGCAGCTAAAACAATTGATGTTAACCAGTGAGCTGTAATCAGAGTAACATAAGCAATTGCAAATCCAATTGAGACAAATCCTTGAAGGCTTAATTTTATCCAAGCTGAAATTTTAACTGCTCTGCTAATCATTTCGATAATGAAAAGGCCACCTACAGGATAGATAGTCAATAATAGGAAATCGATTACGTCTACATTAAGATGTGACATTTTTTCTCAACATTTCTTTAAAACTAATCTAATTTCTACCTAGTCTTCCCAGCGAATTTTTGTTACGATATTTTTTGATATTAATGCCTGAGCGTTTTCGTATGGAATAGTTGCTACATCTTCTGCTTTAAATGGACCATATTTGGCTAAATCTGCGCCTATCATCTGATCCATTTCCTTTAAAAATCGAACAACAGTTGACTTGGTCTTATGTTTAGTTGCAACAGAATCCAGAAGCTTAGATTTTCCATTTAAAGTACTAGACAGAATAATATCTGCTCTTTCATTTCTTTCTTCATAAGCATCAAGAATGAATTTTTCTTCGTCAAGTAAATTGGAGTAATCAATCTTATTTGTTTTTGTAGCCTTTTCTAGTCTAATTTTCAAAAGTAATGATGTAAGATCTTTTATCATGTTAACTAGAGCATCTTTGACTTTTGCTTCTACTCCATCATATCCTTCACTCTTAAGCTTGCCAACAAAATCTGAAATTGAAACGTAAAGTTCTGTAGAAACTTCTTGGACAGTATCATTTTCAGTTTCACGTAACAAAATCGAATACAATAAATTGGCATCAATTTTTTTTGATTCAGACATTCTTTCACATCCAATAATCCTTAAATGACGGATCTTTTTTGTTAGCTTGAAGGTATAAAATTGCCATATAAAGTGATTGGTGGAAAGGCAACTCAGATAAGTTATTCAGCAGATGAAGTTTTTGCAAAGATAAAACACGATCAGATTAAGTTTATTGATTTACAGTTTTCAAGTCTAACTGGAAAATTTCATCACACTACAATTTCAGCTGATACTTTTACCCGCGATCAGATGGAAGATGGTCTTCCTAAGCTTGATGGATCATCAATTGTTGGATTTACCAGTATAGATGACTCTGATCTAGTGCTAAAACCGGATCCAAGTTCCTATGCTTCGATACCATGGATGGTTGAACATAAGACTGCACGTCTATTATGTGATATTTACTGGGGTTTTGGGAGAGGAAGATTAGAACGAGATCCTAGGGGAATTGCACAAAGAGCAGAGGAATATCTCAAGACTCAAGGATTTGATTATAGTGCATGGGGTCCAGAAGTAGAGTTTTTTGTGTTTGACAAAGTGCATTGGGATGTATTAACACCATACAAAGGTCAGTCTTATTCCATTGAATCAAAAGAAGCACCTTGGAGCCAAGATGGAACTGGTTATCCTATGGGGCTTCAAGAAGGATATTACCCAAGTACGCCTTCTGATACACTTGCACCATTTAGAAACGAATGTGTTGATATATTGAATGAACATTTTGGAATTTTATGTGATAATCATCATCATGAAGTGGCAACTGCAGGCCAGTGTGAAATTGATATCAGATATGATTACTTGACAAATGCTGCAGACGCTACTCAGACATACAAATACGTTATTCGAAATGTTGCGCAAAAATTTGGTAAGGTCGCAACTATGATGCCAAAACCAATTTCAATGGATTCTGGTTCAGGAATGCATACAAACGTGAGTCTTTGGAAAAATAATAGTAACTTATTTTTTGACAAAGACGAAAAAGATGAACTTAGTCAGACTGGTCGATACTTTTGTGGGGGAATACTTAATCATGCAAGAGCTTTGGTTGCCATTTCCAATCCAACAACAAATTCCTACCATAGACTTGTTCCAGGTTATGAAGCTCCTGCATATATCGCATGGAGTGGAAGCAATAGATCAGCCATAATTAGAGTTCCCCAACATTTTAAAGGTGAAAAATACTCTCATCTAAAAAGATTAGAGTTTAGAGCACCAGATCCAGCATCAAATCCATATCTTGTTTTCTCTGCGGTCTTGGCAGCAGGGTTAGATGGTATAAAGAAGAAGACTGATCCAGGTGAACAAGTACGCGAAGATATTTTTAAAATGACAAAAACGGAACGTAAAGAGAGAGGGATTGTGAATGTACCAGCTAACTTAGGTGAGGCACTTGATGCGCTTGAAAGCGATAGAAAATTCCTTAATCCCATTTTTACAAATGATGTAATTGATAAAATAATTGAGTTAGAAAGAAGAGATCAACGAGAGATTTCGATTAGACCTCATCCTCATGAATTTTATCTGTACTTTGATGTATAGTAAAACTAAACTCTACCAGTAAACTTTAAGATATAATAAAAGGAAATAGCTATTAATCCAAAACCTCCACCAAGGTATATTCCACGTTTATTTTCAGAAGTTGTGGCCTTGTACACCAAGACTGCCCCTGCTAATCCTACGAACAAAATTATGACTCCAAAAATTACTGGATCAAATGAGGTTCCAGTGATAAGAGGGTGAAATAAACCTGAAAGTAATGCAAAAAAGAATAACAAATAAATATATTTTGTCCCGGTTAATGCTTTTGAAGTAATCTTATTCATTAAATTTAATAAAATTTGTTATAAAATAAACTTTTGAAAAATTTTGAAATGACTAATAAGCAAGAATAGTTACATCATTCCGCCCATATCAGGCATTCCACCCATTCCACCCATTCCACCCATTCCACCCATTCCAGGTGGCATTCCTCCTTCAGCTCCAGGTGGTGGTCCGGCGGATTTAGTTGTAGCAATTACATCATCAATTCGTAATATCATACATGCAACTTCGGCGGCGGCAGAAATTATCTGGTTCTTGACAGCTAAAGGTTCTATAATATCACTTGATTTCATATTCCCCACGTGTCCTTTCATTACATCAATACCAGCCCATTTTTCACCTTTACTTTGTTTAGAACGTAGTGTCGCTAAAGTGTCAATTGGATCCATCCCTGCATTTTCAGATAATGTTAAGGGAATTGTCTCTAAAGCATCAGCAAATTTTTCAGCTGCAAGTTGTTCACGACCCTCAAGAGATTTAGACCAACTTCGAATCTTGGAGGCGGTATATGTTTCTGGGGCTCCTCCACCTGCAACAATTGATGGTAATTCCATTACATCTCTAACTACCATTATTGCATCATGAACAGAACGTTCAACTTCATCAACTACTCTTTGTGAACCAGCTCTTAGAAGTAGAGTAACTGATTTTGGATGTTTGCATTCCTCAATGAAAACCCATCTGTCTTCTTCAATTTTTCTTTCTTCTACTAAACCAGCTGTTCCTAAGTCTTTTTCAAAAAGATCATCAAGATTTGAAATAATTCTTGCACCAGTGGCTTTTGAAAGTTTTGTTAGATCACTTTCCTTTACTCTTCTTACAGCCAAAATTCCAGCCTTTGCGAGATAATGTTGTGCCATATCATCTATTCCCTTTTGACACAAAACCACAGTTGCTCCTGAAGCGATAACTTTGTCAACCATGTTTTTTAGCATTCTATTTTCTTCATCAAGAAATGCTTTCATTTGTTGTGGATTAGAGATATTGATTTTTGCATCAGTTTCAGTTTTACTTATTTCAAGTGCAGAATTTATCAATGCAATTTTAGCATCGTTGATTTTTTTTGGCATTCCACCATGAACGATTTCTTTATCAAGAACAATTCCTTCAATAATCTTGCAATCTTCAATGGAACCACCCGCTTTCTTTTCAACTTTAATGTCATCAACATCTACAACAAATTTTTCTCCTTCTTGTTCAGAAACTGCTGTAACTGCTTTTACAACAAGCTCTGCTAAATGACTAGAATCTTTTCTAACTAGTTTAGTTTGCATTGATGTTTTAGCAATTTTTTGCAATATTGATTTATCATTTGCAGTAACAACATCAGCAATCTCCTCAAGGTATTGTTTTGCTTTCTTTGCTGCTTTTCTATAACCATCAACAATTATTATGGGGTGTACATTTTGATTTATCAGGGATTCAGCATTTTCCAAAAGTGCTCCTGCAAGGATAACTACTGAAGTTGTTCCATCTCCTACTTCGTTATCAGTTGTTTTTGAAATTTCTACTAGCATTTTTGCAGCTGGGTGCTGAACATCAATCTCTTTTAGAATTGTGGCTCCATCATTTGTAATAGTAACATCACCCAAAGAGTCAACAAGCATTTTATCCATTCCTCTTGGACCTAAACTAGATTTTACAATTTCAGCAATAATTTTACAAGCAGCAATGTTGTTTTTTTGAGCCTCACGACCCTTTGTCTCGGTTGCACCATCTCTTAGCAAAATAACTGGCATGTTACTTCTAGTTGCTTGCATAGTCATAGCTGATCCAGCCCTGTTTTCCCTTTTTATACGTTATTTAACATTAGAAAGACTATCAAAAATTTTTGATTCGTTTAGAATCGGTGTTTTTAAATTGGGAAAATAAGTTTGCAGGTTCATGACTGGATCTTCCAACAAAAATTCTTACGAGAGGGTTTTTTCGATGCTAAAAGATCACCATAAATGGTTTGAAAATTCGATTCCATTAATAGCAAGTGAGAATATTCCAAGCCCAGCTGTTAGAGAAGCAATAATTTCAGATTTTGGGAATCGATACGCAGAAGGTTGGCCTGGTGAACGAGTCTATGCAGGTTGTGTGTATATTGATAAAGTCGAAATTGAATGTATGTCGCTTGCAAAGAAGCTTTTCAAGGCAGAATTTGCAGATGTAAGACCAATTTCTGGTGTGATTGCTAATCTTGTAATCTATTCAGCATTTTCTAATCCAGGAGATATAATGTTGGCCCCCTCAATTCCTGCTGGAGGTCATATCTCTCATGGAAAAAAAGAACATTTTGGAACAGCTGGTTTAGTTCATGGTTTAGAAATTGAGTTCTATCCATTTGATGCAGAAGAAATGACCATTGATGTAGATAAAACCAAGAAGAAGGTTGAGGAATTGAAGACTGCAGGTAGGTTACCAAAAATGGCTATGTTTGGGGGTTCGTTGTTTTTATTTCCTCATCCCGTTAAAGAATTAGCGGATTTTCTTAAGAGCTATAATATGCACATTAATTATGATGCAGCGCATGTTGCTGGATTAATTGCAGGAAATCAATTTCAAGATCCACTAAGAGAAGGTGTTGATACGATGACTATGAGTACACATAAGACCTTATTTGGTCCTCAAGGAGGATTGGTTTTAGGATTTGAGAAATATGGGGATGCTATTAAAAAAGCAACATTCCCTGGTCTTACTAGTAGTCACCACATTCATCATATGGCAGCAAAGGCAATTACATTTGCAGAAGCATTAGAGTTTGGTAAAGATTATGCCAAGCAAGTAATAAAAAATGCAAAAGCTCTTGCAGAGACATTAAATGAATTTGGGTTTAAAGTACTTGGTGAAAAACGAGGATATACAAAATCTCATCAGATTGCTGTAAATGTTCTTGATTACTCTGATGGTGGGAAAGTAGAAGTAGATCTAGAAAAAGCAAACATAATTGTAAACAGACAACTTATCCCAGGTGACATTAAAGCTGGACGTAATTACTTCCATCCAGGAGGAATAAGATTAGGAGTTTCTGAAGTAACAAGATTAGGTATGAAAGAATCTGAGATGAAAGAAATTGCTTCTTTTATTAAAAAAGTAATTATAGAGAAAAAAAATCCAAAAAAAATGGCTTCTGATGTAAAGTCATTTAGAAAGAATTATCAGAAAGTTCATTATTGTTTTGATAACAAATTAGGCGCGTATGAATACGTCAAATTGCGATAACGTGGAAAATCTTGGATTATTGTACATAATCGGTAAGGAGTAATTGATCCCCCTTACTCTTCCCAAACACTAAATCAATTTCGTTTGATAAGGAGTAAATTCTTTCCTTAAGATAAATACCAACATCGTATTTTTCTACTAGTCTTTTGGCAAGTTTTAGATATTTTTCAACTGATGCTCTGGTGATTGTTTGAATTAGTTGGTTTCCACATGAACAGTGTCGTATAAGAGGTATTCTTCTATAGCTTTGACCACATGCAGTGCATCTAAAGCTCTGTCGTCCATAAGCTCGAAGGTTTCCCATAATGTCTGGAACAAGATGAGTTGTAAGGACATAAGATACTGTTTCGGTTGTGTCAACTGCACTAATAAGATCTGCATTTCGTATTTGCATATCTAGCTTATCAAGCATTGAACCAAGTGTAGAGTATGCACTTCTTGATCTTGATGTAGTAAGAGTAGTAGTAGCATGTGTGAATTCATATCCATAAAATGCCGCTTTAGTTTCAAGTCTTGATTTAACTGTCTCAATACTGGTTATATCGGCTGCCTTTTGTTTTTGAAGAGTAGCATCAAAAAATGAAAGTGGTAGTCTTTTCATTACTTCAAAATTATGTGCTTGAGGTTGGGATTCATGTGGAAGTACAGATGGTTGTATGAGAAGTGGGGCATCCATAAGCCCCCCTATTTTATCTGAAAGAAATTGCCTTGAAAAGTTCAGTAAACTATCCACCAATAACATTATGGAATCAGCGTCACCATCTGCATCACGTCTTTTTGCTGAATGCCAGATTGGTGTGGCAAAACAAACGTTTGTCTCTGCAAAACCAATTATTCTTCCAACAATTCCAACTGATGTGTGAGGAGCCAGACCTAAAATTAAGTGACCAACAAGATCATCTATGTTCTTTACATTGTAAAATGCTGTCTTTCCATAAAATTTCTCTAATTCAATGTCAATGTATTTACATACATTTATGAGATATTTTGCACTTTCATATGGTATGATAACATCTTGCATTCTAAGCTCAATAATCTGATCAGTGTTAGTAAGAGGAATTTCCTTTGCATCATGTGTGTAGCCAAGTTCTTTGAGTTTTTCAATTGGAGTCCCAATCCAGGAGGGTTTAAAGTGAGTAAGTGGAGAATTTGTCGCATCAAATCTTACTGTCCCATCTTTGAATACAGTTAAGCCTAAACTTTGTCTAATCAGACCTTTTTCTAGAGGTTCAGCAATTTTTTCCTGATTAATTAATTCTTTAACTCCTTTGAACGGCTCATTTGCACGAATCCCAATTTTTTCTTGTGCCATCAATAGTTTCTTTTTTAATGGAAAAAGTTGGTAGGAGTGTGAAGAAGCTTCCTTTTTACATTTTGGACAGAAAGATGAATCTAATTTTGCTCTACAAATACGACAGTTGTAGATGATTGAGGTCTTACTCTTACATTTTTGGCAGATTATACTAATTGAAAGTTCATTACATGTGTTACAAAATCGGTTGTGGATGTTTGTGAAAAATTTCTCATTATGTGAAGCTTTTAGTAAATCTCGTGTAGGACCGCCTTTATCTCCTATTGGAAATAGTGTATGAACTGGGGGTCTCATTTGCCTTGGGGCAGCTTTTTCTGGTCTTCCTATTCGAACACCAACTGATGTCGAATATTTTGGACTAATCTTTATTCCTGAAGTTTCTGATATTATTTTAGTAACAGATTTAGAATCGTCAATTTTAATTGGTTTTCTAAAAAGTAAATTATAGAAAATTTTAGCTTCTGTTTCTTTTAGCAAAATTGAATCACTTGAAGCTTCATGAGGCACACCAAGTTTTTCTAAAATATTTTTTTGATTTTTTGAATATAGAATTGATGATTCACCGATCTCTAAAGGCTGTAAAATTTCTTTTAATTCTTTAATTGAAATTAGATCCCAAAAATAGAGATATTTGGGATGTAATGGTATTAGAAAATTTAGTGAAAGAGTTATGGCTTCATCAAAAGAAGGTGTTTTTGTAAGAAATTCTACAAATGGGCTTTCATCTTTTTTTGGTTCGTATTTAGAAAGTTTTTCGCGGAGTTCTTCTATCCAAATTTCTTCAACATAGCCTGTAGGTACAAGCTGTGCATTGTTTTCTAAAAAATCCCCAAAAGAAATTAAAATGTCACCAAGATGAAGAATTTTTTCAATTTGGTTTTTAATTTTTATTCCGTGTTTTGTATCGCTAATTTTTTCCACATTTCCGTTTTTGAGTCGTACGATGGGAGTTTCAATCGAATCTACAAAGGCAATAGTGGCTCCTTTACTTGGATAGTCAAGTTTGATCTGAGTTCCAACAGTAATAGTATGATCTAAAATTTCAGCTACTACAGGATGAATCCCAACTGCAGCAAATCCAGTGTTGCATGCTCTTCCATAACGTAGTCGAAAACCACCAACCCTGTTTGGCATTGACAAAACTGATCTTCCAGTGATAACTTCCCGCATCCTTTTTGTTGCGGCGTCTTCACGTTCACTTGTTTGAATGGCTCCTTTTAGATCATTGAGCCATTGCCAACCATCTAGGTTGTAAAGCTCAATTCGTTTTAGAAGTTTCTTTGATCTACCAATAAGTCCATCATTAAGAACGCGTAAAGCTCCCCCCCTGACTCTATCGGTATTAATTCGCGCCATATTTCTATGGTTAACTACTTCATATGGATCAGTATCCACGCCGTCGAGCTCCACAGGAATATTAGAAATTACTGTTGCTACATCATCGTCTAAAACATGAAATTGAAAACTTCCTTGTGCTTCTCTCTCATATACTCGAAGTTCTTCAATAAATCTACCTATCTCGTCATCAAAAGAATTTGCTTGGTATTTTGCTAAACCAACAGCTTTTCGTACATGATCTGCTATTAACATTGTAACAGCTGATTCGGTTCCTCCTGCAGATCTCATTGGTCCTGCAATTGAAACTGATAGATATTCTGAACCATCTTTGTTTTTCTTAATTTTCACCTTGCTTATTCCTTGTAAAGGAGCAATTGTAACGCCTTCAGTTACGATTGCTAAACCTACTCTTACGGCTAAATCTAATCTATCTTCAAGTTTAGCATTTGAAGGTAGATATTTCCCTAAGGCAATCTCTTTTGAAAAAATTAGAGCTGATAATTCCTTCCCGTTTGTTTTTAGTAACTCACGTAGAGGCTCAGCTATATCGATGTCATGCATTTTAGCTACCCTATCTGCCAAATCAAATGCTATTTTTGGTTCTACTATTGCCGAGGAATCAACTAATGTTGATTTTGCTGCTGCGGCCTTTTCAAAAATATCAAATGTATTTTTTGAGATATCGTTATAATAATCAAAATAATAATCAGGCATAAGGACATCCTTAATTCTGTTAATTGCAGTGTTGTCTGACATGTAATATCTTACTTCTTTATGGTTCTAATGGCTTTGGCTATTGCAGTGAAATTTTTTAGATTGTTATTTTTTTCTAATAAAGTACCAATTACAATAGCGTCTGCTCCTGCACTAACAATTTTTTTTGCTGTTATAGGATCCCTTATACCTCCTCCTACAATTAGAAAGCCTTTGAAGACTTCACGAACCATTCTTACCATTTCAGGTTTCACACTAGAAGCCGCCCCTGAACCTGCTTCAAGGTATACAAAACGCATCCCAAGAAATTGAGCTGCTAGTGAATAGGCCGCCGCAATTTTTGGTTTATCAAATGGGATCCCCCTTGCAGAACCAACAAACCAAGCGGAGGTTCCCTCACCTATTACTAAATATGCTGTCGGGAGAGGTTCTAATCCATATTTTAGAACATTGGGAGCTCCCAGTGCCTGAGCTTGGGAAATAAAATATGGGTTTTCAGAATTTAGTAGAGAACTAAAGAGGATTGCATCAGCATATGGAACCACACCTGATATATTTCCTGGGAATAGAATTTTTGGAATTTTAACGGCCTTTTTTAAATTTTTTACAACCTCAGCCAGTTCAATTTGATTAGTTACAGAAGAGCCACCTACTAAAATTGCTGAGGCGCCTATTCTTTCTACATCCTTTGCAAGTTTAACTGAAGATTTAATGTTAGAAACTTCCGAATCAATAAGAACGAAGAGTAATGCTGTTTTCTGTTTCTTTAATTGGGATTTTAGATATGTTTCAACATGCCCTGCCATAACCACCGTTGTTCGTGCTTAACGTTTTAAAGTTTAATTGTTATACTAATATACAGATCTGTATAGCTATGACTGGGTTTGAACAATCTAATTTTAATAATATTCTTCATCAAATTATCAAAAAATCATTATTTACTGAAAGACAAGTTGAAATTATTTTAAATCATAAGAATTTAATTGAAATTGAGTTTGGTATTTCCAAAGGGGCATATTTCAGGCAGGTTAGTCAATCTAGGAACAAGTTAATTGGTCTTTATTATTCAATAATTTTGTTTCGAGGTTTAGGTGTAATTCTACCTGATGATATGGATGTGATATCTCGTCTTTCTGAACAGATTTCTGTGATACAAAATAGTGATGTTTTTCCAGAAAGAGAAGAACAAATCATTGATGTGATGGATAAGGCAGTTCGTCAAATTGTTGGAATGTGATATTAGGAATGGTTTTTGTTTTTGTTTGTGATTTGATATATGATATTTCAGTTGATGTAAAGTGTGAAATTATGTTGTTCTATCACGATAAATCACAAACTAATGTTGTAACATGTGATGTTAGTAGAAATTCCTGATCCTGGGATTATTCTAGGAGTTGTTGCAGCATTTTTTGTGGGTTTGTTTGTTCTTTACACAATCTATAAAATTAAACCATCCATAAAACGGCAAGAAAGGTTAGATGCCTCTTCGTATGACCGTTTAGAATTTTATGAAAGGCAGTTAATTGATATGAAAATAAGACTAGATTCGTTAGAAATTGGTAGTGAAGAAGTTAATTCAAATGAGATTAAGGATTTTGGCCGAGTTGTAGAAAAAATTCCAAGTTATGAGGAATATTCGGAGCCTAAACCAAAGCGCTTTACTCCAAAACCACGGCAAGCACCAGTTATGGATTATAACAATACAATTGATTTTGTTTTAGGGTTAATCACAGACAAGTCAATGACGTCACGTGACATCCAGAGTGCATCACAGAGATCTAGAGAACATACTTCAAGATTAATGAAAAAATTATATCAAGAGGGATATGTGGAAAGGGATATGAGGACCAAACCATTCACCTATTCTATTACAGATAAGGGAAAGGCCAAGCTTGGTATTTTTGAATATTTACAAAATACAGCAGCTTAACTCAAATCATAAAAAATCATTATAATTTAATAAATATTAAATTTATTAAAATATATATACTATAAATATATAAATTATTTATGAGTATAGAAAATGAGGAATTGATAAAAATAACCTCGGGAGGTACAGTTTCTATCCCTAAACAATTTAGAAAATATCTTGAAATGCAAAAAGGTGATTATGTTAAGATCCTCTTAGAAGGGGATCATTTGGTAATTAAGAAGGCTATAATATCCTAAGTTGGACGTTTTTGAGAGATTTTTATGCTTTGGTATGTCCATTCTCGGCCAGTTCTAGCCCTTTCAATCTTTCCCTTTTCTGTAAAACGTGAGAGATAAGTCGAAATAATACTGAGTTTTATGGGTTCGTTATACTCATCCTCATATTTTTCTAATATAATGGAGGAAGTAAATTTGCCCATTGGGAAGAATTTATCTATTATATGCCAGATTTTCGCCCCAATCGAGTCTAGGTGTGGTGAGTCTGGAGCATCTTCAATATTCATTAAATCTAGGAATTCAAAGGCCTTAAGCACTTTTTCTCTTGTAATATTACCAGTTAGGTTTAAGTTGTAATTAGCACCCTCAGCATCTTCTATATCTATTCTAATTCGTTTACTAGTCATGATTGTGTTACATTCGAGAAGTTTGTTAACAATTGAAGGGATCCGCTGATATTTGTTAACAAAACGGTTTGTTAAGATTAACTGCCTAACCCATGCCTATGATAATTTGATTCATTAACATGTTTTTTTTTATTTTTAGTTATTGAATAATACAATCTATGCCTGGAGTGGAAATAAAGGGGTTAGAATTAAGATATTAACATTGTTAACTCCTATCTTCACGCCTGGATAGGAAATTTGGGGGTCAAGTTTACTTTATTTAGTTTTTTCTTAACACTAACTTAACTTTCTGTTAACAACGGTATAAAACACACACACCAATATTTCCACTGTTTTTTTATTCAAATATTTTTTTTTAAAAATACTACATACTATCTATATTTTTTTAATTTTTTATTCTCTTCTTTGTATATCATAATTTAAAATTGAGATGAAAAGAAGGTGTGTGAGGCAACCCGATCATAGGCGATCTACCTAGTCAACTAGAACGATCCTACTAGTAAAAAATTATACTAGGATCTATTGAAGTGTAAAAGGACGATCCAAACTGATCTTGAATATGAGTATAATAACTTTGGATCCAGTAGACAAGATGTTAGATGCCGCAGAAAATGGCATTACCCTAATCAAAAATAGGGATATTTTACATTATACATACATACCAGACACAATTTTACATCGAGATTCTGAACAAGAACAAGTTACTCAATCATTAATTCCAATTCTAAAACATTCAAGACCGTCTAATCTACTAGTATATGGCAAACCAGGAACGGGCAAAACTCTTGTTGTTAAAAAAATTCTATCAAAAATTCAATTAAGAGTGGAAAAATCCAAATTCCCAATTAAATTAATTTATGCGAACTCCAAAGAAGAAACTACGCTTTATGGGCTATTGGTAAGTTTTGGTAGACAGCTTGGACTTAATGAAAAAGAACTCCCATCAACAGGCCTTGCAATTAGTGAAGTATTCAAAAGATTATTAAAAATTATAGACAATAACCAACTAAACGCCGTATTTGTAATTGACGAAATTGATTATTTAGCACATTTAATCTCAAAAACAGGTAAGGATGTTCTATACCAATTAACTAGGGCAAATGAGCGTTTAACACAAGGATCACTTACATTAGTAGGAATATCAAATGATCTTACATTCAAAGAAAGATTAGACCCAAGAGTTCTAAGCTCTTTAGGTGAAGAGGAGATTGTTTTTACGAATTACTCTGTTGAACAAATCCGAAAAATCCTTGAAGGCAGAATTGAACAAGCCTTAGTTAAAAATGCCATAGAGGAATCAGCTTTGAACCTATGTTCTGCAATGGCAGGAAGAGAACACGGCGATGCAAGAAGGGCAATTGATCTATTACGTGTGGCTAGTGAAATAGCAGAGAGGGAACAAAAAACATCGATTAACGAAGATCATATTCGAATGGCTGGGCAAAAAATTGAGGAAAATAAGGAGGTAACAGCTCTTCAGTCTTACCCACTCCATGAAAAAATATTAATTATTGCAGTAATGAAAACATCAGAATTATCAACAGGGGGAATTTATACAGCCTACAAAACTCTCTGTAAGACAGTTAGACAACAAGAATTAACTCAAAGACGAGTTACACAAATGCTTAGCGAAATTGAATTATCTGGACTTATCACAGGAAGAATAATTCATCAAGGAATACATGGACGAACTAAAAAATACAAACTCACCATCTCTCCAGATATGATAAAAGAGACCCTTAAAGACGATTTAACCTTCGAAGATATACTATAAAAAATTCTAATCTTTTGAAGTAAAATCTTTTGTATAAACCTTAAAGGTTTTCAAATTTACAATTACTGCCAGACCAGGAGTTGGTGTCATACCTACCCCTGCTTGAAATGGAGTTTGATGTTGCCAAGCTCCAGAATTTAATATCAAAATTCCTCTATACAAATCCAAATCAACAACATGAACATGACCAGAATGAAATATGTCTGGTACCTCATCAATTATCATCATATCATCAAGTTCAGGCGCAAGCGGTGTCTGTGAACCATAAATCGGACTTAGGTGTCTTGCCTGAAGTAAATATCGCATCACTTGTGCAGGTTTATCATAACTCAATCCAGGTGTGGTTCTTACCACATCATCTATACTTTGACCATGAAACATCAGGACCTTAACTCCATTTAGAGATATCATAGCGGGGTTTCCTAACATAGAAATATTTTTTTGATTCCATAAATCAGAATTATAAATCTGTGGTATGGCTGGTTGAGGTAAAGCTCGTCTACCAGGATCATGGTTTCCTGGTGTAATGAAGACTTTGATATGTTGAGGAATTTTACTTAACAACTCTGCAGTTTTTTTAAGCTGTTCATGAATATCAACCAAATCTAATTCTTTATCTTGATTAGGATAAATTCCCACCCCATCTACTACATCTCCACAAATCAAAACAAAACGGATTTTTCTTGCTATAGGATCAGGACTAGAAAGCCATGAAATAAAATCATTTAATTCCTTTTCCATAAAGTACATACTTCCAATATGAAGGTCAGAAAGAAAAACAGCGTATGTTTCTGTTTTAGAACGGTTAGGGGCATGTTCAGGAATATCTGGAATAATAACATCTTTTACAATAAACCCCCCATTTTTACCAAAACTAATTCTCTCCATTACGAACTGATCTGTAAGTAAAGTAGCAGTTGTTTTTTGTAGATCTTTATCAAACACAATTGTTTCTATAGACCCAGTGGGATCATCAATTATTAGTTTGGTGATATTTCTTTCTACTCTACGCTCCGAAAGTAGACCACAAATATACATATCTTCATTTGATTTCACAGAAACTGCTGAAGATATGGTTTTGAGCATCTTAGCCTCGGGACGATTTGAAATAATTTTTTTTAATTTTGAAAATCGACTTGCAAAAAGAGCACCATATCCTTCTACTCCTTCAGCAGAGGTTATTTTTGAAGATGGATCACTTAATACACGATATTCACTTTCTAATTTTTCATCGTCTTTAAGACCAAGAAATACTTCCAAATCATCCTGATTTATTAAAAATAATTTTTGTTTAGATTTTTCTCGAACTATCTCTTTAATGACTCGTTCTAGTTCATTAACATCTACTCGTTCTAGTATTTTTAACGCATTTGGATGAATTTGAAAACCCTTGTTTAAGGCATAATTGATAGCAAAAACTACATCTTTTTCCATCACCAAAAAATATTGAGAGTTTTAATTAAATCTGCTCGCTACAAACCCTCAAATACCCTGCTTAAAGAAAAAACCTGTGAAAAATCAGAAAAGAATTATTACATTCTTCATTTTTGTTGGATTATTCTCAGTATCTTATTTTATTGGTTCTCAAAGTGAAGTTACCGAAGAAGATGCTCTTGCATTTCAAAAAGAATTTGAAGGTCTAATGGAAGAGATAGATGGAATTGGAATCTTTTTTCATAATGCTATCGTTGCCCTACCTATGTTTATTCCAGGGTTTGGGGTAGCTTGGGGTTTTTTTTCAGCTTGGCAAACAGGACAAGCATTTGCAGCCTTAGCATTACTAAACCCAATTATTTCTGAACTTAATCCACTCACCCTACTTTATGTTTCTCCATTTGGAATAATGGAACTTGTGGCTTATTCAATCGCAATGTCACGTAGTCTACTATTAACTCACAAAATTATTAAGAAAATGCCAATTAAAAATATAATCAAAAATGATTATAAAATTATAGGTATTGAAGTAGGAATTGTTGTAGGTCTTTTACTTGCTGGTGGTTTCTTAGAAGCATATTTGATCGATACAACAAAAGTACCAATTATCTAGTTTTAGGAGTATTAACTGAGTTTAGATATACTATTGATTATATCTAAAATAATTTAGTAGTAAATTATAAACCAAATCAAACTATGATCTAACTATGAAGATAGCAAAGACTGTTCCATTTTTTGTATTAGGACTAATTTTCATAATAACATCATTTAATGATTCAAATGCTCAATTAGTTGCAAACCAACCTTATTTAGTTGAAGGTTCGGGTTTTGCTGTAACTGATAAATCAATAAAAATTTCTCAAATTGATTTTTTAATATCTACTGGTAATCAGGTGGGAAGTAACACAAAGATTGTCGTAGAGGATGGTTTTGTTACACTAAATGAAATAGACTTTGCGGTCACTGAGTTAACTGGCACTATGTTAAGAGATGGACATTTTATTAGATTATCTGGTACTGCAGAAAACAATATCGGTAGTAAAGTCTCTATTAGTATTTTAGGTAGGTTAATTGAAAACAGTGACGAAGGCTCAATCTATAGTTTTACTGGAAAACTAATCCAAGGAACTGAATCTAACAAAATTATCTATACTACAAAAATTTCAACATTAACTGGAACACTCCCTACAACAAGCTCATCCACTACATCAACAACTAACTCCAAACAAAATCAAAAAAATGAAATTATAATTCATATACTAAAAGGTTCGGCTAATCCCAGCGGATTTAATTATAATCAAGGAGAAGGCATTCAAAGTCATAAATTTTATTCTTTAGATAGAGCATCACTTGTTCCAGGTAATACACTTACATTCGTCAACGACGACACTGTATCTCACAGTGTCTCAAGTGGGAAGCGAGATACATCATCCGCTGGGGGGGTAAATACTATTGATGATCGAATAACTAGCGGAGATATCCAACCAGGAAAAAAATGGAGTGTTACAATTAATGAAATTGGTTTTTACAGTTTATTTGATGTGGATTATCCGCGGATGACAATGGATGTTGTTGTTTTTCCTGATATAGAATCAGGCGTAATCAAAAAAAGTGAATCTAATCCATCTAATTGAAATTAATATACGAATTTAATTTAGATTGATCAAAAACCATCACAGATAAATCAGAAAACTCTTTTTTTTCTAAATCATTTACCATACCAACAAAAACAGCCTCTTTATCCGTGGTCAAGTTTTCATATACATGAATTTTTAATTTTTTGGTATCAAATCCATTTTTCTTCAAATATAGAGCAATTTCGGAGGGCATAAAATGTTTAGAAGGATCTTTTTGCCAAGGTCGAGGAACAAGTACAACATTGAACCCATCTAGTAATGCCTTTTGTAGTTCAATTTTCTCCGTCTCAATTGAAGTTGAAATATGCATTGTGATTATCTTTGATTTATCCAAAGGAATTTTGGCTCTAGAAGCTGCTATCTGAATGGAACTGATTCCAGGCACTATTTGAATATCCCCAAAAATTTCAATTAATCTATCAACTACTTCAGATTCTGAAAAATTTACATCACCAGTAAATGGTATCACCAAAATTTTTTTTCCTAAATTTTTTTGTACTTTCTGGTAAACCTCTTCTTGAGTTTTCATAGTAATTTCATAAACTTCTTTTCCTAAAAGCAACTCTTCAATAGTTTTTAGTGTATACTTGTATCCTATAACAACATCAGAACCACGTATAATTACTTCAACTATTTTCGTGATATAATCAGGTGATCCGGGACCAACCCCTACAGCATATACATTACTCAATTTTAATTCATAATTTTTTGTCTATCTTTAATGTATTGTATAAAAGCAGACCAATCAACTTTCATGTATTTGGTTGGTGCTTTTGCAGGATATTTTACCCAGTCTTGAACTACTGAAAATTGATATTTTTGTTTCTTATTATCTCTATTAATTTCTAAATTTAAAACACTACCCCATGTTTTATCTTCATAACTAATATTCAAAATATCATCAAATCTTATTTCCATATTTTTTTTATTCTCCAAGTCTACTCTTAATTGCTCTTCATCATATCCATCTTGATGAATCATCACATCATTTAATTTTAAAAAAGTAAGAACCTGTCTTTGGCTTGCAGCATTCCACCATCTCATTTTTGCCTCAGTTTTGTTTACAAACATCAAATGTTTATCCGTTAAAATTAACATACCTTCAGTTCCATATAGAGAAAATAATTTTTTCGCTTCTTTCCACACTGATAGAATATGAGCCTGTATATACTCATCTGAATTCATATTCAAACTTGATATTACAGAATGATAAAAACTAATGTCCATCATGGCTTTTATTGAAGCTAAAAAAGGAGAATTTATGAAGTTTACATTATTTTTCATTGTTCTTGCATTTTTACTTGTTAATATTACAAATCCAACTTTTGCTCAAATCGATGATAAGGTAGTAGTTTTACATACAGCTTCAGGAAAATTAGTTATAGAATTTTTCCCTGAGGATGCACCAAACCATGTTGCAAATTTTATTAATTTAACACAAAATGGATTTTACGATAGAACCATTTTTCATAGAGTAATTGGGGGTTTTATGATTCAAGGAGGTGATCCTCTCACAAAACCAGGTGCATATGAAACCGTAACTCAATGGGGAACTGGGGATCCTGGGTATAAAATAAACGCTGAATTTAACGGCATTAAACACAATAGAGGAATAGTTTCAATGGCAAGATCTTCAGATCCAGACAGTGCTGGCTCTCAATTTTTTATTGTACATAAAAATTCCACTTTTCTTGACGGCCAATATACTGTATTTGGCCGTCTTATTACGCAAGAAAGCTACGATACTCTTGATAAAATAGCCACCCTTAAAACAACACCAAATGATATTCCGCTTGATTGGGGTAAAGGAGAAATCTTACGAGCTGAAGTTGTCAAGCGTTCTGAAATTCCAGATCTTTTGAAATTGGATACTCCAGAAAGAGTAACTGCATCTAATCTCAAATCTAATCCCCAAACTTTTGATGAAAAATATTCTAGTGAAAAGTTTGGTTTTTCAATTGAATTTCCTCAAGGATGGTATGTTCAAGAAATTAATAACACAAATCCTGCCATCCCAAATGTAGCAGCAATTGAACCAAAAACACATGGAACACCATCATCAATCTCAGTTTTAGTACAAGATTCCACCGGACAATCATTAGAAGAATTTGTCAAACAATGGGAAAATCAATACCTTAAATCTGCTATGGACAAAGGCCTATTAGTTATTAAATCTAAAGAAAAAACTAAAATAAATGGTTTGGAAACGATTATTTCAAACGTTACCGGTGTTGTAGTTACCCCTACTGAATCAATTAAGATAAAATATAGAGAAGCTGTAATTGCAGGTAATAACAAATTTTACAAAGTATCATATGCAAGTATTGAAGATGAATTTGATAATAATTCACAACTATTTGAAAACTCTTTGAAATCATTTAAAATACTTTCAAAATCAAAGAATGAAAACCCAGATAATGGAGGTGGATGTCTTATAGCAACCGCTGCATTTGGTTCTGAGCTTGCTCCTCAAGTCCAACAATTACGAGAAACTAGAGATAACATCCTAATGAATACAGACTCTGGTAAAACTTTTCTATCATCATTTAACCAATTGTATTACTCGTTTAGTCCAACCATAGCTGATTGGGAAAGACAAAATCCTATTTTCAAAGAAACCGTAAGGATAGCAATAACTCCCCTTCTTACTTCATTATTGGTTCTTAATCACGTAAATATTGATTCAGAAGCTGAAATGCTTGTATATGGAATTAGTTTAATTTTCCTTAACATTGGAATGTACTTTGCAGCACCAGCATACATCTTTCATAGGTTACGAAAATAGAATTTATCAAACATCAGCAAAATTGATGCTAATTCATTGTATTAACTTCTTGTTCCTTGCCATCTTAGAATAATTTCAACCGTATTTGACGATATATCCAGTTTATCAACTAGAGCAAAAACCCAGATGAGAAATCAAGTTTTTCTTAAAATTTTGAGGATAGAGTAAAATAGTCAAATTGAGAAAATAATCTATGAAGAAAGAATATGTGATTGTACGTATTGATGCAGCCCCAGATGGTGCCCCCTACGTAATAGTATCTCTATCCTCAACTAAAGATATCAAAGAAGGAAACCAACCTCTTTCATCTCCCCTCAGCTCTAACATCATGGGATTTTCGAATATGGATGATATGATGAAGGGATTAAACAAAATGTTATCTGGTGGGATGGGTGGTTTATCAGGCGGTGGTATGACATCCTTAAAAATTGATATGCACGAGTACAAGGAACTTGGACTTTCAGTAGGAGATAAGGTCTATCTAGATTTAACCAAAGCAGAAAGCCTTGGCGTATAATCTGAATTTTATCTCACAATTTCTGATCTCAAAATTTCATAGGCTCTAGATGCGTCCTTTTCATTTAGAACAATAGTGATATTATCCTGGCTAAAAAAAGCATTAGCTGACTCTATTCCATTTGAATGAAGTACTCCAGCAACATAGGAAGCAACATCATTTCTATCCTGTTCGGGTGGAATGAGAATTTTGATTTTAGCTAAACCTGTACTAAATTTATCCTCCGCATTACCAAAAGCCCCAAATAATTCTCTAATACCGGCCAAATCTTCTGTCAAAACTCTAAAAGAATCTGCTAATCTAAAGAATTCATAATCTGGATTTATTTCTGAAAATTTATTCATGAGAGAAGCAGTATCTTCAATTCCAAAATTATCAGTTGAAAATTTGATACCTAAAATTCCATCAGTCAACGAGAGCCTAGCATTTTTGAGAACCGATTCTTTTTTGACTTCATCTTTTTGCTCAAAAGAGTCAGAATATCTCTTTATTGCTACAACAATCGTATTCAAGTTGACTTGGCCTCCAAGATGCTTTTCTACAACTGGCTGAATTTTCACAGCTAAAGCTGTATAGTTAATCAGATCCATTTTCATACAATCATATATTGAACGATTTTGTGTGATTATTTCCCTAATAGCATCAGGTACAGAAGCATTTACTAATCGCATACAAAATTATTATATAATGTCAATTATATTAGGCTTATGTAATATTTCATTAAATTTATCATAATCTTTATATAATGTCATATATATTACATCTTATAGGTGAATATGACAATGTTCTTTGATGACGAATTTGATAGACTCTTCAAGAGGATGTCTAGCTCCTTCATGAATCTAGATGATATCTTTGATGAGGCTAAAAAAACTGGAGACATCCAACGTTATGGTCCATTTTATTATGGCTATACTATGACCGTTGGACCTGATGGAAAACCAGTAGTAAAAGAATACGGAAATGTAAAACCAGGTTTACTTCCTACATCAGATACTAGAGAGCCTTTAGTGGATACACTAGTTGATGAAAAAGAGAAAGTTCTCAAGCTTGTAGCTGAAATGCCAGGAGTAGAAAAAAAAGATGTTAAGGTTGTTGTAGAAAATAAAGCAGTTCACATTGATGCAGAACATGGTGAAAAGAAATACCATGCGAAAGTTCCAATAACTCAAAAAGTGGATGAAAATTCTGCAAAGGCCTCATACAAAAATGGAATTCTTGAATTAAGATTCAATCTGGTTGAACAAGAAAAGCCAAAAGGTAAAACTGTGGAGATAGAATAAACCTCCTTTTTTTATGGTGATAAAATATGAATGAAATTCAATTAAAAATTGAGGAAATTCCTCAACAACACGTTGGAAAAGGTAGAGCAATAATTGATCCTAAAATTATTGAAGATACAAAATGGGATACAGGCCAAATTTTAGAATTAACTTATCACAAGAAAACTCATGTTAAGCTTTGGCCCGGCTCAACTGAAGACTATGGTTCTGGAATTATAAAAATTGACGGAATAACTAGGCATAACATTGGTGGAGGTATTGGTGATAAAGTTACTGTAAAATCTGTTGAAGCTGTAGAAGCCGTTCAAATAGTTTTATCTCCAACTGAAAAAGTTCTGGTTCCAGAGGACGACATTCAGGAATTTATGATCAATAAATACTTGAATCATGTTTTTACTACTAGTGATGCTATTACACTCCCTTTTCAAATGGGTGTAAAAATTCAATTTATTGTAACTAGTACAAAGCCTGCAAAACCGGTAATTGTAACCGAAAAAACTGAATTTAAAATTGGCTCGATGACAAAAGCTATTGACTCTTCCATTCCACGAATTACTTACGATGAACTTGGTGGTTTGAAAAACGAAGTTCAAAAAATTAGAGAAATGGTAGAATTACCAATGAGACATCCTGAACTATTTGAAAAAATTGGTATTGAAGCTCCAAAAGGAGTTTTGTTATACGGTCCTCCAGGAACAGGTAAAACACTACTTGCAAAAGCAGTAGCTGGTGAAACCAATGCTAACTTTACATCATTAAGTGGTCCTGAAATTATGGGAAAATATTATGGTGAAAGCGAAGAAAGACTAAGAGAAATATTCAAACAAGCTGAGGAAAATGCCCCAAGCATTATCTTTATCGATGAAATTGATTCTATTGCACCCAAACGAGAGGAGGTAACGGGTGAGGTTGAAAAGAGAATTGTTTCACAGTTACTTACTTTAATGGATGGAATGAAAAGCAGAGGTAAGGTTGTGGTAATTGCTGCAACAAATAGACCTGATTCTATTGATCCTGCTCTTCGAAGACCAGGTAGATTTGATAGAGAAATTGAAATTGGAATTCCTGATGCAGAAGGAAGATTTGAGGTTCTAAATATTCATACTCGTGGCATGCCACTTGAAGAAAAAGTCGATCTTAATGCAATTTCAAAAATAACTCATGGATTTGTTGGAGCTGATCTAGAAGCCTTAGTCAAAGAAGCCGCAATGAGATCATTAAGAAGAATTATGCCCGAAATAGATTTTGATCAAGAAAAAATTCCTCAAAATATATTACAAAAAATTGTAATTACAAATGAAGATTTTCGAGATTCATTAAAAGAAGTTAGACCTTCTGCATTACGTGAAGTAATGGTACAAACCCCTAATGTGACATGGGATGATGTGGGAGGATTAGAGTCACTCAAAGAGGAATTACGTGAAGCAATCGAATGGCCCATTAAACACAAAGAAGCTTTTGAATATGTTGATGTACAAACACCAAAAGGAATTTTGTTACACGGTCCTCCTGGTACAGGTAAAACCTTGATTGCAAAGGCAGTTGCAAAAATGACTGAATCAAATTTCATTAGCATAAAAGGTCCTGAATTATTATCAAAATGGGTAGGAGAATCTGAAAAAGGTGTCAGAGAAATTTTCAGAAAAGCCAGACAAGTTGCTCCTTGTATAGTGTTTTTAGATGAAATAGATGCACTAATTCCAAGAAGAGGAGATATCTCTGATTCACGTGTTACACAAAACGTAGTTTCACAAATCCTAACAGAGATTGACGGATTAGAAGAACTTCATAATGTATTGATAATTGGTGCTACCAATAGAATTGATATGATTGATCCTGCAATACTTAGGCCAGGCAGATTTGATCGTATTATTGAGGTGCCATTACCAGATTCAAAAGGGCGGGGAAATATCTTCAAAATCCATACAAAGAAAAAACCACTTGCAAAAGACGTGGATTTAGGAAAATTAGTTGAACGTACAGATGGTTTTAGTGGTGCAGAAATTGCTGCAATTGCAAATAGGGCTGGTATTACGGCTTTGAAGCGTTATGTAAGTGGAAAATTACATTCAGTAAAAGAAATCGAAATTACACAAAAAGACTTGATGGATGCTATTGAGAAAGTTAAACCTAAACTTAAAAAAACAGAGGAACCTCTTGCTCAAACTATCCAATATGACAAATACTAATTATCTAGGATGAATGATAAAAAATGGCATTGAAACTATATCTTGATTTTGAACCATGTGATGAATGCAAGACTATAATGAAAGAGTTAGCTAGTCCTGAAATAATTTTTGGAAATGAAGATTTACGAAAGGACGAATCTGCGAAATTTCTACGACATCTTACATATAATCATAGTGAGGTAGTTCAAGCAGTAATGAAGGATTTACCGAAACAGAAAAGAAGTCAAGAATATGATTTCTTCAAATAGTAAACATATAACAAAAAAATTTACAGTGAGAATAATTGAATAAAGAAGCAATTCTGTATGAAAAATTACCAGACGACAAAGTGCGCTGTACTGCTTGCGCAAGATATTGTGAAATAAAAAAAGATCAGATAGGCCTTTGTGGTATTAGAGGTAATAAAGATGGTAAGCTGGATCTTTTTGTTTATGGAAAAGTTATTGCAGGACATGTTGATCCAATAGAAAAAAAACCAGTAATTCACTATTATCCAGGTTCTAAAATATTTTCAATTGCAACTACTGGATGCAATTGGCTCTGCAAATATTGTCAAAACTCTGACATTAGTCAAAGAAGAAAGGTAGAGGGCGTTGATATGACTCCTGACGAAGTTATTACTACTGCAATAAACTACGGAGCTCAAGGAATTGCATATACCTACAATCAACCATCCATTTTCATAGAATTTGCACGAGATTGTGGAATAGCTGCAAGAAAAAAAGGATTAATGAACATTTTTGTTTCAAATGGTTATGATACTCCTGAAACTGTAAAGATGATGGGAGAATTTTTGGATGCTATAACAGTTGATTTTAAGGGAAGCGCAGAACCTGAGTTTACAAGAAAGTTTATTGGCGTTCCTGATCCTAAACCAATTTTTGATACTCTTTTAGAAATTAGGGACAAGACTAAGATTCATGTCGAAATTACAGATTTGATAGTTCCAAAAGTAGGTGATAATTTAGAATATGCCAGAAAACTTTCAAAATTCATTTATGATGAATTCGGTCCCGAAATGCCAATTCATTTCTTGAGATTTCATCCTGATTACAAAATGATGGATTATGAACCAACACCTGTTAAAACACTAGAGAAACATTATCAGGTTGCAAAAGAAGAGGGTCTAAAGTATGTCTATCTTGGAAATGTTCCAGGTCATCCATGGGAACATACCTATTGTTCAGAGTGCAACGAGATTGTAGTCAAAAGATTCGGTTTTGATATTCAAGGGTGGAACATGGATAAGGATAACAAATGCAAATTTTGTGGAAACCAAATACCGATTATTGGGCCTCTAGATAAAAATTATAAGCAAAATAGATTTCAATTTGTTTCTTGAATACCAATTACCCTAACTGGTGAACCTGGAAAGCTTAGAAGATTTTGAGAAAAAGCAAGGGTCAGATCTATTAGTTCCATAATGAAAAATATTCCAACTAACTAATCAGTTTTGGTACTATAATGAAAGGTTAAATATTGTCTACTGAAATTCTGAATGTGCCAATAGCATATGTTTTGTTAAATTCAGATTTAGGCTCCGATGAAACAATAATTTCAAAAGTGAAGGAAATACTTGACAATGAATCAAGCATTGATTATGAAGTTCAGGGAGTATACGGGGTTTATGATATAGTGCTAAAGATTAGTTCGGATAGTGCAGATAACCTTAGATCAGTAATTACTAATAAAGTCCGAAGAATAGACAAGGTTCAATCAACCCTTACTATGATGGTTATAGAAGAACAAGAAAAATCATAATTTTCTGATCTCATCCACCACTTTTTGAATTTCTTCTTCAGAGTTAAAAAAATGGGGAGAAGCTCTTAGAATTTTTTTATCCACAATTTCACGAACAGCAATAACAATCTTTTTCTTTTCTAATAATTCCACAATTTTTTGTGGTTCTTGGCCATCTATAGAAAACGAAACAATACTAGTTCTTTTAGATTGTTCCTCTGGTCCAAACAAAGTAATTCCAGATATTTTTGATAATTCCTCACGCATCTGATCTGAAAGCTTCATAATTTTACTACGAATATTATTTAATCCAAATTGTAACATGTAGTTTATTGATGCCTCTAATCCCACAAAACCTACGTAATTACGAAATCCTGTTTGAAATTTATCAGGAATATCTTTGTATGCAAGACTTGTCTCGTCATAAACCATTGCTGATTCTCCACCTATGGAAGAAGGCTCAAGTAATTTACTAGATTCTTTTTTACAATAAAAAATTCCAGTACCCATAGGCCCACAAAGCCATTTAGAACCATTAAATGACATAAAATTACTTTTAGTTTTTTTAAAATCATATTCGCCAAAACATCCAACTGTTTGCGCAGTGTCTATAAAATATGGTACATTATTTTTTTCTAAATATTCACCTATTTCTTCAACTGGAAGGATTGCTCCAGTATTATACAAAGCATGACTCAAGGCTACACATTTAGTATTCTTATCAACTAAATTATGAAGTTCCTTAATGTCAAAAAAACCATTAAGATCTGTTTTCAAACTTTTTACCGAAAGTTTTTGTGAGAGACGTAACCATGGATAATAATTCGCATGGTGTTCATGTGCCATACCTCGAATTACAACATTTGATTTGGAATCAAATGATAAGCCAGTTGCAACCATGTTAACTCCATCAGTAGTGCTTTGAGTGAAAACGATCTCTTCAGGTCTGCAATGTATTAAATTTGAAATAGTCCTCCTAATTCGAATTAGTTTTTCTTTCAAAAATACATCTGAATCAATTGAATCAGGTCCCTTTATACTATAATTTACCAAAAAATTCTTCATTGCCTCTATGCTCGAAAAAGGCATTAAGGAAACTGAAGCGTTATTCAAATAGATTTTCCCATCTTGTGGGAAATCCTGTGTGAAATCAGTTGAATCCAAATTCATTATTATATCAGATAATGACTCGTTTAGCGTTGGATAAAAATCCTGAGCAATATTCAGATGAAGATCTTTCTAGTATTATGAAAATCATTGAATTGAATACCCTGAATTCGATTATGTTTTCTGATCCTTTTTTAAAAACAATTTTCTTAAACAAATTAATTTTAAAGACAAATACTCCTATTTTTTATCTTGATTTTGATTTGTTGTATAGTGGATATGTCACTTCCAATATCATTTCTTTACGAAATGGTGTAACTTTGTATCGCCCTACTAAAGACGATTGGATTAAAACACTCAAAACAATTTTACTAAAACTTTCTGAGAATAAATCCATGTTAATCATGGATTCGTTAAATGGTCTTTTTAATCTACATAATGAGAAAAAAGATGCTGGTAGATTGATAAATAGTCACATAATGTTTCTTTCATGTGTTGCAAAGATGAGTAATTCATGTATAGTATTGCCCAGCATTATAAGAAAAAAAAATGATGAAGAGTGGGTATTATCTATAACTGGGAGACATGTAATAGAATCAAAGCAGATGACTAGAATCCAACTAGATCAAATAAATTCAAATATGATTGCAAATGTGATTGGTGAAAAAGACAATACAAAAAAATCCATTAAAATTCCTATTCAATCAGAATTAATCTAATTCATTTTAATCAAACAATTTCTGATTCTAAAGTCATAGAATAAGCTGTGTTAGCGATCTAAATTTCTAACACCGTTATGAATTTTCTAACGGCGTTATAATCTCTATTTTTTGAGCAAGTTATATTAAGACCAAAAGCTTGAATTTGTCATTATGCCAGTAGCAATACTTCCAGACATCAGCGAACAAATGTGCATTGGATGCGCTCTATGCGTAGAAATTTGTACAACTTTGGGACCAGATGTTCTTAGAGTAAAACCAGTCGAAGGCTGGAAGAGAGGTAAGGCATTTGTTTTCTATCCTGAGAGATGCATCTCTGATGGTGCATGTATTGGAGTTTGTCCAACAAAGGCAATCTTCTGGATGAGACCAATGGACTTTACCGTAGGACAACCAGTTCCACTCTACAAAAATTCAGTCTTCGTAAAAGGTTGGACTGAACTAATCGACTAAAAGTTCACCTTTTTTAATTTCTTTTTTCTTATAATTCCAAAAAATTGTTATGTTTTTCGCTGTGTAAATATATGGAAAACATAATTTCTCTTTTATGAGTAAACCAGGAAATTTTTGGCGTAAAATACATGGGAAAGTTACAAAGAAACCAACTAACTTTTCTTGGTTAATTGAAAGTAAATTAGCTGGTTGTGGGATGCCTACAACTATCAATGAAGTAAATTGGATTCTCAATCAAGGCATTAAATCGATTGTTACAATGACAGAAAATGCATTGCCCGAATCTTGGATAAAAGATACAGAGTATCTCCATGTACCAACAGAAGATCTTAATGCACCTGACATTGACAAAATCGATGAGGCAGTTGATTTTATTCATGAAAGAATTAGCAACGATGAACCTGTTATGGTTCATTGTGCTGCTGGCATTGGAAGAACTGGAACCATTCTCGCATGTTATTTAATAAAATATCAAAAATATTCTGCAAAAAAAGCAATTGAAAAAGTACGAAAAGAAAGACCTGGTTCTATTCAATCCGAACGTCAAGAACTAGTTGTGGGATTATATGAAAAGCACGTACATTAGTACTTACTCTGGAATAGATTGAGTTACTATTTTCCCATCTTTTACTTTGATAAACATGAACCTATTGTCTTTGAAGATTAGGGTTATGCCGCCTTCCTTATCTGGTTCTTCTACTTCAAGTAATTCTTGTCCTCTTAATCCATCATATTTTGCCATATTTTTTTACCTGAAAACACTACTTATATCCTAATTGATTTTGATTTCAATTTCCTTGGCATTGAATTTAGTACTGAATGGCTCAGCGTAATCATGTTTCTGCCATTCAACGTATGCTTCTGCTTCAATTACATGTTTTCCATTTCCGAGTTCTGATGCTTTGAAAGTAATCTTCTCATCAAAATCAAATAATTCCTGTCTTACTTCTTCTTCTGTAAGTCTAATGAAAGGCTCAAAGTTCTTAGCAACTTGAACCCAAATCCTTTTCTCCTTCATGGGATTTACTAGCTTTGGATTTCGAGTCCAAAAAAGGGAAGCTTTTCTATATGCATCAATAGGTTTACCAAGTTCATGTTTTCTTATTCCACCCGTTAAGAGTTTTACACCATATTTCAGTTTGAATAAATTATCATTTTTGTTATAGGCCCTTGTCCAATTTTTCTCATTAAACGCCTCACGAAGAGCACCTTGAATTGAAAACTTTACATTAATAGTTATTATCTCATCTAAAGAAAACTCATCTTTGGTCTTTATCAAATTGATATCTGAGATGTTATTTTTTTCCATTTGATCAATCGCTCATAATGATTTATATCTACAATAAGTTCTTTTTTGAATGCGATGGATGCTCAGATAATGAAATCTTCTCCTAAGGAGGTTAGTCTTTCTATCAAACAATCAGATATTGGAACATTATACATTGTTCAACACGAGCTTTTAAAAGAAAAAAACATTGATTTTGCTGGACTAATAATAAAGCATCCGCTAACTAACGAATGTTGGATGAGAGTGAATTCTACAAAAAGCAATCCATTAAAGGAAATTTCAAATGCAACAGATGCAGCAATTAAATCCGTTAATGAATTAAAAAAATTATTTAATTCAAAAATTAAGGTAAATTAAATGAAGTTTTGCCCCAAGTGCGAGGTACGACTTAAAAAAAGTAATACACGTTCTACCTTAAGTTGTCCAAAATGTAATTATTCTGAAAGTGATTCAAAAGAAAATAAAAAAGACAAAAAAAATGACAGATCAGAATTAAACATATTAGATGAAAACGAAGGTAAGGAAACTTTACCTTCAATAAAAATAGACTGTGAAAAATGTGGGAATAATGAAGCTGTATGGTGGATGTTGCAAACTCGTAGTGCTGATGAACCGACAACACAATTTTATAGATGCACAAAATGTAATCACACTTGGCGAAACTACGCATAACGTTAAATTGAACATTTAAGAGAATTGATTGACTTTGGTATTCTCAGCTAAAACTAGCGGCTCTGATGATCTTAAAGCAATAATTTCTGCTATCTCTACATTAGTAGAGGAAGCTACTTTTGTGGCAAATGCAGAAGGAATTACCTTTAGAGGCATGGATCCTTCCCATGTAGCTTTAATTGATATATCTTGGCCAAATTCAGCTTTTGAAAAGTACGAGTGTGATAACGACATCAAGTTTGGAGTTCGAGTAGATGAATTTTCAAAACTTATCAAACGAGCAGAAAAACAGGATAGTATAGAAATTGGCATTTCTGAAGATAATATGCTTCTGGTTACAATAGGAAAAAATAAAAAATACAAAATGAGATTAATTGAAAGCTCTGCATCCGATACACCTCTTCCTAAAATTCCATATGACGCCAAAATTGGATTGATGTCTAGTGCATTTGACAAAATTTTAGGAGATGTTCAGGTAGTATCAGATTATTTAACAATTAAAGCAACAACTTCAAAAGCTGAGTTCTCTGGTAAAGGTGATTCAGGAGAGGTTGTAATTGACCTAGAAAAAGGAATGGAACAATTAACGGATATTTCTGTAAAACAAGAAAGTATTGGAACGTATAGCCTGGAGTATCTTAATCCTGTCGTTAAAGCAGTTGGAACCACTGCTGGTTCAGTAACATGTGAATACTCTAGTGCCAAACCACTAAGAATTGAGTTTAAGGTTGCTAACATTGGCCGAATTCACTTCTATTTGGCGCCTCGTGTGGAAAGTTAAAGCATTTAAGGATTAATTAAAACAGGTTATACTGATTTGAAACTAGTAGTTAAGTTTGGAGGAACCTCAATCTCTTCTGCTCAAAAAATCAGAGACGTTGCCAAATATCTTCATTCACTATCAAAGAAAAATCAAATAATTACTGTTTGTTCTGCAGTAAGCGGTGTAACAGATGATCTTATTGAAATTTCAAAATTAATTCAAAAAGGAAATAAAGATCAAGCAAATAAACTGACAAAAAAAATTATCCAAAAATATAATCAACTGGCCAAAGATTCAATTAAAAAATCTCAAAATAGAAAAAAATTATTAGATAAATTAGATTCTGTGTATGTTGAACTGGAAGAATTGTTACATGGTATGATTCTTTTAGGAGAAGTAACACCACGCTCTTTGGACTATTTAATTTCATTTGGAGAAAGACTATCAATTAATCTAATATCTTTTACATTACTTGATTTAGGAAGTAAATCAATTCCGCTTACTGGTAAAGAAATTGGAATTGTAACTGATTCTAATTTTGGTGAAGCACGACCTTTAATGGATACGACTCGAATTCGTGTTTCAAAAACCACTGAACCACTTTTAGCCAAAAAAATCATTCCTATAGTTGGAGGTTTTGCAGGTGCAGATCAACATGGAAGCATTACAACCTTTGGTAGAGGTGGTTCCGATTACACAGCTACAATTATAGCTTCTTGCATTAACGCTGATGAAATTTGGCTCATGAGTGATGTAGATGGTTTAATGACAGCTGATCCAAAAATTGTAAAAAATGCTAAGGTACTCAATGAAGTATCATACGTTGAAGCCATAGAAATGGCTCTTTTTGGTGCCAAACAGATTCATCCACGTACATTTGAACCACTTCTTTCAAAAAAAATTCCAATGAGAATACGAAACACATTCAACACTGAAAATTTAGGAACATATGTTACTGCATCACCTGATATTGCTACAAAAAAAACTGTCAAATGTGTAAGTGCAATTCGTAATAATGGCTTGATCGATGTTCGAGGTGGGAGTATGGTGGGTGCTCCTGGTACTGCAGCAAAAATTTTTTCAACTCTTGCAGAAGTCGGTGTAAACATTATGATGATTTCTCAGAGTCCTTCAGAATCTAGTATTTCGATTGTTGTGAAAAAAACTGATCTGGATAAGGCTGTTAATGTACTAGAAATGAATCTATTGGGTAAAATAATCAAAAAACTTGAAGTTACAACAGACGTTTCAATTATTGCTTTAATTGGTTCAGGAATGAGAGGAACAGTTGGAGTGGCTTCAAGAGTATTTGCTGCTGTTGAGAAAAAAGGAGTTAATGTTGTAATGATTGCACAAGGTTCATCGGAATTAAATATTGCATTTGTAGTAAAAGACTCTGGATGTCAATCTGTAGTACAGGCTTTACATGATGAATTTGAGCTAGCAAAAATCAACTGATTTTCATAAACCTAACGAATCAGGCAAAAAGGATTTATGTGAACAACAGGTTCGAATTTCGTTGAATAAAATTATCATTATTATTGTTTTAGGTGTAGTTATTACAGGCATTTTTGTAATTCCTTCTTTTACTGAACAATTCGTCGATGCAAAGACAGTGAAAAAAATTCATTTTACAGAAACCATTACATCTTCACAAGATCCAGGTCAAGGTCACGAAAGTCAACAACTTGCACTTATTTTATCTCCAAATTCAGGAACATTATATGATGGTTCATTAACCTATACCGCTAGTCAACCAGTTCAGATTGTTGTACTACATGAAATTTTGAAAGAACAAGCAAAAGGTCAGCCTACTTGGACAGTAGATGGGAAAACAGTATACGCCTTGACATTAATTGATCCAGGAACCACTTCAGGAATTACTGAATTTACTGGTGGAGCCCTAGCCTTACACTCTATGAATGCTGAATCATTTACTGCTACCGTTAGTCTAGATGGATGGATTAGAGGACAACCTACAGAAGTAATAATGCAAAAATTAGAAGTACAAAAGGAAGAACCATCATTAAAATTATCTAGAGCAAACGTACCAGCAAAAATTCCCATGCATATGGGAAAGTTTGAAGGAAAACCAGTTTATTTCATCATAACTGATACTAATGATAAAACCCATGCAGATCTTATAACAAAAAAACAGAATTGGAAAGTTGAGCTAGCACCTCCACTTGAAAAAACACCAAAATCTGTTTTAGAAGAAATCTATATGTTCAAAAATGGAATTGCTGGAGATGGAATTCATGGTTTTCAAGAGGAAGTATTCACTAGCACTCCAACACAAGTTGACGAGTACAGTGCATTAAGATCGGTTATCGACGTTTCGTGGAAAACTGGTCAAAAAGCTGAAGTTTTAGAATCTGTGGGATCAATAAAAGAAGCAGAAAAAGCTGGAAGAATAGAGCTTAAACAAACTGATGTGGTGATTAACATGCCACAAATTGTTTGGCCAGAAGGTAAAATGATTGTAAAAAAAGACAAGACTTTGACAGACGAAACTCCATATGATGGAGGTCAAATATTGGATATCAATACAGAAAACATGACAGTCACTTTCATAGCCCATAGAGGTTGGGGTCCTAATGGAAGTACTATCTATTACATTGTAACTGATGCAACACCAAAAGGTCCCGCTGAAATGATGGGAGTAACAAATGCGCCAACTTCTGCAAACCTTATTGCAAATTCGGCAGCAGTGGATTTGTTTCAGTTTATGGATGGAATAAAGGGTTCAGGACCCCTTGGGTTCCAACCAGGAATCGCTGCTGCTGCTCCCGGAGAAGAAAATTATAGTCCCATGTGTAGAATTTTTATCATTTCCTGGAATGAACCTGAGAATGCATCAGTGCTTGAGACAAAGTCAGATATAGATGAATTCCAGTCAGAAGGAAAAATAACAGTGAATCTTGCAAAACCAATGAATAGTGATCACATAATTAATTGTCCATTTATTGATCCATTCCAATCAACTAATTCAACTTCAGAAAAGGGATAAATTATCAGATAAAGAGTTTTATGATATCTTGAGTGGGAAACTTTTCATCGTTGGTGTCGGACCAGGGCACCACGATCATATGACTTTTCGTGCAAAACAAGTAATTGAAGAAAGTGATACAATTGTGGGTTACGATACTTACGTCAATTTGGTTCAAGATCTTCTTGATGGCAAGGATGTTTACAGATATGCCATGACGCAAGAAGTAGAACGTGCACAACAATGCATTGACCTTGCCAAAGAAGGAAAAATTGTTTCATTAGTTTCAAGTGGAGATCCAGGAATTTATGGAATGGCTGGATTAATCTATGAAACCCTAGCCGAATCTGATTGGGATCCTAAGACTGGTTTACAAGTTGAGATTGTTCCTGGAGTTTCGGCTCTAAATTCATGTTCGTCAATTATTGGTTCCCCATTAATGACCGATTTTGCTGTTCTTAGCATGAGTGATCTTTTGGTACCTTGGGAAATTATTGTAAAAAGAGTAGAAGCTGCAGCCCAAGGGGACTTTGTAATTGTAATTTATAATCCAGCAAGCAAAAAACGTATTCATCAGCTTCAGGATACTAGAAAAATTCTGCTAAAATACAGAAAACTATCTACACCTGTTGCAATAATAAAAGGGGCTTATCGAGAATCTCAAACAGTAGTTCTTACAGATCTAGAGAATTTAGAAAAGCACTCAGATAAACTAGGAATGATAACTACAGTTATTGTTGGAAACTCTTCAACATATAATTACAAAGATTTAATGATAAATCCTAGAGGCTACAAATCAAAATACAATCTTGGACAAACAAATCCTGAATTAAAGACACCATAATCAACAACTTATCAAGCACTTTCCTTAATAGTTTTAAAAAGTTCGTCACTAATTGTCAATTTTTCACGAATAGGGCTAATAATTTTGATTAAATAATTACCTACCATTTGTTTAAGATCAGATGGATGTAACTTTTTTTGGGAAAAATCAGATTCTAACTGGGAAGAATCCGTGTATATTACATTCCCTCCGAATTTTTCTAGGCGTTCTAAATGAATTTCATCGAATTCATGAAAAATCACATGTTTTGTAATTTCTAACAATGGATTATTATCAGCGTTTCCTTCTTCACACCAAGCTTTTTTGATTTTAGATCTTATCTCATTATCAGAATCATGTATGAAAACTCCTGAATTTGGATCAGTTTTGCTCATTTTCCCAAGAATTTTTGATTCCTTTGAAGCATCAGATGGTTCTGAAAGTCCTGGGAGAAGTTTATGATGTACTGCAATGGGCACTTTCCATTTCATTTTGGGAAAAATTTCTCGTACTAACATGTGGATTTTACGTTGATCCATTCCAGCATGGACAATATCTAAATCTAAAGAATGAATATCTACGGCTTGCATAGGAGGATAAAGTAGTTTAGCTAGATCTACTTTTTCTTCATTTTCAGAACGACCCATAATTGTAAGTGTTCTCATCGTTCTAGCAAGTGACATATGCTTTGTAAATTTTACAAATTCAAACCAATAGTCTTTTCTAGAGTCATAAAGCTCAGAACCTAAAATGATCTTAACACCTGGGCAGACAAGTTTGAAAGCATCAGCATAATACTTTGAAACTTTAGAAATTGTATCCCAATCCCCTCCTAGTTTATCATTAATGAGAGTGTGCCAATCTGCCAAAAATACAGTGCAATTAACTCCAGCTTTAGTGAAATCATTAATCTTAAACCCAGTACTAATCAAACTGCCAAGATGTAAAAAACCAGAAATTTCTAAACCAATGTAATGCTTTGGTTTAGAATTTGTTTTCAATAACTCCATTAACTCATCTTGCGTTACTATCTCTTCGGTGGGTGGTTTTGCAATTAAATCAAATTTTTCAGTAACATCCAAATCAAAACAGATTTGAAATGTAAGCCTATAAAGTTACGTATCTAAATCATCTAAATTCTTTCTCGGTTTTGTACTAAGATAAAATGCATGTGAACTTATTATAAATCCGACAAGGAACATTTTTGTTGCAAAGATTAGATTCCATGGTCTGTTTTGATCTGGGTATGCAACAGTTAACGAATCTATATCTGGAACCCGACCATCTATTATTCCTGCAGTAATTTGTGCATTAAGTACTGTAAAATTATACAAAACTTCGTATAAACTAATTATTGCAAAACCTAATAACATTAGCTGTAGCAATGCCATTTTCCAAGTCATCAACTTGGTAGTTTTTTTCCATCCAATTCTTGAAACACAATACCAACCAATAACTGTTGAGAAAAAAAGCCACGTTGTAAGCTTTGCAAAATTTTTAAAAGGAATTTCAGTCTTAACTAAAACTTCTCCCACGACATATGTTCCATTTTCTTCCCATTCAACATACATTTCGTATAATCCATATGCTGTTATTGAAAGCATTAAGAAAGCACAGAAGTAAAAAATGTAAAGAAAAATCTTGTATCCAGTATCTGTCTCTTGTAAATGACGGCGTTCCATTTATGCCGTTTGCCTGAGAAGGTGATATAAAAATTCACTGAAAATTCAAAGGAGGTTTATTAGAGTAATTGATATCAAATCTGCTATGAAAATTCCAATAAACATTCCTATTCTTGGCAAAGAAGAACTGAATGAAGTAACCTTAATTTTGCGAGATGGCGTTCTTACCTCTGCTGCAAATATAGGAGGAAAGAATGTTCAAGAATTTGAAAAATTAGCGTCTACTTTTGTTAAATCAAAGTATGCAGTTGCAGTAAATTCTGGAACAGCTGCATTACAAGCAGCCCTATATGCTCTTGATGTAAAAGCTGGCGATGAAGTTCTTTTACCATCATTTACTTTTGTTGCAACTGCTAATGCAGTGATTTCAGTTGGAGCTAAACCAGTTTTTGTTGATATACTAAAGGAAAATTATACTATGGATCCAAACGATTTGAAAAAAAAGATTACAAAAAAATCCAAAGTGATTATGCCAGTACATCTGTACGGAAACGTAGCATATATGGATCAAATAATTGGGATAGCTAAAAAAAATGGTTTAAAAATTATTGAAGATGCTGCACAATCTTTAGGTTCTACGTATAGAGGAAAACATACAGGAACATTTTCTGAACTAGGTTGTTACAGTCTATATCCTGCTAAGGTTATGACTGCAGGAGAAGGTGGATTTATTGTAACTAATTCTAAAAATCTTTTTGATAAATTACGTATGATACGAAATCATGGTATGTTACATGGTTATGATACCAGGATTTTTGGATTGAATTTACGTCTACCGGAAATCAGTGCAGCTATTGCGAAAATACAAATCAAAAAACTACCAAGTTTTTTAATTAAGAGAAGAGAAAATGCTGGAATTCTTTCAGAGTTGATTTCAGATCTAGATATTAAAATACCAAAAGAACGAAAAAATGAAAAAGTTAACTGGTATTTGTATACAATTGAAACAAAAAATCGAGAACAGGTATTGAAAAAATTAAATTCCAAAGGAATTGGTGCAGCTGCTTACTATCCTATTCCTGTACATAAAACTCCCTTTTACAATAAAAAAATAAAATTACCATCTACAGATTGGGCTGCATCTCATGTTTTATCATTACCAATTCATCCTTTAGTTTCTCCTAAAAATATTGAATTTATAGCAAAAACTGTTCATGAATCCTTGACAAGATGAACATTATAGGAAATATTTTTGGTGAAGTTTGTAAAACTCTATTTCCCATTTCTGAAGAAGTATATTTAGGAAATTCAAAATCTTCAATTTCGATATGTACTCTATCAAGCATACATTTGTTGAAAGATATTGCAAATTCAGAGTTAATGAATAATATAGCCTTAGTTGGACGACTACTTTCTGAAAATAAGGGAATTGATTTAATCATTCGTTACGTTAATTCAAATCCTATCGTGAAAACAATAATTCTTTGCGGACAAGAAGTCTTGGGTCATAAACCAGGATATTCACTTTTAGCTTTATACAAAAATGGTATAGATAGTACTGGTAGAATAATTAATTCATCTAGTCCTGATCCAGTTCTTAATGTTTCACCAAATGAGGTCAAAAAATTTCGAAGTAAGGTTATAATAATTAATAAGATTGGGATCACAGACTTAGAAAAAATTACAAATTTAGTACAATCAATTAAAGACTAATATCCATTTCTTTGTCTATCTTTATTTATTTCGTTTTTTCTTTTGTATTCATCTAGAATATCATCAGGAGTTAACTTTAATTCCAGTGATGCTTGGACTACAAAATGCCATATATCGATTAATTCCTCTTTTGCTTCTTCTTCATTAAATTTTGTAGGCTTCTTCCACCATTTCCAATTAGTAGTTCGTTGTAATTCAACTGCTTCATGAATTATAGCAGTACATAAAGCGGTTATCCGTCCTTCAACATCGCTTGGATATCTATTAAGATTCATCATGTTTTCAAGGCTCTTTTGAAGAGCAAAAATAGAATCTAACCTGTCTTCCATAAAGACGGTTTTAATTTAACACCTATAACTTTTCAGAAACGAATCATTTTCTCATATTGATCGACTCTCTCTAAAATTTGAGATTTTTTGAGATTCAATATACCATCTATACCATATTTTTCTACAGCAAAAGACCCTAAAACATTGCCATAAATGACAGCTTTTTTAATAGTTGAAAGATTTACATTTTTTTTACTTGCTAAATAACCTATCATAGCCCCTGCAAATGAATCTCCTGCACCTGTGGGATCAACTATATCTTCAAGTGAAAAAGCAACTGATGGAAAAATTACATCATCATAAAAAAGAAGAGAACCATGTTCTCCTTTTTTTATAACTACATATTTTGCTCCCCAACTCATCATCTTTTTTGCACATTTTATCAAATTATGTTCTTTTGTTAGAAGTTTAGCTTCTTCATCATTAATTACCACTGCATCTACGGCTTTAATCATTTTAATTACTGAAGGCTTTTTGTTGGCAATCCAAAACTCGATAGTATCACACATAGAAAATTTAACTTTATCAAATTCCTTAATCAAAGCAACATTTTGTTCAGGATCATTATTTGCAAGATACACATATTCAGATTTTCTATATTCCTCAGGTACTTTGGGTTTAAAATTTCCTAAAACGTTAAGTTCAGTTTTAAGCGTGGTTCTTATGCTTAGAGTTTCATCATACTTTCCATCATAACGAAAGGTCTTTCCATCTTTAACAGTAAAACCTCGTAGATCAAGATTTTTCAAAAGAATACTATGATATTTTTTTGGGAAATCTTTTCCTACTACAGCAATAAGACTAGGCTTTACAAAATAACTTGCTGATATACTAGCGTATGTTGCTGCACCACCTAATACTCCCTTTAACACTTTATTTGGGGTTCGTATTGTATCAAGAGCTGTTGAACCAAAAACTGTTAACACAATTTTCTCAAATTAATTTTGATGTATAAATTCTCTTGCTTGGTCATCAGAAGGATAGTAGATGAAAGGAATTTCTATTGAAGTAAAAAAAATATCATATTTTGTAATTCCACTAATTTTTACTGATGATGACTGGTACTCTTGAATTTCATCATCTTCAAGATAAGTTCCCTTAACAGTTGTTTTACTCAAAGAAGGAAGAACAAAGGGTTCAAGTACTCCCTCGGCAATTTTTGTATCCTCAACTATAATGGTAAAGTCAGTTTTCCCAGCATTTAGTATTAACAAAGAAGGATTGCTAAATTGTAATTGTATATTATAGATTGAACTGGAATTATTTTTTTCCAAAAAGTCGTTTTCAGTAACAATAACTCCAATATGAGATATTGCAATATATTGAGAATATCCAAAAATACACGCTACTGCCAAAAATAATAATACCAGTATGGCTTTCCTAGAGGTTCTCATAAAATACCCTTCAGAAACTAGTTTTTTAATACAAGAGGAAAAAAACCCTATAACATGTGTAAAAGTTTTGATATCTCCTTTAAGCTACTTAGAGCTAACAGAATAAATCAATTCTTACCTCAAAAAATTAGATGGCAAAAATAAAGCTGAAATTTGGAGAAAACGAAATTGAGATTGAATCTAGGGATTTTTATGTTGATAACAAAACCTTAGGTGATGTTATTGATAGTGTTACAATGCATATGGAAGAAAATAGAGCTAGAATAATCTATGACGAAAGATCCTCAGAACAACAAATTAAAAATCAAAATACTTACCATTCAAATATAAATTATTTGAGAACACTTGAAAATGCTGAAGTATATGAACCTGAGTTTAGTTCTCCAATTTCTATATTTGCTGATGAGATAAAAGATAAGATCTATTTCTTAGAAAATAAATCATTTTTTAATCAACCAAGAACCGTATCTGATACAGTAAGTGAACTTAGAGAGCATGGGTGGTCTGCAAGCCCACTTCTTGTATCTAAAATACTTTCTAAGATGGCATTCAATAAAGAAATTTTAAAAAATTCTCAAGATAATAGGAGCTATTATCTAGCAAAAGAAGTCCTATTAGCTACTTAGATTTATAATTGCAAATTTTGCAATCGTCAAATACATCTCCTTCTAAATGATCAAAGTGTGTGTTACATTTCTTACATGTGTGATGCATCTCAAAATAACCATCATTTTCAACATTGCCTACCCGATTTGATTCAAGCTCAGCACTTTTACACTTGATGCAATGGCAACCACATTCCATAAAATAAATTTTTGCTGTATCCAATAATGTATGTATAGTTGTGGGATTCTTCAAGAAACAGTGGCTAAAAAAAGAGAAATACCACTAGAAATTGATGATCATTTCAAGTTATTTGGAAAAGAACCATGGGAAGTTGAATATGGTGAAAAATGCCCTATATGCAATGTAAGAATAGATGAATATGGATTTTGTTCATGTGGTTCTAGCGGGGATTAATCCTGTTTTTTAATTGGAGTCCAATAATTATAGCAATTCCAATAAAAAGTGGAGATAATACTGGAAATTCTGGCACCACCGTAGTTCCTATGATTTGTATTGTTCCAGAAGTTTTTGGTCTGATGTTTAACCACTCATGAGTTTGATTTGAAAAAAATTCATGTTTTAAAATTTTTTGATCGTCAAGGCGAACTTCATAGGGACTCCATAAAAGATCTAAAGGAATAATTAATGTTATCAATTGATTATCTTCTTTAACATTAAAGCTTATACTTTTTGTGGGTTGATCAAAATTTAATGAAGAAACATCTGCTTGTGTTCTCATTCCTACAATAAACTTTCTATCTTCCCACTTGACTTCATTTGTGTTGGTTGGTTGATCTAGAACATACTCAATAATAGCACTACATCCATGACAGGTAATCCCCTTAGCATCTTGCAACATTACTGGATTACCATTTACATAAACTAGATCTAAACCTTTGGGAAGAATAAATGTCGTAGTTTGTAAGTAAAGGAAATCCCAAGTCCACATACCATCTTTTACAAACAGTACATTATCTAAATCATATTCTATAATCACATCATCTTTTGATGAAAAAATTGTAATCCC